>Ga0194121_10004319_pt1 | contig 20693 bp, 22 predicted proteins | sample TA2MahCa50mmetaG_FD_148609 | JGI IMG/M metagenome (GOLD analysis project Ga0194121, IMG submission 148609) | Freshwater microbial communities from Lake Tanganyika, Tanzania - TA2015020 Mahale Deep Cast 50m | ecosystem: Environmental > Aquatic > Freshwater > Lake | place: Tanzania: Lake...
GGCCCGGGCGGGGTGGCGGTCGCCCACGCGGGCTGGCGGGGGCTGACATCGGGGGTGCTGGCGCGGGCCGCCGAGGCCGTCGACGCCGCCGCGGCCGCCGTCGGGCCGGGGATAGGCCCCTGCTGCTACGAGGTGGGGGAGGAGGTCCTGGACGCGTTCGCGGGGCTCGACGGCGTCGCGGACGATCGCATGCTCGACCTGCCGGCCGCCGCGACCGCGCTGCTGGCCGAGGCCGGCGTGGTCGAGGTCGAGCTCTCAGGCCTCTGCACGAGCTGCAACCCGGAGCTGTTCTACTCGCACCGCCGCGACGGCGCCCGCACCGGGCGCCAGGCCGGCGTCGCCTGGCTCCAAGGCCCGCCCCGGCGGACCGGAGCAGGCGCCTGATGGCGGTCCAGCAGTTCACCGGTCTCGACCCCCGGCGCATCCGCGCGAACCTGGAGTCCGTCAGGGAGGTGACCGGCGACCGGGTCGAGATCCTGGCGGCGACCAAGTACGTCCCCGTCGAGGAGATGGGCGCGCTGGCCGAGGCGGGGGTGACGCTGGTCGGCGAGAACCGGCTCCAGGACCTGGAGGAAAAGCACGAGCGCTGGGGCGACGCGTTCAGCTGGGACTTCATCGGCAACCTGCAGAGCCGCAAGCTGAAGCGGATCGTGCCGCTCGTGCGGCTGATCCAATCGCTGGCGACCGAGTCGGCGCTGGAGCAGCTCGGGCGCCACGGCGGGCCCGAGACCGAGGTGCTGGTCGAGGTCAACCTGGCGGGCGAGGAGAGCAAGGGCGGGCTCGCCCCCGATGCGCTCGGCGATTTCATCGCGCGCTGCCCGGCGCGGGTCGAAGGGCTGATGACGATGCCGCCCTTCGCCGAGGACCCCGAGGCGTCGCGGCCCTACTTCGCCCGGCTGGCGGAGCTGGCCGCAGAGCACGGGCTGGCGCGACTGTCGATGGGGACCAGCCAGGACTGGCGCGTGGCGGTGAACGAAGGGGCGACGATCGTGCGGCTCGGGTCGGTGCTATACAAGTGACAGAACGCACTACCCTCTGCGGAACCCAGTTCGCGACTATTCATGATCGGGCGGAGGAATAGGCGGCGGGAAGCCGAAACCCAACCACGATGGCGATCAAGGACACATGGCGGCGCTCGCTCGAGTACTTCGGCCTCGTCGAGGGCGATTACATCGAGGAGGGCGAGTACGCGGATGAGCACGACACGGGCCAGGAGATGGCGCTCGACCGGACCGAGGTCGCCCCGCGCGAGGAGGCCCGCGTCAGCACGCTTCGCGGCGGCCGGCGCGGCGGCCGCCGCGAGGAGATCGACGACATCTTCGGCGAGGACGAGCCCCCGAGGCGCGGCAGGCTGCGCGCTGTAGACGAGGACGAGCCCCCGCCCAGGCGGCGGCGCTCGGCCGAGTCCCTGCCCGTCGGCAACGGCGGCTCGGGCTTCTCGATGCACGTCGTCACCCCGCGCAGCTTCAACGACGCCCAGCAGGTCGCGGACGAGTTCAAGGCGCGCAAGCCCGTGATCATCAACCTGCAGAGCACCGACCGGGAGCTCTCCAAGCGCCTGATCGACTTCGCCTCCGGCATGACCTACGCCCTCGGTGGCGGCATGCAGCGGATCTCACAGGGGATCTTCCTGCTCACCCCGGCCGACGTCGAGGTCTCGGCCGAGGAGAAGGCGCGCCTGCTCGAGGGCGGGTTCTTCAACCAGAGCTAGGGGCCCAGGCCGCCGACGGCTCCCTGGGGGCCAATAGAGTTGGCGCCGTGAAGGTCGGGTTCATCGGCGCGGGCAACATGGCAACCGGGATCGCCCGGGGCCTCGCCGCCGCCAGCGGCGAGCCAGGGGCGCCCGCGGCTATGGTCTTCGCCGACGCCACCCCCGGGCGCGCCGAGGAGGTCGCCGGCGAGGTCGGCGGGGAGGCGGCCGGCTCGAACCGGGCGGTCGCCGACGCGACCGACCTGGTCGTGCTCGCCGTGAAGCCGAACGTCCTGGACGAGGTCGCTCCGGACCTGGTCGAGCCGGGCACCCCCGTGATCTCGATCCTGGCCGGGACCCCGGTCGGGGCCCTGCAGCGGGCGCTGCCGGGCATCGAGGTCGTGCGGGTGATGCCGAACCTGGGAGCCCAGCTGCGCCAGGCGGTGCTCTGCGTCGTCTATCCGCAGGGGCTCTCGGCGGGGGTGCGCGAGCGGGCCGCGGGCTTGCTCGAGCTGCTCGGGGAGGTCGTCGAGGTCGAGGAGGAGCTGATCGACGCGGCGACGGCGCTGATGGGGTGCTCGCCGGGCTACCTGGCCCTGATGGCCGAGGCGCTGGTGGAGGCCGGCGTCGACGAGGGGCTCAGCGAGGACCAGGCGCTGCGGATGGTCGCGCGCTCGATGGAGGCCACCGGGGCGCTGCTCGAGCACCACCGGCCCGAGGATCTGAAGCGGGCGGTCGCCTCGCCGGGCGGCATGACCGAGGCGGGCCTTGAGGCATTGGAGGCACGCTCGCTCCGCGAGACGCTGCGGGAGGCCGTCGACGCCTCGCTCGAGAGGGCGCGGGGCTGAGCCGGTGAGGTCGGGCCGATGAACATCCCCCTGCTGCTCGCGCTGAGCCGAGATGACGTGGCCCACTACGTCAACTCGCTGTTTCTCGTCTACATCATCCTCATCTTCATCCGGGTGCTGCTCTCCTGGATCCCCCGCATGCCCTACAACCCCGTGCTGCGCGCCGTCGTCGATTTCGTCCACCAGGTCACCGATCCCTACCTGAACCTGTTCAGGCGCTTCCTGCCGCCGCTCGGCGGCGGTGGGATGGCGATCGACATCAGCCCGATCATCGCGATCTTCGTGCTGCTGATCGCACAGCGGATCGTGGTCGGGTTGATCGCCGGTTGAGCGGGCGCGCCGGCGTCCTCGTCAAGGCCCTGCTCGTCTGCGGGGCCGTGCTGGCGCTGGACCAGCTCGGCAAGGCCCTCGTCAGGGGCAACATCGAGCGCGGCAAGACGGTAGAGCTGCTGCCCTTCCTCGACCTCGCCAACACGCGCAACAGGGGCATCGCCTTCGGGCTCGCAGGTGAGGTCCCGCCGCTCGTGACCGCCGTCGCGATCGGGTTCCTGGTCGGGCTGCTGGTCTTCCTTTCGCTGCGCGAGCACGCCGATCCGCTCGTCTGGCTGCCGGCGGGACTGCTCGTCGGCGGCGCCCTCGGCAACCTGATCGACCGCGTCCGGGAGGGGGCCGTCACCGATTTCATCGACTTCCCCTACTGGCCGACCTTCAACTTCGCCGACATGGCGATCACCGTCGGAGTTGTGCTGCTGGTGCTGCTGCCCGAGATCTCGCACCGGCGGGAGCGCCGGGCGGGGAAGGAGCCGGGGGCCGCGCCCGGCGGGGGAGGCGCGGGTGACGGCTCCTGAGCCGCGAATCGTCCACAGCGACGAGCGGCTGCTCGTGGTCGAGAAGCCGGCGGGCCTGGTGGTTCACCCCGCGGCCTCGCACAAGGGACCGACCCTGGTCGGCTTGCTCGAGGGCAGGGCCGAAGGGGGCGAGGCCGGCCGTCCCGGGATCGTGCAGCGGCTGGACAAGGACACCTCGGGCCTGATGGTCATCGCGCGCGACGAGCCGACCCACCGGGCCCTGAGCGCGCAGATCAAGGCGCGCGAGGTCACCCGCGAGTACCTGGCGCTGGTCGAGGGCGCCCTCGACGCGCGGACGGGCACGATCGACGCACCGCTGGGCCGCGACCGGCGCCGGCGCACCCGGCGCGCCGTCAGGGGCTCCGGGGAGCGCGAGGCGCGCACCCACTTCGAGGTGGTCGAGTCGCTGCCCGCCGACACCTACGTCCGCGCCAGGCTCGACACGGGCCGCACTCACCAGATCCGCGTCCACTTCGCGGCGATCGGCCATCCCGTCGCCGGCGACCCGGAGTACGGCCACAGGGGCAGGCACGGGCTCGAGCGGCAGTTCCTGCACGCCGCGCGGCTCGCGTTCCGGCATCCGGCCACGGACGAGCAGATGAGCTTCGAGTCGGAGCTGCCGCCCGACCTCGCGGCCGCCCTCGAGCACGCCCGCGGGTGAGGTCGTGCGTCTTGCGGCGATCCCCCTCTAAACTCAGCCGCCGACCGTAGTCACACAACCCTCGTCGCCTGGCGCGGGGCGCTGCCCGGGAGAGCCCGGGTTCCCACCGCAGCGGCGAGGCACCTGCACACCACAAGCGAAGCGAGAGAAGAAGATGGCCGAAGTTGGCGTCAGAGAGCTGCTGCAGGCCGGAGTCCACTTCGGCCACCAGACGCGGCGTTGGGACCCCCGGATGCGCCGCTACATACACGGGGAGCGCGAGGGCATCCACGTCATCGACATGCTCCAGACCGACGATCTGTTGAAGCAGGCGACCGATTTCGTGACCGAGGTCGCCGCCAAGGGCGGCGTCATCCTCTTCGTCGGCACCAAGAAGCAGGCGCGCGACTCGATCGAGGAGTGGGCCGAGCGCTGCGAGATGCCGTTCGTCAACCGCCGCTGGCTGGGCGGGCTGCTGACGAACTTCCAGACGATCAAGCAGCGCATCAAGAGGCTGCACGAGCTGCGCGAGCTGAAGCAGACCGGCCGGCTGGAGCTGCTGCCGACCAAGGAGCGCATGTCGATGGAGCGCGAGCTCGAGAAGCTCGAGTACAACCTGGGAGGCGTCGCCGACATGCAGCGCCTGCCCGACGCGGTCGTGATCATCGACCTCAGGACCGAAGAGATCGGCCTGCGCGAGGCCTCGAGGCTGGAGATCCCGATCATCGGCTTGGTCGACACCAACTGCGACCCGAGGCCGCTCAAGTACGCGATTCCGGGCAACGATGACTCGATCCGCTCCTGCGAGCTGGTGATCAGCACCCTCGGCACCGCGATCGAGGGCGCCGCCGCCAAGTGGCGCGAGGAGGAGGCCCGTCGCAAGGCCGAGGAGGAGGAGCGCCGCAGGGAGGAAGAGGAGCGCAAGAGGCGCGAGGCCGAGGAGGAGGCCAAGCAGGAGGCCGAGGAGAAGGCGAAGGCCGATGCCGAGGCGAAGGCGAAGGAGGCCGCGCAGGCCCCTGCCGAGCCCGCTGCGAAGGTGGAGAAGCCCTCCCAGGCCGAGGCGCCGAAGCGGGAGGAGGCCGCCGCCCCGGAGACACCCGAGGCCGAGGCGCCTCCGGCCGCCGCGAAGGAGGAGGGCTGATGGCAGGCCCCAGCGCCGCGGACGTGAAGGCGCTGCGCGAGCAGACAGGCGCTCCGATGATGGACTGCAAGGAAGCTTTGGTCGAGTCCGGCGGCGACGTCGAGGAGGCGGTCAAGATCCTGCGCAAGAAGGGCGCCGCATCGGCCGCCAAGCGCAGCGGCCGCGGCACCAGCGAGGGCATCGTCGCGACCTACGTCCACAACCCGCCCACCAAGGGCACGATGGTCGAGGTCCAATGCGAGACCGACTTCGTCGCGCGCAACGAGGAGTTCCAGGATTTCGCGCGCGAGGTGGCGATCCACATCACCGCGATTAACCCCAGCCATGTCTCGAGCGAGGACATCCCCGCCGACGAGCGCGAGCGCGAGCGCGAGATCCTGACCGAGAAGGCCAAGCAGGAAGGCAAGCCCGACGACGTGGTCGAGAAGATCGTCGAGGGACAGCTGAAGAAGTGGGCCGGCGAGCGTGCGCTGCTGGAGCAGCAGCACTTCAACACCGAGAAGCACGAGTCGAAGACGATCGCCGAGATGGTCACCGACATCGCCGCCAAGACCGGCGAGAACGTGCGCATCGCCCGCTTCTCCCGATTCGAGGTCGGGGAGCGATAGGCGCCTTGGCCGCCGAGCCCCGCTTCAAGCGCATCATCCTGAAGCTCTCCGGCGAGGCCTTGATGGGGTCCCTGGAGTACGGCACCGACCCCGGCCAGATCGAGGCGGTCGCCACGCAGGTGCAGAAGGTGCGCGAGCAGGGGGTGGACGTCGCGGTCGTGGTCGGCGCCGGCAACATCTACCGCGGCCTCGAGGGTGCGGCCGAGGGCATGGACCGCGCCACCGCCGACTACATGGGCATGCTGGCCACGGTCCTGAACGCCCTCACCCTGCAGGACGCCTTCGAGCGGCGGGGCCTCGACACGCGCGTGATGTCGGCGATGGGCGTGACCGAGGTCGCCGAGCCCTATATCCGCCGCCGCGCGATCCGCCACCTGGAGAAGGGCCGGACCGTGATCTTCGCCGCCGGCACGGGCAACCCGTTCTTCACCACCGACACGGCCGCCGCGCTGCGGGCGCTGGAGATCCACGCCGAGGCGATCCTGATGGCCAAGAACGGGGTGGAGGGCGTCTACGACTCCGATCCCCAGGAGAACCCCGACGCGCGCTTCCTGCCCGAGATCAGCCACCGCGAGGCGATCGAGCGCGGGCTGCGGGTGATGGACTCGACCGCCCTGTCGCTGTGCATGGACAACGACCTGCCGATCTACGTCTTCAACATGGCCGACGAAGCGAACATAGATAGGATCGTCTGCGGAGAGCGGGTGGGAACCCTGGTCTCGGCAAAGCCCGCCAAGGACGCCGTGGGGACTTCCTGATGGAGCTGATCGACGAGCTGCTCGAGGACGCCAAGAGCCGGATGGGCAAGTCCGTCGAGTCGACCCGCAACGAGCTGGCGACGGTCCGCACCGGCCGCGCCTCGCCCCATCTGCTCGACCGTCTGATGGTCGACTACTACGGGGCCCAGACCCCGGTCAAGCAGCTGGCGCAGGTGGCGGCGACCGACGCGCGCATGCTGACCCTGACGCCCTACGACAAGAGCTCGATCGGCGCGATCGAGAAGGCGGTGATGGAGTCCGACCTGGGCCTGACCCCGTCCAACGACGGCAACGTGATCCGGCTCGGGATACCGGAGCTGACCGAGGAGCGCCGCAAGGAGCTAGTCAAGATCGTCCACAACGTCGCCGAGGAGGGCCGCGTGGCGGTCCGCAACATCCGCCGCGACGTCATGCACGACCTGCGCGAGCTGAAGAAGGAGGGGGAGGCGGGCTCCGACGAGGAGCACCGCGCCGAGAGCGGGCTGCAGAAGCGGACCGACGACTCGATCCAGGAGATCGACGGGCTGCTCAAGCACAAGGAAGAAGAGATCCTCGAGGTATGAGGCGAGCGGCGACACCCCCGGCGTGAGCGCCAAATACGTCGCGATCATCACCGACGGCAACGGTCGCTGGGCACAGCAGCAGGGGCTGCCCGTGGTCGAGGGTCACCGGGCGGGCGCCGACACGGTCAAGGCCAGGCTCCGCGACGCCGTCGAGCTGGGAATCGAGGAGCTGACGGTGTACTCGTTCTCGACCGAGAACTGGTCGCGGCCCGCCCAAGAGGTGGCGGGGCTGATGGCGATGTTCGCGGAGCGCATCGACAGCGAGACCCCCGAGCTGAACGAGGAGGGCGTGCGAATGCGCTTCATCGGGCGCCGCGAGGGCGTCTCGGCCGAGCTGCAGGAGCGCATGGACCGGGCCGAGGCCGAGACCGGCGGCAACGACCGGATCACGCTGTTCGTCGCCTTCAACTACGGGGGCAGGGCCGAGATCATGGACGCGGCCAAGGCCTTCGACGGCGGCGACGAAGATGACTTCCGCCGCCGCCTCTACGCGCCCGAGATGCACGACCCCGACCTGCTGATCCGCACCAGCGGGGAGCAGCGCATCTCCAACTACCTGCTCTGGCAGTGCGCCTACTCGGAGTTCGTCTTCCGCGACGAGCTCTGGCCCGACTTCGGCCGCGAGGCCTTCGAGGACTCCCTGCGCATCTACGAGGAGCGCCGGCGGCGCTTCGGTTCAAGATGACGCAGATGGACGACACCGATCCGCCGACGTTCAGATTCGGGGAGCGCAAGGACGCCGAGGCGCCGCAGGAGGCTCCGCCCGAGCCCGAGTCGTCCGATTCCCCGGAGATCAAGGTCGAGCGGGTGGAGCCGGGGGAGGCGGCGTCCGAGCAGAAGCCGCCCCTCTGGCGCCGGCTGCCGTTCACGCGCTCGGAGACGGCAGCCCGCATCCTGATCGCGATCCCATGGGTGGCGTTCGCGATCTTCATCGTCGTCGCCGGTGGCGAGCTGTTCATGGCGGCGATGGTCGGGCTCGGGGTGCTGGGGTTGCGCGAGTTCTTCCGCATGACCGACAAGGCGCGTCCGGTGATGCTGCCGGCTTACCTGACCGTGGCGGCGATGGTGATCGCGGCGCACTACGGCAGCTCCTTTCAGATCCTGCTGGCGCTGGCGGCCAGCTTCCCGCTGCTGTTCGCCTTCGCCGCGGCGCGGGAGTCCCACGACCGCGTCACGGTCTCGATCGCGGTGACGCTGCTCGGGGTCCTCTGGTTCGGGCTCGGCTTCTCGCACGCGACATTGCTGCGCGACCTCCCCGACCACGGCGCCGCGCTGCTGGTGGACGTCCTCGTCGCGACATTCCTCGCCGACACCGCGGCCTACGCCGCCGGGCGGCTGTTCGGATCGCGCAAGATCAGCCCGCGGATCTCGCCCAACAAGACCCTCGAGGGCCTGATCGGCGGCCTCATCGGCGGCACCATGGGCTTCTGGTTCGCCGGGCTCTACCAGGACTGGCTGCCCGGCATCGACGCGCTGCTGATGGGCATGTGCATCGCGGCGCTCGCCCCGGTCGGAGACCTGTTCGCCTCGATGATCAAGCGCGACCTCGAGATCAAGGACACCGGCACCCTGATCGGTCCCCACGGGGGCCTGATCGACCGCCTCGACGCCGTCCTGTTCACGGTCGTCGCCGGCTACTACCTGTCGGTGGCGTTCGTGTACTGAGCGTCGCCGTCGCCTGCTAGTCATCATTCCCCGGAATGCAGCGGCCGGGGCGACCCGCAACTACGCGCGGCGCCCCGGGTTTCTTGAGGAACCGCCCACACGTACGCAGTCAAAGGGAGTTGATTCGATGAAGAAGCTGTTCAAGAAGCGCCCCTCGCCCGCGATGATCGTGGCGATGGTCGCCCTGTTCGCCGCCGTCGGCGGCACCGCCTATGCGGCGGCGATCACCTACAAGCAGCTCGACAAGGACGCGCGCAACAAGGTGCTGCCGATCGGCAAGGCCAAGACGACGTCTGAGTGCGACCCGGTCGACAGCAACTACGTCGACTGCGGCTCGGTCACGCTGAAGCAGTCCGAGGCCTTCCCGCGCAAGACGATGATCGTCGTCGACGGGACCTTCAGCACCAACGGCGCCTCCTCCCGCGGCGAGTGCCGCGTGGAGGTCGACAACTCGGGCTCGCCCGTCAACAACGCGTTCGCCAAGCTCGGCGACACGCAGGGCGACTTTGTGCCCAACTATCACGCCGGCTGGGGCCTGAACACGATCACGTCTCCGCTGGGCGGTTCCCACACCTACTCGGTCAGGTGCAACGAGCAGGAGGGCAACATCAAGTACCACGACATCCAGCTCTCGGCGATCGGCATTCGCGGCTGATCCGGAGTCACAGCGCGGTACCGCGAACGGGAGGCCTGCGGGTCTCCCGTTTCCGTTCCGGGGCGGCGGGCGCTGCGTTAGCCTCAGCGCCCTGAGCTCGCTGAGCGAACAGCCACCGCCCCGCAAGGGCGCGAAGCCCGGCTACTACCCCGACCCGCTCGGGTCGGGGCGGGCGCGCTGGTGGGACGGCGCGGAGTGGACCCCGCGCGTGGGCGGCATCGTCGCGCCGGACGCGGCGCCCGGGAAGCCGGCGCCGCCGCCGCGCAAGCGCTGCCGCCGCTGCGGCGCCGAGGCGGAGACGTTCGAGAATTCATGCCCCCACTGCGGGCGCTCCTACGGTACGAGCACGGGGACCGTGGTCGCGATCGTCGCCGGGGCGTGCGTGGCCGCGATCCTGCTGCTCGGGGGCTGCGCCGTGCTGATCGGTCTCGCGGTCGAGGAGGCCGACGAGGAGCTCGACGAGCTTGGCATCACGCCCCGGCAGTACAGGAGCATCGGGCCCGGCACCAGCGAGCGGAAGGTTCGCGACGAGCTCGGCGAGCCCGCTTTCGAGGACACGCTGACGTCACCCGCGCTCGAATGCCTCTACTACCCCGAGAAGGGAGAGGGCCTGCTCGGGATCGAGAACTACGAGTTCTGCTTCAGGAACGGCCGCCTGTACTCGAAACAGGCCGACTAGTGGCCCTTCTCTGAACGTTCGCCAGGAAATGAGGCAGGCCAGGCGCCGCCAGGCAAGGACGCAGGGAGTCCGAATAGCAGCGCTATTCGGACGACTGAGGACGAAGCATGGTGGTGATCTGGACCAGTCATTTCCGGTGAAACGTTTTGAGGAGGGCCACTAGCCCCAACCGGGCTCTCCCTACACTTCGCGCCCGTGGCGAGTGGGCGACAGAGCCGCAGCGAATGAGGCGCTTGCTGATACTCGGCTCGACCGGCTCGATCGGCACGCAGGCGCTCGAGGTCGTCTCGGCCTCGAAGGGCGCCTTCGAGGTGGTCGGCCTCTCGGCCGGCTCCTCCTGGGAGCCGCTGCTGGAGCAGGCCAAGCAGCACGGCGTGCCGGCCGTGGCCCTGGCCGACGCCGACGCCGCGGCCAGCGCCGGCGAGGCGTGGGGTGGACGGGTCCTGGCCGGCGAGCAGGGGGTGATGGAGCTGATCGCGGACTCCGGCGCCGACATGGTCGTGAACGCCGTGGTCGGGGCCGCCGGGCTCGGCCCCACGATCGTCGCCCTGACCGAGGGCATCGACGTCGCGCTCGCGAACAAGGAGTCCCTCGTGATCGGGGGCGAGCTCGTGACGGCGCTCGCCGAGGCTACGAGCAGCCGGCTGATCCCGGTCGACTCCGAGCACTCCGCGCTGTACCAGCTGATCGCCTCCGAGCCGATGCCCGGCACCATCACCCGCTTGGTCCTGACCGCCTCGGGCGGTCCCTTCCGCGGGCGGACAGACCTCAGCGGCGTCACCCCCGAGCAGGCGCTCGCGCACCCGACCTGGGAGATGGGCGGGCGGATCACGATCGACTCGGCCACGCTGATGAACAAGGGCTTCGAGATGATCGAGGCCCACCACCTGTTCGACGTCCCTTACGAGCGCATTGAGGTCGTCGTGCACCCTCAGTCGATCGTGCACTCCCTGATCGATCTCAACGACGGGGCCTCGCTGGCCCACCTCGGCCATCCCGACATGCGGGTTCCGATCTCCTACGCGCTGCACCTTCCCGAGCGCGCGGACGTCGACGTCCCCAGGCTCGACCTCGCGGAGCTGGGGGCCCTCGAGTTCGAGGCCCCCGACACCGAGACCTTCAGCTGCCTGCGGCTGGCCCGGGAGGCCGGCGAGGTCGGCGGCACCGCGCCGTGCGTGCTCAACGCCGCCGACGAGGTCGCGGTCGGCGCCTTCCTGGAGGGCCGGATCCCGTTCACCGGCATCGCCGAGGTGATCGACCGCTGCCTCGACGAGGTGCCGACGGGGTCGGTCGGGCACTTCGAGCAGCTGTTCGAGACCGACGAGCGCGCCCGCGAGCACGCGCGCAACCTGGTCGAGGGCGCGGTCGCATGATCCGATCACATCCTGATACGGGGCCCAGCTCCATGAGCTGCCCGCACACATCTACGGATCCAGCTCTGTGAGCTGCCCGCACACATCTACGGATCCAGCTCCATGAGCTGCCCGCACACATCTACGGATCCAGCTCCATGAGCTGGATCCTCGCCTTCGCCGGGTTCGCGGCGCTGATCATCCTGCACGAGTTCGGGCACTTCATCGCGGCCAAGTGGACGGGGATGCGGGTCGAGCGCTTCTTCCTCTTCTTCCCGCCGAAGCTGTGGAGCATCAAGCGCGGCGAGACCGAGTACGGGGTCGGCTGGCTCCCGCTCGGCGGCTTCGTGAAGATCACCGGGATGAACCCCGACGAGGTCGACCCGCCTCCGTCGGATCCCGACGCGCGCGACGTCGGCTTCCTGGAACGGGTCGAGTCCGTCGACCAGGAAGCGGGCGAGGGGGTGAGCAGGCCCGGCGAGCCGCTCTCGCCTGAGCTGCGGGAACGGGCCTACTACAACCAGCCCGTCTGGAAGCGGATCGTCGTGATCGCGGCCGGTCCGGCGATGAACCTGCTGGTCGCGTTCGTGATCTTCTTCGCGCTGTTCATGACCGCCGAGCGGGCGACCCAGCTCGAGGTCGGCGAGATCGAGGACGACAGCCCCGCCCAAGGCAAGCTTCAGGACGGGGACCGCTTCATCGCCGTCGACGGCGTCCGTCCCACCGACGATCAGGTGGGGGATCGCGCGGACGCGCTCGCGGCCCAGATCAACACTCACGAGTGCGAGGGCGAGGCGGTTGACGGCTGCACCGCATCGACCCCTGCCCGGATCACCGTCGAGCGCAACGGCGAGGAGGTGGTGGTCGAGGCGACTCCCTATTACGACGCCGACGCGCCCCCGATCGAGGAGGGCGACGACGCCGGGCGCTATCGGCTGGGCTTCCAGTTCCAGCCGTCCGGGTTGGTGCCGGTCAACCCCTCGGTGCCCGAGGCCCTCGGCGACTCGGCGAGCCAGATGTGGCGGATCACCAAGCTCACGGCGGAGATCCCCGCGCGGCTGCTGAACGCCGAGCAGCGCAAGGAGATCTCCGGCGTCGTCGGCAGCTACGAGACGACGCGGCAGACGATCAAGATCGATTGGGAGCTGGCGCTCGGCGTGCTCGGGATCATCAGCCTCTCGCTGGCGATCATCAACCTGTTCCCGTTCCTGCCGCTGGACGGCGGCCACATCTTCTGGAGCGTGGTCGAGAAGGTCCGTGGCCGCCGCGTTCCCTTCGCGGTGATGGAACGCAGCGGGGTGATCGGCTTCATCCTGATCATCATGCTCGCCTTCATCGGGCTCAGCAACGACCTCGACCGCATCGTCAGCGGTGAGGGCTTCGGCATCAGCGATCGCTGACCGGGGCGCCCGCGCGCGGGCCACCGGTAGGGTTCAGCATGCACCCACGAGGAGAGGAGAGCCCCGGTGGAGCTAACGACTGCTGAGCGCCACGCGAGCGGCGGCGAGTTGGGAGAGCTGCCCGCGCCCAACCTGATCAAGGCGTTCTACGCGACCGTCGAGAAGCTCGGCGACGACGCCGCGATCCGCACCGAGGACGACTCCCACTCGATCAGCTGGAACGAGCTGCGCGAGCGCGTTCACCGCATCGCGGGCGGCCTCGTGAAGCTGGGCGTGGGCAAGTGCGACACGGTCGCGCTGCTGCTCAACAACCGCCCCGAGTTCATTCCCTGCGACCTCGCGACGGTGGCGCTGGGGGGAATCCCCTTCTCGATCTACCAGACCTCGTCGCCCGAGCAGATCCAGTACGTCGTCTCCGACGCCGGCAGCAAGGTCGCAATCGTCGAGGAGATGTTCCTCGAGCAGCTGAACAAGGCCCGCAAGGACCTGCCCGAGCTGGAGCACGTGATCGTCGTCGACGGGGAGGGCGGTGACCACACCCTCGCCGAGGTCGAGCGGATGGACCCGGGCTTCGACCCGGCGCCGATCGTCGACGAGCTGCTCCCCGACGACATGCTGACGCTGATCTACACCTCCGGCACGACCGGGCCGCCCAAGGGCGTGCAGCTCACCCATCGCAACCTGATGGGCCTCGTCGGGGGCTTCGAGGAGATGCTCGACCTGCCCGAGCGCGGGGCGAAGCTGATCTCCTGGCTGCCGGCCGCCCACATCGCCGAGCGCGGGGCGCATTACTACCTGCCGGTGATTCGCGGGGCGACGGTGACGATCTGCCCCGATCCCCGCAAGATCGGCGAGTCCCTGGCCGCCGTGCGCCCGACCTGGTTCTTCGCCGTGCCTCGGGTCTGGGAGAAGATGAAGGCGGGCCTGGAGGCGAAGCTGGGCGCTCTGCCCGACGAGCATCGCCAGCCGATGGCGAAGGCGCTAGAGGCCGCGATGCAGAAGGTGCGCCTGGAGCAGGCGGGGGAGCCGGTCCCCAAGGAACTCGCGGCCGCGGTGGCCGAGGCGGACGAGCAGATCTTCTCCAACCTGCGCAAGGCGCTCGGGCTCGACGAGATCGTCGGCGCCAACGTCGGCGCCGCGCCGACGCCGGTCGAGGTGCTCGAGTTCTTCCACGCGATCGGGATCCCGGTCGCAGAGCTGTGGGGGATGTCCGAGACCTGCGGCGTCGCCACCTGTAACCCGCCCGAGAAGGTCAAGCTCGGATCCGTCGGACCTCCCGTCCAGGGCATCGAGATCCGCCTCGCCGAGGACGGCGAGGTGATGGTCAAGGGACCGTCGGTGATGCCCGGCTACCGCAACCTGCCCGACAAGACCGCCGAGACCTTCGACGACGAGGGCTGGCTGCTGACGGGCGACATCGGCGCGCTCGACCCCGACGGCTACCTCAGGATCGTCGACCGCAAGAAGGAGCTGATCATCAACGCCGCCGGCAAGAACATGTCGCCGGCCAACATCGAGTCGCACCTGAAGTCGGCCAGCCCGCTGATCGGTCAGGCCGCCGCGATCGGAGACCGGCGGCCCTACAACGTGGCGCTGATCGTGCTCGATCCCGACTTCGCGCCGGTATGGGCAGAGCAGAACGGGCTCGAGGGCAAGTCGATCGAGGAGCTCGCCGGCGAGGAAGCCACGGTGCAGGCCGTCCAGGCCGCGATCGACGAGACGAACGCGAAGATGGCCCGCGTCGAGCAGATCAAGAGGTTCAAGATCCTGCCGACCGAGTGGCTGCCCGGCGGCCACGAGCTGACGCCGACGATGAAGCTGAAGCGCAAGCCGATCTCCGAGAAGTACACCGAGGAGATCGAGGCGCTGTACGCCGACTGAGCCCGGGGGCCGGGTAACGTTCAAGCGGATGCTGGAGCACCCGCCGCTTCTCACCGTCCTCTTCGACGAGGCCCACTGCGAGGCCTGGACGATCCGTCCCGAGCTCGCCGAGCGTATGCAGCCCGGCCACCCGGGCGACTCCTCGCTGGCGCTGGCGGCGGCCGCCCTGCGCGGGCGCGACTTCGGGGTCGAGGCCCACGCCGAGGGGGCGCTGACGGCCGAGCGGCTCGCCGCAGCCGACGTGCTCGTGATCGCCCACCCCTCCGACCCGAAGTGGGAGAAGGTGACGGGCGCCGGCAGCCCGACGCTGACCGAGGCGGAGCTCGACGCGATCACGGATTTCGTCGGCGCGGGGGGTGGCCTGCTCGTGCTCGCCGAGGAGGAGCAGGAGAAGTACGGGGCCAATCTCAATCAGCTGCTCGGCCGCTTCGGGCTCGGAGTCGAGAACTCACTCGTCCAGGACTACGAGCGAAGCCACCGCGACACGCCCTCCTGGGTGCTGGCCGAGCTCGATCCGGGCCAGATCGGCGGCTCCGACCCGCTGGCGCGGATCGGCGAGGTCTGCCTCTATCGCGCGGGCACGCTCGCCGTCGGCGAGGGCGCCCACGTGCTCGCCCGCAGCTCGGCCTCGGCCTCGCCGGCGGGCAGCCCGCTTGCGGCGCTGGTCGAGCACGGCGACGGCCGCGTCGCGGTGATCTCGGACTCCGACCTGTTCGGCGACGACTGCATCGGCGAGCTCGACCACGAGCCGCTTCTGCTCAACCTCGTCTACTGGCTGGCGCGGCGCCGCTTCGAGGCCCCCCGCTTCCGCGGCCAGGGCTCGTCGGCGGCGTCCGAGCCGGCCTGGCAGCGCCTGCGCGACGCGGTCGAGGAGCTGCGGGCCATGCAGGCTGCGGACGGCTCGATCGAGGACGAGCAGAACCACAGCCGCGCGGCGTCGCTCGTCGCCGAGATGGTGGCCGCCAGCTCGGCGCTCGAGCCGCGCTTCCCCCACCAGGGCGAGTATCTCGCGGCCCTTCGCAGCGACCTCGAGGCGTGGGTGAGGGACGGCTTCGCCAGACCGGACTTCATCGGCTCGGTCGAGGCGTTCAGGCCCGAGCGCGACCGTCGAGACGGGGTCGAGCACCTGGTCGTGTTCCCGATGTACAAGCAGAACGCGTCGACCGATACCTGCTTCGAGGCCCTGATCGTGCGCGTGCCCTGGCCGCAGTGGCTCGCCGAGCTCGAGGCCGGGCCCTACGACAACGCCAAGTACGTGCCCGTCACCTTCGTCGACTTCACCTCCGGCTACGACTCCGAGTGCGCGACGCTGTTTCCCGAGACCTTCGCCACGGCGGGGCGGCCGCCGAGCCACTTCGGCGCGATCTTCTGCGACCGCGAGGCCGAGCGCCTGCGGCGGGTCGCGAGCGCGGCCGCGGACGTGCTTCGCCTCAACCTGCCTCCGGACGCCGCCGCGCTGCTGGCCTCGCCGCAGCTCTCCCAGGACGCCTACATGCTCTGGGACCTGATCCACGACCGCACGCACATGCGGGGTGACCTGCCGTTCGACCCGTTCATGATCCGCCAGCGCAGCCCCTTCTGGATGTACGCGCTCGAGGAGCTGCGCTGCGACCTGACCACCTTCGGGGAGGCGGTGAAGCTGGAGCAGGAGGGCTTCGCCTTCGCCCGTCACGCCCAGTACGCGATCGTCTTCGACCGGATCTTCCGCTTCCCGCTCACGGGCTCGCGGGTGCGCAACTACGACGGGCTCGGCGGGCAGCTCCTGTTCGCTTTCCTGCACCACGGGGGCTACCTGCACTGGACCGACAACCGCCTGACGATCGAGTGGGAGCGGCTGTCGGAGGGCGTCGCGGCCCTGCGCGAGCAGGTCGACGAGCTCTACCACTCAGGGATCGACCGCTCCAAGCTCGGTCAGTGGATCGCTGCCCACGACCTGGTCGCGACCTACGTGCCCGCGGCCGAGGGCTCGCGCTGGGTCGCCCCCGCGCGCGACCTGCCCGAGGTCGAGGAGCCGAAGCAGCTGGTTGACCTGGTCCGCGACGACGAGTTCCCGCTCAGCCTCTTCTACACCCAGCTGCAGCCGAAGCTCGAGCCGTTCCTGCGGCGTCCTGACGGCGAGCGGCGTTCGGCGCTAGCGTCCGCCGCGTGAGCCGTCTCGAGGGAAGGGTGGTGGCGATCGCCGGCGCCGGCGGAGGGCTCGGTCCCGCCGTCGCCAGGCGCCTGGCCGAGGAGGGCGCGACCCTCGGCCTCACCGACCGCGCGCAGGAGCTGCTCGACTCGGTCGTCGCCGACCTCGGCCTCGGCGAGGACCGCGTCGATGCCCGTGCCGTCGACCTGCTCGACCCGAGCGCGGCGGCGGACTGGGCGCAGGCGCTCGATCAGCGCTTCGGTCGAGTCGACGGCCTCCTGCACCTGGTCGGCGGCTGGAAGGGGGGGGAGCCGATCGAGAGCTTCGACCTGGCCGACTACGAGCTGCTCCACGACCTGCTCGTGCGGACCGTCCAGCAGACGAGCCGCGCCTTCCACGGTCCGCTCACGGCGAGCGGGCGCGGGCGCTTCGTGCTCGTCTCCTCCTCGGCGGCGCAGCGCCCGGAGGGCAGCAACGCCGCCTACGCGGCGACGAAGTCCGCCGCCGAGGCCTGGACGCTGGCCCTGGCCGACTCCTTCGCAGGGAGCGGGGCGACCGCGAACGTGCTGGTCGTGAACGCGATCCTGACGCCGGCGATGCGGGAGAAGAATCCCGACAAGGAGTACCCGAACTTCACCTCGGTCGAGGACATCGCCGACGCGCTCGCCTTCATCTGCTCGGACAGCGCCGAGAAGATGAACGGGCAGCGCTTCGCCCTCCATCCATGAGTCCGGCGGGAGGCGCCTTGAGCGGAGGGCGCAGGCGGATGGCCGCTCGGTGAGCGCGCACAGCTTCGGCAGCGACAACCACTCCGGGGGCCACCCCGAGGTGATCGAGGCCGTGCTCGCCGCCAACGAGGGCCACGCCCCCGGCTACGGCGCCGACCCCTGGACCGCGCGCGTCGAGGAGCTGTTCAGGGAGCACCTCGGTCCCCAGGCGAGCGCCTTCGTCGTCTTCAACGGCAGCGGCGCCAACGTCGCCGCGCTGCGCGCGCTCGGCCGTCCCTACGACGCGGTCATCTGCCCCGCCAGCGCCCACCTGAACGTGGACGAGTGCGGCGCGCCGGAGCGAATCGCGGGGGTGAAGCTGCTGACCGCGGAGTGCCCCGACGGCAAGCTCACGCCAGAGCTGGCCGAGAGCCGGATCACCGGCGTCGGCGACGAGCATGCCGTGCAGCCGCGCATCATCTCGATCTCGCAGTCGACCGAGCTGGGAACGGTCTACGAGCCGTCCGAGATCGCGGCGCTCGCGGAGCTCGCCCACGAGCGCGAGATGCTCCTGCACATCGACGGCGCCCGCCTCTGCAACGCGGCCGCCTCGCTCGGGGTGGAGCTGCGCGAGCTTGTGACCGACGTCGGCGTCGACGCGCTCTCCTTCGGCGGCACCAAGAACGGGCTGCTGCTCGGGGAGGCGGTGGTGCTGATGCGGCCCGAGCACGCCGCGGATTTCCGCTTCCTGCGCAAGCAGACGCTGCAGCTGGCCTCGAAGATGCGCTTCATCTCGGCTCAGCTCGAGGCGCTGCTCGGGGGTGACCTGTGGCTGCGCGCCGCCGGCAACGCCAATCGCATGGCCGGCCGCCTGGGCGCCGCGATCGAGGCGCTGGACGGCGCCACCCTGGCCCATCCCGTGCAGGCGAACGGCGTCTTCGCCTGGCTTCCGGACCCGGCGATCGACGGCCTGCTCGAGACCATGCCCGGCGACCCACCGTTCCACCGCTGGCCGAGCTCCGAGCGCGTCGAGGGCAGCTCGCTGATCCGGCTGCTCTGCTCCTGGGACACCTCCGAAGCCGACGTCGACGAGCTCGCCGGCGCGATCGCCGATTGCCTGGGCTGAGGAGCGCCGTGCGCTCCACCCGCCTGGACGGCCCCGGATGGGAGAGGCCGCGACTGCTGGATCCGTCCGGTTTCTTCCTTACTATCGAACATATGTTCGTCGAAGACCAGGTGGGCGCTTCAGCCGCAGGCGGTTCCGCGGAACCGCGCCGGCGCGACGCCTCGGCCACCAGCGACGTCCTCCTCGACCACCTCGAGCGGGAGATCGTCGAGCTCGCCGCCCACATCAACGCCGGCACCTGCCGCTGGCTCGAGCTGATCGCGGAGTTCGACCGGCGCGAGGGGTGGGGGAGCTGGTCGTGTCGCTCCTGCGCCGAGTGGCTGGCGTGGCGCTGTGCCCTCGACACCCGCACGGCGCGCGAGCACGTGCGGGTCGCCCGCGCGATCTGCGGGTTGCCTCGGATCCACGCGGCGTTCGCAAGCGGAGACCTCTCGTACTCCAAGGTGCGGGCGCTGACCCGGGTCGCCGACGCGGGCAGCGAGGCCGACCTGATCGAGCTGGCCGAGCACGCGACCGCGTCCCAGCTCGAGCGCGTGGTGCGCGGCCTGCGCCGGGTCAGCAGCCAGGAGGCAGACGAGATCCAGCGCCTGCGCTACCTCTCGACCTGGTGGGAGGCGGACGGGTCGCTGTCGATCAGCGCCAACCTGCCCGCGGAGGAGGGCGCGGCCTTCCTGAACGCACTCGACTCGATGCACGACCTGCTCCGCGGCGGCGGCGCGTCCGCGGTGGCGCCCGCCGCACACCCCGGTGCGGCGGCGGGCGCCGCGCACCCCGGTGCGGGCCGGGACCGGGACGACGGTCCCGCGGAACCGGCGTCCGCTGCTGCGAGCTGCGGTTCCGCGGAACCGCTCGAGCCGCGGGCCGCCACCAACGCGGACGCCCTCACCGCCCTTGCCGAGGCAGCGGTCTCGGCGGTCTCGGCGGCCTCGGGCGGCTCCCCGGAGCGTCCCGGGGGTGAGCGATACGAGCTGGTCGTGCACGTGGACGCCGCCACGCTCGCCCAGCGCTGCTCCGATCCGTCCGTCGACGCGGCGGCGCGCCCCGGCTCCGCCCGGATCGAGGACGGCTCGGCGCTGGCCCCCGAGACGATCCGCCGCCTGGCGTGCGACTGCTCGATCGTGGCGCTGTTCGAGGCGGCTGACGGGAGCACCCTGGATGTCGGCCGGCGCAGGCGCAGCGTGCCGGCGGCGATGGCGCGCGCGCTGCGCGAGCGGGACGCGACCTGCGCCTACCCTGGCTGTGAGAGCCGGCGGTTCCTGGACGCGCACCACATCACGCACTGGGCGCATGGGGGAAAGACCAGCGTCGAGAACCTCGTCAGGTTGTGCCGGCGACACCACCGCAGTGTCCACGAGGGCGGCTGCAGCGTCGAGCGAGGCCGGGACGGCGAGATCCGATTTCGCGATCGTCACGGGCTGCTGAGCGGATCTCCGAGCCCGCCCCGCGGGGATCCGGCGGTGCTTGCCGCGCGAGACCCCTCCGTCCCCTGGCCGGGATCCGGCGAGCGGATGGACCTGGATCTGACGCTGACCGCGCTGCTGTCTCGCAGGCGGGCGGCGCTCAGACCGACCTGACGCGGGGTTTCAGCTCTTGGCGCCGAGGGGGGTGACCACGTACTGACTCCCGTCGGACTCGTAGAAGACGAGCTGGTGTCCGCTGACGAGGTTCTGCCCGGATGAGGTCATCTGCGGCACCACGAAGGCGTCGCTCGCGGCCGGGGCGCTTCCAGGGAACACAGCCCTGATCTTCATCAGGTGGAACGACCCGAAGGCCGCAGGCGCGGCAACCAGCGCGCACAGAAGCAGGCCGAGCGTCAACAGGCCGGTGCGGCGGACCCTCTCACGAGCGGCTAGCCCTTCTTACCGACGGTGATCGCGATCTCGGTGCCGGGCGCTGCGGTGAAGCCCGCCTTCTGCTTCTGCTTGATCACCTTGCCGCGCTGCTTCTTCTTCTTCGCGCGCTTCTTGGCGACCTTGACGCCGCAGTCGGCGGCGGCGAGGGCCT
>Ga0194121_10004330_pt1 | contig 20664 bp, 19 predicted proteins | sample TA2MahCa50mmetaG_FD_148609 | JGI IMG/M metagenome (GOLD analysis project Ga0194121, IMG submission 148609) | Freshwater microbial communities from Lake Tanganyika, Tanzania - TA2015020 Mahale Deep Cast 50m | ecosystem: Environmental > Aquatic > Freshwater > Lake | place: Tanzania: Lake...
ATCCTCGCAGCCGCCGGGAGGACTCTCGGCATAGCCAGTATCGTGGTTGCCGCGGACGTAGAAGCACGGCACATTGAAGCGGGAGACGAGGTAGTCGAGGTAGGCCGAAGAGAGGTCGCCGCAAGACATGATCGCGTCGATTTGCCCCCATCGCTCGCGTATGAAATGTTCGCCAAGCGCCCGGTCCTCGGCATCGGCGATTGCGAGCAAGCGCACGCTGCTAGTCACGTGCGAATCGCGTTGGGGTGATCGCGGCGGACGGAATCGTGGAGGTCGGCGGTCGGCCGGCGGCCGCCAAGGCCGGACCGTTATCGAACGGCGCTCCCCGGCCGAGCGCCAGCCCATCCCCGCCAAAGCCGCTGGCGTGCTGTAGGCCTGGCGGGTCGAGGCTCGTCCAGCGTCGAATCTGTGCCTCCATATCCCGCTCCAGTGCAGCGCGTTCGACCCCGCCACGTGCCATCGCGATCGCGTCGATCGCCGCGCCCGGGTTCACCGTCGCCAGGCGGCATCCGGCAACGGTGACACTGACGAATCGATCGACGATCGCGCGCCGCTCGTTGAGGATGCCGCGCCGCGTCACCAGAACGTGAGCGTAGCGACCCGCCGTCGGAGCGTCGAGCGCGAGGACCGACACCAGTTCGAGGCCGTTGAGATGGGCCGCGACAAGTCGCTCCGCCGACGTGATCGCGAAGTCGTCCCGACCGAGCGCCACACTGGCGAGCGCTCGGTCGGGTTCATCCACGCGGAGATGCACGAGCAGGCGCGCTGCTTCGAATAGACCCGTCTCCAGGCCCAGGAACAGCGGCGCAAGCGCCGCCTCCGGTTCTCGGGTGAGGACCACCGTGGCCGCGTCGATGCCGGCCGGGGGTGCGGGCGCTGGGACTGGTGAGACTCGACCCCGCGCGGTCGGGCGCGGGATGGCACTCGGCGTCGGTCGCGGCGGAAGCGTGGGGGTCGGAGGAACAGGCGGCAATGTTGCCGTGGGGACGACGATCGGGGTGGGCTGGCTGCATGCGATCGCGAGCGCCCCGAGGATCGCGCCAGAGAGCAGCGCACGGCGTCTCCACCGCATCACGAGCCGTCGTCCTTCCAGGGAAGGACCCGGCGCTCGAGCCAGAGCACCGCGCTGAAGAGTGTCACACTCATCGCCGCGGCCACGGCGATCGCGGCAAAGACACGATCGGTCTGAAGTTGATCCACCGCGCGCAACATGTAGATTCCCAGACCCTGACTCGCGCCGACCCATTCCCCGACAATCGCGCCGATGATCCCGTAGGTGACACCGATGCGCAGCCCGGAGAAGATCCCTGGCAGCGCGGCGGGCCAGCGCACCCGCAGGAAGACCTGCTGTCCGGTCGCACCCATCGCGCGGAGCAGGCTCACGGCGTCGCTGTCCACCCTCTGCAGCGCGTCCAGCGTGGAGACCGCCATGGGAAAGAAGCAGACGATCGCAACCACCACGATCTTCGGTGCGATGCCATAGCCGAGCCAGATCACCAGGAGGGGCGCGATGGCGATGATGGGCACCGTCTGAGAGAGGACCAGGATGGGATAGATCGCCGCGCGAACGCGGGGCATCCGATCCATCACGATCGCCAGTCCGATTCCAAGCAGGGCGGCTGCGCCAAGCCCGAGCAGGCTCTCGAGAAGGGTGGCCGACACGTGGAAAGCGATAGCTGTCGACTGCTCCACCAGGGTTTCGGCGATCATCAAGGGCGATGGGAGCAGCCAGCGTGGCACTCCGGTCGCGACTGTCGCGACGTGCCAGAGTGCCAGGACGGCCGCGATGGCCGTCAGCCCGAGGAGTGGTCCGTCGCGCCTCACTGCTGCGGTGCCTCGGCGCCCTCGCGCGCCAGCGCATCCAGCAGGTCGGCTTTCAGGCGGGCGAACCGCTCGTCCGCGAAGAGCGCGACCCGGCGCGGTCGATCGAACGGGGAGGTGACCTCGCGGACGATCGTACCCGGTCGCGAACTCATCACGAGGACGCGATCGGCGAGGAATAGCGCCTCATCGACATCGTGCGTGACGAGGAGGATGGACCTCTGCCGCGGGTGCCACACCTCTTGCACCCAGAGGTGGAGTTGTGCGCGTGTCAGCGCATCGAGAGCGCCGAACGGTTCGTCGAGCAGGACCGTGGAGTGGCCGATCAGGAAGGTTCTCAGCAGCGCCACGCGCTGGCGCATGCCGCCGGAGAGCTGCGCTGGCCAGTGCTCCTCGAAGCCAGTCAGCCCGAAGTGCGAGAAAGTCTCGGCGGCTCGGGCGCGGGCCACCCGACGCGGTGTTCCGGCCAGTTCCAGGGGGAGAGCCGCGTTATCGAGCGCGCGCAGCCAGGGCAGTAGGAGATCGCGCTGCGGCATGAATGAGACCTTGCCCGGACGCCCCACGACGGAATCTCCGCCCAGCGTCACGTCTCCCGACGAAGGGGTCCGCAGACCTGCGGCGATGGCGAGGAGGGTGCTCTTGCCGCAGCCGCTGGGTCCGACGATCGCCACGAACTCGCCTGGCTCCATGGCGAATGTCACCCCGACGAGGGCCCGTATCGGTACCGCAGTCCCGGGAAACGTCATCGCGACATCGCGGAAGGTGAGCACGGTCTGGTGATTATCCGGCGCATTCATCTCTTCGGCCACGGTGTCTCGCCCGGGAGGTGACAGGCTGTTCGCCTATACTCGGTACCCGAGTCGGAACGGGGGCAAGCGTGCCAGCGGCGCGAGTTCTCATCGTTGACGATAGCTCGCTGGCGCGGACAGTCATCGGGCAAGCCGTAGTCCAGGCGGGGTTCGCGGTTGCCGGTGAGGCGACCGATGGCATCGAGGCGGTAGCGGCATATCAGCGGCTTCGGCCGGATCTGGTCACGATGGATCTGACGATGCCAGGGGTCGATGGGCTGACCGCGCTGCGGAGCATCCTCGAGTTCGATCTGGCGGCCCGCATCGTCGTCGTCAGCCTCGCCGGACAGGAGAGTACCGTCGTTCGGGCGCTCCAGGCTGGAGCTCTCGGGTTTCTGCTCAAGCCGTTCGAGCCGGGCCAACTGATGGACCTGCTCCGCAGGACGGGCGCGATTGCCCCCGCCGCAGCCACCGACGAGCGACGCCGCATCTACCTGGTCGAGGCGCACCGGAAGCTGGAGGCCCTTGGCGAAGATGTGCGCGATGTCGCCGCGACGCCTGCCTCACGCGTGCCAATCGCGGCGCTGCAGCGTCGCGCCGAGATCCTCGCCGTACTCGCCAGTCGCGGAGGTGACCGATCGACCCACAGCCTGGCCGAGTCCCTCGGTCGGCTTGCGGCCGCGCTCTCGCCCCCGCCACCGGTCACGCCGGAGATGAGCGGCCTGATGCACGAGTCGATCCTGGTACTGCAGCGCTGTCTCTCCGGCTTCGCAAGGGATGATGAACAATCGCTCCTCGCTCAGGCGTACGCTCAGCGACTGGCGGCTGCGATCGCACACGCCCGTCGATTGGGCGAGGATCCCTCACTGGCAGTCGCGGCGATCGTCGGCGTCGATGCCTTCACCCGGCGGGTTCTCCGGGGCTTTCTCCGGCGGGAGGGGTTCGGGGTGGTCATGTGCGAGACCGTGGATGCCGCGCACGAACTACCGGCCGCGAGCGTCGTCCTTCTGGATGGTGATGCGCCGCGCTTTGATGGTCCCGGGTCGATTCGGCGTCTGCGCGATGCGGCCGGAACAGCATCGTCGGCGCTCCTCTACCTTACGCCGCGCGGCGACCTCTCGGAGAAACTGGCCGCGTTTCAGGCCGGGGCCGATGACGTGATCGTGACACCGTTTGAGCCCGAGGAGGTCGTCGCCCGCGCCTTGGCGATCGTGGGTCGGATCGGGCGCACGCCCGTGGCACGCCCGCTGTCTACGCCGTCCGAGCCAGGGTTACTTGAGGAGCCAGTGACATCGTGACGGTGAATCAGGGAAATCTGTGGATCGCCCGGGCGATCTTCGATCTAGGGGGTGTCCAGTTCGGGAGCTTCAACGCCGGCGAGACTGCGGTGAACTCTCCGGTCTTCGTCAATCCGCGCGTGATGTTCACACAGCCGGTGCTCTTGAGGCGCATAGCCGAGATCATCGCCGCCGAGGTGGCGGCAGGCCAAGCGCGACGGCGGCCCCGGTACAGCCGCTTCTCTCTTGTCGCTGGCGTGCCGTTCGGCGGCCTGCAACTCGCCACCGCCTACGCACTCCAGGCGGATATCTCGCTGGTCTTGGTCCATCCGGTTCGACCCGGCCACGATGGAAGCGCAATCGAGGGGCAATTCGTCGACGACGATCATGTCCTGATCCTCGATGACCTGATGACTGGTGGCGGCAGTATCGTCCGTACAATCGATCTCCTCACCGAATTCAATCTCCGGGTTCACGATGTGATCGTGTTGATCGACCGCGAACAGGGTGGCGTGGATCGCTTGAGCAGGCGTGGCGTTCAGGTCACGTCGTTGCTCACCCTCCGGCCGTTGGTGACCTATGGCTACGAATCCGGCCTGGTCCCCCGCGCCGATTACGCGCGGACGATGGAGTACCTCGAGCCCGGGCATCGTCGGACGCCAGACGCTCCTTCCGCGTGACGTGAGTCTGCGCGCCGACTTGGCTCACAGCCTGGGCCGGATGTCCGGCGCGGTGATCCGCAGGTTGGGTCGCGGCGGCGGCACGACGCTCCCCGGTCGACTCGCGCTGCGGATCGACGGCAGCATCCTCAGCAGGCGCGCACGCGGTCTCGCGGGCGGCGCGATCCTCGTATCCGGGACGAACGGGAAGACGACGACGACCCGGTTCGTCGTTGCCGGCCTCCGGGCGGAGGGGCGCGCGGTCGTGACGAATCGCGATGGGGCGAATCTCCCGTCAGGCGTCGCTTCGGCGCTCGTTCAGGCGTCGCGCTCCGTCCTATCCGCGCCGGATGCGTGCCTCGTCGCGGAAGTGGATGAGGCGGCGCTCGCTCCGGTCGTGGAGAGCGTACGGCCGCGGATCATCGCGATTACGAACCTGTTTCGCGATCAACTCGATCGCTACGGTGAGGTGGCGCATATCGCGCGGCTCTGGCGTGCGGCCATCGAGCGGACGGACGCGCACCTCGTCCTCAATGCCGACGATCCGACCGTGGCGGCTCTGGGAGTCGGACGCTCGGCCGTGACGTACTTCGGCGTCGATGATGCGACGATCGGCGGCGCGGTTCTGGAGCACACCGCGGACGCGCGCCACTGTCCTGCGTGTTCGGCACGACTGCTCTATGACAGGGTGTACTACGGGCACATCGGCCACTATCAGTGCCCGTCGTGCGGATTCGCGCGCCCGTACGCCGACATCTCGGCGTGGGATATTCATCTCCGCGACCTCCGCTCCGGGTCGGCACGCATCAGATCGCGAGGCGATCACCTCGCGCTCAATATCCCCGTTCCTGGACTATTCAATATCTATAACGCCATCGCTGCGCTCGCGACTCTGGTCGCAGAAGGGTGCCCGCTTGAGCGCGCCGCCGGCACCGTCGCCGGCGCGCCGATGGCGTTTGGGCGCGCCGAGCGCGTGACCGTGGACGGTCGCGAGGTGACCCTCCTGCTTGCCAAGAATCCGGTCGGCTTCGACCAGGTCCTGTCGACTGTTCTGGCCGCAGAATCGGACCCCTGCCTTTTCATCGCGATCAACGATGGCCTGGCCGATGGCACTGACGTCTCGTGGATCTGGGACACCGCGATCGAAACGCTGACTAATGGCACGATGCCGATCGCCGTGGCAGGGTCGCGGCGAGACGACATGATCCTTCGGCTCGCGTACGGGGGAGTCGCGCCGGAACGACTCCATCCTGTGGGGCCGGGGATCGCCGGGCTGCGAGCGGCGATCGATGGTCTCCCATCGGATCGACGCCTGCACTGTCTGCTGACCTACACAGCGCTGCTCGATCTCCGGCGACAGCTCTCTGGCGCGCGGCACACGCGCCCGTTCTGGGAAGTCTGAGGGATGGCGCTTGTCACGCTCTGGCACCTCTATCCGGAGGAGATGAACATCTATGGCGACCGGGGCAACGTCATCGCGCTCACACGCCGGCTGGCCTGGCGCGGCCACGAGGTGCTCGTCCGCCGCCTCGACGTCGGTGGGCGGCTCGACAGTCGCGATTGTCACCTGGTGTTTGGCGGTGGGGGTCAGGATGACCAACAGTTCGCGGTGATGGAGAGCCTGCGCGCGAATGGCGATATCCTGCGCGGACTCGCCGCCGATGGCGTGCCGATGCTGCTCGTGTGCGGCCTGTACCAGCTATTCGGTCACGTGTTTCGCACCGGCGATGGGCGTGAACTGGCGGGCATCGGCGCGCTGGATCTGACGACGACGGCCGGACGAGAGAGGATGATTGGCAACGTGGTCGTCGAGGCGCACGTGGCGGGGCAGAGCTTTACCGTCGTGGGGTTCGAGAATCACAGCGGCCAGACCTACCTTGGGAAGGGGGTTCGTCCCCTGGGACGCGTGTTGCGCGGCGGCGGAAACAATGGTCGGGATGGCGGCGAGGGCGCGCTGGATCACCATATCGTCGGCACCTATCTTCACGGCCCCATCTTGCCGAAGAACCCAAAGCTAGCGGATCTTCTCCTGGCCTGGGCGTTGCAGAGCGTCGGTGTCAGCGAGGGGCTCGCACCGCTCGATGATCGCCTCGAGGCACGGGCACACGATGGGATCGTGGAGCGCGTGATGGGTAGGCGCGCCAGCTTCGGTCGTGCCTGATTCGGCACCAGGCGAGCGGAACCGGCATCTGGTCGTCGCCGGTGCGATCCTGGTCGCCTCGGTCGCGCTGAGCCGACTGAGCGGTCTGCTGCGGACGATCGTGGTCGGTGCCGCGTTCGGTACCGGCGCGCCAGTGGACGCGTTCCTCGCCGCGAATCGGGTCACCGATCTGCTGTATCAGATCACCGCTGGGGGCGTGGTTGGCGCAGCGTTCATCCCCGTCCTGGGAGGCCTGCTTGCCGGTCAGGATCGTGAGCGCGCCCGTCGCCTGGTCACGACCGCGCTCACGCTCTCGGTGATCGTGGTGGTTCCGATCGCGGTGGCCGCGGCGCTCCTGGCGGAACCGATCATCGCGACGCTTACCGGCTTCGACCGCGAGCATCGCGCGCTCGCGGTCGAACTCATGCGAATCCAGCTGGTGGCGCCCGTGGTGTTCGCTCTGGGTACGTTCGCGACGAGCACGCTGAACGCGAACGGTCGATTTCTCTTCGCGGGTCTGGCGCCGAGTTTCTACAACCTAGGCATCATTCTCGGCGCTGTCTTCCTGGCACCGTCGCTGGGCGTACACGGGCTCGCGATCGGGGCATCGGTGGGCGCAGTGCTCTATCTTGTGGTTCAAACGCCGGACCTGATGGGAACCGGGCTTGTCGGCCGTCCGCTCGTGGCGCTGCGGGATGTGGCAGTGCGTAGCGTGGGCCGATTGCTTGTTCCCCGCGCCCTGGGTCTGGCCGTCGCCCAGATCAACGTTTTGGTCGTCGTGGTGCTTGCGTCGACCCACGCAGGCGCAATGGCGGCACTCGACTACGCGTGGACGCTGACGATGCTGCCGCTAGGCCTCTTCGCGATGGCGGTGGCCACCGCGGTCTTCCCCACGCTGACCCGGGAGTGGGCCGGAGACGCGACGGACGAGTTCTCGAGGATTCTCCGCGGGTCACTCAGAGTGACCCAGTTCCTCATCGTACCCTCGACCGTCGGTCTGTACGTTCTGGCGGAGCCGATTGTCCTGGCGCTTCTGGGCCGGGGAGCTTTCGGGGACGCCGCCGTGTCCATGACCGTGGGGGCCCTGCGCCTGTACGCGCTCGGTCTCGGCGGTCTTGCCGCGGTCGAGGTCCTGACGCGCGGCTACTACGCCCTGCTCGACACGCGCACTCCGCTGGCCATCGCCGCGGTCGCAGCCCTCGCGAACGTGGCGCTCGCCCTGATCCTGCGGGAGCGGCTCTCGTTTCACGGTCTTGCGCTGGCCGTTTCTCTCGCCGCGACCCTCGAGGCGGGGCTGCTCATACTCCTCTGGCGACGACTCTTTCCGGGCGCTCGCGCGCTGATCGACCTCGGGCATCTCGGGCGCTGTGTCCTTGCGGCCGCAACATTCGGTGGGCCTCTGTCGGCGTTCGATAGTCCGGTCCGCTGGTCGATGGCGGCGGCCGGCGATCTGGAGCGCGTGGCCAGGGTGGCGGCGTTGATCGTCGGTGCGGCGGTCGTCTACCTGGCGGTGGGCCACCTTCTCGGAGTAAAAGATGGCCTTAGTCTCCTGCGGCGCGCCACACGACGAGTGGAGTAGCCTTTGTTTCGGTACGCGGTCAACATTTCGATGATCGGTGAACCGCTACCGCTCGCCGCGCGCATCCGCGCGGTCGCGAACGCAGGGTTTCCGGGCATCGAGTTCTGGTTCCCTCATCAATTCCCCATGGACGATCTGGCCCGCCTGGTAGGCGACCACGGTCTCGAGGTCGCTCTCTTCGACCTGGAGCCATCGGCGAGTCACCCGTACGGGCACGTGGCGGATCCCCACGCCGGCGCCGAGTTTTCCATCAGGCTCGATGACGCGCTGCGTCTGGCTGAACGACTCAGGTGTCGCACCGTGAACGTGCTTCAAGGAGGCCGACTCCCGGAGATCGACCTCGGCGTGCAGATGCGGGTGGCGATCGATCGACTCGGGGAAGCCGCTCCGCAGGCCGCGAACGCGGGGGTAACGCTCTGCCTCGAAGCGATCAACAGCATCGATCGACCGGGTTCCTTCTGCGATCGCAGCGCGATCGGCCTCGCGATCGTGGCCGCGGTAGGATCGCCCTACGTCCGTTTCCAGTACGACATCTATCACCTCCAACTGATGGAGGGGAACCTGATCCGGACGCTGGAGCGGAACATCGACCTCATTGGCCACGTTCAGATCGCCGATCCTCCGGGCCGGCACGAACCGGGCACGGGCGAGGTGAATTTTCCCCAGGTGCTTGCCACGCTCGACCGGATCGGCTATCGACGCTGGGTGAGCCTTGAATACTGGCCGACCGACCCTCTCGCCCACGACTTCGGCTGGCTGCCCGTGGAGCGGCGACGATGAACGAACAGCTTCTCAGCCGCATCTGGCTCGCCGGTTCTTGGGCAGATGGTGCGCTCGTGACGACGTGTGGACGCCGGGTGCAGGTCGTCTATCCTGGCCGCGCCAGGCACGGCCCCGGGCCGGATCTCCGCGATGCGATCCCGGCTCTGGCCGATGGCGCGCTCATCCGGGGGGACGTCGAGTTTCACGTCCGGACGTCCGACTGGGCGAGGCACGGGCACGCCGTCGATCCAGCCTACGGGCGCGTCGCGGTGCACGTCGTGTGGCGGCACGATCAGGCGCTGCCGGTCAGTCAGTGCGCCCCCAACCTCACGATCGCCCTGGCAGCACTCGCACCGATGACCCTGTTTCAGCGCATGAGTCATCCTACCGCGGAGGATGGTGACCACGCGTGGCTTGCCGAGGCGACGGCGACGGAGCGTGCGTCTTCCTCGATCGGCTCGGCGACGAGCGCCTCGCCGCAAAGGCTGCCTCGATCGGTTCAGAACTCCACGGGCGTGGCGTCGGGCAGGCCTGGCATCTCGCCCTCCTCGAGACGCTGGGCTACAGCAGTAACCGAGGCGCGATGCGGAGGCTCGCCGAGACCCTCGACCTGCGAACCGTCGAGGCAATCAGCCACTCTGCCACCGACGACTCCGCGGCGGAGACCGACCTGTTCGCGCACGTCATGTTCGCGGCTGGCCTCGGCGATTACCCCCGGTCGCGTGGGGGCATCGCGGTCCCGCCCCTGCGCCGCGGCGACTGGAACCTCCTCGGGCAGCGACCGCTCAATCGCCCCGAGCGACGTCTCACCGGGTTTGCCCGCCTCCTGGGCCGTTCGCGCTTCGATACCCTCTGGGTGGCGATTCCCGAACTGGTCCGAGCCGGCGGTCTGGACGATCCGCTTGCGACCGGGCTGCGCCTGATCGATCTGCTGCGCGTCGACCGATCGCATGTCCCGGCAATCGTGACGACCTACCAGGACACGCCCCGCAGCATCGAGTTCTGGCGACTCTAACCACAGTCGACCCAGATGGGCATCCGTGCTGGCGCGCCCCTGATCGGCCGCGACCGCGCGGCGCTCGTCGCGGTGAACGCCGCGTTGCCATTCTGTCTCACCGTCGCCGACGCGCGGGCAGATCAGGTTCTCTGGCGGGCGACCTGGAGCGTCTGGCACCGGTTCCCCCGCGCGGGTACGAACTGGATCATCGCCGAGACGAGTTCGCTGCTCCACGGAACGCCGCTACGCACCGCTCGCCGTGAGCAGGGACTCATCGGTCTCTATCACCGTTGCTGTCAGGAACGTCGGTGTGCGACGTGCGCGCGCTCTGAGGTGCTAGTTGCCGTGTGACATCTCCGGCCCGGCCAGACTGATGATGTTGCGCTCGGCGTCCAGATGCCGGCGAAGCGCATCGTGGATCTGCTCGCCGGTCAATCCGCGAATGATGGTGGGGTAGCGTTCCACGTAGTCGAGGCCCAGATCGAACGTGTCGATCGATTGGATCGTCCGAGCCACCCCATCGTTGCTGTCCAGAGCCAACGGAAGGACGCCGGTGAGGAAGTTCGCCGCGTCGGCCCGCTCGGACTCCAGAATACCGGTCTGGCAGATGGCCCGAACCTCGGCGATGATCGCCTCGATCGCTCGTTCCGCGTTGGCGGGGTTTACCCCTGCACGGGCCGCCCACGCGCCCGGACCATGTCCCCCTTCGAGTTCGGAGTACGAATAGTACGCGAGGCCAAGTCGCTCCCGGACGTTGGCGCCAATGCGGCCGTTCAACCCGAGACGTCCGAGGATCAAGTTCCCCACGTCGAGCGCATAGAAGTCCGGATGCATCCGACCTATCGTCGGGCGGCCAACGACGATGTCGACCTGCGATTTGCCGTCCAAGACGCGTGTGATCCGCTGCGGTCGTTCCGGCGGGACCGCGTCGGCGATCGTGCGTCGGCCAGAGTCGCCTTTCGGCCGCCAGGCTGCGAAGACGCGACCGAGTCCGGCGAAGCCGGCATCGATCTCCGTTCCCCCGACGATCACTATCGTAAGTCGATCGGGTGCGAAACTCTCCAGGTGGTAGCGCGCGATCTCATCGCGGCTGATGCGCTCGACGGAGTCGACATAACCGCCGATGCGCTGGCCGAAGGGATGACCGCCAGGGTAGGCTGCCTCGCGGAACGCCCGGTCGGCCACCGAGCGTGTATCGTTCTCGGCCTCTCGCAGACCGTTCAGGACCTCGCCGCGGAGTCGCTCGAGTTGGTCCGAGGGAAACGTCGGGTGGAGCAGCAGTTCGGCGAGCAGATCGATTGCGAGTGGCACGTCGTCGGCGAGGCATCTGAGTGATAGATCGATCGTGTGGCGGCCCGCATCGCTCGAGAGCGCGATCCCGTTGCTGTCGGTGCACTGGTTGAGGGCAGCAAAGTCGTACCGGTCGGTGCCGCGCGTGAGCATCGATCCTGTCAACCTGGCCCGCCCGGCGACCTCGCGCGGTTCGCCCAACGCGCCGGCTCGCATTGATGCCCTCAACAGGACCGCGCGGCTTGTCGGGCGCTGCTGACCGAGCAGGACCACTCCGTTCGGCAGTTCCTCACGGGCGATCGCGAACGCGGTTCGGCTCATCCGCCCTGTCCACTCGTGACTGGATGAAGCCAACCCACCGTGCGGCGCTCTCGCGTCAGGTAGTGATTCGCCACGCGCTGGACGTCCTCGGGCGTCACCGCGGCGATGGCCCCGGGGAGTCGGTCGAGCATCTCGCTTTCAGCAACGACCTCGAGCGCGCCCAGCCAGTACCCCTGACTTGACATCGACTCCGTGCCATAAGCGAACTGCGCCTCTAATTGCTTGCGTGCCCGCGCGGTCTCCTCCTCGGTAGGGCCTCCACGGGCGAGATCCTCGATCTGCTCGAAAGCGACCGCTTCGACCTGGGTCGGCTCGGTGTTGGGACGCAGGGTCGCATGCAGCTCGAAGAGAAAGGGATCGCGCGTGAGCGCGAACGACGTGCGCGCGGAGGTTGTGAGGCCGGCGGCGACCAGCGCGCGGTAGAGGCGCGAGCTCCGCCCCATCGGCGACCGGCCCCCGCCCATCCCCATCGAGCGAGCGCCCGAGAGGATCGCATCGGTCACGAGCATGGCCGGGGCATCCAGACTCGATGCCGCCGGTGCCTGGTACGCGACCTGCAGGTGTCGGTGCGGTGCGGGACGATGGATCTCGAGCCGCCGCTCGCCGCGTTGCTCACCTTCGCGCGAACGAACCTGCGGCACCGGCGGACCGGGCGGGATCGCACCAAAGAAGTGCTCGATGCGCTCGATCATTTCAGCCGTCGCGAAGTCACCGACTACGGCGACGATCGCGTTTCCGGGATGGTAGAAGCGGCGGTAGTGTTCGTAGAGATCGTCTCGGGTCATCGTCTCGAGGTCGCACCTCCAGCCGATCACGCCGTTGCCGTACGGATGGACCTTGAACGCGGCGGCGGTGACCTCCTCATCGAGGTGCCAGGTCGGTTCGTTCTCGTGCCCCTCCCGCTCCGCGATGATGACGCTGCGTTCGGATTCGACCTCCGCCGGGTCGAACCGTGCGTTTACCATCCGGTCGGCCTCAATTCGAAGGGCGAGATCGGCCCGATCCGCTGGCAGGGTCTCGAAGTACGTCGTGTAGTCGATCCAGGTGAAGCCATTGAGTGTGCCGCCGTTCGCCGTCACCTGGCGGAAGATGTCACCGGCCCGAAACGTCTCTGTCCCTTTGAACAGCATGTGCTCGACCCAGTGCGAGATGCCGGTCCTCCCGGCGACCTCGTCCCGCCCACCGACGCGATACCAGACCCAGACGGTGATAATCGGCGCGTGGCGCACCTCACGGCCGAGCACGGTGAGGCCATTCGAGAGGCGGGTGCGAGTGGTCGTCACGAGCGAGATAGCCAGTGTAGAGCACGTGGTAAGCTCGCACCTGTGTCGGCCGCGCCCGCATCTACGCTGGTCGACCTGATCTGTTCGGCATGCGGCCTGACGGATACCGCGGATGAGCCGCGAAACGTGTGTCGCGATTGCGGCAAGGTCCTCTTCGCCCGGTACGATCTCGATCGAGCGCGCGACTCGATGCGGCCGGAGAATCTCCGCGCGCGTGAGCCGACCCTCTGGCGTTACATGGAACTGCTTCCGTTACGCAACGGCGCGGCCCGCGTGAGTCTGGGTGAGGGGTTCACTCCGCTCCTCAGCCTTCCGCGTCTGGCGCGCACGCTTGGCATGGCCTCACTCCTTCTCAAGGATGAGTCACTCAATCCGACCGCTTCGTTCAAGGCCCGCGGTATGGCCGTGGCGGTCAGTCGCGCCCGCGAACTGGGATTGCGCCGCCTGGCAGCACCGTCGGCGGGAAATGCAGGCGCGGCCCTCGCCGTCTACGCGGCGCGCGCAGGACTCCGCGCCTGGACGGTGATGCCGCGCGATACGCCGCGGGTTCCGCTGATCGAGGCGCGACTGGCTGGAGCTCACGTCCACCTCATCGACGGACTCATCCACGATGCTGGCCGGGTCGTCCGTCGGCATGGCGACTGGTTCGACATGTCCACCCTGCGCGAGCCGTACCGCGTGGAAGGTAAGAAGACGATGGGATTCGAGATTGTGGAGCAGATGGGCGGCCGCCTGCCCGACGCGATCGTCTATCCGGCGGGCGGTGGCACGGGCCTCATCGGTATGGCGAAGTCGTTCGACGAGATGCAGTCGATGGGCTGGATCGGGATCGAACGGCCGCGGATGTACGTCGTCCAGTCCGCGGGCTGCGCGCCGATCGTCCGAGCCTATGAGTCTGGCGCGGAGACTGCCGTTTTCTGGCGCGATGCCTCGACGATCGCGAGCGGGCTTCGGGTGCCTGCCGCCCTAGGCGACTACCTCATGTTGCGTACCCTGCGCTCGACCGGTGGTGGCGCTCTCGCCGTATCGGATGACGCCATTCGCCGAGCGACCGATCTTGCCGCGGGGCGCGAAGGGATCTGGCTATCGCCTGAGGGTGCTGCGACGGTGGCCGCGGCGGGACTCCTTCGGGATTGCGACGCGCTGCGGCGCGATGAGACTGTGGTGCTCTTCAACACGGGCGCGGGGATGCTGTATCCGGACCTCCAGCCGCTCCCATCGGCGGACGTTCATCCGGACGCCTTGGTGATACCCGGTCTCGATATCGACACCGATGCTTGACCCGCGGGCCGCGATCGCGCGGAAGCGCGACGGCTATCCGCTGACCCGTGGTGAGATGGAAGAGTTCCTCGGCGCCGCACTGCGAGGCGAGGTCCCCGATTACCAGGTGTCGGCCTGGCTCATGGCGGTCTGTTGCCGAGGCATGACCGTTGCCGAGACGGTGGATCTCACCGATGTCCTGGCCGAGAGTGGCCAGAGGCTCGACCTGAGTCGATTCGGGCGGATGGCCGTCGACAAGCACTCAACCGGAGGCGTGGGCGACAAGATCACGCTCGTCGCAGCGCCGCTCGCTGCGGCCTGCGGCCTGGTCGTGGGAAAGATGTCCGGCCGAAGCCTCGGTCACACCGGGGGCACCATCGATAAGCTCGAGTCGATCCGCGGTTTCCGCACGTCGCTCGACCCCGATGACTTCCAGAGGCAGCTCGACCGGATCGGCCTCGCCATCGCCGGGCAGGGCAGTGCGCTCGCCCCGCTTGATGGTCTGCTATACGCGCTGCGCGACGCCACGGCGACGGTCCCGTCGCAGCCTCTGATCGCCAGTTCGATCATGAGCAAGAAGATCGCGGGGGGCGCGAGCGCGATCTGCCTCGATGTAAAGGTCGGCCGCGGAGCGCTGATGCAGTCTCTCGATGATGCGCGTCAGCTTGCCCGCACCATGGTCAACATCGGTAGCGGACTCGGTAGACGCATCGTCGCCCTCGTTACCGATATGGATGCGCCACTTGGCCATGCGATTGGAAACGCGCTAGAAGTTGGCGAGGCCGTAGACACTCTCGCGGGAAGGGGCCCCGACGATGTCCGCGAACTCTCCCTGCGGATCGTCGCGGAGCTGCTCGTCCTGGCCGGCGCCGAACCCGACCTCCGGGGCGGCACCGCGCGCGCCAACGAGGCACTGCGCGCCGGCAGTGGGCTGGAGAAGCTCCGAGAGATGGTCGCGGCTCAGGGCGGCGATCCGAGGCAGATCGACGATCCACGGGAGTTGCCGCGTGCGCCTCTCGCCGCCGAGCTTCCGGCACCGCACGCCGGCTATCTGCGCTCAATCGATACAGCGCGTCTCGGGTCGCTCGCGATGGACCTCGGCGGTGGCCGACGCGAGAAGGGTGACGCGATCGACCACCGTGTGGGATTGGTGATTCTGCCGAGAGTGGGCGATCTCGTCCGTGCGGGTGAGCCACTGGCGATCGTACATTGCCGGGACCGGTCCCAGCTCGAGGGCCTCGACCGGGACCTGCTGGCGGCTTTCACCTGGTCCGACCTACCGTCGCCACGGACTCAGCTCGTCCGCGAGGTCGTCAGGACGGGATGAGCACGCCGCGCGTGGCGCGTCGAGGTCCCGCACTGATGCGGCTTTTGCTCGGCCTCACGTCTGAGGAGCGCGTGGCGCTCGGGCACGCCCTGGGCGTAGCGGCTCGCCCGACAGACCTGTATCGGGCCGTGCAGAGCGGTTCGGCCTACACGCGGGCGCGCTGCGCCGCTCCCGCCGCGAGCGCGCTCATCCGCGTCCTGCAGCGGCCGACCACGCTGAGCGATGTTCTGTCGCGGCTTCCGCTCTCGGCGCAGGAGATCGGGCGAGGGCTGATCGCGCTCGCCGATCACGGGTTGCTTGCGGAGCGCCCTGGACCGGGACAACCGATCCGCCGTGCCCGGCCACCATTCGGCGGTGTCCTCAGCGTGCCGCGCGATCTCGATCCTCATTCAGCGCCGGGTATCGCCGGATGATGGCGGGGAGGAATCCGTTTGTGCGGCTTCGGCGCACGGTCCCGCTCTGGCTTGCGCTCGGCGTGGCGGTGATGATCGGTTTCGGCGTGGCCGGGGACCTCCCGCGTGTCGTCGAGGCGATGCAGCGGTTCGACGCGCGATTGGCCCCCGCGATCCTCGGCCTGACGCTGCTCAACTACCTCCTGCGCTTTGTGAAGTGGGGGTACTACCTCCGGCTGATCGGTGCACCATCCATTCCTCCTTTCGAGAGCGGGGCGATCTTCTTCTCCGGCCTGGCAATGACGATCACACCGGCGAAGCTCGGGGAGTGGCTCAAGTCGTATCTGCTGTTGCGCCGCCACGGGGTGCCGTTTGGCGTCTCCGCGCCGGTGATCCTCGCTGAACGGCTCACCGACGGACTTGCGATGCTACTGCTCGCTCTCGGTGGGCTCTATGTCTACGGACTTGGCCTCGAACTGGCGATGATCGTGGCGATCGGCTCCGCAACCCTTGTCATTGGCGTACGCGCGCGCGGGCCGGTCGAATATCTGCTCGGTCGCCTTGGCGGGCTCCCCTTCGTCGGAAGGGTGGCCCATCACGCCCACGACTTCTATCGCACGTCTCGCAGGCTCCTGGAGGTCAGACCGCTCTTCATCGCGGTGGGGCTCGGTGTCGTATCGTGGGCGGGGGAGTGCGTCGCATTCTCCTTCGTCCTGGTTGGGCTTGGCATCGCGCCCACGGCGGATCTGCTGTTGACCGCCACATTCATCCTGGCGGTCGCGACACTCGTCGGCAGCCTCTCGATGGTCCCCGGTGGCTTGGCAGTGGCGGATGGCAGCATCGCCGGGCTCCTGATGATCCTCGCCGTGACGGACGACGCCGCGCTCGCGGTCGCGGCGACTCTCCTGATCCGTCTGGCAACTCTCTGGTTCGGCGTTCTGGTGGGCCTGATTGCGATCTCCGTCCTGGTGCGGTCGGGACGAGGGTCGGAGCTCTCCGCGGCCGGTGGATGAACGTGCTGATAGCGATCGTCGGGCAGACCGCTACAGGAAAGAGCCGCCTGGCGGTCGAGCTTGCGCGTCGCACCGATGGTGCGATCCTCTCCGTCGACTCCCGCTGCATCTATCGCTTCATGGACATCGGCACGGCGAAACCGACACTGAGCGATCGTTCGCTCGTTGTGCACCACGGGCTTGATCTCTGCGATCCGACTGCGGCGTGGAGTGTCGATCGTTTCGTGGCCTACGGCCAGCAGGTCATCGAGTCGGCCCGTCGCCGCAGCGAGTCGCTCATCCTGGTCGGCGGCACCGGCTACTGGATGCGCGCGCTGCTTGGCGGTGGATTCAGCCAGGCGGTTCCGCCGGATCGCTCCCTGCGCTCGCGACTGGCCAGTACAAGCCCGCATGAACTGGCGAGACACCTGGAGAGGCTGGATCCGGCGGCCTTGGCCCGCATCGATCGTCGGAACCCTCGACGGCTCATCAGGGCCATAGAGGTGGTCGAGTTCTCGGGCCGCCCGTACGCCGAGGCAGTACGCTCCTGGACAACGACAGACTGCCGCGTGATCGGACTTGCCATGGACTGGGAAACGCTCCGCGAGCGCATTGCGGCCCGGAACCGGGCGATGATCGAACTCGGCTGGGTCGAGGAGGTTCGATGGCTCGTCGGGCGTGGTTACGAGCCATCGCTGCCAGCGATGAGCAGTATCGGCTATCGTGAGATGGTGCCGCACGTGCAGGGCAGTGAGAGTCTCGACCGGACCCTCACGGCGATCGACGCGCGCTGTCGTCGCTTTGCGCGAGGGCAGCGAAGCTGGTTTCGCCGCGATGACCCAGCGATCGAATGGTTCGACGCCGCGACTGTGGCGGCCGAGGACATCCTGTGAAGTTCACCAAGATGCACGGCACCGGGAATGACTTCATCCTGCTCGACGGGCGGGACAGCCGGCTGCGAGGTATCGATCTGAAGGCACTCTCACGGGCTATGTGCGACCGCCATTACGGGATCGGCTCCGACGGGCTGATTCTGGTCGAGGAGTCGAGCGTCGCGCCCTTTCGGATGAGGATGTTCAATCCCGATGGGTCCGAATCGGAGATGTGCGGTAACGGCATTCGATGCTTCGGCAAGTACGTCTTCGATCGCGGCCTCGTGCGTGAATCGCGGCAGGTCGTCGAAACCGGTGCCGGCGTCCTCACTCTCGATCTGACCATCGAGGGAGGGGAGACAGTCCGAGTTCGGGTCGATATGGGAAGGCCGCGGTTTCGGCCAGCGGAGATTCCGATCGCGGTAGCGGGAGAGGCAGCCGTCGATGTCGCGGTCGACGGTGTGGGTGCCGCGGTGCGCGTCGATGCGGTATCGATGGGAAATCCTCACGCGGTCATGTTCCTCGACACACCGGTCGCCGAGTTCCCGCTGGCGGAGATCGGTCCGCGCGTCGAGCGGCACCCCCTGTTCCCACGGCGTGTCAACTTCGAGATCGCCCGGATGCTGGAGTCGGATTGCATCGAGGCTCGCGTCTGGGAGCGGGGCGTGGGTCTGACTCTGGCATGTGGGACCGGGGCCTGCGCGATCATGGCTGCGGTGGCGCGGCGCGGTCTGGTTGGCCGACACGCGCGCGTGCGTCTACCGGGTGGCGAACTTCTCCTCGAATGGGACGGCGTGGGTTCGATCTTCTTGACGGGGCCCGCGACGCAGGTTTTCGAAGGTGTCTGGCCGCACGCGGCCTGATTCGGAGGAGGACCGACCGCGGCGAAAGCTCACGCCGAAGACGGTTCGACCTCCGACCGGAGCGAAAGAGGATGGGCTCTGGCCGACCGTTCGCGGCCTGGAGGTCGCGCACCTCGTGGGGGTGTCTCTTGCCGCGACCGAGTCGTCGTGGTCGCCAGCGGATTCGCTTGCCGAACTGCGGCAGCTCGCCGCGACGGCGGGGGCACGCGTGACCGGATCGACGATCCAGGCGTTGCGCGCGCCGAACCCGCGGTCGTACCTCGGCGCTGGCAAGGTGGCTGAACTCGCGATGCGCCGGAAGGAGGAGGGAGTCGACCTCTTCATCTTCGACGATGAACTCTCACCGTCTCAGGCGCGCAACCTCGAGCAGGAGCTCGGCGCGAAGGTGATCGACCGGACCGGTCTGGTGCTCGACATCTTCGGCCAGCGTGCCCATACCTACGAGGGCCGTCTCCAGGTGCAGCTCGCGCAGTACGAGTATCTGTTGCCGCGACTGGCCGGGCAGTGGACTCACCTCTCGCGCCAGGAGGGTGGCGTGGGCGCGCGTGGCGGGCCGGGCGAGACGCAGCTCGAGATCGACCGGCGTCGTGTGAGGGAGCGAATCGCTGACATCAAGCGCGATCTCGAGCGCGTCCGCCGCTCACGGAGCCTGCATCGCGCGCGGCGCCTCGACCAATCGATCGCGGTTGTGCCGCTCGTCGGCTACACGAACGCGGGCAAGTCGACGCTGCTCAATAGCGTGACGTCCGCAGGCGTGCTCGCTGAGGACAAGCTGTTTGCGACCCTCGACCCAACCAACCGGAGAATCCGACTTCCGTCCGGCCGGCAGGTCATCCTCACCGACACCGTGGGTTTCATTCAGCGATTGCCACCGTCCGTGGTCGCCGCGTTTCGCGCCACGCTGGAGGAACTCGATGTGGCCGACCTGCTCGTTCAGGTGGTGGATGTCTCCCATCCGGAATGTCCGGCACAGGCTGCCGAGGTCGCCGGGGTGCTGGCCAGCCTCCATCTCGGCGAGAAGCCGTGTGTGACGGTTCTCAACAAGGTCGATCGGCTCACCGACGTGTGGCCGGCCAGTCCCGTGCCCGAGCCGATCGCTCTGGCCGCGCGCGAGTATCCACGACCCGTCGCGATCTCGGCTGAGAGGGGTTGGGGTATCGCGGATCTGCTCGACGAGATCGATCGCGCTCTCGCCGAGCAGTTGCACGCGATGCGGGCGCTGCTGCCCTATGCCGAAGGCGCGCTCCTCAACTTCTGGAAGAGCCACGGAGTGGTGGAGGCGGAGGAGTACCTGGAAGATGGAGTGCTTGTCGCGGGGCGCTTGCCGCCGATGCTCATCCATCGGTACGAGCGCTATCGTCAGCGCGATCCGGCCGCGTCGTCTCGTCCGGTACGACGGGAGCGCGTCGCTCGCGGGTGATGCCATCTTCCCCCCGCGACCGCGCGGCGGAGACGAGGGGTGCGCGACCTCAGAGACCCGAGTATGCGTGCAGGCCGCCGAGGAACAGGTTTCCGAAGTAGGTGAAGAGCGTCGCGCCAAAGCCGATCAGGAGAAGGATGCTCGTGCGCGTCCCCCGCCAGCTTCGCAGAGAGTGGGCGTGGATGTAGCCGGCGTAGATCAGCCACGCGGTTAGGGCCGCGGTCTCCTTCGGGTCCCAGCCCCAGTAGCGACCCCAGGCGATGTTGCCCCAGGCCGCGCCCAGGATGAGCACCAGCGCCATACAAGGGAAGCCCACGATGACCGCGCGATAGCACAGGGCATCGATCCGCTCACGGGGCGGGAGGCGCGGCGCGGCCTCCCCGCGATGGAGTAGATACAGGATGGCCCCGCCGCACGCGACGGCGAAAGCGCCGTAGGCGATGACAGCCATGGCCACGTGGACCGTGAGCAACAGATTGTTCTGTAGCGCGGGCACGAGCGGCGTCACATTGACGACCTGGGGCGGCAGAGTGCGCGCGTAGATGATGAGGAGGATGGGGATCGGCAGGACGGCGATGCCCAGGGGTCGGAACCGGAACTGGCGCTCGATATAGGCGAAGG
>Ga0194121_10004331_pt1 | contig 20645 bp, 18 predicted proteins | sample TA2MahCa50mmetaG_FD_148609 | JGI IMG/M metagenome (GOLD analysis project Ga0194121, IMG submission 148609) | Freshwater microbial communities from Lake Tanganyika, Tanzania - TA2015020 Mahale Deep Cast 50m | ecosystem: Environmental > Aquatic > Freshwater > Lake | place: Tanzania: Lake...
GTCGGCCGCTACGTCGCGCAGGAGGCGCTGGATCTGATCAACACGTTCAACCCGCTGTCGTCGCAGACCGACAGCCGCGCGTGGACGGATCTGGACGGCAACCGGTCGATCTTCGCCGCGGGGACGTTCAACGTGCAGCGGAACGAGATCGGTCCCTCGCGCAACAACAACTTCGGGCTCGCCGCCGGCGTGCCGCGGCTCGACCCCGACCTGAAGCGCGGCTACAACTGGTCGTACGCGATCTCGGTGCAGCACGAGCTGCTGCCGGCCGTGTCGGTGTCGCTCGGCTACTACCGGCGCGACTTCCACAACCTCGGACAGACGGTCAACCGCGCCGTGGATCGCGATCGCGATTTCACGCCGTTCACGATCGTCGGCCCGCGTCACCCGAACCTGCCGAACGGCGGCGGCGAGACGATTACGCTCTACAACCTCGTGCCGGCGAAGCTCGGCGCCGTGGACAACGTGGTGACGTATTCGTCGGTGAACAGCCGGCAGTATGACGGCTACGAGCTGAACATGAACGGACGCCTGCTGCGGGGCGCCACGGTGTTCGGCGGCATCACGATGGGACGCACGAGGGCCAACACCTGCGACGTGGCGAACCCGAACGATCGCCGCTTCTGCAACAGCGAGCCGCCGTTCCAGGGCATCTACAAGCTTGGCTGGAACATGCCGCTGCCGTACGACTTCGCGGTGAACGGCACGTTCCAGGCGATACCCGGCCTGCCCCGCGAGGCCAACTATGCGGTGACGAGCGCCATCGCCGGCGTGCCGCTCACCGGGGGCGGCACGCTGACGGTCAGGCTGGTCGATCCCGCGCGCGAGTACCTGGACATGGTCAAGACGATGGACGTGCGCGTGACCCGCATGTTCAGCCTCGGCGGCCGGCGCCGGGCGAAGGCGTTCGTCGACTTCGTCAACGCCATCAACGACTCGACGGTGCTGTCGGTGTCGAACACGTTCGGCTCCACGTGGCTGCGGCCGCAGGCGGCAACGAGCGGGCGCTACGTGCGTCTGGGCACACAGGTGGACTTCTGATGAGTGACATTCGATCAACGATCGCAGGTGTGTTTTCGCTGGTTGCCGTCCTCATCGGCGTCAACCTGTTCGCGCAGTCGGCTCCGCCGGCGCCGGGAATCCCCGACTTGAGCGGGACGTGGACGGGGCGGGGGTGCATCCCGAAGAACTCGGACGTCTGTCCGGACTTCAACCGCCCGACCGTGGTGACGGAGCGGGCGAAGGCGTTCCAGGCCGCCTTCGACGAGCTCGCCGTACCGAAATACGACTGTTTTCCCGCGACGATTCCGGCGTTGCTCACCGACCCGTATCCGTTCCTCATCGAGCAGGAGCCGGACCGGGTGACGTTCACGTACGAGAAGGACGACGTGGTGCGCGTCGTCTGGCTGGAGGGGAGAGGCCATCCGAAGCCGAAGATCGGGGAGTTCTTCGCGCAGGGCTACTCGACCGGGCGCTACGAGAAGAACCAGCTCGTCGTCGACACCACGAAGTTCGTGTTCGATCCGACGGGCATCGACGACGACTTCGGCAACGTGCCCTCGTCGACGAAGAAGCACCTGGTCGAACGGTACTATCGTGAAGGCGAGCGGCTGAGAGTGGACTTGACGATTGAGGACCCCGTGTTCCTGAAGGCACCGGTCTCCTACACGGTGGAATGGCAGCGGTCCAAGACGCCGCCGTCGCTGCCGTGGGACTGCGATCCGGCGGCGGCGAGCGAGGCCCTGAAGTTCCGGACCACCAAATACCCGGAGCCGAAGTGATGACGCGATCGAGACTCGTGGCGGCGCTCGTGGAGGCGGGTGGGGTGCCACTGGCCGCCCATCACAACGCCGCGCCGCTTTTCGACCAGACGAAGACCATCGAACTGGAGGGCACGGTGAAGGTCTGGAGGCTGTCGAACCCGCACCCGTTGCTCATCCTCGATGCCGCGAACGAGAAGGGCGAGAAGGTCGAGTGCGGCGTCAGCTTCGGCAACGCCGCGGGCACCGCGCTGCGGCGCCGCGGCTGGACGCCGGAGACGCTCAAGGTCGGCGAGGTCGTGACGGCGAAGGGCAATCCCGCGCGCGCGGCCGACGTCTGCGGCATCGACAGCGCCGTGCTGACGCGCGCCGACGGCAGGCCCGTTCCCTGAGGACACAGGAGAGGCTGATGAAGTACACACGACTGGCCGTGGCGGGACTGGCGGCGGCAGTGACCGTCATCGGCGTCTCGCCGCTGGTGTCACCCGCGACCGCGCAGGCCCCGGCGGTCACGACGTTCACGCCGCCGGCCTCGACCTACACGCCGCCGCGCACGCCGTGGGGCGACCCCGACCTGATGGGCGTCTGGGATTACCAGACGGTCATCCGCATGCAGCGGCCGATGGACCTTGCCGGCAAGGCGCGGTTCGCCAGCGACGCTGAATACCTCGCGTGGGCGAAGGTCAACGCGCCGAACCGCGACAGCATGGGCGCCGGCGTGGGCGCCTACAACGAGTTCTGGAACGAGCGGAACTTCGTGAAGAACCTCAACACGTCGCTCATCGTCGACCCGCCGGACGGCCGCTATCCGCCGCTCACGCCGCAGGCCGAGCAGCGACGCAAGGAGATTCTCTCGAAGGCGCGCGAATACGCGTCGTGGGAGGACTACCACGCGCTGGAGCGCTGCCTCGCGACGCACACGCCCAACGGGCCGCAGGCGTACAACAGCGGCACCTACATCATGCAGTCGCCCGGCTGGATCATGATCGTCCGCGAGCGCCTCGACACGCGCATCATCCCGCTCGACGGCCGCCCGCACATCGGCTCGAACATCCGGCAGTGGAACGGCGATTCGGTCGGCCGCTGGGAAGGCAGCATGCTCGTCGTCGAGACGACCAATTTCACCGACAAGCAGCGGATGGGCGGCGCCTCGGGCACGAGCGTGCCGGCAGGAATCCCGTTCGGCAACTTCAAGGTGACGGAGTACTTCGTCCCGGTGAGCGCTGAGCGCATCGAGTACTACGCCACCGTCGAGGATCCGACGACGTGGACGCGGCCGTGGACGTTCAACCTGCCCTGGGAGCGCGACCGCGATTACCGGATCCTCGAGTACGCGTGTCACGAAGGGAACATCGCGCTCGGCAACTCCATGCGGGGCGAGCGGGTGCTCGAAGCCGAAGCGGCCAAGAAGGGTGAGGCGGGGAAGTAGCTCATGTCGATCACGAAAATCGCAGGGGCGGTCGCGTTCGGCGTGGTGTGTCTGGCAGTCGGATGGTCGACGGCGCAGACGCCTGACCAGGGCATCCGCCGCACGCGCGACGGGAAGCCGGACCTGAACGGCATCTGGCAGGCGATGAACACCGCCAACTACAACCTCGAAGATCACGGCACGGAGCCGTCGCAGGTCATCCTCACCGGCGCCGTCGGCGCCGTGTTCCCCGGTGACAGCGTCGTCGAAGGCGGACCGATTCCGTACCGGCCGGAGGCGCTGGCCAGGCGCGAGCAGAACCGGAAGAACGCGATGCCGAAGACCATGGGACGGCATCTGGACATCGATCCCGAGGTCAACTGCTTCCTCCCGGGCGTGCCGCGCGCGACCTACCTCCCGCATCCGTTCCAGATCTTCCAGAGCCCGGAGGTGGTCTGGATCTCCTACCAGTATTCGTATGCGCGTCGGGAGATCCCGATCGGCAAGCCGACTGAGGCGCCGATCGAGTCGTACATGGGGTGGTCCAACGGCCGGTGGGATGGCGACACGTTCGTGGTGGACGTGACCGCCTTTACCGACCAGACGTGGCTGGATCGGTCCGGCAACTACCACAGCGAGGCGTTGCACGTCGTCGAGCGGTATACGCCGCTCGGACCTAATCACCTGATGTACGAGGCCACGATCGAGGACCCGAAGACGTTCACGCGGCCGTGGAGGATCAGCATGCCGCTGTACCGGCGCATGGACCGCAACGTGCGGCTCCTCGAGTACAAGTGCCCCGAGGTCGTCGAGGAGCTGCATCTCCAGGAATTCCGCAAGGTCACGCAGGTCCGGTAGGAGGACGTATATGGCGCACTCCAGGATTGCCGCCATCGTCGTGGCGATGCTGACGGCAGGTGCGATCGATGCCTCTGCGCAGGCGGCGAAGACGGAAGACCTCTTCCCGAAGCCGCCGACGGTCAGCGCCGTCCCGCTCGCCTTCACCGGCACGTGGCGCGGCGACAACCCGCGCGGCGACAGCGAGTTCGGCGGCAACTGCGGTTCGCTGAAGGACCACTACGGCAACCCGCGCCAGCTCTGCGAATTTCCGGTGGACAGGCTCGAGCCGTTCATGAACGGCCGCATGCGCGCGTGGATCGACTTCTTCGACGAAACCATGTCGCCGCGCTGGACGTGCGTCGCCGCCGGCATCCAGACCGGCCTGCAGGAAGGCTACCTGTGGGAGTTCTCCGCCAACCCCGACGCGCTGCTGCAGCGCTGGGAGCAGTCGAACTGGATCCGGCCGATCTACATGGACGGCCGCCCGCATCCGCCGGCCATGATCTCGGTCTACCACGGCCACTCGATCGGCCGCGTCGTGTCGCCCACCGAGATCGTCGTCCACACGTCGAACTTCACCTTCGACCCCGACGGCTGGGACGATCACTCGCACCTGGCGACGTCGCACCGCAAGCAGCTCACCGAGCGCTACCTGCTGCAGGACCACGACACGCTGATCATCGAGTTCACCGTCGACGATCCGATCTTCCTCAAGGCGCCCTTCACGTGGCGCAAGCGCTACCGCCGCACGCAGGAGCCGTTCGTGTCGAAGTGGGACTGCGATCCGGACGCCAGCCTGCAGGAGCTCTATACGACCATCCCGCAGAAATATCCCGACGATACCGAGTTCGCCAAATGGAAGGACCGCTGATGAGAATCTGGACGATCACCCTCGCCGCCGCGCTGCTGCTGGCCACGGGCGCGGCCTCGGCGCATCATTCGTTCAACTCGTTCTGGTACATGGACCGGAACGCGGCGATTGAAGGCGTGGTGCTCGAGGTCAAGCTGGTGAACCCGCACCCGCTGATGAAGGTCGAGGTCACGGAAGCCAACGGCACCAAGAGCATCTGGAACATCACCGGCCGCGCCACCGGCAGCGGCATCCTGCGCGCCGGCTGGACCGCCGACACCGTCCCCGTGGGCACGAGGGTGAAGGTGGAAGGCTTCCCGTCCCGGCAGGAAGGCGCCAAGGCGCTCGCCGCCGGCAAGATCACCAAGCTCGAGTCAGGCGACGTCGTCTGGTTCGGCGGCGGCGGCGGGATTCCACAGGGTTAGAACACGAAAGGACGGCCTGCCATGCGAAACGTCGCGGCACGTGTGCTCGCGGGGGCGCTGCTGGTGCTCGGCACGGCGGCGATCGGCGCCTCTGCGGTCTCGGCGCAGTCCGGCTCCACCCCGCTGGTCGGGACCTGGAAGTTCAACGCGCAGAAGTCGAAGATGCAGAACTCGCTGCCGCCGCGCAGCATGACGCGCGTCTACCAGGACCGCGGCGGCGGCGTCCTCATCATGCAGCAGGAGCTCGTTGACGCCGCGGGCTGGAAGACCGTGTCGATGTACGTGGCGAAGGAGGACGGCGCCGACTACCCGCTGGTCGTCTCCGGCGCCGACTCGATCCCGGCCGGCTGGATCGCATTCAAGCGCGTGGACGCGGTGACGACGGAGCAGGTCGAACGCACCGGCACCGGCACGGAGTCACGGGTGCGGTCGAGGGCGACGCGAAAGCTGTCGGCGGACGGCAGGACGCTGACGCTGACGGTCACGCCAATGGGCGGCGACGCCGCCGGCCCGTCGCGCGACGCGGACGTGATGGTCTTCGACAAGCAATGACGTACGTAGGGCGGGTTCCGCGAGCGTCGTTGTTCATCGCGAGCGGACCCGCCTAGAACGTGAGCCCCAGGAACGGCATCAGCCGCCCCCAGAAGACCACGCCGAACCAGAGCACGAGAGACGACGCCGCCACCGCCCTGGCAATGGCCGGGGCCGTGGCGCCCTCGCCGACCTTCCACACGTCGTCCACGCCCGTCAGATAGAGGATGTTCGCGCCCGCGGCGACGAGGCACGCGATCTTCCAGTAGAACGCCGGGTTCAGCGTGTACTGCTCGGCGGCCGCGATGAAGAACATCATCCCGGTCACCGCGTTGATGACGAAGCCGAGCATCGCCCACGGCAGCAGCCTGTGCAGCGCGGGAAACGGCACGCTTCGCATGAGGCCCAGGACGCGAAGGTTGAGCGGCAGCACCACCGCGAAGACGAGCGTCAGCCCGATGAAGTGCAGCGTCTCGTTGGTCGGCCACGCCCACGGGTTGTCGATGACGACGGAAGCGACCCAGGCCGCAGCTCCGGGCGACGCTTGCGTCGCCCCTACACCGTCGGCTGCCGCAATCTCCGGATGACGGATCTCGCCGCCGAGCGTCGCCGTCCGCGCCATCGCGGCCACGGTCAGGACCGACAAGAGCAGCACTGCGGCCAGTGGTAGGGGCGACGCATGCGTCGCCCGTCGTTCCTTCCACAGCGCCAGCCACGCCAGCACCCCTGTGATCTGCATCAGCGCCAGCGCCCAGACCGCTGCGTCCTCGTGCGCGGCGATGAACGCCATCGACACGTCGGGCCGCTCGGCGATCGCCTGCTCCGCGGCGTTGCCGCTCAGGTACGCGGGGAACGTGAGCAGGGAGACGACGAACCACACCTCGAGACCGGCGCGCTTCAGCGCCTCGCTCCGGCGGACGAGCGACAGCAGCAGCAGCCCGAGGCCGGCGACCGCGCCGAGAACGGGGAAGTGGTTGAGCAGCAGGTGAACGTGCGGGATCGTCATCCGAACTGTGCCGCCTCCCCGAGGTACGCCATGAAGCGACCCGCCGTGATCGCGCCGAACCACAGGAGAATCGAGAGCACCGCGACCGCCTTGTTCGGTTCCCGGCGGCCGACGATGAGCGCCACCGCGGCCACGATGCACGCCATCTTCACGTAGAACGCCGGGTTCACCCCCATCGTCGTCGCCTTCGCGGTCAGGAGCAGCGCGCCCGACGCGGCGCTCAGCGCGAGGCCCGTCCACATCAGCGGGGTGAGCGTCCGCAGCGCCGCGAGCGGCACCTGCGCCGCGACGCCCGCGATCCGAAGGTTGACGGCGAAACTGACGCCGACGAGCAGCGTCAGGCCGATGGTGTGAACGAGGAGGATGGCGGGGTACGCGAAGACCGACTCAGACTGGTTGACCCACGTGCTGACCGGACTGGCTTCGAGCCAGGCGAGGAAGGCCATGAGAAAGGCGAGTGGGGCGAGTGGGGCGAGTGGGGCGAGTGGGGCGGGTAAGGTTGCCTCACCCGCCCTACGAGCCTACATCAGAAGTTCGTCGTCACCGTGAACTTCACCAGCCTCGCGCCGACGACCCGGGTCGGGGCACGGAACGAGGAGAAGTTGGTGCTCTCGGCCAGCACGGCGCTGGAGTTGAGCAGGTTGTAGAGGTCCACGCTCCCGGTCAGCCGGCGCGCGCCGAAGCGGACGATCTTGCCGACGCGGAAGTCCACCTGGTTCAGCCGGTCGCCGTACGCCGCGCCCGGCGCGATGATCGGGACAGTCACGTTCGCCGCATTACCGGACAGCGGACGCCCCAGCGACGGCTGCACCTGCGCGTTCGGCACGACGAGGTTCGACGACAGCATCGGCCCGGGCACGCTCTGATACGTGAACGCCAGCTGCACGTCGAGCCGCGGCACCGTGTAGGTGCCCAGCATTTTCACCTGCGTCTGCCAGCCGGAGTCCTGATGGCAGAACGGAATGGCGAGCCCGGCGCCGATGTCCAGCAGCGCGCTGTTCAGCCCCTGCTGTGCCGTGACGCCGCCTTCCGGCACGTCGTCGAGGATCTCGCAGTTGTCCTGGATGGTCCGTCCCGTGCTGGTGCCTCCCTGAAGCAGCGTGCCCCCGCCCAGGCGGATGTTGAATGCGGCGTCCACGCCGTGCCAGTACTCGTACTGGTCGCCGTAGTGGTGGGTGCGCCGCACCACGTTCTGAGACGGCCGTGTCGCCGCGTTCGGGTTCACGTTCAGGAAGCCCGAGATCGTCTGCCCGGCGTTCGGCAGCCGCCGATCGTTCGGCACGGTCACCGAGAACGGGGTGTAATCCGCCGCCGACAACGCGAGGTTGTCGGTCACGAGGAAGTTCCCGTACGCCCGGCGGAAGTAGCCGATATCCACGGCCACGCGCTGCGGCACGAGCTCCTGCTGCACGCTGGCCGAGTAGAGCCAGTTGTAGCCGCGCTTGCCGTAGCCGAAGTCCACGTCCGGGTCGTCCACGGTGCCCGGGACGGCGCGGCCGAAGTCGGCGCTCGGTCCGGTGAATGCGCCGCACAGGTCGCCGCCGCTGCCGCGGAGATCCTGGAGCGCCGGGTTCCGCCAGTCGCAGTCCGGGAAGAAGTTGCCGTTGGCGTCGGTCCACGCGCGGCTGGCGGTGTACTGGAAGAACACGTGCGGCGCGCCGATGATCACGTTCGTGCCGCTGCCGAGCGACTCGTCGGCGACGTAGCGGTTGGCCTGGACCTTCAGCGCCGTCTTGCCGTTGCCGAAGAGGTCGTAGGCGGCGCCGACGCGCGGTGACAGGTCGTGGTGGCGCGTGAAGTCGGTCTCCGGGAACGTCACGTTCCGGTTGGGGAGCAGCGGCGCCGGGCCGAGACGGACTTCGCCCGTGAGCCGGTACATGTAGTCGTAGCGCAGCCCGCCGCTCAGCGTCAGGCGGTCGATCGTCCACTTGTCCTGCACGTAGAGGCCGACTTCGCGCCCGACCCGCACTTCGCCGTCCCGCGGATCCGAGTTGATCGTGAACTGGTTGGGCACGCCGTTGGAGAACCGGTACTCCGTAAGCGGCGCCAGGTTGTCCCAGTGCGTCTTCGCATAGCCCCAGTTCCAGTTGACGCCCGTCTTGAACGCGTGCGCACCGGTCACGTAGGTGGCGCTGCTGGCGACGTTGGCGAAGGGATAGTTGGTCCACAGGTACCCGGCGCCGCCGCGGTAGGTGCCGGGCGTGCCGGGCCGCGGATTCTGTTCGATGACGCGGGTCAGGCCGGGCGTGATCCCTTCGTTGATGCGGTTGCCCCAGCCGAGCGGCAGCCGCACCGCGGTGGCCTCGAGCAGCAGCCGGTTGGTCACCGGCGAGGTCCACTGGAACATCTGGATGTTGTCGGGCCGGAAGATGAAGTCCACCTGCGCCTCGTACGACACGTTGGACGAGGCGACGTTCGGGCAGTCGCAGCGTTCGCGGAGATCGAGCGACGCGGCGATCTTGTTGCGCGGCGTCGCCTGCCATGTCAGACGGGCGCCGACAGGCGTCAGCGGGCTGTCGTGCACGACCTGCCGCGACAGGTCCGGCTCGTAGGTCCACTTCGTCGGATCGCCTTCGTTCCTGTTCCGGAACAGGTTGCCGACGTACGTCTGGTTGTTCATGCGGCGCCCCGACAGGAAGAACCAGACGCGGTCCTGCTTGATCGGCCCGCCGAAGGTCGGCGCCACGTCGTAGACCTTCTTCAGGCGCGACTGGCCCCCCGCGTTCAGGCCGCGATCGAGCAGCTCCTGGCTGAAGTTGCCGGCCTGCAGGTGCTCGTTGGTGCCCGAGACGAAGAGGCTGCCCGCGAAGCGGTTGCCGCCGTCCTTCGGCACCACGTTGATGCGCACGCCGCCCGTGGACGTGGACGCGTCCGCGCTCGTCGTCTCGAGCTGCACCTCCTGCATCGCTTCCATGTTCGGCCCCGTCATCGTCAGGCCGCCGGTCGAGCCGGAGATCGTCATGCCGTTCACCGCGATCCGCTGATCGCGGAAGCGGCTGCCGTGGACGATGAGCGACGTGCGCGCGTCGCCGGTGGAGCCGCCCACGTCCTGGCCGCCCGAGCTGCAGGCCTGCGCGCACTGCGCGCTGACGCCGGGCACGAGCACGCCCAGGTTCGTGAAGTTCCGTCCGGTGGGAATCGTATCGATGACCTCTTCCGACAGCGCCTGCGTGCGGGTGAGCGTCTGCACGTCCACCACCGGCGCCTCGCCGGTGACGGTGATCGTCTCCTGCAGCTCGCCGACGCGCAGCTCGACGTTGATGGACGCCGTGAAGTTGCCGGTGAGCTCGATCCCTTCGCGCTTGAAGGTGTTGAAGCCGGGCAGCGTGAACGTCACGGTGTACGCGCCGGGCCGCAGGTCGACGATGCGGTACTGGCCGCCGCCGTCGGACACGACGGTCCGGACCTTCTCGATGAGCACCGGGCTGGTCGCCTCGACGGTGACGCCCGGGAGCACGGCGCCGGAGGTGTCCCGTACCACTCCGGTGATGGACGCCTGCGCGGAGGCAGCCGCTGGCAGGATCAGCGATACCAACAACGACAGCAGAGAGAACCGCAACGCCGCACGTGTGGTCATACCGTCACTCCTATGGAAAGGGCGGGAACGGAATACGGCGCAACCGGCGGGTATGAACGGAATTGCTGACGCGTGCGCGTAGGGTATGGAGGCCGGAAGCCCGTGTCAATACGGAGTTTCGGGTAGGATCGGCGCGGTGCACCGGGATCTGGCCGAGGCCATCGAGTTCCACGACGCCATCATTTCCGAGGGGAGCAAGGCACTTGTCGGCTACGACACCGCCAAGGCCCTCGCGAACGTCGTCCTCCTGTCGGAGATTCCGACCACGTACGACAAGAGCGAGCAGCGGCAGGTCAATGCCGGGAACCTGCTGCTGCGCGGCGTGCCTGGCGTCGGCAAGACGTTCTTCGGCGTCATCCTCGCCGCCATCAGCAACGCGAAGTTCGCGCGCCTGCAGGGCCGGGCGGACCTCCAGCCGACCGAGGTCGTCGGCTTCCAGATGGTGAATCCCGCGACCGGTGAGCTCGTCACGGAGTTCGGCCCCATGGCGTCGGCGGAAGTCATCCTGCTCGACGAGATCAACCGCATCCCGCTCAAGTCGCAGAGCGCGTTCCTCGAAGGCCTGCAGGACCGCACGATCACCGTCGGCAAGACGACCTACGAGCTGCCCGCGTTCAGCTTCGCGATCGCGACGATGAACCCGATCGAGCTGGGGCAGGGGACGTTTCCGTTGTCGGAGGCGGCGACCGACCGCTTCGCGATCATGGTGAACATCGGCTACCTGCCGCCGCACGAGGAAGAGAAGCTGGTGAACTTCGACTTCAAGCGGATGCGTCTCAGCTCGCTGATGTCGAAGGAGCGCATCATCCAGCTGCGGGCCGCGATCAGCGACCACGTCTTCCTCCACGAGCGGCTCGGGAAGTACATCCAGCGCCTCGTCGCGGCCACGCGTCCCTACAGCCCGGGGACCGACTGGCATCACCGCTCGCCGTCGGAGCTCGTCGAGCGCGGCGTGGACCTCGGCGCCTCGCCGCGCGCGATCATCTGCTGGGGCCGGCTCGCGAAGGTGTGGGCGCTGCTGCGGCGCCGCCGCACGGAGGTCTACCCGGAGGACATTCAGGACCTCGCGCCGTACGTGCTCGGGCACCGCCTGTGGCTCGGCCCGCATGCCGCGAGCCACGGCCTGACCACCGAAGCCGTGATTCACGACGTCGTCGCGCGGGTGCCGGTGCCATGAAAGCCGGCAGCCGGCAGCCGGCAGCGGGCAGCGACGAAGCGTCCTGGGTCAACCTGGCGCAGGTGACGGAAATCGAGCTGCGGATCCTGAAGCGCATGCGCGAGGTGACGATCGGCGACCATCGCAGCAGCACGCACGGATCCGGCTTCGACTTCCAGGGGCTGCGCGACTGGCAGCCCGGCGACCGGCCGTCGGCGATCGACTGGGCGCAGTCCACGATCACCAACTTCGCGCCGCTCGTCGTGCGCGAGTTCGAGCAGCCGAGCACGGCGAAGGTGGCGGCGATTGCGGACGTCTCGCGCTCGACGCGCTGCGGGACGGGCGATACGCTCGTCGCCGCCGTCATCGCCCGCGCCATCGCCACGATCGGCATGTCTGCCGTGTTCTTCCAGGATCCGTTCGGCCTCGTCACCTTCGACGAGGGGTTCACGCACCTGTCGGCGATCCGGCCGGCGACCGGCAAGGGACACGTCGTGCACTGCCTGGAGGCGTATCAGTTCCAGCGCGGCCTGCAGCCGATGCGCCGGAGCGGCGACGTGGGGGCGACGCTGGCGGGGTATTTCAGGAGCACCACGCTGCTGCCGGTCATCTCGGACTTTCTGTTCGACGACACCGCCGGGGTGCTGCGCGAGCTGTCGCTGCTGAACAACACGCACGACGTGTTCCTCGTGCTCGTGGACAGCGCGTTCGCGTTCGAGCTGCCGGCGCTCTCCGCCGCGTGGATCGAGACCGTGGACGTCGAGACGGGGCAGTCGCGGATGCTCGGCCGCCGCGCGGCGCGGCGCCTCGCGGCGCGCGCGCGCCAGTGGCAGGACGGCGTGGAGCGCGCGGCCAAGGACATGGACCTGGACGTCGTCCGCATCGGCGTCGATCCGGTGCGGTCGGACATCGCGCTCGGCGAGTTCGTCGCGGAGCGGAGGCTCCGCAAGAGTGCCTAAAGTGCCTGGAGTGCGCGGTAGGGGCGACGCATGCGTCGCCCGTAAGCCTGGAGTGGTATTGCTGCTCGCGGTGCTCATGCAAGGTGTCGCGATCGGGCAAGAGACCGTCGAAGTGGATCCGATCCGCTGCTGGTGGCGCACCAGCGCGGGCGCGGTCCGCGTCGGCGAGACGTTCTCCGTCGTCCTGACCTGCGCCGTGCTGCAGAACGAAGCCGTGCAGGTGGTCCCCGACCAGTCGCGGCTCGACGCGTCGGTGATCCAGATGGCGCCGTTCGAGGTGACCGGCGGCGAGCATCCCGCGGACCTCTACGCGCCGGACCGGCGGTTCTTTCAGTACGAGTACCGGCTGCGCATCATCAACCCGGACGTGATCGGCCGCGACGTCAGGATTCCCGACCCGCAGATCCACTACCGCGTGAACAGCACCGTGGCGGCCAATACGGCGCTGCAGGGGCGCGACCACACGTATCTGATGCCGGCGCAGTCGGTGCGCGTGCTGTCGCTCGTGCCCGCCGACGCGCCGGACATCCGCGACACCGGCGGGGCGGCGTTCGGCGCGGCCGAGCAGCTCGCCTTCCGCGCGAACGCGCTGCGCGTCGGCGCCTACACGGCGATGGCGCTGGGCGGCATCATCCTGGCCTTCGGGATCGGGCGCGTCGTCCTGCGGACCCGTTCCCGGCAGCCGGCCGAGGCGCGCGGCCTGTCGCCGGCGGTGGTGCTGCGCGCCGCGACGCGAGAGCTCTCTGACGTGCACAGCCAGGCCGCGGGCGGTTGGACCGGCGATCTGGTTGCGCGCGCGCTCGCGGCCACGCGCATCGTCGCCGCCATGGCGACGGGGCGGACCGTGCACCAGCAGCGCGGGGTGGCCGAGCCCGGCGAGGGCCGCGTGATCGTCCGCGGCTGGCGCGGAAAGACGACCGCGGTGTCGGCATCGGCCACGGCGCAAGGCCTCGAGGCAGGGGCGGGCTATGGCCCGCCCGTAGACGATCTTCGCGGCGCGCTTGCCACCCTGACGCGCGCGCAATACGGCCGCGACGCGGCGCTCGAGGGCAGCGCGCTGGATGAGGCGCTTGCCCGCGCCATGTCCGCGGCGCGGCATCTCCGCGCGACGCATGCCGGGCCCAAGGCCTACCTGCGGCGCTGGATGCCGCAGGTGCAGGCGGAGCAGCGCGCGTGACCGTGCGACCGCTGGCGGAGCTGATGGCCGATGCGCGCGCGTTCCTCGAGCGGACGCTCGAGGACTGGCAGACGCTGCGCGTCGCGGACCTGCTCTACACCTACCGCGAGGTGCGGCTGCTGCTGCTCGTCGCGGCCGGCCTGCTCCTGACACTCCTCATCGCGCGCTGGGCGCTGTCGGCACGGCCGGGCCCCCGGCAGGTGGTGCTGCCCGCGCTGCCCAGGTCGATCGCGCCCGCGCGCCTGTCGTGGCTGGCGCACCTGCCGCTGCTGTGCTACCTGGCGGGGCTGCTGTCGTTCGCGCTGGCGCTGGCCGACCCGCACACGCAGTTCATCACGCGCGAGGAGACCTTTCCCGGGCGCCGCATCGCCGTCGTCGTGGACGCGTCGAGCAGCATGCGGCGCGGGTTCATCGACGCCAGCATGCGCGCGCAGCCGGTCTTCTATACGACCGTCGAGGCCGCGCAGCGGTTCGTCGAGCGGCGCGTCGCGGGGAAGTACCGGGACCTGATGGCGCTCATCGAGTTCGGCAACGAGGCGTACGTCATCACCCCGTTCACGCACGACTACGACAACATCCTGCTGAGCATTTCGCTCATCGGCGATCCGGCGGAGTTCACCGCGTTCCCGGACGCCGGCAACACGGTGATTGCCGCCGCCGTGCAGCAGAGCGTGGGCCTCTTCCGCGCGTTCGACTTCCTCGACGCCTCCGGCAACCTGCTCGTCATCTTCACCGACGGCGAGGACACGCACGCGGTGGTCAACGGCGTCACGCTCGACACGATCATGCGCGAGGCCGTCCAGGCGAGGATCCCCGTGTACTTCGTGCGCGCGAACTGGGGCCGCGAGGCCGGGCAGCTGATCTCCGACAAGATGTGGATCGACGCCGTCGCGCGCACCGGCGGGCGGTTCTACGCGGCCAGCGACGAAGCCAGCCTCAGCCAGGCGGTGGCCGACATCGATCGCGCGGGCACCGGGACGGTGGCCGTGCGGCAGTACGTCAACCAGCAGCCGCGCTTCGCGATGTTCGCGCAGGCAGCGCTCGCCCTGTGGGTGCTGGCCGCCGCGCTGCAGTTGTCCGTGCCGTTCTTTCAGAGGTTTCCATGAAAATCATCGCGGGAGCGCTGCTCCTGGCCGTGGTGCTCGCCGGCGCCGGCGTGTACGCCCTGCGCGAGTCGCAGCGGGTGACCGGGCTGGCAGACGACGAACAGCGGCTGGCGACGCTGCAGTACGTGGACACCGAGGCGTCGAGCGAGGTGCAGCGGGCCGCCTTCGACTACTGGCGCGCGCGCTACGAGCGGCTGACGCCGCTGACCGGCGCCACCGGCGACGCTCCGGCCGAGGATCCCGCCGTGCTGCTCATCGCCGCCAACGCGATGTTCCGCGCCAGCGCGCCCGATCCCGCCAATACGCGCGCCTCCGTCGAACGGCTGGATCGCGTGCTGGAGGCGTACGGCGACGTGCTGCGCGCGGACCCCGCCAACATGGAGGCGGCCTACAACTACGAATACGTGTCGCGCCTGCGCGAGACGGTCGCGCGCGGCCGCTACGTGGCCCGCAAGCCGCCGGCGATGGCGCTCAGCGAGGATCTGCCGGTCGGGCCGACCGTCCACGGGCGCCCCGGCAACCCGCCGCCGGAAGTGCCCACTGACGCGTTCAAGACGTTCTCGCCGCTGCAACAGGACGAGCGCGGCGAGCTGATGCGTCTGGACCGCTCGCGCGCGCCGCGAGGGAGAGGGTAGGGGCGCGGCATGCCGCGCCCGTAACGCGTGATCGACCTCGACCAGCTCACGTTCGCCGAGCCGCAGTATCTCTGGCTGCTGGCCGCCCCGGCCGCGCTGCTCCTGTTGTGGGTGTGGCGCTTCGTGTCGCGCCGGGCCGACGTGCGCGCGCTGCGCCGCCACCGCGTCGTGCCCGTCCGCGAGCGGTTCGCGATCGCCGGCGACCTGCCGTTCTGGCTGTTGCTGCTGCCCGCGATGGCCTGCCTCATCGTCGCGCTGGCGCGCCCGCATGGTCCGGCACAGACGATCCGCACCGGCGGCATCGACATGGTCGTCCTTGCGGACGGCTCCGCGTCGATGCGCGTCCGCGACATTCCGGGCGGCGATCGCTGGCAGCACAGCATGAACTTCGTCCGGCTGGTGGCCGAGTCGCTCGACTGGGAGGAGGATCGCCTGGCGTTGACCGTGTTCGCGCGGATCGCCGCTCCACAGGTGCGGCTGACGCGCGATCCGAACACGTTCTTCTTCTTCCTCGACCATCTCGGCCAGACGCCGCCGTTCCGCATCGAGGACAACACCACGTGGGACACCAACCTCGAGCTCGCCGTCTACTGGGGGCTGCGCCTGATCGAGCGCGACGAGGAGCTGCACGGCAAGTCGCCGAACGGCAAGATGTTCGTCCTGCTCACCGACGGGCAGGCGTGGAGCGGCGAGGTGGCCAATTCCCTGCGCCTGGCCGCGCGGCGCGGCGTGCCGATCCATGCGGTCGGTGTCGGCTCGCTGTCGGGCGGACGGCTTCCGCCGCCGCCGCCCGAGCCCGGGACCGCGCGCGACGGCGTGCAGGTGGCGAGCTCAGAGCTTGCCTCGCCGGAGCCTGGCGGAGGCGGGGTGCTGACGTCGCGGCTCGATCGCGAGTCGCTGCAGCGCATCGCCACCGCCACCGGCGGCCAGTACTTCGAGATCGATCGCGACAACGACCGCCGCATCGCCAACGGCGTGGTGGACGCCGGACGACGGCTGGCGCCGACGCTGGGCGTGGAAGAGACGGCGGAGGAGCTGTACTGGTGGTTCCTGGCCGCGGCGGCCGGTTTCCTGCTCGCCGGCATGCTGTTCCTGCGCAACCGCGCGGAGCTCGCGCTGCATCTGGCGGGCACCGCCGCCGTTTTCGTCGTAGTATCCCGCCTGCTGCAATGATGCGGCGGGTCCGCTGCAATAACGGGCGAGGCATGCCTCGCCCCTACTCGGCGGAACCCGCCCTACGTACGTAGGCCGGGTGCCGACGTGCAGCGTCGTTCATTGCGCGTCGGGCCCGGCATGAGGCTCACATGAAATCACTCGTATTCACGCTCGTCCTGTTGTTTGCCGCGAACGCCTCCGCGCAGGATGCGGCCGCCGTGCTGAAGAACGCCGCGGCCGCGATGGGCGCCGACAAGGTGACCGCGATCCGCGTCACCGGCACCGGTTGGAACTCGCCGGTCGGGCAGGGCTACACGCCTGCCGAGGACTGGCCGCGCGTGGACGTGACCGCCTACACGCGCGTCTTCCACTACGACGGCCGCTGGGCCAGCGAGGAGTGGACCCGCGTGCAGGGCAACAACCCGCCGCGCGGCGGCGGCGGCCTGCCTATCCAGGAGTGGGGCGCCGCGGTGAACGGCGAGTGGAAACAGCGCTTCTACGTGAACGGCGAGTTCGCCTGGAACGTGGACGGCGGGAGCACCAACGCGGCGCCTGGACCGCGGCTGTCGTCGAGCGCCGCCGGCCTGCGCCCGGAAGTCCGACAGCTCGACATCTGGCTGAGCCCGCACGGCGTGCTGAAGGCGGCGATGGCCGCGAAGGACGCCTCCGCCATGGCGCTGACGCTCGAGGGCCAGCCGAAGACCGTCGTCACCTTCACCGCGATGGGCAAGTACCGCGTGAATGCGACGATCACCGCCGACAACCTCGTCGAGCGCGTGCAGACGTGGATCGCCAACCCCGTGTTCGGCGACATGGTCTACGAGCACCGCTACACCGAGTATCGCGACTACGGCGGCGTGAAGTTCCCGGGCCTCGTCCACACCCACCAGGGCGATCCGCGGCTGAACCCGGGCCACAACTCGCAGGAGATTCGCGTCAGCGCCGTCGAGGTGAATCCGGCAGGGCTCTCGCTGCCGGTGCCGGAGAACATCCGCAAGGCCGGCACACAGCCAACGGCACCGCGCGCGATGTCAGAGCCGCTGGCGCCCGGCATCTGGCGGATCGCCGGCGAGTCGCATCACAGCATCCTCGTCGAATTCCGCGACTTCCTCACCGTCGTCGAAGCGCCGCAGGACGAGCTGCGCTCGCTGGCCGTCATCGGCGAGGTGCGGCGGCTCGTCCCCAACAAGCCGATCCGCTACGTCGTCAACACGCACTACCACTTCGATCACTCCGGCGGGCTGCGCACCTACGTGGCGATGGGCGCCACGGTGGTCACCCACGCGCGCAACCGGGAGTTCTACGAGGACGTGTTCTTCTATCCCGCGCCGCGGACGCTCGAGCCCGACCTGCTGTCGACCCGCTATCCGTGGTTCCGCGGCAACCGGGCGAACGCGTTCGAGACGGTCACGGACAAATACGTGATCAGCGACGGCGTGCGGACGCTCGACGTGCTGGCGCTGCAGGGCATCATCCACGACGGCAACATGCTCGTCGCCTACCTGCCGACGGAGCGGATTCTCATCAACGCCGACATGTTCGGACCCCCGGCGCCGAACGCGCCGCTGCCCACACGGCCGAATACGAACGTGCGCGAGCTGGCCGCGAACATCCGCCGGCTCAACCTCGCCGTCGATCGGCACGTCGGCATCCATGGCGGCGTCAGCGCGAACGACGTCTTCATGAAGATCGCCGCTCAGCAGGGGAGTAACTGATCCATGCGCACGCTCACAGCTGTCGTCGTTCTCATCGCCGGCCTTGGCTGTGCGGCCGCCATGGCACAGGCCCCGTTGCGATCCGCAGGCCCGGCCAGCCCGGCGCTGATCGAGGATCTGGTCGCCGCCAATCGCGTCCTGGCGATGGAAGGCATCGTCGACGCCTACGGCCACGTCAGCGTCCGGCACCCGACCAATCCGAACCGGTACCTGCTGTCACGGTCGCAGGGACCGGAGTTCGTGACCGCCGCGGACATCCTGGAGTACGACCTCGACTCCACGCCGATCGACCCCAGGGGAAGCACCAGCGTGGTCGAGCGGTTCATTCACGGCGAAGTCTACAAGGCGCGTCCGGACGTGCAGGCCGTCGTGCACAGCCATTCGCCAGGCGTGCTTCCGTTCACCATCACGCAGGTGCCGCTGCGGCCGATCTACCACCAGGCGTCGTTCCTCTGGGTCGGTGTGCCGCTGTGGGACATCCGCAGCGCGAACGACCCGACCGCCTCCACGCTGCTCGTGCGCAACAGCGTGGTCGGCGCATCGCTGGCCAAGGCGCTCGCCGACAAGCCGGTCGCGCTCATGCGCGGCCACGGTGCGGTCATCGTCGGCCCCGATCTGCCGCTCGCCGTGCGCCGGGCCATCTTCACCGAGGACAACGCGCAGATCCTGTCCACGGCGCTGCAGATGGGCGGCCCCATCAACTACATCACCGACGCCGAAGGGGACAGCCGCGACAAGACCCCGGGCGACAACGCGCGCGGCTGGGAATACTGGAAAAGGAAAGCGCTTGGCAGGTAGAGAAGGAGGGCGCATGACGTCGCTGTCGTTCTGGTTCCCGGCCGCGAGGGGATGTCGCGGGTACCGCCAGGGGCTGGCTGCGTTCCTCGCCTTGCTCGTGACCCTGCTCCTGCCGGCCTTCGCCTCGGCCCAGGCTACGCTGGCCGGCGTCGTTCGCGACGGGTCGGGCGGTGTGCTCCCGGGCGTCACGGTCGAGGCGACGAGCCCGGCGCTCATCGAGAAGGTCCGCACGGCGGTGACCGACGGCTCCGGGCAGTACCGAATCACGGAGCTGACGCCGGGCTCCTACACCGTCACCTACACGCTTCCCGGCTTTGTACGGGTGGTGCGGGAAGGGTTGACGCTCACCGGATCGGGTGCCATCGCGATCGACGTCGAGATGCGCGTGGGCGGTGTGGAGGAGACGCTCACCGTCGTCGGCGAGGCCCCGGTCGTTGACGTGCAGACGACGCGGCGCGAGACGGTGCTGAGCAACGAGGTGGTCCAGACGCTGCCGGCCACGCGCAGCTATCACGGGCTCCTCACGAACATCCCCGGGCTGATGCCGACCGGCGGCGTCGGCGCCGAGACCAACGCCGGCCAGATCAACCGCTTCACGGCCCATGGGGGCCGCCAGAACGAAGGACGCATCACGGTCAACGGCCTGATCCTGAGCGAGCCCGGCCAGGGAGCGGGCGTCTCGTCGCTTGCGTACGACGTGAACAACGTGGACGAGATCCAGGTGCTGGTGTCCGGCGGCCTCGGCGAGTCGGAAACCGGCGGGCCTGTCATGAACCTCGTGCCGCGATCCGGAGGCAACACCTTCAGCGGGTCGGCCTTTTACAGCGGCGCCGGCGGCTGGTCGCGCGCGAACAACATCGACGACCGGCTGCGGGCGCTCGGGCTCCTGGCGCCGTCGGCCCTCGTCAACGCGTTCGACGTGAACGGTTCGTTCGGCGGTCCGATTCTCCGCGATCGCCTGTGGTTCTTCGGTTCGTCGCGGACCTTCGGCCAGGCCACGGTCGTGTCGGGAGCCTATGCCAACCGCAACGCCGGCGATGCGACACGCTGGGACTACGTGCCTGACCAGAGCGTCGCGACGCGCAACGCCTCCCGCTACGACATCTACGCGGGCCGGCTGACCGCCCAGGTGACGCCGCGCAACCGGGTGTCGTTCTCCCAGGAGAACCAGTACCGCTGTCAGGGCTCGCCGCTGACGACGGCCGGCGAGGGCTGCCGCGCGCGCAAGGCAGACTGGGTGGCGATCGGCACGAACACGAGCTCCCCGGAGGCGTATCCGGGTTACCACGACCTGCCGTACTACGTGTCGCAGGCCACGTGGTCGTCGCCCGTGTCGAGCCGGTTGCTCCTCGATGCGGGGTTCTCCAGGTTCCACTATCGGTTCGCCGGCTTCGGGCAGGCACCGCCCGACGCCCTCACCAGCCTGATTCCGGTGACCGAGCAATCGACGATGTATGGGCTGGCGAACTTCAACTATCGCGGGCTCTTCGACCCGGCCGCCCACGCGTTTGCGGACAACCGGGCCACTTCATGGCAGTGGCGGGCGT
>Ga0194121_10004335_pt1 | contig 20632 bp, 21 predicted proteins | sample TA2MahCa50mmetaG_FD_148609 | JGI IMG/M metagenome (GOLD analysis project Ga0194121, IMG submission 148609) | Freshwater microbial communities from Lake Tanganyika, Tanzania - TA2015020 Mahale Deep Cast 50m | ecosystem: Environmental > Aquatic > Freshwater > Lake | place: Tanzania: Lake...
CGTCGACGACCGACTGGGTGGTGGTCATCCCCACGTCGGCCAGGAGCAGGGCCTCCTCGAGCTCGTCCCAGGCGGCGGCGTCGATCTTGCCGCCGCGCCGCAGCACCCCGAGCAGGCCGGCGAAGGAGGCCCGGGTCTTCCCGATGCGGTCGCGAAGGCGCGGCGGCTCGTCCGGGGGTGCCTCCTCGACGACCTCGATCGACTCGATCTCCTCGACCAGCTCGGGCGGAACCTCGGTGGTCGCCACTGCGGGCGCCGCCTCGGCGAGCGGCGGAGGGGTCGAGGGGCGCGACGGGGCCGCGGTGGCGCCGCCATCCCGGCTCGCCTCCCGGCTGCGGACGATGCGGGGCAGGACCAGCAGGAACGCCGCGAGGACGAAGATCCCGATGAGGACGATGGGGGCGAGGGATTCCGACACGAGGACCCGAGGCTACCGGTCACCCTCGTCGGGGTCCGTGGCGTCGGGGGGTGTCGGTGCGGGTCCGTCGGGCCCGTCGTCGTCGCTCCGCCGGGCGCCGGGTTCACCGGCGGACGGCTCGCGCTGGGATCGGTTGCCCACCTTGCGCACCTCACCGTTGCCGACGTACCAGGCCACCCCGCGGCCGTCCCGGATGCGGGTCATCCGCAGGGTGACCCACTCGACCTCGCCGACGATCCCGTCGACCTCGATCTCGTCGCCCACCCCGTACTGGTCCTCGAGCACGATGAACATCCCGGCGAGGTAGTCGCGCACCATCGTCTGGGTGCCGAAGCCGATCGCGATCCCGGCCACCCCGGCCGCGGCGAGGATCGGCCCGATGTCGACGCCGAGCTCGCCGAGCACGATCAGCGCCGCCACCGTCCACACCACGGTCGAGACGACGTTGCGCAGCACCGAGCTGATCGTCGCGGCCCGCTGGGTCCGCCGCAGCTGGGCGTTCTCCGAGAGGGGGATCGGCGCGGTCGCGCCCAGGATCGACACCGTGCCCTGGTCGCGCACCCGCTGCACCGTTCGCTGCACCGCACGATTGAGCAGCCGCGTCACGATCCACGCGGCCAGCAGCACGAACACGATGCGGATCGGCACCGAGAGGGCGTCGGCGACATCGGCCGCGGTCTCGCTGCCCGTCAGCTCGAAGACCCGCTCACAGACCCAGCTCTGCTCCCCTTCCGGTCCACACGCCTCCGCCGTGTCGGCGGCAGACGCGGCGAGGATCGGAACGAAGTCCACGGGCTACACCGGTGCGAACACGTCGTGGGCGCGCTGGCTCACGACGCGCGAGGAGCCGCCGGGAGGCATCGACACGCCGTAGAGCACGTCGGCCGCCTCCATGGTGCGCTTCTGGTGCGACACGATCACCAGCTGCGCCTCGCCGCGGAACTCGTGCACGAGGTCGAGGAACCGGTGCAGGTTGACGTCGTCGAGCGCGGCTTCCACCTCGTCGAGGAGGTAGAAGGGCGAGGGCCGGGCCCGGAACACCGAGAAGAGGTACGCCAGCGCGGTCAACGCCCGCTCGCCACCCGAGAGCAACGACAGGCGGCGGATGTTCTTCCCCGACGGCCGGGCCTCGATCTCCACGCCGGTGTTGAGGAGGTCGTCGGGGTCGACGAGCGTGAGCCGGCCGGAGCCGCCCGGGAACAGCGTGGTGAACAGCGCGGTGAAGTTGGCCGACACGTCGTGGTACGCCTGCTCGAAGACGGTGACGATCTCCCGGTCGACGGCCCGGATCACGCGTGACAGCTCGCGTCGGGTGCTCTTCACGTCGTCGAGCTGCTCCTGCAGGAAGCGGTGCCGCTCCTCGAGCGCGGTGTACTCCTCGAGCGCCAGCGGGTTGATCGGCCCCATGAGGCGCAGGTCGCGCTCGAGCTCCCGCGCCCGTCCGGCGAGCGTGGTGCCGTCGGGCACGGTCGGGGCCGGCGCGTCGAGGGCGCCGTGCGGCTCGACGTCGTACTCGGAGCGCAGGGTCTGGATCGCGTTCTCGAGTCGGATCCTGGCCTCACCGTCCTCGATCTCGGCGCGGGTCATGCGCTCACGCACCTCGGAGAGCTCGCGCTCGAGCACCCCGCGCTCCTTGCGGAGCCGGTCGAGCTGGTCGGCCGAGGCCCGGGCGGCCTGCGCGTGCCGGCGGCGCTCCTCGCGGAGCCGCTCGAGCAGCCCGTCGGTGCGGGCGCTGAGGTCGTCGAGCCGAACGGCGTAGCCGCGGTAGCCCTCGTCGCGCGCCAGGAGGATCCGCCGGTGGCGCTCGGCCTGGGCCTGGGCCTCGGGGTCGCGTGCGGCGAGCCGCTCCTCGACCTCGGCCAGGCGGGTGGTGAGGATCGAGCGGCGCTCGTCGACGGTGGCCCGGCGCAGCTCGGTGGCCCGGGCCGCGGCGAGCGCCGCCCGGGCCGTCTCCAACGCCCGCTCCGACTCGGTCCGCTCGACGTCGGCGACCACCGCGGCCTCGACCGCTTCGTCGACCGTGGCCTGCGTGACACCGGTGATCGGGCCACCCCCGCCGATGCTCCACGGTCCGATCCCGCCCAGGCGCGAGCCCTCCGACGTGACGGCGACGAGCTCGGGCTGCTCGACCACGAGGTCGAGCGCCGTGCGCCACGAGCCGACGAGCACCGTGTGGGCGAGCAGCTGGTGGAGGACGGCGGTGAGCCCGGGCACCGACGACCGCACGAGCTCGGCCAGCGGTCGGGCCCCCGGCGGCACCAGCGCCGGCTGGGCACCCGCCCCACCCGACGGGTCGGTGACGAGGAGCAGCGCGCGCCCGCCGTCGGCCTCGAGCCGTTCCACGGCGGTGCGCACGGCGTCGCCCCTCTCGACGACCACGGCGAGCATCGCGTCGCCCAGCGCCGCGGCGACCGCAGCCTCGGCCCCCGGCTCCACCTCGAGGTGGTCGACCAGGGCGCCCACCACGCCGTCGAGCGCGTCGAGCGTGCCGGCCCCGCCCGCGTCGCGCGTCGCCCGCAGCTGCTGCTCGAGCGAGTCGGCACGGGCGCGCGCCCGCGCCGCGGTGGCCTCCGTCGCGCGCCAGCGCTCCTCGGCCGCCCGCAGGAGCTCCTCCGCCACGTCGACCGGGATGGCGGCCTCCGTCCCCGGCAGGGTCGTGTCCGCCGAGAGGGTGTCGAGCTCGGTGCGCAGCGACACGGCGTCGGCCACGAGCGTCTCGACGACGCCTTCGTCGGCGGCGGCGGTGAGCTCACGGGCGACGTTGCGCCGCTTCTCCACGATCAGGGTGGTGAGGCCGCGCACGCGCTCTCGCATCGACTCGGCCCGCACCAGCTCGTCGGCCAGCTCGTCGGCGCCCAGCTCGGCGAGCGCCTGCTCGGCGGCGATGACGGACTCGTCGAGGTCGCGCAGCTGCTGCTGCACGCCCCGCTCGCGATCGCCGAGCTCGACGCGCTCGTCGCGCAGTCGCTCGATGCGGGCCTGCTGCCCGGCGATCTGGTGACCGGCGAGGTGGAGCTTGATCGCGCGCAGCTCGTCGACCACGGCGTCGTGACGGCGGGCGGCATCGGCCTGGCGCTCCAGCGGCCCGAGCTGGCGGCGCACCTCGCGCAGGAGGTCGCCCAGGCGCAGCAGGTTGCCCTCGGTGGCGGTGAGGCGGCGCTCGGCGCGCTCCTTGCGCCGGCGGAACTTCAGGATGCCCGCGGCCTCCTCGATGATCGCCCGCCGCTCCGCCGGCGATGAGTTGAGGACCGCGTCGATCTGGCCCTGGCCCACGATGACGTGCTGCTGGCGGCCGACGCCGGCGTCGGAGAGGAGCTCCTGCACGTCGAGGAGGCGGCAGGGCACGCCGTTGAGCTGGTACTCCGACTCACCCGTGCGGAACAGGGTGCGGGTGATCGTGACCTCGGTGAACTCGATCGGGAGCAGCCCCGAGCTGTTGTCCATGGTGAGCTCGACCTCGGTCCGGCCGAGCGCGGTGCGCGACGCGGTGCCGGCGAAGATGACGTCCTCCATCTTCCCGCCGCGCAGCGACCGGGGCCCCTGCGAACCGAGCACCCAGGCGACCGCGTCGACGAGGTTGGACTTCCCCGAGCCGTTCGGGCCGACCACGACCGTGACCCCCGGCTCGAAGACGAGCTCGGTCTTGTCGGCGAACGACTTGAACCCCTTCAGGGTCAACGACTTCAGGAACACGCGGCAACGCCCTCTCTCCCGCCTGCCGGGAGCGTAGCGAGCGTCCCGGCCCGGATCCGGTTGGGTGTCCCAACCAGCGTCGGCGCGAGCGAGCGGAGCGACCCAGAGATGCGGGAGCGTAGCGAGCGTCCCGGCCCGGATCCGGTTGGGTGTCCCAACCAGCGTCGGCGCGAGCGAGCGGAGCGACCCAGAGATGCGGGAGCGTCGCGAGCGTCCCGGCCCGGATCCGGTTGGGTGTCCCAACCAGCGTCGGCGCGAGCGAGCGGAGCGACCCAGACGTGCGGGAGCGTAGCGAGCGTCCCGGCCCGGATCCGGTTGGGTGTCCCAACCAGCGTCGGCGCGAGCGAGCGGAGCGACCCAGACGTGCGGGAGCGTAGCGAGCGTCCCGGCCCGGATCCGGTTGGGGGTCCCAACCAGCGTCGGCGCGAGCGAGCGGAGCGACCCAGACGTGCCGGAGCGTCGCGAGCGACGGCCGGCGTCCGAGGGCATGGTCAGACCTGGCAGCCGGGGCAGAAGGTGCTGGAGCGGCCACCCAGCTTGAGGCGCGCGAGGGGACGGCCGCAGCCCGGGCACGGCCGGCCGGCCTTGGCGTGCACGGCGTGCTGCTCCTGGTAGGTGCCGGGCCGGCCGGCGCCGTCGACGTACTGGCCGTCGCCGAGCGACGAGCCCCGCGCCGCGATCGCCGCCGGGAGGATTTCGTGGATCGCATCGGCGACCGCCGCGACCTCGGCGGCGCCCAGCGAACCGGCCGGCCGGTGGGGCGCGACGCCCGCCCGGAAGAGGATCTCGTCGGTGTAGATGTTGCCCAGGCCGGCGAGCGCGGTCTGGTCCATGAGCCGCAGCTTCACCGCGACCCGGCGGCCCGCGAGCGCCGCCGCGACCACGTCGGCGGCGCCGCCGGCCGCGAGCGCGTCGGGACCGAGGTGCGCGGTCGTGGTGGGCCGACCGTCGGCACCCGTCCGGTCGGTCCAGGTGTGCCCGAACGTGCGGGGATCGACGAAGCGCACCTCCGCTCCGTCGTCGAGCACCCACACCACGTGGGTGTGGGCGAGCCGGGGGTCGTCACCGCCCGCGGCCGTCCGCAGCTGACCCGACATGCCGAGGTGCACGACGACGACGTCGGGACGCGGCGTGCCACCGTCGCCGATCCCGAGGTGGACGACCAGGAACTTGCCGACCCGGTCGGTGCGCGTCACCGGCCGACCGCTCAGCGCGTCGACGTAGGCGCCGATCGAGGCTTCGCGCCGCACCGCCCGGTCGCGCCCCACCTCGACCGCGACGATGGTCCGTCCCGCCACGACCGGGTCGAGGTCGCGGCGGACGACCTCGACCTCAGGCAGCTCCGGCATCGCGGGTGAGCGCGGTCCAGGCCGCCCGGGCCGCCGCCTGCTCGGCGTGCTTCTTCGACCGACCCTGCCCGTGCCCGTACACCGCACCCCGGATGGTCACCATCGCGAAGAACTGCTTCGAGTGGTCGGGGCCCTCGGCCCGCACCTGGTACCGGGGCAGCTGCTCGAACCTCCGCGCCGCGAGCTCCTGGAGCCGGGTCTTGTAGTCGCCGCCCCCCGGACCGACCGACCCGGCGACGATGCGGTCGGCGAGCAGCCCCAGCACGAGGTCGCGAGCGGCCGCCCACCCGGCGTCGAGGTAGACCGCGGCGATGACCGCCTCCATCGCGTCGGCGAGGATCGACGGCTTCTCCCGCCCACCCGACGCGTCCTCGCCCTTCCCGAGGACCAGCGCCGGACCGATGCCCACCTCGGACGCGAGCTCGGCGAGCACCTCGGCGTTGACGACCGATGCGCGCAGCTTGGCCAGCTCGCCCTCGGGGAGGTCGCCGTAGGTGGAGTAGACGTGGTCGGTGACCGCCAGGCCGAGCACGGCGTCGCCGAGGAACTCGAGCCGTTCGTTGGGGACGGCCGCGGGATGCTCGGCGCAGTAGGAGCGGTGGACCATCGCACCCTCGAGGTGCGACCGGTCGGCGAAGGTGTGCCCGATCGCCTGCTCCAGTGCGGCGAGCACGTCGACGACCGCGTCGGACACCGGCGAACCGCTCCCTCAGCCGGTCGTGCCCAGGCGGGCCATCACATAGTCGACCGCGTCGCCGACCGTGTGCAGCTCGGCGAGGTCCTCGTCGTCGAAGCTGAACCCGACGGTGCGCTCGCCGATGTCCTCCTCGAGGACCTCGACGAGCTCGATGAGGGCCAGCGAGTCGGCGCCGAGATCGTCGGCGAACGACGACTCGCGACGGATCGTGTCCTCGTCGATCTCGAGGATCTCCGCCAGGCGCTCGCGGATGATCGCGAACACGTCGTCGGGGCCGAAGGCCCCTCGCTCCACGTGGGTCTCAGCCGGCATCGGTCACCGTCTCCCGCAGCTGTTGCACGACCCCCGCGGTCACGCACTCGCGTGCGACACGGGCGGCGCTGACCACCGCCGGGGCCGTGGAGGACCCGTGCGAGATCACGCACACGCCCTTCACCCCCAACAGGACCGCGCCACCCGTGAGGTCGGGGTCGTAGGCCTGGGCCGCGTCCAGCAGGAGCGGCAGGATCACCGTGGACGCCTCGCGGGCCTCCTCGGTGCTGTCGAGCGTGGTGAACACCAGCGTCGCCAACGAGCGCAGCGCCGACTCGATGCTCTTGAGGGCGATGTTGCCGGTGAAGCCGTCGGTGACGAACACGTCGGCCCGCCCCGGGCGCATCAGGTCGCTGCCCTCGACGTTGCCGACGAAGCCCGGCTCCTTGCGCAGGAGCTCGAAGACCGTCTTGCGGAGGGTGTCGCCCTTGCCCTCCTCCTCGCCGTTGGAGAGGAGGCCGATCGCCGGCTCGTCGATCCCGAATCGCACCCGGGCGTACACCCGGCCCATGCGGGCGAACTGCACCAGCCACTCGGGCGCGGCGTCGACGGTGGCGCCGGCGTCGATGAGGATCTGGGGGTGGCTGCCCGGCACGGGGACCGGCACCGCGATCGCCGGTCGGGAGATCCCCCGGATCCGGCCCATGCGCAGCAGCGCCGCGGCCATCGCCGCACCGGTGTTGCCCGCGCTGATCATCGCCTCGGCCTCGCCGTCGCGCACCGCCTGCGCGGCGCGGACCACCGACGCGTCCTTCATCCGGCGGACGGCCGCCGCGGGCTCGTCGTCCATCGCGATGACCTCACGACAGTCGACCACCTCCACACCGGCGGGCAACGTGCCGCCGGGGACGTGGGCCATGATGTCCTCGACCCGGCCGTAGAGGCGGACCGCGACGTCGATCTCCGCCGCGGTCGCGAGGGCGCCGGCCACGATCTCGGCCGGGGCGTGGTCGCCGCCCATCGCGTCGATCGCGACGGTGATGCGGTCGGCGCTCACCACGTCCGCTCCTGGCGCGCCGCGGCGGGCCGCTCGGGCCCCGCTCGCCTCGCGCGACGGTCGTGGCGCACAACGGGCTCGCTCATCGGTGTGGACTCAGTCGACGTCGATGACCTGGCGGCCGCGGTAGGTTCCGCAGTTGTTGCAGACCCGGTGCGGGAGCTTGGCCGCGCCGCACTGCGGGCAGCTCGACTTCGCCGGCGGGGCCAGCTTCATGTTCGCCGACCGCCGCGAGTGCGTCTTGCTCCGCGGGGTCTTGCGCTTGGGGACGGCCATCGAAGGCTCCTTTATCGGATCTCGAGCTCGGACAGCGCGGCCCAACGGGGGTCGGACGGCGTGTCGGTGGGTGCTTCCTCGGTGGCGCCGGGGTCGGCTTCGGCCCGGCACGGCTCGGCACAGTGTGGCGCGAGCGGCAGCTCGAGCAGCACCGTGTCGCGCACGAGCTGCTCGAGGTCGATCACCTGACCTTCGATCGGGTAGGTCTCCCCCTCCACCGGCGCCGCCTCGAACAGCTCGTCGGCGTGGAGGTGGACGGTCTCCCCGACCTCGCCCAGGCAGTAGCTGCACTCCCCGCTCCACGTGGCCTCGACGTCGGCCCGCACCACGATCCCCTCGGGGATCCGCTCCAGGTGGGCGGCGACCGTGACCGGCCCGGTGACGGCGGCCGCCGTGCTGCGGAGGCCCTCGATCGGCTCGGCGACGACGACGTCGCGGCGCGCGCCGGCCCGGGCCAGCAGGTCGGCGACATCGATGCGGAATCCGGACATGGCGCGTCAGGGCCAGAGCGGCGGACGAGGTGGTTCCGTGCGCCCGGTGGCCGGCCGGGCAACGGCACGGTGGACGAGCCAGGGTAGCAGAGGGTGGCTGGGGTCCATATCTCTGGTCGCTGCGCTCGCTGAACGACCGAGTCGAGGCAGACCGGGAGCCGGGGCGACCCGAAACGATCGCTGCGCTCCTGCCGGTGCCGGGCTAGGCGTCGTCCTGGTCGAAGAAGTCCGCGGTCTCGGGCGCGAGCTCCTCCTCGTCCTCCTCCACCTCGTAGGTGACCTGGAGGCGCTGGCGGCCCTGGTGGACGGCCTGCATCGTGCGGTCGAGCACCACCTCGAACTCGCCGAGCTTCTGGTCGACGTAGTCCTCGCACTCGAGCCGCATCCGGCGGGCCTGCGCGTCGGCGTCGTCGACCGTGCGCTGGGCCACCCGCTGGGCCTCCCGCACGATCTCGGTCCGCTCCACCATGCGCTCCACCTGCACCCGGGCCGCCGCGAGGAGATCGTCGGCCTCCCGCCGCGCCTGCGCGATGAAGTCGTCGCGCTCCTTGAGCAGCCAGCGGGCGTGGCGCAGCTCGTCGGGGAACGCGGCGAGGATCTCGTCGACGATCTGGAGGAGGTCCTCCCGGTTGACGAGCACCGACGCCGACATCGGCATCGTGCGGGCGTTCTCGACGATGTCGCGCAGCTCGAGGAGCAGCTCGTCGATCGACGGGCCGTCGTGGGTGGTCACGACGCCCGCCCCCGGCCGCGGAGGTCCGCCCGATCCCGGGGCCGGCTCACGGGGCCTCGAAGCGACCGGCGAGGCGTTCGGCCACGACGGTCGGGACCATGCTCGACACGTCGCCGCCGTACTTGGCGACCTCGCGCACGAGGCTCGACGACAGGAACGAATACCGGGGGCTGGTCGAGATGAAGAAGGTGTCGATCCCCGACAGCTTCTGGTTCATCTGGGCCATCTGCAGCTCGTAGTCGAAGTCGGAGACGGCCCGCAGGCCCTTGACGATCGCGTGTGCGCCCTGCTCACGGGCGTAGTCGACCAGCAGGCCCTTGAAGAAGTCGACCCGGACGTTGCCGAGGTGCTTCGTCACCTCGACGAGCATCTCCTGGCGCTCCTCGAGGGTGAACAGCGACTGCGACTTCTGCGGGTTGCGGATGACCGCGACGACGACATGGTCGAAGTGGCGTGCCGTGCGCTCGATGATGTCGAGGTGACCATTGGTCACCGGGTCGAACGACCCGGGGCACAGGGCGGTGGACACGTCGGCTCCTCAGGTCGTGTCGGGCGGGTGCGGACCCGCGGCGAGAAGGTGCACGAGCGTATCCCCGTAGGTGCGCGCGAACCGGGGTTCCCATCCGGCGGGCACGGCGAGCGCACCTCCCGTGGGCCGCTCGACCACCACCAGCGCGCCGGGCACGACCCAGGCGCCGTCGGCCAGGCGGACCAGCAACCCGGCGACGACGGCGTCGGCGGTGTCGTAGGGCGGGTCGCAGCACACCAGCCCGAAGGGCGCCTCGGGTGGGGGCGGCCGCTCGAGGAACCGGTCGACGTCCCCCTCGACCACGCGGCCGACCGCGGCGAAGCCGGTGCGCTCGAGGTTGCGCCGGGCGACCGCGGCCTCCCGTCGATCGCGCTCCACCAGCACCGCGCGCCCGGCGCCACGCGACAGCGCCTCGACGGCCAGGGCGCCGGTCCCCGCGTACAGATCGAGCACGGCGACACCGTGGAGCGCCGGGCCGATCGACGCGAACACGGCCTCGCGCACCCGCTCGGCGGTGGGCCGGGTCGTCGCCCCGGCCGGCGACTCCAACCGGAGACCCCCGGCGCTTCCTGCGACCACCCGCAGCCGGCCGCCGCCCCCCGTCGCCCGCGCCACGCCGTCAGACCTTGAACAGGAACTCGACGGAGTCGCCGAGGAGGTCCTCGACCTCCTCGCGCAGCTGCGGGTGCGCGCCCAGCTCGGGATCCCCGTCGAGCAGCGCCTCGGCCACGGCCCGGGCGTCGATCACGATCGGCTCGTCGCGCGGCAGCCGGCCCAGCTTCAGGTCGGTCCATCCGCTCTGGCGCCCGCCGAACACCTCACCCGACCCGCGGATCTCGAGGTCCTTCTCGGCCAACGCGAACCCGTCGGACGTGGTGTGCATCGCCTCCATCCGGGCGCGGCCGTCGGGCGTGCGGGGATCGGCCAGCAAGAAGCACACCGAGTCGTGCGCACCGCGACCGATGCGGCCACGGAGCTGGTGGAGCTGGAGCAGGCCGAAGCGGTCGGCGTCCTCGATCACCATGACCGTCGCGTTGGGGACGTCGACGCCCACCTCGATGACGGTCGTGGAGACGAGCACGTCGACCCGGCCGTCTCGGAACGCGGTCATGGCCGCTTCCTTCTCGGGGCCGGGCAGCTGCCCGTGGAGGAGCCCGAGGCGCAGCCCGGCGAGGTCCTCGGCGACGAGCCGCTCGAACTCCTCGGTCGCGGCCTTCGCCTCGAGCTTGGCCGAGCCCTCCACCAGCGGGCAGACGACGTAGGCCTGATGGCCGGCCGCCACCTCGGCCCGCACCCGCTCGTACACCGCCGTCCGCTCGAGCGCACTGGGGCCCACGACCTCGGTCGCGATCGAGGCCCGTCCCTTCGGGAGCTCGCGCAGCTCCGAGCGGTCGAGGTCGCCGTAGATGAGCATCGCCGCGGTCCGCGGGATCGGGGTGGCAGTCATCACCAGCACGTCGGGAGTGCGGTCGTCGCCACCCCGCTTCGAGCGGAGCAGGTCGCGCTGCTCGACGCCGAAGCGGTGCTGCTCGTCGATCACTGCGAGACCCAGGTCGGCGAACTCGACGCCCTCGTAGATCAGCGCGTGGGTGCCGACCAGCAGGTCGACGGTGCCGTCGGCCAGCCCCCCGGCCAGCCGCCGGCGCTCGGCGGCGGGGGTCCGGTTCGTGAGCAGCTCCACCCGGACCGGGCGCTCCCCCAGGAGGCTGCCGGGCTCCGCGACGGCGAGGTCGCCGATCAGGCTGCGCACCGTGAGGAAGTGCTGCTCGGCGAGCACCTCGGTGGGGGCCATCAGCGCGCCCTGGTGACCGCCCTGCACCGCCATGAGCAACCCCGTCAGCGCGACGACGGTCTTGCCCGACCCGACCTCGCCCTGCAGCAGCCGGTGCATCGGGGCGGGCGCCGCCAGGTCGCGTGCGATCTCGGCGATCGCCCGGGCCTGGCCGTCGGTGAGCGGGAACGGCAACGCGGCGTGGAACGCATCGACGAGCGGTCCGTCGACGACGTGCTCGACCCCGCGTCGCTCGCGCTCGTAGGTCCGCTTGCGGGCGACGAGGGCGACCTGCATGCGGAGGAACTCGTCGAAGGTCAGTCGGTTCCGCGCGGCCCGGACCGCCTCCATCGTGGGAGGACGATGGACGTCGTGGAGCGCGGTCGTGCGGTCGACGAGACCGAGTGCGTCGCGGATCGTCTCGTCGAGCGGGTCGGCGAGGGTGCGGGCCCGCGACCGCTCCAGGGCCTCGCCGACGGCCTTGCGGATCTGCCACGTCTGGACGTCGGCCTTGCCCGAGGCCGGGTAGATCGGCACCAGCACCCCGGTGTCGGCACCGGGGCGGCCCGGCTCGGCGATCACGTCGACCACGGGGTTCGTCATCTGGCGACGGTTGCGGTAGTGCTCGACCTTGCCGAAGAACGCCGCCTCCGTCCCGACCGACAGCTGCTTCTCCCGCCACGGCTGGTTGAAGAAGGTGCACTTCAGGTACGAGGTCTCGTCGAAGATCTCGATCTCCACGAGCGAGCGGCCCTGGCGGGTGCGCCGGCCCGAGACCTGCTTGACCGTGCCGGAGACGGTGGCCTCCTCGCCGATCTCGAGCGCGGCGATCTGCTGGAGGTTCCGCCGGTCGTGGTAGCGGCGCGGGTAGTGCGTGACCAGGTCCAAGACGCTGGTGATGCCCATCATCGCGAGGCGGTCGCCCACCTTGGCCCCGACCTGCCTCAGGTCGGTGACGGGGATCGCGTGGAGGTCACGCAGGGTGAGCGGCGGCCGGTCGGCCACGGGCTACTCGACCCCGACGAGGAACGGGTACAGCGGCTGGCCGCCCCGGTGCACCTCGACCTCGACCTCGGGTCTGGTGCCGGCCAGGTGGGCCCGGAGCCGCTCGACGTCCCCGGGGTCGGCGTCGGCGCCGACCAGGATCGTCACGAGCTCGTCGGCCGGGGCCACCAGCTCGTCGAGCACGCCGATGGCGGCGGCGACCGCGCTGTCGGCGCAGGTGCCGATGCCGGCCCGGGTGATGCCGATCCAGTCGCCGGCGGCGATGGGACCACAGGCCGCCTGCGAGTCGCGCACGGCCCGGGTCACCTCCCCGGTGCGGACCCGGCCGGCGGCCCCGGCCATGGCCACGGCGTTGTCGGCCGCGGGCTGCTCGGGGTCGAGCTCGATCAGGGCCGCGAGGGCCTCGACCACCGAACGGGTCGGGACCACGTGCACCGGCCGCGTCGCCAGCGCCGCGGCCTGCTCGGCCACCGGAATGATGTTCTTGTTGTTGGGGAGCACGACGACGGTCTCGCCGCCGCTGCGCTCGACCGCGTCGAGGATCTGCTGCGTCGACGGGTTCATCGACTGGCCGCCCGCCACCACGACCCCCACGCCCAGGTGCTCGAGCAGATCGGTCACGCCGTCGCCGGTCGCGACCGCGACCACGGCGCACGGTCGGGCCTCGACGGGCGCGGCGGCCGCGACCCAGTCGGCTTCGAGCGCCTCGACCTGCTCCCAGAGGTCGGTCACATGGATCTTCGACGGGCGACCCGCCTCGATCCCCGCCTCGACGGCCGCGCCGATGTCGTCGGTGTGAACGTGGCAGTTCCACAGCCCGTCGCCACCCACCACCACGATCGAGTCGCCGAGCGCGTCCCAGGTGGCCCGGAAGGCGGGGACCGCGGCATCGGGCGCCTCGAGCAGGAACATCACCTCGTACCGGGTGCCGGTGCCGCGGGTGACGCCGGGCTCGCCCTCGCCCGCGTGCGCCGCGGTGACCGCCGGACTCGCCACCACCCGGGGCTCGGGCAGCCGGCGGCCGTCGAGGACGTGCAGCCAGGCGTCGAAGAAGAGCGCCAGGCCCCGCCCGCCGGCGTCGACCACGCCCGCCGCCGCGAGGACGGGCAGCTGCTCGGGTGTGCGCGCGACCGCGGCGTGGGCGGCGGCGCGCACGGCCTCGACGAGCGGCACGCAGGTGTCCGACGGCGTGGCCAGCGCGGCGGTCGCCGCCTCCGCGCTCGCCCGGATCACCGAGAGGATCGTGCCCTCCACGGGGTGCATCACCGCGGCGTACGCGGCGTCACTCGAGGCGGCGAGCCCCGCGGCGACCTCGGTCGGCCCCACCCGACCCGCGGTGCGGAAGGTGTCGCACAGGCCGCGCAGGATCTGCGACAGGATGACGCCCGAGTTGCCGCGGGCGCCCATGAGCGAGCCGTGGCCGATGGCCGTGCACACCGCCTCGAGCTCCACGAGGTCGCCCACCTCGGCAACGACCGACTCGATCGTCAAGGCCATGTTGGTGCCCGTGTCGCCGTCGGGGACCGGGTAGACGTTGAGCCGGTTGAGCTCTTCTTGGTGGTCGCGGAGCACGTCGCGATAGACCCCCACGACGCGGGAGAGCACGGCTCCGTCGGTTGCGCTGATCTCCCCCATATCCGGGCCGAGCGTAGCGAGCGGGCGGGCGCCGTGACCCCGCCGCCGGTCCGGTGAGCGCCGCACCCGACCCGACGCGCCCCCGCACGGAGGGTCCCGCCCGGATCCTCCGGCCGGACGCCGCGCTGCTACGCTGCTGCGTCCGTCCGCCCGTGACCCGCGCCACTCGCCGGGTGGGGCACTCCCTCGAAGGATCGAAAGAGCGTCTCATGGCGTCCGTGTGCCAGATCTGCGGCAAGCAGCCCCGCTTCGGGATGCAGCTCAGCCACTCCCATCGGCGGACGAAGCGGCGTTGGAACCCCAACGTCCAGAAGGTGCGGGCCGTGGTCAACGGCGCGCCCCGGCGTCTCCACGTCTGCACCGCCTGCCTGAAGGCCGGCAAGGTGCAGAAGCCCTGATCGGGGACCCACGGTGCAGGGCGTCGTGCGCATGTTCGACCCGCAGACCGGCGAGGGCGTGCTGGTCTCCGACACCGACCGGTCCGAGCACGTGCTCGCCGCCGGTGCCCTCGAGGGCTCGTTGTTCCGGTTGCTCCGCCAGGGCCAGCGGGTGAACTTCGACGTCGACGGCGACGGTCGGGCCGTACGGGTCCGCATCGGCTCCGAGGCCGACATGGGCCTCCCGCCGCACGTCCAGCTCTAGGCCCCCCACACCCCGCACCCGGCCCTTCGGACCCTCGCCGACGGCAGCGGCGGCCGCTCGCGTCGGTGAGGGGCGGCCGGCGGCCCGTCATTACACTCGACCTGTCCTCGGGACCCGCGCCCATCAACGGCGATGCCGCGCGAGCGCATGTGCAGGAGAAGGCTGTGTCGTCGACCTCGAACGCCCCCACGAAGAACAAGAAGCTCCTGGAGTGGGTGGAGGAGATCGCCGCGCTCACGGAACCGGCCGAGATCCACTGGTTCGACGGCTCCGAGGCCGAGTTCGAGCGGCTGAGCCAGCAGCTCGTCGACGCCGGCACCTTCGTGCGGCTCGACCCCGAGCGGCGCCCCGGCTCGTTCTGGGCGACCACCGACCCGAGCGACGTCGCCCGGGTGGAGGACCGCACCTTCATCTGCTCCGACCGTGAGGACGACGCCGGGCCCACCAACAACTGGATGGCCCCGGCCGAGATGCGCCAGAACCTCCATGGTCTGTTCAAGGGCTCGATGCGGGGCCGCACCATGTACGTCGTGCCCTTCAGCATGGGCCCCCTCGGCTCGCACCTCTCGTACATCGGCGTCGAGGTGACCGACTCCCCCTACGTGGCCCTGTCGATGCGGATCATGACGCGCGCCGGCCAGGGCGCCCTCGACGTGCTCGGCGAGCACGGCGACTTCGTGCCCTGCGTGCACTCGCTGGGCGCGCCGCTCGGCGAGGGCGAGGAGGACGTCGCGTGGCCGTGCAACCCCGACGAGAAGTGGATCGTGCACTTCCCCGAGACCCGTGAGATCTGGTCGTACGGATCGGGCTACGGCGGCAACGCCCTCCTCGGCAAGAAGTGCTTCGCGCTGCGCATCGCCTCGGTCATCGCCCGGGACGAGGGCTGGCTGGCCGAGCACATGCTCATCCTCAAGCTGACCTCGCCCGCGGGCCAGGTCCACTACGTCGCGGCCGCCTTCCCGTCGGCGTGCGGCAAGACCAACCTCGCCATGCTCATCCCCACGATCCCCGGCTGGACCGCGGAGACCGTGGGCGACGACATCGCCTGGATGAAGATCGGTCCCGACGGCCGCCTCTACGCGATCAACCCCGAGTACGGGATCTTCGGCGTCGCCCCGGGCACCAACGCCACGTCGAACCCCAACGCGATGAAGACCGTCGCCCGCAACACCGTGTTCACCAATGTCGCGCTCACCGACGACGGCGACGTGTGGTGGGAGGGCATGGACGGCGAGCCGCCCGCCCACGCCATCGACTGGAAGCGCCAGGACTGGACCCCCGAGCACGGCACCGACGCCGCGCACCCCAACTCGCGGTTCTGCGCCCCCGCGTCACAGTGCCCGGTCATCGCCCCCGAGTGGGAGGATGTCAACGGTGTGCCGATCTCGGCCATGCTGTTCGGCGGCCGCCGAGCGACGACGGTGCCCCTGGTGTTCGAGGCGCGCGACTGGCAGCACGGCGTGTTCGTCGCCGCCACGATGGGCTCCGAGAAGACCGCCGCCGCGTTCGGCGGCCTCGGTGACCTGCGTCGCGACCCCTTCGCGATGCTGCCCTTCTGCGGCTACCACATGGGCGACTACATGGCGCACTGGCTGAGGATGCCGGAGCGCACCGACGAGTCGAAGCTGCCCCGGATCTACGGCGTCAACTGGTTCCGCAAGGACGAGGACGGCACCTTCGTGTGGCCGGGCTTCGGCGACAACTCGCGGGTCCTCGACTGGATCTGCCGCCGGCTCGAGGGCGAGGCCGACGCGACCCAGACCCCGATCGGCGCGGTGCCCCGGGCCGAGGACCTCGACCTCTCGGGCATCGACGCCACGCCGGAGCAGATCGCCCGGGCGCTCACGGTCGACCCCGAGGAGTGGAAGGCGGAGCTCCCGACGATCCACGAGCACTTCGCGACCTTCGGCGACAAGCTCCCCGCCGCGATGCGCGACGAGCTCGCCACCCTCGAGTCGAACCTCGGCGCCTGATCGCGATGTCTGGTCGCTGCGCTCGCTGAGCGAACTCAGTGTTCCGGCCGCGCGCCCCGGTCTCCGGCGGGACGCTCGCTGCGCTCCGGCATGTCTGGTCGCTGCGCTCGCTGAGCGAACTCAGTGTTCCGGCCGCGCGCCTCGGTCTCCGGCGGGACGCTCGCTACGCTCCGGCATGTCTGGTCGCTGCGCTCGCTGACTCCTCCGCACGTCCACTTGGTTCGCACCAGGACGCTCGCTACGCTCCTCTGACCTACCAGGGGGTGTCGTCATGTCCATCAGCGCGTACGTCCTGATCCAGACCGAGGTCGGCAAGGCCGCGCACGTGGCGTCGGCCGTACGGGCCCTCGCCGGCGTGGTCGCGGCCGACGACGTCACCGGTCCCTACGACGTGATCGTGCGCACCGAGGCCGAGACCCTCGACGACCTGGGCCGGATGGTCGTGTCGCAGATCCAGGCGGTCGAGGGCATCACCCGCACCTTCACCTGCCCGGTCGTCAACCTCTAGGCGACGGCGCCCTCGGCGCGATCTCGCGCCGCGAGCCGCCGCCTACCGCTGCCGGCCGGCTCGGCGCGCCCGCCGCTCGTGGCGATCGCGTGCGTGGGTGATCAGGCGGTCGAGCAGCTCGGGGTACGGCACGCCCGACAGCGCCCACAGCCGGGGGAACATCGAGATCGGGGTGAAGCCCGGGATCGTGTTGACCTCGTTGATCAGGAAGCCCCGCCCCGGCGACCCATCGGGGGCACGCTCCTCGTAGAAGAAGTCGACCCGGGCCATGCCCTCGAGCCGGCACGCGGCGAAGGCGGCGGCCGCCAGCGCGCGCACCTCGGTCGCGGCCTCGTCGCTGATCGGCGCCGGCGCGAGGAGCTGCGCGGCGCCGTCCTCGTACTTGTCGGCGTAGGTGTAGAACTCGTCGCCCGGCACGATCTCGCCCGGCACCGACGTCGCCGGGTCGTCGTCGCCCAGCACGGCCACCTCGATCTCCCGGGCGACCACCCCCTCCTCGACCACAATCCACTCGTCGTACGCGAGGGCGCGGTCGATGGCGGCGTCGAGCGCGGTGGGGTCGGCGACCTTGCCGACCCCGATCGACGAGCCCATGTTCGCGGGCTTCACGAAGCACGGGAACCCCAGCTCGGACCGCACCCGCTCGGCGAAGTGCGCACGGTCGCGGCCGTCGCGGTACACCAGGTGGGCGACCATCGGCAGCCCCTCGGCGGCGAAGGCACGCTTCATCATCACCTTGTCCATCCCCACCGCGGAGCCGACCACGCCCGAGCCCACGTACGGGACCCCCGCGAGCTCGAAGAGGCCCTGGACCGTGCCGTCCTCGCCGTAGGGGCCGTGCAGGAGCGGGAGCACGACGTCGAACTCCAGGCCACCGGCGGGCAGCACCTCGACCGCGGCGTCGCCCGCGAGCGGGACCAGCGCCTGCCGGCCCGGCTCGGGCACCTCGGCGACCGGGTCCCCGGACACCGCGAAGGCGGCCGGCAACGCGTCGCGAGGACCGTCGAGCAGCGCCCGGGCCTCGTGCGCGAGCACCCAGCGGCCCTCGGTCGTGATGCCGACCGGGATCACCTCGTAGCGCGCCGGGTCGAGCGCGGCGGCGGCCGCGACCGCCGACACCCGCGACACGTCGTGCTCGGCCGACCGCCCGCCGAAGAGCAACAGGACCCGGATCCGGTCGGCCATCGTCAGCTCACCTGCAGGATGGCCCGGATGCCGAGCCCCATGATGAACAGGCCGACCAGGCCGTAGAACAGCTCACGGCGGCCCCGCATCTGCTGGCGGTACGAGTAGGCGATGCCCACCGTGAGGAACGCCACGAACCCGTAGAACATGTGGAACCGCGGCACGACGTAGTCGTCGCTCGCGACCAGCGCCACGCCGACGACGACCTGCAGCATCATCGCCGCCTCGGCCGCGATCGTGGGGATCCACATCCAGCGTCCCCGCCACTTGCGCACCCGCCAGCAGACCAGGAGCACGATGCCGGCGACCGCGTTGGCGACGATCGCGACGTAGGCCCAGACCTCGTGGAAGTCCAGGAGCCAGCCGAGATCCTGCGCGGCGACGGTGCGCACGGTCGGTCCCTTCGACGCGGCGTGACGGCGTCAGGCGGTCGCCGGGCCCTCGGACTGCACGACGTCGAACGACCACAGCTCGCTCTGGTTGCTCACCGGACCCTCGCCGTGGTGGGCCTTGTGGCCGTGGGCGAACGCCGGGCTCTGCACCCACGCGTCGAAGTCCGCCTGCGTGGCCCAACGCGTGTACACGAGGTACGTCGACTTGTCGTCGCTGGGGCGGAGGAGCTCGAAGGCCTCGAACCCGGGCGACTTCGCGACCTCACCGGCGCGGGCGGCGAAGCGTCGCTCCAGCTCGCCGGCCATCTCGGTGGGAACGGTGATGGCGTTGATCCTGACCACGCTCATGGTGCGTCCTCTCGTGGGGGTGCGGTACGCGACTGCCGGCGTCGTTTCTAGCCCACAGGGCGCGCTCCCACCCACCCGAGGTCGACCGGCCGCTCCCCGGTCCGACGACAGCCATGTCGATCGCCCCTGGTCACGTCGGCGGCCGAGGCGCATACTGGGCCGTGCCGCGGGACCGGCGGGCCGTCCCTGCCCCGGCCTGCCGTCCCCGGCGCCTCCGGTCAGTCCTGGTCGGGCTGCGAGCGGAGGTAGCGCTCGATCTGGTCGACGAGCTCGTCGCCCGACGGCATCGACGGGTGCTCGACCTCGATGGCCTGCACCAGCTCGGCGACGTCGGGCCGCTCGGCCAGACCCGCCTCGACCTTGCCGCCGTAGCGCTCGACCCGTCGGTCGAGCGGGCCGAGGTCGACCTCGATCCCGCTCAGTCGTGCGAGCCGGTCGAGCACGGCGCGGGTCGCAGGCGGCGACGGGCTCCCGGCGAGGTAGTGCGGCACCTGTCCCCAGAGACCCACCGCCGGGATGCCGACGTCGCCCAGGGCGACGAGCAGGGCGGTCTGCAGACCGGTGGCACCCACGTAGTCGGTGCGCAGCGCGCCGACCTGCTCGGCGAGCGACTCGTCGGTCGCCGTCGCGAGCACCTCGACGGGGCGACGATGCGTGGTCACCGCCGGCATCGCGCCGAGCCCGTACGCGACGACGACGCCGAGCCGGTCGGCCATGGCGACGAGGGCGGCGATCACCGACGGCCACTGCAGCGACGGCTCCGGGCCGGTCACGAGCACGACGTCGCGGCCGATGCGACCCGCGACGCACTCGATCTCGGGCCACGCCACCCGGCGGGTGGTCCCTTCCGCGATCGAGACCTCGGGACGGGTCTGCTGGAGGTCGACGAGGTCGGCGAGGTCGAGACGCGCGAAGCGGCGGCCGGCGTCGAGCTGCTCGCGCATCACGTCGATCGCCTCCGAGCCGGCCATGCCCGCGTCGACCCAGCCCTGCAACGCCACCACGAGCACGGGCTCGCGCAGCTCCGGCCAGGTCTCCACCTCGAGCACGAGGCCACTGTACGCGTGCGCCCCCGACGCGGCGTTCGACGGGCCCCGACCGCGGGTGCCAGGCTCCGGGGATGCACTTCGGCGTCCATGCAGGCCTGCAGAACACCACCACCGCCGAGCTCCGGTCGCTGTGGCGGCGGATCGAGGACCACGGGTTCGAGTGGATCTCCGTGTGGGACCACTTCTACGCGGCCGACGCCTCGGTGCGGGGCGACGGGCCGCTCCGGTCGGGTTCGCACTGCCTCGAGGCCCTCACCACCCACACCGCGCTCGCGCTGTCCACCAGCACCGTGCGCTGCGGGAGCCTGGTGTACTGCGCCGGCTACCGGCATCCCGCGGTGTACGCGAACGCGATGGCCACCCTCGACCAGCTGTCGGGCGGCCGGGCGGTGCTGGGCCTCGGCGCCGGCTGGCACCAAGGTGAGTACGACGCCTACGGGATCCCGTTCCCGCCGGTGGCCGAGCGCATGCGCATCTTCGACGAGGCGGTGCAGTGCGTGCGGCTCCTGCTCGACGAGGAGGTCGCCGACTTCCGCGGGGAGCACTTCACGCTCACCGACGCCCGCTGCGACCCCAAGCCGGTGCAGGCCCGGTTCCCGATCTGGGTGGGGGGAGGCGGCGAGAAGGTC
>Ga0194121_10004354_pt1 | contig 20577 bp, 16 predicted proteins | sample TA2MahCa50mmetaG_FD_148609 | JGI IMG/M metagenome (GOLD analysis project Ga0194121, IMG submission 148609) | Freshwater microbial communities from Lake Tanganyika, Tanzania - TA2015020 Mahale Deep Cast 50m | ecosystem: Environmental > Aquatic > Freshwater > Lake | place: Tanzania: Lake...
CCCAGGCTATGGCCTACGGCGACACTGGCGTTGACCCCGCATCTGGTAAGCACGCGCAAGGCTGCCAGAGAAGCCATCACAATGGCTGGCTGCACCACGGCAGTCGACGTACCATCTCCACCAGCAGGGCAAGGCACCTGCGCGTACAATCTCTGCACATCGGCAAAACGCTGCCGCCAGCGTCCGCCACCTTGATGGGCTGGCGATCCCTGGCCGGGAAAGAGAAAACCTAGGCGCGGGAACGTGGCGCCAGAGCCCAGGCAGACACCAGCATGCAGGTCAAGGCGCTGCGTCACCCCCTGGATCAGCCATTGCTGCAGGAGAGCCAGGCCCTGCACCAGCTCCGCAGGACTACTGGCCACGAGCGCCGCCCGGACCTGACGGCTGGCCAGGGCGCCGGCCAGATGCGCTGCCAGATCCGTTATTTCAGCACGGGATAATCTATGGGCTATACTACATAGGTGCTGCACCTGCTGTCGCAGCGCCGTAGTATCTGGCGCCCCGAGCAGCAGCACTTCTGCGTCTTGTGCCGATGATAAGAGTTGGCATTCGTGCGCGTACAGCATCTGGCGCCGCGTGGTCGCAATGCCTTCCAGGACCACATGCGTGTTGATGCCGCCAAAACCCATCGCGCTGACGCTTGCCCGGAGCGGCCGCCCCGACGGCCACAGGCGCCCTTGCTGGAGTACCTGGAGCGCCGGCTGTATCCCGGTCAACTCCGGATGCGGCTGCTCACAGCCTGTGGTCGGGGGGAGGATCTGGTGATACAGGGCCAGGGTGGCTTTTAACAGCCCGGCAATCCCTGCAGCAGCTTTGGTATGGCCGATATTGGCCTTGATAGAGCCCAGGAACGCTGGGAGAGTCTGTGGAGCGGCATCTCGACGCGCCCGCGTCAGCATCTGTAACTCTGTGGTGTCCCCGACACTTGTCCCCGTGCCGTGGCCTTCGCAATACGTCACCGTGTCTATACCAAAGCCAGCACGATGATACGCACGTTGCACGGCCAGGAGTTGCCCGTCTGCCTCCGGACGCGTCATCCCACCACTACCATCCGACGACACACCCCAGCCACGGATAACGGCATAGATGTTGCGTCCCTGTGCTACCGCGTCTACATAACGCATCAACACCACGAAACCGCACCCCTCACCAGGCCAGAAGCCCGCTGCACGGGCGTCATAGACCCGCATCTCGTCCATGGCCAGTGCACCAGTCTTGGCAAAACCTACGAGCTCAAAGGGATCCAGACTGATATCAACGCCCCCAGCCAGGGCCACATCGAGATCACCGGCCAGCAGCGCTGTGCAAGCGGTGGTGACAGCGAGTAGGGACGAAGCGCAGGCTCCATCGACAGTATAACCTCCTCCCTGCAGGTCAAAATAGTTACAGATGCGTCCGGCAATGGTATTCGACAGACTCCCGGCCAGGCTATCTTCGCCTGTGGGCGGAAACGGGGCTTTATAGAGTTCTTCGAGCAGGTCCAGGAACGCCTGGCGCTGCACCGATGGCCAGTCTTGCTGGCGGAGGGCGGCTGCGACAACGCGCTGTACATAAGGCCAGCGCTGGCGGAGGAGATTGGCGCGGATCATCTCACCTGTCAGGGTATTGCCCACAATCACACCAGTGGTGGCGCGTGTTAGGCCAGCTCCCTCAGCAAAGCCCGCGTCTGTCAATGCCTGCGCTGCTATGTCAAGCGCCAGCCAGTGGGTGAGGTCGGTGGCACGAAATGTGCTGCCAGCGACACGGAAGCGTACGCGGTCAAACTCGTAGCCCTCAATCAGGGCTGCTTCGCCTGTATAAAGGCGATCAGGAGCGCTGCGATCTGTCGAAAGATAGTCCGCGAGACTGAGACGCTCTGGCGGCAGTTGGCGGAAGGCCCGGCGTTGTGCCAAGACATTCTCCCACAGCTCCTGTGGTGAGCGGGCGTCTGGATACTGGCAGGCCATACCCACAATCGCTATGGCTGGCGTCATACAGACGGCCTCCCCAGCATGACAGGTTCTGGAATCGCGATATTTCCAGGGGACTGACGTGTGTACAGGGCAGTGGCATAGAGCCCCAGCCCGCGTAGGGCGCAGACTAAAGTGAGCGCGAAGAAAAGGCCAAATACCACGTGGCACAGTAGGAGCAGCCCATACGTGAGCGCTACACCCGCCCCAAACGCCATCTGAGCCCATGGAGCACTGGGTGTCGTCGCGGGATCCGTGACCATATAAAACGTGTAGAGGATAAATGCCACTCCTGTCATCGGCAGCAGAGCTGCAGTGGCCGGTGTATGTAACAGCATACTGCGGATGACTGCCTGCAGAGCAAAACCGCCGACCCAGGCGGCAATGAGAGGTAGGCGCTGGGTAAAACGGGCATTGACAAAGGTGCCCGTAACAATAATCAAGGCAGGCAAGAGCCAGTCGAGCAAGCCATAGAGATTTTCAGTGAACTGATAGGGCGGAGCGATACCCACCCAGGGGAATACCAACAAGGAGATGGTGATACCAAAATTGGAAGGATTGAAGACGTGCCGGGTACGGCCATCAACTGGCGCACGGAGCAAAAATTTTGAGCCAATCGCTACAGCGGCCGCAAAAGCCACAGGCCACAGGCGGTCGTTGGCATAGAGGAGCATCGCCACAGCCAGAGCGGTAATGTGGGCTGATAACAGAAAATCAATCAGACGCCTCCATCCCCCCAGGAAGCGCGGCGGACGCTGCTGCCCCCAGGCATCGAGGAGTTCGAGTAACAGCTCCATGCAATAGGCTGTCGCCAGAGAGACGAGCGGCTGCGCCCAGGATTGCTCGAATCCTAGGAGCGTGTGCCCAAGCAGATTGAGCAGCGTAATGGCCACCGCAAAACGTCGTAGTCCTCCCAGACGACGAGCGTCAGACCACGTATCGATTGCTGTCATGGGTTACCCCTCCTTGCCTGCCGGCCAGCCCAACACCACGGTGTGCCAGCCAGGGGTGAGCGAGAGTATCGTGTGCTGCACACGGCCCTGCGGGTCACGCCAGCGCAGTGTCACCTGTAGCGAGGCAGTACTAGGAATACGGCCTAGGCCAAAATGTAAATCAGGGCTGCGTTTGCCAGAGTGGCCATTGCCTCCGTCCACCTGCGCGACCAGGCGTCGGCCGTCGGGGAGTTGTACCGTCACTGCGGCACCAAGGGCAGGACGTCCAGGGGTATCCATCCCTGGATGCCCAGCACGCACCCATGTATGCGCTGGCGCCTCCGAGTGTAGCGGCAGCAGGAGGTGCAGCCCAAGAAACGTACCGGCATGGGGGCTGAGGTTCTGATAGAACAGCGACGGCTGCCACTGATTGGCCACGGCAAAATCGAGCCGGCCGTCGCCATCCACGTCAGCAGTGGCGATACCGCGACTCACGTACGGGATGTCCAGCCCTACCTGGCGGGCCAGGTCATAATAACGTCCGTCACTGGCGCGCACAAAAAATGGATTAAGCTGATGCCCACTGAGGTCGTCGCCCGGTTGCACCCGCAACCAGCTTGCGGGGCGGTGCAGCAGGGCGTCATTGCCCATGGCTAATTCGTGTAACTCCGGCCAGCGGTTTACCTGGCCTTGTACAAAACCCGTGGCCTGCAAGGCCTCGAGGACGCTATCATTATCAAAATCCCCTAGGCGAGCCTCCCAGCCCCAGCCACTGCGCGACAGGCCTAGAGCCTCACTATGGTCGACGTATGGTGCAATCCCCTGCTGCATACGGGCAGGCTGAGCCGTGCTGAGAAACACCAAGTGGCTTTCTTCCAAGGCGTACTCTGTCGCAATGTTGCTAACGTACAGGTCTAGCCAGCCATCCCCATTCAGATCTGCAAAATCAATCCCCATGCCCTTGAACGAATCATGCCCCAGGACTTTAGAATTGGGCGTGGTGAACGTTTTCACCCCCTCGAGCAGCGCAAATCGGAGTTCGCCAGGGCGTGAGCGGTTATGCAGCAGACGGTCCGGGCCAAAATCGTTCGCCAGGTAAAGCTCTGGGAGCAAGTCCCCATCCAGGTCGGCGGCGCCCAGTGCCAGAGTCCAGCCGTGCAGCACATGGTGCTCCAGAGCAGTCTCAGCGGCACGAAAATGCACCGTAGGGTGTGGATGAACCGTGGCGCCAGCCCACAGTAAGAAGTGTTTTTTCCCACCGTTATAGGCACGCGACATCGAGTCCTGCATAGCCTCACGGCTCGTCGCGGTCGCATCGAGGATGTGGGCACCGTCTGGAAAGTAGTTGCCGATAATCAGGTCAGCATGCCCATCCCCGTCCAGGTCAGCGAGTGCCGCAGCGTTGGTATACCAGCGTTCGCCCCCAGGTACGATGTCGTATGGGGTGTAAGAGTCAGCGTTGAGCGAGCCTGGACCGGTGCGCAGAAAGGCGATGGGGGTACGTCCCCAGTAGTACACGAGTAGATCTGCCTGGCCGTCTTCGTTGAGATCTCCAGGCAGGCAACCCATGGGAGCCATGGTATTGGGGTTATACGGCAACGCGCCAGGTTGGAGTGTCAGCGGTGCGTAACGCGTTGGGGTTCCCGGCACCGGGGCCACAATGACTTGATCGGTGCGTGTATCGACATAGCAGACATCGTTTGCCAGTCCATCCCCATCCAGGTCGTGCAGAGCCACGGCAGCGCCTACTGACGAAATCCAGGCGGAGATATGCTGTAAATCAGGGTGGACAGCCCGTACCATACGTGGCGTCTGGCTAGGAACCTCCGGCAGGAGGAGGCGTCCAAAACGAAAACGGGCTGCCAGGGTCGCACGCTCAGTGTCTGACAACACTGGGAGCCGAGCAATACCATACAACGCTATGATGAGCACAGCCGCCGTGAGGCGTGCCGTGTAGCGACGGCACCATCCTTGAGTAACCATAGTATGACTCTCTCTTGACCTCAGAGACCGGCACATGCCGGAGTCAGAGCCTGTATGGAATTCACGTCTCTAGCGGCGTGCGTTCCAGAGGAATCTCAAAATTGAAATGCCCCATATAGGGACTTTCCTCAGCCGGCGGCACTAAGCCGAAGTTTGGAGCATCTTCATGAAATTGGGCGCGGTACGATGACAACATCCGCGCTGGCCCGTTGTCGGGTAGGGGAAGCGATGCCCCGTCTCCCATACCAGCGAAATGCCGTCCAGCGCGATCGTCGATGTCTGTCACCGTGATGTCAAAGAACACATCAAAGAAACTGTTTACAAAAAATTGCTGACCATGCAAGTTGCTGATGAGACTCGGGGTCAGGGGCGTGGGTGGGGCGCCAGGTTGTGGGAATTCGCAGAAGAGACATGCCAGCATCTGGCCAAGCGAGTCTTGGCCAGGATTGCTCTGCCGCTGAGATGATAACGTAATGTCCACCCGTGAGCGCACCAGGCCGTAGCCTTCCACGCTATCCCCAAGGGTATTCCCAGGATCCCGAGCCAGTGGCAAAAGGAAGGGATCACCTGTAAGGTGCAGGCTGGTCAACTCTGTAGCGAAGAGCAGGCGCACCTCGTTGCCGATGGAACCATTTACACTGGCGCTATACGCGGGGAGGTCTAGCACGACAAGACAGAGAAAACATGAGGAACAGAGGATGGCAAGCTGCGAACGCCTTATCGAGAAATCGCCTTTGTACAAATTCATACGGGCATCCTTCATGGACAGCAAGGTATCTCTGGTCTTCAGGGCATCGTTGCCTGGTGTGCGAAACGCTCTTGTAGCCGCTGTCGCCACACTTCGTATGCGGGCACATGTCCATCGTATGGCAGATACTCCGAGGTAACAGCCGCAACTTCCGCTGCAGCGTCAGCCGACATCCCACACAACACATCGCAGGCGACCTTGGTATGCTCTGCTTGATTGCCCGCTTTTTGCCGTGCCCTGGCCGCAAAAGCAACCCCCTGTGCCAGGGAGGATCGGTGCGCTCCCGCGCTCTCACGCAAGACGCCCAGGGCAGCGCGTTCCACACCACCAGCATAGGCACAGGCCAGACCAACGCCGCTCCAGAGGTCAGCATGGCGGGCGCAAGGAAAGGTGGCAATCATGGCGGCAATCCTCTCAACATTGGCCCCTTCCACAAACCACAGACTCCGGCCAAGCCCTTGATCAAAAGCACGACAAGCATAGCCGGTCAGACGTCTGGGAACTCTCTGGTGGGTGATCGTCCGTGGCCAGTGGAAATAGCCGCCATAAAAACCATAGCCATCAACTGCCAGCCAGCGTAATAGAGGATCCATTTGGCGTAGAGGCCGTTCGACGCGCCGGCGCAGGAGCGCCAGAGCCCAACCAGCCCCTACGTGCACGATGTAGGTGTGCCTTGCCGCAGGGCCGGCGAGAAAGGTTCGCAAACGGTACGGCTGCCAGGGGGTGAGCTGATCCAGCAGGGCCAGAGCCATCCCGGCACCCTCGAACGCGAAGCCACGCCATTCGTTCTCCACCGTGTTGAGCTGCTTGGCTAATGCCACTGGCGTGGCCTCGCTCAGGGCGGCGTGATAGCCAACGAGAAAGGTCTGTCCAATGCGCTCCAGACGCTGCCGGACATCAGTCCTGTCGACCCGAAAGCGCCGTCGAGCAGTCGTCGTCTGCGCGCGTGAGATGTTCAGAAGGCGCCGTCGGACCTGCCGCAGCACGCACATCCCTCCCTCCACAGTGATGGCACCCCCATCGCTCCAACAATCGGGGTGCCTCCTGTTTACGCTTGCCTCGATCTTTTCCTGTGTATCCCCAGACCAATCAAACCTGCCAGGCCAGAACCGAGCAGCAGCAGGGCGGATGGCTCGGGTGTCGGGGTATGGGTGGCATTGACGAGTCGGATGACCTCCATCCCATTCACATCAAAAAGACCAACAGGATTGGGCAGCGGGTGCACATAGGGAATACCAATAGGAGGTACCTCGTCAATCATGGCTGCAATCCGCAACGGATCTCTGTTTCGCAAAGTTCCAAAAGGACCGTCTACCTCAAAGAAAACATCGAAAAAACTACATGCGAAAAATGGATCTATTGGGTCGCCACAACCTTGGGTGCCAGGTCCGGTTTTCTCGATAATCATACCTGGTGAATGCAGAGCTCCATCCTGAAGTAAATTGCCCACACCATCGCCCGCTCTCACAGTAATGCCCCCTCCGGAGAGCAATAAGGAAACGATCTCGGTGTTAATCTTACTTGGATGTTGTGGGTCATTCGGGTCTGATCCTGCCTGAGGATTCCCACGGAAGATTGTCGTTGGACCCGCAAGCACAACGCTCATATCTGCGATATTGTCGAGGTTAAGGTCTAGCCCAAGCGTAGCAACTGAAGGAAAACTGTCGTTTCCACTGGTACAGCCATCTACCCAGTGTGCACCTGGGCCACAGGCAGGTACTGCCTCGGCTGGTGATACTACCGCCCCAAATGACAGGGCCATGACACCAAGCAGCCCAAACATACGCCGCCATACTCCTGCGTCTTGATTTTGTCTCACCATTGTTGTCATCTGTATGTCTCCCTAGAAAACCAGTGTGATACCAAGTGACAAACTGCACATTCCAAGATGCACCCAGCGCGTAAAAGGTTTGAGCATGCCTTCCTCCTTTGTAGACGTTCTGTCCAGCAGTCCTGGCTATCGCGGACAAAAAAGGCATAGATAGTCTGCCTCGCTGAGGTGACTACTGTGCCTTACCTGACGTATCAGCATAGGAACTCCCTCTACAGACGACCCTGATAAAACTGGGTATCCAGGGAGATACACCGGCGAATCGTAGAGGACAACATGGGCGATTAAGGTTTCATATATTTACATGTCGAGCAAAACTCATGCCATATGCTTTGCAAGGTTTTTTGTTAAACATTTCTCATTTAATTTCAAATGTTTAGAGCATACCTCATTGATTCAGAAGGTAGCGTTTTGCCCTGCTGCTTGCAGGGTGATCGTAAAAAATACCGACAGCTCGAGACATTCCTCGGTGGTTTTTTTATATAGATGGTAGAAAAAACAAGAGGTTGTGGTGTTTGCAGGGAAGTGATACCACTGTAAAAAATTCTGACAAGTCTAGCAAAGTTTCCTGCGTCAGAACCTCACGCGAGAGAAATTTTCCTGAAAAATCAACAGGTTCTATGATCATGAATGCTTATGCAGCCCGCTGTAAAATTTCCTGACATATCTCGCGACTCTGACACCTTAGCTCTATCACGAAACATGGTCATTCTCGCTGCCTAGCACCGTGCTCAGGGGGCTCCAAGGGGCGTAAACTGGCGACAAAGTCAGCGTGCTCAGCGCTCGCAAGGCCCTGTTGCAGAGTGGCAAACACGCTGGCCATATCCCCACGGAGGAGCGCCGTCGTGTGGAGCCACAAACCAGCAAAAACCTCGCTGCGGATCACCCCCTGGGCGTCCGGTGCGAGACGCACATACTCCCCATCACGCAAGGCAAACCAGTCTAGCGCGCGCTCAAGGACGCGCCAGACCAGATACTCACGCACTCCGTGCTGGCGATATACCTGCCGCTTCGTGTGCAGATCGATGCTTGCACTGCTCGCGGCGACTTCTGCCACGAACTCCGGAGCCATTTCGACATAATCGTCCTCGCTTACCCGTGCCTGTCCTCCGTGCGCTGGATCAATCAACAACAAGGCGTCGGGTTGCGGCTCGTTGTCGAGATCCAGGCGTACGGTACTATTGTCCCCCGTGATGATGCCAGGCGTTCCACTCTCGTAGACGACCAACCACCCGATCAGGTGGGCCTGGGGTTGGCCATGACGCTGCAAACGCACCGGGGATGGCATGGCAACCATCCCTTCGATCAATTCGGCTTTTTTTAGATATGGCATCGCTTCATAACGCTGCTCAAACTCGGTGCGCGTCAGTCGATCTCCCGGCTCAAGAGGCAGGATCGTATCGAGCGCACGGACGGGATTCCCCATCTTTTCATACCTCGTCCGATAGGGCCGGTGATGCGAGCAGCCTGGCGAACTCTGCTTCATCGAGAATGGGCACGCCCAGCCGCTCCGCCTGTTGGTACTTACTGCCTGGCTCAGCTCCCGCCACAACATAGTGGGTCTTGCGGGTCACACTGGAGGTCACGCGCCCCCCTGCAGCGACAATGCGGGCCTGCGCCTCCTGGCGGGTGAGGTTGGGCAAGGTTCCCGTGAGCACAAAGACTTTCCCGGCGAGGACCTGTGGCGCGGTGGTTCCAGCCTCGGCAGCCACTGGCGCTACCATGTGGACGCTCGCCGCTTGCAGGCGGGCAATGGTCTGACGATTGGCCTCATTGGCAAAGAACTGACAGACACTCTCCGCAATCACCGGACCAATTTCATTGATCTCGGCGAGTTCCTCGGCCTGCGCCATGGCCAGTGCCTCCATACTGCCATAGCGGGCGGCGAGCAACGCGGCCACACGCTCGCCGACATGACGAATGCCGAGCCCGAAAAGGAGACGCGCCAGCCCGCGGGTGCGACTATGATCAATGGCCTCGACCAGGTTGGTGGCGGATTTCTTCGCCAGGCGCTCCAGGCCCGCCAGGGTGGCCACCTCCAGAGCATAGAGGTCAGCAAAATCATGCACCAGGCCGCGCGTGACCAATTGTTCGACCACCGCTGTACCCAACCCATCAATGTCCATAGCGCGCCGCGCCCCGTAGTGTAACAAGCGTTCGCGTAATTGTGCCGGGCAGGCCGCATTGGGACAGCGCGCCACCGCTTCGCCCACCGGACGATACGCCGGTGTATGGCAGACTGGACAGTGCGTTGGCATGATAAAGGGCTGGCTGTCTACCGGACGGGCTTCAAGCAGGACCCGCACGACCTGCGGAATCACGTCACCAGCCCGCTCGACCAGCACCTGATCACCAACGCGAATGTCTTTGCGCCGGATTTCGTCTTCGTTGTGCAGCGACGCACGGCTCACCGTGACCCCGGCAATGTGCACAGGTTCCAGGTCTGCAGTGGGGGTGAGGGCGCCGGTACGTCCAACACTAATGTTGATCGCCAGCACCTGCGAGGTGGCCTGCTGGGCGGCAAACTTAAACGCAATGGCCCAGCGCGGATGGTGCGCGGTGGCGCCGAGATCCGCTTGCAACGCAAAACGGTCGACTTTCACCACCAGGCCGTCGGCGTCGTATGCCAGGGTATGGCGCTGGGTTTCGAGCTGTTGACAATAGGCAATGACTGCCTCGATGGTGGCACAGCGCACCGTCCGCGGGTTGGTTTTCAGGCCCGCCTGCTGCAGGCCCTGCAGCGCCTCCCAGTGGGTGAGATAAGGGTGCGCGGGCGCAGCGTATCCGAGCGTATAACAAAACATGTCGAGCGGTCGGCGCGCGCTGAGCCGCGGATCCAGGAGACGTAAGGAACCCGCCGCGGCATTGCGTGGATTCGCAAATGGTTCCTGTCCTTCCTCTTCGAGCTGCTGATTGAGTTGCGCAAACGCCGCCCGGGGCATGTACACTTCCCCGCGCACTTCCAGGCGTTCCAGCGCCGCCAGCGGGCCGCGCAAACGTAAGGGAATCGTCTTAATGGCGCGGAGATTTTGTGTGATGTTTTCGCCGATACGCCCATCCCCACGCGTGGCCCCACGCGTCAGCACCCCCTGGGTATAGAGCAAGGCCACCCCCAGACCATCAATTTTGGGCTCGACCACATAGGTAAACGTCTGTTCGGGGAGCAGACGTTGCAGACGTGCCTCAAACTCGCGCAGCTCTTCTGTACCCATGGCGTTATCCAAGCTAAGCATGGGCAGGAGATGGGTGACAGGCTCAAACCCTTCGGCTGGCTGGCCGCCCACACGCTGGGTGGGCGAATCGGGGGTAATCAGTTCAGGATGGGCCGCTTCGATGGCCTGCAGGTCACGGTAGAGCGCATCGTAGTCCGCATCGCTCAGCGCGGGACGGTTTTCGACGTAATACTGATACTGATGGAGGTGTATAGCCTCACGCAGCGTCTGTACACGCGCCGTGAGGTCAGTGCGATCGTCCATAGAGCGCAGTTCCTCTGACCACCTGAGTCTCCTGGTAGCGCATAGTATGGATAGCAATCTGATGGTTGCCCTCCCATGCCAGCGGCCAGTACTCCGTTTGACAGGTCAGGCCATGCTGGCGCACCAGGGCAAAAAACGGCACAGCATTGACCCGACCCGGCTCTGAGAACACCGCGGTGCCGCCACGGGCCAGATACCGCCGGAGCAGAGCCACCAGCGGCCCGAAATTGCGTGCCTCATAGATCACGTCGGACGCGAAAATGTAATCATACCGTCGGCGCAAGGTCGGCTGACGCCAGTCCATCAACTGAAAGCGCGCCTGGGTACAGCCGTTGCGACGGGCATTGTGCCGCGCAAAGTCGAGCGCGGCAGGCTCATAGTCTGTACTGAGGACATGTGCTCCCTGCAACGCAGCGACGATGCCAACCAGACCAAGGCCGCAGCCAAGCTCAAGCACACGCCGCCCAGCCAGAGGCAAACGCTGGGTCATATACTGCGTCAGGGCCACGGCCGCAGGCCACAGCTCAGCCCAGTAGGGCAGCCGCTCATCCTCGGCAAAGGTAATCGGATCGAGTGTCGCCAGCAGTTCTTCAAAATCAGCAATGCGGGTGACACAGACCTGTAACCCCTGCACCTCCAGGATCGTCTCGGTCGTCGTATAGCGTTGGACGTGCTCTGCCACGTCTGGTCCTCTGCACCTGCCAGCTCAGGCTTTTTCTTGGAAAATCCCAATACTGGCCGTAAAGCCGTGCAGAAAATTGCTCATCCCAATCGGGCCAATTTCGCCATTACAGAAGAACCCCGCAATAGGAATCGCCCCGGTCGTGGCGGACACAACCCCGCTGTCGTAGTCTGGTTCTCCGTACAGATGTGCACCCCGCCCATTGCACGAAAAGAGCAGGGCGCCACGGGCTGGATGGCCAGACAGATCGGGCGCCAGCCCGTCCATTAAGGCGTGCAGATCTTCGCGGGCGGTGGTGGCATCACGCACGTGCAGTTGCACCGTCTGCCCAGGCCGAAACATATCGCCGACAGCAATAGCCCCACTCTGCGGATCGGCGCCTAAGAACGTCCGAATGAGAAAATCGCCCCGGCTGAATTCTTCTTTATATTCGTCAATCACCCGTCCCATCAGCAGGGCCGTGCGTGCCAGGTTCTGGTCTGCTTCCGGCAATTCTGTAATGGCTTCACGCACCACGTTCAAGGCGGAACGGCCACTGAGCTCGTAGATCACCTGGTCTTCGCAACGCGTAATGATAAACGGCTGGCCAACCGGCTTGCAGCCCTGGGAGACAATGGTGCGCAGCGTAAAATTCCCGGTGAGCGCCACGCCGACTGCCCCGTGCATGACTTCGCCATTGAGAAACAGGGCACAACTGTTCCGCGATTGGCCACCGCTGGCCAGCCCACCGAGCACAGTCCGCTGCGGGTAACACGTATTCAACAGATTGAGCAGCTTCTGCGGATCAATCATAAAGGGATCGGGCAGTAAGATAAAAGTCGGGTCATCTTCGAGCGTGACCCCAAGGCGATTCTGCCAGTAGGTGTCAGGCCACTCTTCTTCCAGATCGGGCTGCTCCAGGTGAAAAGGCGTAATGTTCACCCCCGGGAGATGCGCCGCCATCAGCGAGAGCGCCGGTTTATTTTCCACCTCGTGGCGATCGCCGATCACCCCACCTCCTGTACAGCCGATCAACGTATGCGTGCCAAAACGCTCCTGAATGACATGGAGCAGCCGGGGAAACGCTTTGAGATGATGGGGCGAGGCAAAGACAAAACTGAGATGCGCATGGTGCTCAGGCAACCGCGGGGCAACCTGCTCCAGCACCTCAGCCACAGCGGCCTCTGTTTGCACTTCACGCGATAACGCGCTGGCAAATTGCATGATAACTCTCCTTGGTAAGGAGGAGCGGGATGGTCCGGACTCCATGTGCTGGGTCAGAAGACTACCTCTAGTCTACTCGCCATGGGCGTCGCATGCAATCCAAGCTGTGCAGCAATGCCTCAGCGGCATGGGCTTCGCCTTGACACTTAATGCTTAACGCATGACAATGGCGATATCTTGGCACTGGTCGTTGCGGGTGGGCAGCGTCACAGTCACAGACTGATAGGCTATGTGGAGCGGGATATTCTATGGCAAGCGCATTAGATGGCATTACCGTGCTAGATCTGACCGATGGTCCAGCAGGCGCGTTAAGCACCATGTTTCTCTGTGATCACGGCGCGCGCGTGATCCGGGTGACCGATACGCATGATACCGCGCCGCGCCGTGGCGGCTATCTGATCTGGGATCGGGGGAAGGAGTGTGTCCGTCTGGACCTGCGTCGTATTGCCCCCGCGGCACCGGAGGACGTCACGGCAGCGTATAAGCGCCTCGTCCAGAGTGCTGACGTCCTCGTGGACAGCTTTGCTCCGGCCTCGCGCCAACAGCAGATGGTGGCCTTTGACTGGCTCTCGGCCCTCAATCCTCGCCTGGTGCACTGTGCCATTACCGCTTATGGCAAGCATGGTCCTCTGAAGGACGAGCCGCCGGTCGACGATCTGGTCATGGCGCGCATGGGTATTCTCGGCAGCCAGCCAGGGTTTCGGCCGCCGCCGGTACATGTTGTGCATCCGCTACCGAGCGTTGGCGCCGCTATTCTGGCGGCTCAGGGTATTGCTGCGGCGCTCTTTGCCCGTGAAAAAACCGGCCTGGGGCGCCAGGTGGAGACGTCGCTGATGGCGGGCGCCTTGATGTACCACCCCAAACTGGTGGGCGAGAAATTACTGCCCAATGTGTTTCAAACCCACCCCTCGGGTAGCGCCCCTTTTTACAGTGTCTACGCCTGCGCCGATGGTAACTGGGTGCAATTGGGCTGCGTGCACGTGGGCTTTATTCGTACTGCAGCAACGGTCATGGGTATTCAGGACATCCTCAGTGAGCGCAAATTTAACAACGGCCGCCCGCCGCAGGATACCGCAGAAGATCAAGAGCTGCGCAGTATTGTCGCAGACGTCCTGCGCACCAAACCGTATGCCGAGTGGGCCAAAATCTTTGATGAAGCCGATGTACCCTTTGCCCAGGCTCGCCTGACCGAAGAAAGTATGGACGATCCGCAGGTGGCCGCGAATCGCATGGTTATGGAACTGCAGGATCCAGAAGTGGGCTCCCTGGTGCACATGGGTATTCCCATTGCTCTGTCCGGGACCCCTGGTCATGTACATGGTCCACGGGCGCTCCCCAACTTGCCAGTGGGGCAGTTGCCGGCCAATTTGCCAGGCCTGGTCTCGGGGGGAGCCCCAGCGTCACCGCCGGCCCCATTCGATCCACCGCTCACAGGCATCCGTGTCCTGGAAATCACCAACCTCATTGCCGGCCCCACGGCTGGGCGCTTGCTGGCAGATCTGGGCGCTGATGTGATTAAATTCGAGCCACTGGACGGCGACATGTCACGCCCCATTGGCCGCACCTACTTTTTTAATTTGAACGCCCACAAGCGTTCGATGTCAGTGAACACGCGTACCCCTGAGGGTAAAACCATTGCCCAGAAAGTGGCAGCTACGGCCGACATTCTGCTGGCGAACATGCGCCCTGGTGCCACCGTGCGCATGGGCATTGGGCCGGACGTGCTCCAAACCCTCAACCCACGCATCATCGAGACCCATGTCACGGGCTATGGCTGGGAAGGTCCCTATGCGCATCGCCCCGGCATTGACCCGCTGGCGCAGGCCCTGATGGGCTTGCAGCGGGCTCAGGGGGGACCAGAAAACCCACCGGTGTTTCCCGCCCAGCTCGCCCCCACGGATTTCACTACGGGTGCCATGGGCGCTCTCGGGGCTATTCTGGCGCTGTTCGTCAGAGAGCGTACCGGCCTCGTGCAACGGGTGGATTCCAATTTGCTCAACGGGGGGATTGTCCTGAGTTCGGAATGGTTCACCAAGTATGCAGGGAGACCCACCCGTCGTCTGGCCGATAAAGGGCAATATGGCCTCGATGCTGGACACCGGCTCTATCCAACGCAGGATGGTTGGATCTACGTTGCCGCCGATACCGAGACTACCCGTGCCGCGCTGTACCAGGCGCTCGATTGTGCAGATGCCGCTCAGGCCACTCCGCCAGCCGGGTGTCACCCCGCCCAGACACCGCTGGCACAGGCTCTGGCGCAACGCTTTGCCGGTCTGAGCCTGGCCGATAGTCTCACGCACTTGCACAACGCCGGTGTCCCATGTGCTCCAGCAGTAGGGGGCGAGAGCGAGCTTTTCCTCGACGATCTGCATGCAGCAGCCAATGATATGGTCGCGACCTACCAGCATCCCGTGATTGGACGTCTGTGCCTGGCACGGCATTACCTCCGGTTTAGCAACACTGCCGTGGTGCCAGGTCGTGCCACGCCCTTGTTGGGCGAGCACACACGAGAAATTATGCAGGAAGTAGGCTGTACAGAAGAGTTCATGGCTGCCGCCTATGCCAGTGGGGCCGCAAAGACCGAGACGCCCGTGCAGACATGAGTGGTAGGTGCCTTCACGCGAGAGACGTCAATAAAGCACTTAAGGAGACCTCAACCCTATGGAATATCGCACCTTAGGCAAGACTGGCTTGCGCGTCTCCGCGCTGAGCTTTGGCTGTGGCACGGTGGGCGGCTTAATCATTCGTGAGGAGCCCCGCACCCGGGTACGAGCCGTGGCACGTGCCGTGGAAGCGGGGATCAACTACTTTGACACCGCCTCGATGTATGGGGATGGGCAGTCGGAACAGAATCTTGGCCAGGTATTCAACGAGCTCAAGCCCAACGTCTACGTGGGTACGAAAGTCCGGCTCCGTGCGGACGAACGCAGCGACCTGCGTGGCGCCATCCAGCGCTCAGTCGAGGCCAGCCTCACACGTCTGGGGCGCGAGCAGGTGGATCTCATCCAGTTGCATAACCACATTGTACAGCAGCGCCCGGCAGGAGGAGACGCCGATGCGGCTTTGACTGCAGACGAAGTGTTGGAAGACGTGGTCACGGCCTTCCGGCAGCTCCAAGCGGATGGTAAGGTGCGCTTCTATGGCATCACGGGCCTGGGCGATACGGCAGCGCTGCGGACGGTGATCGACTCGACTCTCATGCATACAGTGCAGGTGTGCTACAACGTGATCAATCCTAGCGCTGGCCATCCTGTACCCAGGGGCTTCCCCTACCAGGACTACAGCCTGCTGATCGACCGGGCGACCGCCGCCGGCATGGGGACGATTGGTATTCGCGTCCTGGCTGCGGGTGCCCTGTCTGGGGAGGCAACGCGTCATCCTATCGCAGTGCCCAGCGTGGCCCCTATTGGCTCGGGCCCTGCCTATCATCAGGATGTCGCACGGGCCAGACAATTGGCGTTTCTGGTCGAGAGCGGTTATGCCAGTACGCTGGTGGAGGCGGCCACGCGCTTTGTCTGGAACAAGGGCACGCTCTCCACTGCCCTGGCAGGGGTCTCCAGCATGGAGCAGCTTGAACAGGCCATCGCCGCACAGGCACGCGGGGGGCTGCCCGATGTGGCGCTGCAACGCCTGCCACAGGCATGGGCGCAGTTTGCTGCGGCCTAAACCGGGAGGTATCTCCTGTACCCTAGTCTGCGCAGTGTACGCGCTGGACGGTGCACCATGTACTCATATCTCCGCTGCTTGGGACTCCTACTGGCGTACTCATATCTCCGCTGCTTGGGACTCCTACTGGCCAGCTGCTGCATGCTCCTGGGCTGTGTGACGATGCCGGCACAGCCCGACACAACACAACCCTACGCCCGCCTTGTCCTTCCAGACACCATACGTCTCCTGGCGCTCGACACCAGGGCCTTCGATGCGCGCCTGCGTCTGACAGATCTGCGTGTGACGCCTGGGACATATCGCATGCGCTTCGCCTATGCTGGTCCCAGCGCAGCGCATGCCGGGCAACAGGCCGATCCGTATATGCTGGAGGTCCAGGCCGGGCAACAGTACGTCTTTGAAGCCCGGACATGAGGCATTGTGTGGCGGCCGGTGGTCGCTGCGCAGGGGTTGATTCCTGGCTATTGTACGACGCATGCCTGTACCGCCGCCGACACGCAGCGCGCGGCTGGCTTCATCCCAGAACATTGTGACTGACAAGGAGGACATGATGAGTGAGCGCGCTGATTTTCGGCAACTCTACCGCGACGCCCACGCAGTGCCCAATCTGAGCGAGCGCGAGAAGATCTTTATGGGTCTGGCGGTAGCCTTTGTGCGCAACTGTCAGCCGTGAGTCGAGCGGCGCCTTGCGGACGCAAGGAAGGCCGGCATCGCTGAGGAAGATATAGATATGGCGGTGGACGTTATCGCTGCCGTGGATGCAGGGATTATCCAGTCGCTCAACATTCGCGCCAAAGCCCAGCTCAAACGCGATGCTCTGCATAATCCTGCTTGAGAAAAGGAGCACGCCATGGATTATACGATTCAGCATGGCACCGTGATTGACGGCACGGGCAGCACACGCTTCGCTGCCGACGTGCTACTACGCGATGGCAAAATCGCAGACATTGCGCCGCACTTACCGCCCGTGGGTGAGGTGATCGATGCGAGCGGCATGGTGGTGTGTCCCGGCTTTATCGACATGCACACGCACTCGCAGCTCGTCGTGTTCACCGAGCCTGATCTACCCATGAAAGCCGCACAAGGGATCACCACGGAATTGTTCGGGCAGGATGGTATGGCCACCTTCCCGATGGTGCCGCAGGCCACTGCCATGTGGCGGACGCACCTCTCTGGCCTCGACTGCAACCCGCCCATCGACTGGGACTGGCAGGATGCCGAGCAGTATCTGCACCGGCTGCCGCAGCCCAGTGTGAACATTGCGACCCTGGTGGGTCACGGCAACCTGCGACTCTGTGTCATGGGCATGGACGATCGTCCAGCCACGGACGACGAAATTACGCGTATGTGCTTGCTGCTGGAGCAATCGCTACGCGAAGGCGCCTATGGCATGTCTACCGGGCTGATCTATGCGCCCTGTGTGTACGCCGATATGCGCGAGCTCATTGCCCTGAATCGGGTGGTCGCCAAGTACGGTGGCATTTTCGTGACCCATATGCGGAATGAAGCCGATCACATCTGGTCAGCGCTGGACGAGGTGTTTGAGATCTCGCGTGCTTCTGACGCTCACCTGCACATTTCCCATCTCAAAATCTCTGGGCGCAATAACTGGGGGCAGGCGCAACGCCTGGTGCAGCGCATCGACGAAGGCCGGGCCGCTGGCCTGAAGATCACGGCGGATCAGTATCCGTATGAGGCAGGCAGCACCATGCTGGCAGCCCTGCTGCCGACCTGGGCACATGCGGGTGGCATTGACCAGTTGCGCAGCCGTTTGCGCGATGCGGCATTGCTGGAACGCATGAAGACAGACATGGAGCACGGCATTCCAGGGGCGCGCAACATGGTCCTGGAGGCGGGCTATGAGAACATCATGATTTCGTACACTGGCTCTGACCGTCATCGTGGCATCGAAGGCTTTCGCGTCGCCGAAATTGCCCGCGAGTGGAACATGGAGCCGTTTGACGTGGTCATCCGTTTGTTGCAAGATGAAGACTTTGCGGTGGGCATGATCACCTTCATGATCGGCGAGGACGATATCCAGAGCATCTTACAAGCCCCCTGGCGTGCCATGGGTACAGACGGTCTGCTCGGTGGGCGGCCTCATCCCCGTGCCTACGGCAGCTGCCCGCGTATTTTGGGGCATTACACGCGCGATCTAGGCTTGCTGACGCTGGAAGAGGCGATTCGCAAGATGACCAGCCTGCCAGCGGCGATCTTGCGTCTGACCGATCGGGGGGTGTTACACGAGGGCAAAGCTGCGGACGTTGTGGTGTTTAATCCACAGACCATTCGTGAGCGCTCGAGCTATGAAGACCCTCGACAATATCCCGAGGGCATCGCGCACGTCTTCGTAAATGGCCAGGCAGTGATTGCCAATGGCCGTGCCACAGGACAGCGCCCTGGGCATCTGCTGCGGTATCACGGCTGATCGGGCGATGCAGACGACGGCGTACCGCTGGTCGCGAGAAATTCCTCTTCCGTGAGCCAGCGGCCGCCATTGATGTGCTGTTCGACAACCTGCAAGCGCTGGTCAAACGCCACATCCACGGCGATACGCTGGAAACAGCGTGCCCCCACAATGTCTTTGTGCAGCCTATACGCCGGACCAGGCTCACCGGGATCAAGCATTTCACTCGCCAGGTCATAGCGTCGATCCGCCCGAATGCGCATTGCCTCACCGCAGCGATTACAGGCCACATACAGCCATAACGCCGTCGCCCCTGCAGGACGCGGCTTACGGGTGAACAAACGGCTCAACCAGCGCATGTGCTTCCTCCTCGCGCGCTAGCCCAGGAAAGCATTGACCCCGCGTAACAGGTGCTAACACATCGGAGGGTTTTACAGCCCGTCAGTTTCATGCTCCATTCCTCTGGTGATACCTGGCCTTGTACACGTGTCGCTAAAATACTGGACCGGACGAAGATGGCCGCATCACCTCGGCGACGATTTCGTAAGAGCGCAAACGAGCGGCATGGTCGTAGATTTGCGAGGACACCATGATTTCATCCGCGCCAGTCTGCATGAGGAATCCCTCCAGGCCCCGGCGCACTGTCTCCGGTGCCCCTGCAAAGGCATACATATGCGCCTCTGCGAGGAGCGCCCGGTCCTGGGCGGTGAGCTGGTCTTCAAAGTGCGCCACAGGGGGTGGCAAACGGACCGGATGTCCTCGTCGTAAGCTCAGCACGGATTGTTGGGCTGAACTTTTCAGATACCGTGCCTCGTCGTCCGTAGGCGCCGCAAACACGTTCACCCCCACCATCACATACGGGGCGTTTAACTGTTCCGATGGCTGGAAGAAGCGCCGATAGACCTCAAGGGCCGGCAGTAAAGCCCCTGGCGCAAAGTGCGCCGCGAAAGCATACGGTAAGCCAAAGGTGGCGGCCAGCTGCGCGCCGTAGAGACTAGAACCCAGGATCCAGAGCGGCACGTGCAGGCCAGCCCCTGGCACAGCATGCACCTGTTGGTCAGGCTGACGCGTACGAAAATAGTGCTGCAGTTCGCGCACGCTTTGGGGAAAATCATCGACGTCCCCCCGGAGGGTGCGCCGCAGGGCATAGGCAGTCATCTGATCTGTCCCTGGCGCCCGGCCTATCCCAAGGTCAATACGTCCTGGATACAGCGCTTCAAGCGTCCCGAACTGCTCCGCAATCACCAACGGCGCATGGTTCGGCAACATGATACCCCCAGCACCGACGCGGATCGTCGACGTGCCGCCTGCCACATGGCCAATGACCACCGCCGTCGCCGAACTGGCAATGCCGGGCATATTATGGTGCTCGGCCACCCAGTAGCGCTGATACCCCCAGCGCTCGGCGTGTTGGGCGAGGTCGCGCGTATTGCGCAGCGCCTGTGCTGCCGTCCCCCCGTCTGTAATGATGGAAAGATCGAGAACAGAGATATGCATCATGGTATTCCTTGCGGACGGTGCCCGCCTGGGGACTATGGGAGCCCCAGCGCGGTCCGCTGGGCAGCAAGAAGTTGCGTAATACCCTGCTGTGCCAGGGCCAGCGTCTGCAATAAGACCTCCTGGGTAAATGGCTGCCGCTCGGCGGTACCTTGAATTTCAATGAGCGCCCCACTGCCTGTCATGACGATATTGACGTCGGC
>Ga0194121_10004359_pt1 | contig 20558 bp, 20 predicted proteins | sample TA2MahCa50mmetaG_FD_148609 | JGI IMG/M metagenome (GOLD analysis project Ga0194121, IMG submission 148609) | Freshwater microbial communities from Lake Tanganyika, Tanzania - TA2015020 Mahale Deep Cast 50m | ecosystem: Environmental > Aquatic > Freshwater > Lake | place: Tanzania: Lake...
ACCACTCGCTGCGGACACCTTCGCCTCGCGAGCGAATCTCGGCATGTCGACGGCTTACGTTCGTATCGTTGAGGGACAATGATGACTCGGCTGATCGACCGATCGACATGACGCCGAGCTTCACAGCCACCCTCGTTCCGTCACCCAAGACCAGCGCGGCTCTTTTGTCAAGTGGAGCAGCGGCAGGAATCGGAACCGACGGAATAGAGGGTGTCGCCACAGTCGGTGGCGTCACCGGCGCCACAGGTACCGAGGGAGCGGCCGTCGGAATGCTGGTTGCAGGCGGCGCAGCGGGCGCAGGGGAGACCGCTGACGAGCGGTCCGCTTCGCGGAGCGAGGAGGAGGCGCTCCCCGAGAGCCCGCTGCTGGCAGAGACTGACGCCCGCACCTCACACTTGCCCGCCTTCATCGTTGCGTCGGTCACCAACGACACCGCAATGTCGCCGACCAGCGAGAACCCTTCGTCGGCGACGTACTGCTTGGCTGCGTCGACCAGTTCGGTGATCAACGGCTTTTCGAGATCACCGAAAGTGCTGCGGTCGTTTTCGTTCAGATGGATCGAAAAAACGTTCGGTGCAGTGGTGCGACCATCGGCCCCGGTTGCACGTCCGGCATCGATTGAACGAACGAGTTTGCGACCGATCTCGATTGGCCTGATACCCGTTTTGGAGACGCTGCGGAACACGCCCCAACCCTACGTGGCGGACTCTCGTCCACCTTGGGATTGTGCAGGCTGAAAGTGGGGAATCGAGAAGCGAATGCCGAGCGGACCGCCAACCAGAACGCGGGCCGTAAAGCCGGCGGCCCTCAGGGGTCGGTTGCTTGCGATCCCCGCGACGCGATGTGACATTTCGGTGGGAACTTCGACCACGGTGTACCCCGACCTGGCGGCAACGATCAGCGCCTCGAATGACTCCATGTATTCCTGCGGGTAGTTCTTCGAGAACTCGATCAGTAACTCATCTGCAATGCAACGGAAGCCCGAGGTGGTGTCGGTGAGTGGGTGTCCAACGGCACGGCTGGCCATGGCGGCCATTCGCCGCATCAACCACCGCCGGAATAGACCGGCGTCGTAGTTGCTGCTGTTCAGGAAGCGGCTCCCGATGACCAGGTGTGCGCGGGTGCGTACCTGCTCGTCGAGAAGCACCCGAATGAGAGCGGGTGAATGTTGGCCGTCGGCGTCACACTGAACAACCCGGCGGTAGCCGTTTGCCACCGCCCAGCGGAACCCGGCCCGTAGCGCCCCGCCGATTCCCGTATTGAAGGGCATGCTGATGACGTGGGCCCCGGCCCCGCGGGCCTGCGCCGCCGTTGCATCGTGCGAGCCGTCGTCGATGACGAGACATTCAAACCCCGCGTGGAGGATGCTGTTCACCACGCCCGCCACCGATGCGGCCTCGTTGAGGGCTGGCACCACCACCAATGCGTCGTGGCTGGTGGCCGGCCGGTCGGTCTTTGCCCGTATGTCGAGATGGTCGGTCAGCAGGGCAACGGTTTCGGCCAAGTCGCGGATTCGCCGATGGTGTTTCGACTCCGACACAGTTAGTTCAACGCCGAGGGCCAAGGGGATGACAATGGCGATTAACAAGCCGAATGTGGCAGGCGTGATGCCAAGCGCATCGGAAAATGGGATGACTGTCCACACCAGCAGCGACCCGAGAAGGGCAACGAGCCCCAGTCCCAACCAACCCACGACGAACCGGAAGGCCAACTTGCTATGCCGTGCAAGCACAAGAATCACGGTGCAAAAAACCAGGCCAAAGAACCCGAGAATCAACGCTTGTCGCACAACCATCGACACGCCGACAGGATAGTGACGGTGCCGTGGACGCACGACGGATACCGTTTGTCGGGTGTCCACCCGAATCACGTTTGCAATGCCTTTCTACAGCGGGCTCGGGTACCTCGAATCCGCCATACGGAGTCTGCAGCAACAGACAGTCGCCGACTGGAAGGCTGTGGTCGTAGACGATGCCGGCCCGGAGTCGGGCGAAGAGTTGGTGGCAGGCTTCGCTGATCCCCGCATCAGCTATGTGCGCAACGAAGCGAATCTTGGCTTGGCAGGCAACTGGAACAAGGCATTGTCACTAGCCGACACCGAGTTCGTCACCATCTTCCACTGTGATGACGAACTGGAAACGCACTACATCTCGACGATGATCAACCTCATGGACCGCCATCCACTGGCTGTGGCTGGCCACTGTCGGGTTCATCTCATCAATGATCGAGGTCAAGCTACTCGTACCCTGGCTGACACGGTCAAAGGTTGGCTGACACCACGGTTCACCGGTGACCATCTCACAGCAGGAGACCGTGGACTGCAGTCACTCATGCGTGCCAACTGGATTTTTTGCCCCACGCTTTGCTACCGCCGTCGGCTACTCACACCCACCCCATTCGACGCGAACTGGCATTTCGTGCTGGACCTCGATGCCATGCGCCGTTTTCTCGTCGGCAACCAAACGATCGTCGGCACCTCCGTGACGGCCTATCGCTATCGCCGCCACGACAACAGTCAAACAGGGCGCCTGGCGGTCGACTTTCGTCGTCACGACGAAGAACTTTTCTTCGCTGAATGGGTGGCCCATGAGGCAGAGAGGTTGGGTTGGCAGGCGACTGCACGTACCGCACGTCGTGCGCTGATTGTGCGAGCCAACCTTTTTGCCGAATCGGCAAGGGCGCTTGCAAGCAGAGACATCGCCCGGTCCAAGGGCGCCCTCACCAGATCGATCCGAGGACTACCGTCATCGCAATGAATCGGGCCGACCATTCATCCAGAGTGCGTTCAGCACTGCCGTACATCGCAGTTTTCCTCCTTGCAATGTCGGTCGGGTGCCTGCACATGCTGCGCTATCGAACGGTGTCGCCGATCGACGAACTTCGTCATCTTGACTACGCGGTCAAGATCAGCAACGGCCAGCTCACCCACATCGGAGACAAGGTTGGTGAGATAGCAATGCGCGAAGAAGCGTGTCGTGGCATCGACCTTGTGGGCTGGCTGGCCCCACCGTGCGACACGCCGCTACTCGACCCACTCAGTTACCGGGACGACGGGTGGCAGACAGCCTCTCCACACCCCCCAACTTACTACTTGGGGGCCGGTATGGTCGGGCGAACACTACGGACGATCGGCATCACCTCTTCGTATCTCGAGGGAGCACGATTCTTTAGTGCACTCATCACGGCATTGGGCGTGACGTTTGTGTTCCATCTCCTCCGCAAACTGAAGACCAACACCTATGCCGCCGCAGGCTGCAGCCTGATGTTGATGGTGTTTCCCTCGGTGGTGCACTCGTCGGGAACTGTCACGCCCGACTCCGCCTCGATACTCGTCGGTGCGGTCGTTGCACTGACGACTCTCAGGTACATCGAAGCCGGGCTCGCACTGCGCTGGCTTGCCGTCGCAGGGATCGTTGCCGGCGCTGTCAAGTTGACCAACCTTCTCGCCGCGGCCGCCGCGGCGTTGTTCCTTATCGCATCATCCGATGCATGGCCCGAGCTTCGTGAGCGCAAACTCTCCGCCGAAACCAAGCGCAGACTCATCGGGTCAGCAACAGTTTTCGGATGCGCACTTGCCACGACACTTTTGTGGCTCATCATCGACTCGGCTCGTGCCACCATCGATCCAGCGATCATTCCACAGAACCTTCTGAACAAGTACAACGGCCTTCCACCCCTCGATTTCCTGATCTACCCCGACGTCTCGATGCGCTGGTTGCCCCCGTCTGACAACTACCTGCACGTCAATTTCTTGCCCGAGCCAATTGTTCTCTTGCGTACGCTCACCACGACCCTCCTTGCCGGCGCAGCCATCGTCTGTTTGCTGCGCGCCAACCGCACGGCACTTGCGCTTCAATTTGGGGCCGTTGGCGGCATTGTTGCGCTCTTTGGTTCGCCACTCTTCTCGTTGGTCACCACTGTGTACACCGGCACGCTGGTACGACCCGAGGGGCGCTACGGCCTGTCACTTGCACCGCTCTTCGTCGTGGCGATTGCCAAGCAAGGTGAAACAAGAACGGGTCGTCGTATTTTGGGCACCTACGGGTTGATCGTCGTCGGTGCAGTGATTGTCATGTTGATGATCGCGACTTCGGCGACCATACCGCTACCTCCGCCGGGCTGACGCAAAGTCGCGCAGACTTTTCGGCCGCCAGAACGGCCGCTCGGCCTCGGCACTTTGCCGTAACGGAGGTTGCGGACGATAGGGATCGTTCGCGAACACGGCAGACCACCGCTGCCTGAATGCTTTCGGTGCGCGGGTGCGGTACCAGGCTTCGTCGACGTTATTCGAGAACTCGAAAAACTCGGCTCGCGGACTCACCACGGTGCGGTATCCCGCTTCACCGACCCGTAAGCAAAAATCCACCGTCACCCATGGGTGATCCAGTGACTCGTCGAAACCACCCAATGATTCGAAAAGGCTGTGCCTCACCGCCATGCACTGCCAGTCGACGGCCGATACCTCGTGGATCGTCTCCAGTGACGCACGCTGCCCACGATTGCGCCGCCGAATGCGGTAGTGCGACCGGTCGAGAAATGACCCATGTAAGTAGTAGCCAGCGTGTTCGACACGGCTGTTTGCCGTGTAGGTGAAGCCCGAGACAACACCCACTTTCGGGTCGCTGAACGGCTGCATCAATTCTTCCGCCCAGCCTTCGCCCGTTGGCTCGAGGGCTTCACTCGTGAACACCAATACATCGGCAGCCGAATCACGCGCCATCATATTGAACACATCAGCGCGATTACCCAAATCAGGTACCGCAACCAAACTGACATCTCTTCCCGGGGTGCGCGACAAATCGGCAACCGTCGCGGCATGGTGCTGCCGCGCCAGACCCCACACATCAGATACCGCTCCGGTGTTCGGCACGAACACATCTACCCCTGCACCAACAGACACCCGCCGTGACAAGCGATAGTTGCCGGGAAACTTCAGCAAACGATGTACTGAGCCATCAACGCCTGAACGCTCGAGATGAGATTCGATGGCTCGCTGGCCGGCATCGTACGCGTAGGGCTTCGCCGACGCGTTGTTCGCCACCGACGTGGCGGCCATGCGCCAGTGGTACAGCAACTTCGGCACATGGCCGACCTGCCGCGCGTTCTCTGTCACTCGGAGCATCAAGTCGTAGTCCTGCGAACCGTCGTAGCCGGTTCGGAATCCCCCAACGGCAAGAACCAACTCACGTCGAATCACCGAGAGATGGCACACGTACATCTGGTGGCGAAACCGTTCGGGTGACCACCCCGGCTTGTGGAAGCGCTCAACGATCATTCCCTTTTTGGTCATGAGCGTCTCGTCGGTGTACACGTAGTCGATTTCCGCGTCCGAGACCAACAGGTCGTTTACCAATTGGAGGGCATCAGGTTCGATCACGTCGTCGTGGTCAAGCAAAGCAACAAATTCACCCTGTGCCATGGCCAAACCGTCATTCGACGCCGCGACGATGCCGCCGTTCTTCGTGCGGTGCATCACCCGAATTCTCGGATCGGCAGCAGCTGCACGCGCAAGTATCCTGCGAACGTGTCTATTGGGCGACATGTCATCGACCAGACATAATTCCCAGTCGGTGAAAGTTTGGTCGAGTACTGAGGCGATGCACTCCTCCAAATCACGCCGATTCGTGTTGTAAACCGGCGTCACCACCGAAAAGCGCGGCGTCATCCCTTGCCACTCACAAATGCGACTGCTTCGCGCGCAAACGATCCATCAAGCCCACGACGAGGTGATATGGAAATAGCACCACTCTGCCAATCCGCCACGTCCACGAACTGTGAATTTTGTGGAGACGTCGCCTCAGGCGAATGTTCTCGCGGTTCAGGTAATCAATTTGCAACTTGAACTCGGCCGCACGCATAGCCTGGTTACGGGCGAATTCGCGGCTTTTCGAAAAGTCCTCGTCACGCGCAGCCATGGAGCGATATTACGGGGCGTTGGAGACCGTCGTCTGTTTCGCTAGCGTCCCCCTCGTCATTCGGGCGAGTGGCGAAATGGCAGACGCGCTGGCTTCAGGTGCCAGTGTTCGCAAGGACGTGGGGGTTCAAGTCCCCCCTCGCCCACTATCTGACGTCTCGGGTCATCGTAGACACAGTGAAGCCTCGAGACGCGTACTGATTTCTCTGTCGAAGCCTTGGTAGTGGCGTGTCGGGTCGATTTCGAGTTGTCGGAGAAGTTCGCCGTCGTTGATGATGATGCGGCCGTTCAGATCCGCGACGTAGAGCTGAATGCGTTTCCCGGAGAGTTTTCGTCCAATCATGATGTGGCAGAGGACCGCACCATGGCGGAGTGTGACGCGTCCGGATGAGTTGACTCTGTCGGTGCGGACCCTGAAATTTGTGGGTGGTCGGGCGGTGCCGGGTTGGGCTTTGGTGCGTGCGGTGAACGCTTGGTGTGGGGTGATGTTGCCGCGTGCGCGGTGTGGGCGGTATTGGTTGTAGTCGTCGATGATCGCGTCGAGTCGGCTTTGTAGTTCTGCGATGGTTTCCGCGGCGGGTTTTTGTCCGAGGGCATTTTTATGTTTGGTGGAACCATTCGATTTTGCCGCAGGTTGGGACTGCTGTCGGGTTGGTTGACATATCAAATGTGGGGCGTGTACCTGCGGAAAGATGGAGACCACACCTAAGAGATTCCCCGTGGAGTTCAAACGTGACGTTGTGACTGTCGCTCGCCGGCGTGTCTTGACCCTGGCTGAAGTAACTGCGGATTTTAATGTGTCACCTGAGCCGGTGCGTCGTGGACTTCGCCAGGCCGACATTGATGACGGTGTCGCTGATGGGGTGACATCAAGTGAGCCAGCGGAGATTGTTCAGTTGCGGCGAGACAAACCGCGCCTCGAGATGGAAAACGAGATCTTCCGCGGGCCGCCGCGTACTTCGCTAAGGATGCCCTCCCAAAATGACATACCCGTTGGTCCAGGACTTGGCGACTGAGGGTTTCCCCGTGCGGTTGACCTGGGGGGTGTCGGGTTTTTGGTTTGCACGCTTTCGACAAGTAGCAGGCATACCCGTGCAGTAATCGTGATTACCGTGATGCGGTGTTAACGAATGCGTTGACTGGCGCTCATGGTGAGGATCCCGAGTTCGACTACCGATTCCAGACTGACGAAGTTTGTCGTTCTGGTCTCCTGACCGAGGAACGTCGGGTGTAGCGATTGTGTGGTGCGCAACGCCTGTGGTCGGTAACGACAAAGAAAGGTCGTTCCGGACATCGACCGGGGGTTGCCGTTCATGACGATTTGGTGAACCCGGTGTTCGCCACCGACCGCCCTGATCGGGTGTGGTTGACTGATATCACGGAGCATCCGACCATTGAAGGCAGGGTGTATTGGTGCGTGATCAAAGATGTGTACTCGACCCGGATTGTTGATTACGCGATCAAGGATCGAATGACTGCAGGATTGGTTGTCACCGCGTTACGGACAGCGGTCGCGGATCGTGAACCGACCGGCACAGTAATTGTTCATTCGGATCGTTCGGGTCAGTTTTTTAATGGGCATTTCGGGGGTGCTGACCGCAAATGAGTTGACTGGGCCAATGGGGCGAGTCGCTTCCGCCGGGGACAGCGCTGCAATGGAGGAGTTCTTCGCTTCGCTGCAAAAAACGTATTGAATCGACGCCGTTGCCGGACCCGTCAAGAACGCCGATCCAAGATTATTTTCGGGATTGAACACACCCACAACCATCGACGTCGTCAGCGTGGATTGGGTCGCTTGACCCCAGTCGAGTTCGAATACGTGTTCAACGCTGCTCCAGCGGCATACTCACTTAACATACGTGAAATGAACCGATAACAGCCCCGATTGTGTGCACGCTGACCTGCAATCAACGAGCTTCCTCAATGTTCGCCCCGCTCCTTGATCCGTCGGGTCAACAGCATTCCCCGGAAGGTGAACGGTTGGTCTCAAGTCCTCCTGTCCATGTCGTGAAGCGCAACGAAGAGTCTCGCCGGGCGCGTCACTACCGGCTGCTGTGTGTGCGCCACTCAAGTAGAGCGTCACGAACTTCTTCGGGTGCGTTGACCAATACTTCATCGTCGTTTAAGAAATCTGCATTACTCCATGCTCCAGAGAGTCCATTTCTCTCAATTGCAACTTCGTTAAGTCCGATACGGGCGGGTGGTCGATTTGAAGCAACGACTAGTGCAAACGGGGGCACATCTCTCGAGACCTGTGAACCCATACCAACCATTGAATACGCGCCGATGAAGGTTCGCTGATGGATGCAGGACAACATTCCAATCGTTGCTGACCGCCCAATGCGAACATGTCCAGCTAGAATTACGTTGGGCGAAAGCGTCACGCCGTCCGCGATCAAGCAATCGTGCCCAACATTTGCTCGAGCCATCAGGAACGCTTTGTTGCCAATCCTAGTCGGTTCAATAGTGCCCTCCTGAACAGCTGTGAACTCGTGGATCACATTTCCACTTCCGATTTCCAACCACGATCCTCGTCGGTTAAGCGACGATTCGTGATGCCCGCGGTGTTCCGGAGGCGCGCCCAGGACGACGTTGGATCCGATCCAATTGTCGTTTCCAATCGTTACATTTGGGCCGACGACAGAGAATGGACCGATCATATTTCCCTGACCCAATTTTGCGTCGGGGTGAATTACCGCGAGCGACGAGATCTCATTCATATCATGCACGCTTAAAACGATGACCAACGGAGACATCGTCGAGTTTGATTCGTGCGGGTATCATGTGACTAGGTAGTCGATCGCTTAGATATTGACGAATTTCTGACACAGAGATGTTCGCATCGGGTACACGCTGAACAGTCATCTCAACGTGTTGACCAGTGATTGGATTCGACTTCGCTTCGACTTTGACCAGCGACACCTGCGGCAACTCAAGCGCCACACGTTCGACTTCCGACGCCATGAACTTAAGGCCCCCAACGTTGATTACTTCGTTTGTTCGTCCAATAACGCTGATGTACTCCCCATCGACCTCAACGACGTCACCCGTGTTGTACCAGCCTTCACGATCAAAAGGCGAGTCTGCGTTGAGATAGCCCATCATCCTGTTCTCCGCGAGTACTTCAAGAACTCCATTCACGACCCGAGTCGTCACACCTTCGCCGCCAATCTTCATGAAGAGACTGTCTCGTGATTTCGATTTCACGCGGACGATTCCGAGTTCCGACATCCCAAAAGTTTGACGGAAGTCAACGTCGGGCAATAACTCGCATAAGCGGTTCAGCGTGGGCTGATCCATTCGTTCTGTACCGTACGTAATCAGTTTCAAGCAGGCAGGGACCCTGTCCGGTATCTGACCAGACAAGAGCATGAATCGCAGAAACGTTGGCGTTGTTGGCAGAACTTCCGCACTGAACTCCTCACACGCCTTCAGAACTGAAGAAATCGTACGTTCCGCAGGTGCAATCACCACGCCAGTATTGAACAGGGTATGAAGCAACGTGTTGATGCCACCTATGTGATCAAAAAGTAAGAAGTTAACGGTTCGGTATGTGGGACGCGGTGTTTCAAAACGCGCAAGAAATTTTGACATGTCATGCAAGATCGCTTTTGGTCTTCCGGTAGTGCCCGTAGAAAAGAGGACTAAACCAGGGTGCTTCCTACGTCGTAGTTCCTGAATAAGTGGATGCTCCTCCGAATGGAACCGCTTTTGAACTTTGCCATCCGAGACAACAAAGTCCACTAAAGCAGATTCAAAAAAGTACTCGTGCGAAGAAGTTGTATCGTTCGTAAGCGGAACGAGAATGGCACCACGATCAATTAACTCAATGAGGTCAGAGATACTTCTAGGCTCGAAGTCTCCGATTAGAGCAACTACGTCGCCAGCTTGAATTTCTGTGAGATGCGAGAAGTCAGAATCAATTACCTCATGCGCACTCAAATGCGCGTCGGCACTTACCAAGAATGGTTGCGACACACCATCCCACCTCAAACGAAGAAGATCGCGCAATCCCATTTATGCACCACCGACCGAGATAACCTGGCCAGAGATACTTTCAAGGCGTCGGTCAAAGAGGGAAGCGACGACGTCAGTTACGTCCTCGACGGTATGCATTTTTCGTATAACCTGTCGATTGACGATTGCTTCGCGTTGACGTTGGGACACTCCTCTAATGAGCGCCGTGTCGATGGGGCCGGGCGCCACACAATTGACGCGTATGCCATGATCGGCGACCTCTCGAGCAAAGGCTCGTGTAAAACCCTCGACGCCAGCCTTGGATGCCACGTACACTGATTCACCTTCTAATCCAAGGGCCACAGCGATGGTACTAAAGTTAACAACCGTCCCCCCTCCTGCCCTCATTATCAGAGGGGAGAGTGACTGGCACATGAAGATCGTTCCAAGAAGATTTGTGCGCATTATCGCCTCCACGCTCGCGGATGGAGTCATGATCGCAAGATTCATTGAGGCTATTCCCGCAGCATTCACTAAACCATTCATTGCGATGCGCCGCCTTTTGAGTTGACCCGCGAACTCTCGAACCGCCTCCGAGTCACCAACGTCAAGGCTGACCGTTTCAAAATCCGCAGCGAATTCCTTTCTAGCGACACCAATTACTTCGACTCCTGAAGTGTGAAAGTGCGTTGAAATGGCAGCGCCTAAGCCGCTCGAAGCCCCTGTGATAACAATCATCTCGCGGAACCTACTTGCAGGTCGAACTCCGCCGCGAGAGACTCAATTGTTCGAAAAATGCTTCGACCTCTTGACATCGCTGATTCAGATACCCAATCGAACTCGCTTCCCGCATCAAGCGCAATGTCCTCTAATTTTATGCAGAGTTCCACAAGAGCAACAGAGGTTATGATGCGAGTCTCTCCGAGTAACTCGGTCGCCGGTGATAGTTCCACGCCGGAAAGTTCCTCGCCCATAATTTCGAGTAGGATCTCGATAATTGCAGTCTGTGTCTTTGTCATGACCCAACTTTTATCACGAACCAAGCGAAAAACAGGGCCCAAAGTAATTCTGGTCGATCAAAGATTCCGATCGGCGATTACCAACATTCAATTTTCTGTAGGTCTTCTGCGGGGCCATCAGTATGAGCCTGCAACGCATCGGACTAGGGTGTGAAGGACCTCATTTAAGTCGCAACGCTTATAGTCTGGAGCTTGACGCAAGGCCCTGAATCCCTAGGAGAACGTCAATAAATGATCCCCATTACACGAGTTGACATTACCGCGGAGATCGAAGATGAAGTCCTGGGCGTACTTCGTTCTGGCATGATCGCTCAAGGACCAAAAGTTGCCGAACTTGAACAGACGTTTGCGGAATTCATTGGAGCGAAGCACGTAGTCGCTGTCAACAACGGAACCACGGCATTGATCGCCGCACTGCAAATCCTCGACCTTAAGCCTGGGGATGAAGTGATTACTAGCCCCTTCACATTCGTGGCGACCCTAAACTCGATTCTTCAGGCGGGTGCGACTGCAAGGTTCGCAGATATTTCGTCATCTGACTTCAATATTCAGGCTGAATCGGTGAGTCAGTTGCTGAACAACAAGACGAAGGTTTTGATGCCCGTTCACTTGTATGGCCAGACCGCTGACATGGACTCATTGATGCCCTTAGTCGAAGATCATCAGCTTACTCTGGTTGAAGATGCAGCGCAGTCTCATGGCGCTGCTCAAAACGAAGAGGCGGCAGGCACGTGGGGGATTGGATGTTTTTCACTCTACGCGACAAAGAATCTGACATCTGGCGAGGGAGGATTGATCTCCACGAACGATGACGTGATTGCCGATAAGTTGCGCCTACTGCGAAATCAGGGGATGCGCCATCGCTATCAATACGAGATGGCAGGGAACAATTATCGAATGACGGATGTTCAAGCCGCAATCTGCTTGCCTCAACTCCGCAGATACGCGGAAGTACTTGATCGGCGGAGACAAAATGCCAGCTTTTTGAGCCAAGAACTTTCTTCCGTGGAGTGGATTACCGTGCCATCCACTCAACCAGGTCGCTCTCATGTTTGGCATCAATTTACAGTCTTGGTATCAGATGACGCACCAGTCACCAGGGACGAGCTCATCGAGCACCTTTCAGCAAAAGGTGTTGGCTCGGGTGTCTACTATCCGAAGCTCGTGCACGACTACGTCTGCTACGACTCGCATCCTCTGGTAAAGAAAGATGTAACTCCAGTAGCAGCCGAAGTTGTGTCGAAATGTCTATCGGTTCCAGTTCATCCGGGTTTATCAGAAGAAGACCTTCGCGTAATCGTTGATGCAATTAGCGACGCAAAGAAATGAGCAAGCTTAGAGTTGGTCTGATCGGCGCGGGAAACATGGGAGCTCTACATGCGCGCACGATTTCTTCGAGCGAATTTTCAGAGCTGGTTTGGGTTGCGGACACTGATTCCACCAGCGCGACACGCATCGCTTCGCGATGGGCAGCGAAGGCGTTGACCCAAGCGGATTTCAAGGATGTGGACGCAGTTGTAGTCGCTGCTCCCACAGAATTTCACGAAGAACTGGGCCAAGCCATCATTGCTGCCGATAAGCCGCTACTCCTCGAGAAACCACTCGGCACAAACTTCGATCAGACCACGAAATTACTCGAATCCTCTGAGGCCAGAGGTACACCTTTGATGTGTGGTCTTCTTGAACGTTTTAATCCCGCCCTTCGGACTGCGGCCGAGATAGTCGCGAATCCTGTTGGCATGAGGGCGACACGACACTCACCATATGCGATGCGGATCAAAACCGGTGTCGCTTGGGACCTCTTGATCCACGACGTCGACTTCTGCCTTCGACTGTTTGGTGAACTTCCCGTCGAAGTCAGCGCGATGACTTCTTTTGTAAGTCCACAAAGCGTCACCGGAGCCGAGGACGTTATCGAGTCCGTGCTTCAGTTCTCAGGGAGCCGACTGGGTTCAATATCAGCATCGAGAATCTCGCAGACTAAGACAAGATCAATGACAATTTTTGAGATTGATCGCGCCATCGAAATTGATCTTCTACGACAAGACATCACGATCTATCGACACGTAGATAACAAGTTGGGCGAGTTGAGCGAAAACAGTTACGTTCAACAAACTATTATCGAAATTCCAGTGGTTCGGCATCTTGGCGAACCACTGGCGCATCAGTGGCAACATTTTGTCAAACTAGTGAATGGCCAAGTTGATCTTGATGTTGAACGAAAATCGATCGCCCCTGCGCATGAAGTAGTCGCACGTTGTCTAGCAGACGCTGGAAGATCCTAGATGGTGCTCAAAGTCACTGTAATTGGAGCAGGCATTGTAGGAATGTCAACCGCAGCAGAACTTCAGCGTCGTGATTCCAACTTGCGTGTGACCGTGCTGGAGAAAGAAACTGAAGTCGGCTTGCATCAGACGGGAAGGAACAGTGGTGTAACCCACAGCGGGATCTACTACAAGCCTGGTTCATTCAAGGCGAAATTTTGCATTCAAGGCCGTCGCGAGATTGAAGATTTCGCCGCACGCCACCAAATCGGTTATCGGCGTACCGGCAAATTAATCGTAGCTACCGATTCTGAAGAGCTGCCTCGCTTGGCGCTCTTGGAAGAGAGAGGCCGAGAGCACGGTCTAACGATAACCCGTTTGGATCGCGACGAAGCGCGCGAATTCGAGCCCCATGTCAATTGTCTGAGCGCAGTACACGTCGCAGAAACTGGAATAATCGACTTTGGAGGGGTCGTACGCCAGTTGCGTAATGAACTTCGTGAGGCCGGTGGCGATGTACAACTCGGCCAATACGTGAAGACTGTTCGAAGGACGCAAAAAGGCTGGCTCATTGACAGTGGTGGTGAATCGCGCGCCGCCGACTTTGTGGTCAATTGCGGTGGACTACACAGTGACGTTATCGCTCGGCAATTTGGACTCGAGAACTTTCGTACGAGAGTGATTCCTTTTCGTGGAGAGTACTTTGACCTGGCCGAATCGTCTGCGCGACTTGTGAACGGGCTCATTTATCCAGTGCCGAACCCTGATCTTCCATTTCTCGGAGTTCATCTCACAAGAATGATTAACGGCTCGGTCCACGCGGGTCCCAACGCAGTCTTAGCACTTGCGCGCGAAGGTTACAGATGGCGCAAGGTTAGTTCCCGTGACCTTCTCGGAACCCTGTTGTTTCCGGGCTTTTTCAAGTTGGCTGCGCGAAATATTCGAGTAGGAACGTACGAATTGGCTCGCTCACTTTCAACGCGGCTTTTCCTACGAGATCTTCAACGATTGGTGCCAGAGATCAATCGCAAAGACCTCCTAAAAAGCGCGGCTGGTGTACGCGCACAAGCAGTAGACCGTGATGGGTCGCTAGTTGACGACTTTCGAGTGATCTCTGGATGGAAATCTTTGCACGTGGTTAACGCGCCATCGCCAGCGGCAACTGGCGCATTGGCGATAGGCCGATACATCGCCGATCAAGCACGGGGTGAGTTGATCAGGCAGAATTGAGAAGCTTCCGAGCGAGACTTACTAAACTGCGCGTAAGGAGACAATGTGACGATCAATTTGGGAGAACCAACCTACGGCGAAGAGGAATTGGAGGCCGTTCACAAGGTATTCACGTCCAATTGGGTTTCGGGTCAGGGACCGACGAGTCGTAGTTTCGAAGCGGCATTCGCAAATTTCTGTGAAGCAACCGGCAGCGTGGCTCTTAATAATTGCACAGCGGGTTTGCATCTCGCGCTGATTGCACTGGGAATAGGTCAAGGAGATGAGGTAATCGTTGCTGATTATACGTATCCAGCGACAGGACTCTCAGTCTTATATACCGGGGCTAGGCCAGTGTTTTGCGACATCCGGGCCGATACGTGGACGCTGAACACGTCGGTTGCGGAAACCCTTATCAATTCGCGGACACGTGCGATCATCGCGGTCGATGTCGCAGGACAACCCGCAGATTATGACGAACTTCACAGAATTACCACAAAACATGGAATCGCTCTAATACAAGATGCGGCATGTTCCGTCGGGGCAACCTTTGATCATCGGCGTACCGGGAATCCCTGGTTTGCTGACGTGTCGCTTTTCAGTTTTCACGGACGAAAAGGTATTACGTGTGGCGAAGGTGGAGCTGCGACGGCACGGGAGACCTCCATTCTCGAGAAGATTCGCAAACTGTCGTGCTTCGGTGTTGAGAGTGCAATGGCTAGGCAGGCGAGCGACACCTTGCCTATTCCGATTTTCACCGATCTTGGGTACAACTACAAACTTTCGGACATCGCATGCGGAATCATGGAAGTCCAATTGCGGAGAATCGACGCACTGCTGGAACGTCGGCGCCAAGTAGCAAGAAACTACGACCTCTTGTTTTCGACGTGCGACTTGATTCAAGTCCCGCGAATTGCACCAAACCGAGAGCACGCTTACCAAACTTACACCCTTTGTCTGGATGAATCGGTCAGGCGTGATGACGTGGCTATGCAACTGAGGGCCCGGGGCATTGGATGCAATATCGGAACGTTTGCTTCCCACGTTCAGCCGATCTACGGCGGTGGTCAGCATTGTCCCGTTTCCGCAAAACAGTGGTTGCGGCACCTTGCGATTCCTATGCATGCAAATCTCACCGACTTCGACGTGGAAGAAGTGGCTCGAAACGTCATCGACGTTGTTGATAAGACAAGGAAATAGCAATCTATGTCATCCTCACCATCTGGAAAAGTATTTTTAACTGGTGGAGCGGGGTTCATTGGGCTTCATGTAATTGAACGCTTACTTGAGCGAGGCTTCACGGTGAGAATTTTTGATTCGATGATGCATCGGGCAAATCGAAGCGACATCGAGGCGTTGATCAACGGCGGCTCGGTGGAACTCATTGAAAGCGACGTTCGTTCGGGCGGTGCGGTGCAACGAGCCATGGATGGGTGCAGCCATGTGATTCACTTTGCAACCGTGTCAATCAATAAGAGCGTCGCGGATCCTGACGAGTCGTTGAACATTAATGTTATCGGCAACAACAATGTCTTTAGTGCGGCCGCGAATCTTGGCGTCAAGCGCTTGGTCTACGCTTCGAGTGCCAGCGTGTATGGCGACCCGGAAATCCTCCCGATGCGAGAAGATAGTCAGACCAACCCGCTTACCCCATATTGTATTTCTAAGTTAAGTGGCGAGCATTTGCTACATTTCTACTCAACGCAGGCAGGGCTTTCTTGGAACACTTTGCGATTTTTCAACGTTTATGGTCCAGGTCAGAAGACAAGTGCCTATTACACATCAGTGATCAATCACTTCATCAATCGCCTGAACGCTGGTCAAGCGCCAGTCATTGACGGCAAAGGCGACCAGTCGATGGATTTTGTCCATGTTTATGACGTTGCCGACGCCTGCGTCGCGGCGCTCTTGAGTGAAGTGGACGGAGAAGTCTTCAATGTCGGAACCGGTGTCAGCACATCCATTGCACAACTGGCACACATCCTGATTCGAGCGGTCGGGGTAGATGTTGAGCCGATTTTCAATCCACGAGATGTGCTGGTGTCGCGTCGCGCGGCCGACATCACAAAAGCAAAAGAGCTACTGGGCTGGGCCCCGAAAATATCAGTGGAAGTTGGCATGGCCTCACTTGTGAAGGACTCCAAACCTAAATGACAGCTTCGGAGTTGCCAGCGAACCCATACAATTCCCACGCCTGGATAACTGGTGATCCTGTTATCGGTCCTGGAACTTGGATAGGTGCATTTACTGTCTTAGATGGTTCCGGCGGATTAACCATTGGTGCCGGAGTTGATGTGTCGTCTGGTGTGCACATCTACACGCATAGTTCCGCTAAGCGTTGTGTGTCACGACGCTCCTACCCCGAGATAGACCGGAAACCTGTGACAATCGGAGATGGAGTATTCATTGGAGCAAACGCGACAATTCTGATGGGTGTGACAATAGGTGATCATGCATTGATTGCGGCGGGATCGGTCGTCACAAGAGACGTACCTTCTCGAACAATCGTTGGAGGGGTACCGGCAAGGGTCATCGGAGTTGTCAAGTCTGTCAACAGCGATGTTCGATTTGAATATTTTTGAAGTTGGAATATCGAGTGCGCATAGCCGTCCTCAATAACTTTTTTCCGCCTCGAGTCGGGGGGTCGTCCCACCTCTCAAGTCTGCTGGCTCAGGAGTACGCAGCTGCTGGGCACTCTGTCACGGTATTGACCTGTGAGTATGAAGACGCCCCCGACTTTGAATACATAGGAAGCGTTGCGGTGAGCCGACTTCCAGCCTGGCGAATGCCCCGACTCGGTTCTCTAATGGCATTCGATATCAGGTTTGTAATGCGACCGAAAGCCTTTCGGTACGTGTTTAAGGTTCTGGATGAATTCAGACCTGACGTACTACATATTCATGGACAGTTCATGGACCTAGCGTGGATAGCTTCGGTGTACGCAAGGCGACGGCGAGTGCCACTTCTACTTAGCGTGCATACGAGACTTGAATCCCCACACCGCGGCATCAACGCGCTCTTCCGTCTTATAGATTGCGCCATTGTCGCGCCGATCGTGCGCCTACCAAGACCAAGTGTTGTGGTCATGGATTCCTTAATGGAAAAGTACGTCTCCGCAAGATATCGCATACCCAAGGAACGACGTGTAGGGATACCGGTTGGGGTTGCAATTCAACCACCTGTGCCCCGTAGGGAAAACAGAGAGATCAGACGGGCGTTCAATTTGAGCGAGGGCCCAATAATCTTGTCGGTCGGACACGTAATTGCACTGCGAGATCGAGTTGCGCTCGTACAAGCTCTTCCACGTGTACTCGCCGATTTTCCCGAAGCGCAACTTGTCGTTGCGGGAAGCGTCGAATATCCCGAATTTCTCAGAGTAGCCAAGGATTTGGGGGTATCGCACGCCATTCATTCCCTTGGAAAGATCCCCAAAGAAACCGTAACTGAGCTTTTTCAAGTCGCAACTTTAGAAGCGCACGACCTGCAAGGTTTTGGTATGGGCACAGCAAATCTCGAGGCTATGGTCGCCGAAGTACCTGTAGTGGTAGCTGTTCCTGCGAATAATTTCCCGGGATTTGAACTCCAAGATGGGAAAGAAGTCGTCTTGGTCTCAAATGATAATCCAATCGAAATCGCCGAGAGTATATGTGCCCTGCTGAAACACCCATCTCGCGCAAAGGAAATCGGAATCGCTGGCCGCAAACTTGTTTTCGAGCGGTTTTCGATTGCTGCTGTCGCACGTCAGCATCTTGAAACTTTCAGGAAACTAACAGACGGAGGCTGAACAATTTCACAAAACACTGACGCCCTAAAGCAGATCAAGTAAGTGCTCGAGAATTTTGTGGATCGGCCGACATCGCCAGAATTCATCTGGGTGTATTAGGCGAACCAAGACGAGAAACACTCGTGACAAACATTCCCATACAAAACTTTTTTAGTAGAGTTCGAGCGATCCTTTTGATTTCATCCCCCGGATGCCTCGGCTACTGGGCGTCCTCCACATAGTAAAGATACCGAGACGCACCCATCCAAAGGTAGTGCCCTCTGTGACTAAGGCAGTCCTGATTGAGCTCCTTGGAGGAGATGATGTGTGAGACCCCGAGTTGCTTTAACTGTCGATCGCACGGGCTCGCTGACACCATAATGACGTCAGGCGCCGATGAGACAATCTTCGGCTCTTTCGCCTCCTCGTTCCAGTCAAAGAGGATGTAGGCAAAACGATTCCAATTGAAACTTGCTTCACCGCTTGGGTCAAGGGTGCCCCAACCTTTCTCGCCAACTGGGTCATTAAAGGAGCTGAGCGAATCGATTCCTTGGAAATTGACAATTGGAACTAGGTAAAGATCATCAACGGCCCAAACCGGTCGCTCGGCCTCGTTGCTCCCTTTGCGTACCGCCTCGGAGATGGGGCTGTCTTTGAGTGATCCGAAATCTCTGACAAGTGGGTTGATATTGGCCACCGCGACTAGAGCAGCACACGACGCGAGCACGACTGCGATACGTGGGCGGTTGAAGGCGCACAGCAATATTGGGGCTATGCAGAAAAAAACTCCAATCATGACGCTCCGCCACGAAACAAGAACAAAATTCAATCGAATGTCACTTGTAGCCCACCCAAAAAAGAACAGCACAAACGATGATGCGCCAAGAACCTGTTTCCAAGTCCAAGGCGGATTGTCGTTTTGTTCACATCGAACAGATAGCGCCGCGACGAAACCACAGGCTCCCATTGTTCCGATATAAGGGGCCAGCCGCACCGGCTGGACAAGTCCTAGGGGGGTCAGCTTGGCGATCGTTAGCGGAATTGTGACGAACGCCCAAAACATCGCGATGTATGCGCCAATCATAAAAACGTGTGGGTTTAACAACAACGAGGAATCGCTACGCCGCAAGGGAGGTCTCTGGACAGCAAGAAAACAAACTGCAAGAAGAAACAGGATCGACCAACCCATTGAGAACTCGGAAAGATTTGTGTTTCGGAGTGTGTCTCCCACTCGACCCGACAGATCTGCCGAAAACATCGATGAGAAGACATGTCCTATCGAAAGCCCGCCACCCACGACACGTCGTTGGCCTGGGTATTCGGTGGATGCGAGGGCCGCGAAGTAGGACCGCTCATGCCATAAGAAAAGAGCCCAGGATGAAATAGTCGCAAAAACAATCAGTAACAGATCTCGCATTGGAAATCTGGGGCTTACCAAGTCTGCACGCTCGCGTCGAATTGAGAAGTAGCGCGACACAAGAGCAGTGATTGTCGGTAGGCCCAAACATAGCGCGGCAGCAATCGCCCAAGGTTGGTAAAACCACGGGAGCCCCGCAAAAGCCCAGACGCCACTGCAAATGAGCAATGCGCGTTTTCCACGCCCCTTCTTTCCATCGGTTAGTTGCAGAACTGCTGCACAGCCAAGGGAGGCGTGAGCGATACCAATCAAATTCCAACCTGACCACCAAAAACTCACTGGTGATATGACGGAGAGTATTGCGCCAGAACTCGCGAAGATTGACCTTAAACCGAGAGCCCTCAACCACAGGAACACTCCCAGCAGCGCGGCCCAATAAGGCAACCACCAGAATGCTGCGAAACCGATAGTGCGCCACGGAAGGAATAGAGGCAAGTTGATTGGGGAAAAGATTGCTTGCCCGAGATTCGGAAATGGAATTTGGTGGCGCCACGAGCTACCCAGATTGACGGATTCAAGGCCAAAAAACCTTTCCTCGGGGAATCCTGCATTCGCTTGGCCCAACTTGATAGGGCTCCAAACCAGATATTCATCCGACCGAATCGGACGCACCCTTCCAATCTGCGTTTCATGAGATTCCGTGGTGTTTGTGTCGGAGAGAACCCTCAAACTAGACCCGCTGAGCCCCAGGACTGAAAGTACTGAGAACAACAGCGTCGTGAGCAAAATAAACAGACGACCGTTACCAAACTGGCGTCGTGTCTTTTCAAGCACGTGTCGATCCTAGACCCAGCAAAAGTAGGGTCCAAAGACCCGAATCCGAACGATCTACGGACCCCGTTCACCGATTTCTAGTCCATGCGAAGGCGACCACCTTCGCACGAGGAAGCAACTTTGGTGTCGATTGAACCTCTCTAATGCGCTGCTTCAGATCGGTTGAACTATGCACCTTCGCACTGAACTGTGTTGTCTAAGATCACCGCGTGCTACATCAAGTGCGAGAGTTGTACCGCGA
>Ga0194121_10004365_pt1 | contig 20546 bp, 22 predicted proteins | sample TA2MahCa50mmetaG_FD_148609 | JGI IMG/M metagenome (GOLD analysis project Ga0194121, IMG submission 148609) | Freshwater microbial communities from Lake Tanganyika, Tanzania - TA2015020 Mahale Deep Cast 50m | ecosystem: Environmental > Aquatic > Freshwater > Lake | place: Tanzania: Lake...
TTCCTCTTCGCCGAAAACCTCACTGGCGGCCCGGCCCCGGCGTCGCCATCGCCAGCGTTCTGGGCGCGCGCTGGCGCCGCCGTGGCCTCCGTCACACCCGGTTCCAGCCCATTATTTCCGTCCATGCTCTACCTCCGTCTTTACGATCGGTAGCGCAGTGCGCTGTCTCAGGAAACCGTGCCCCACCCCAATTCGATGACTATTGCCGGCTGCCGCCGGGTCGGCGATCAGCCTCGCCTCGGTCGCCTCCAGCCCGAGGCCGGCGAGCGCGATGGTCGCCGCGACATTCGCGTTCTGAGGAAATCGCCGTGCCGCCTCGCCGGCAGTGCCGCGATAGACCTCGGTCGGACTGTCGAGGCGATCGAGATCGACGACGGCCTCGGCCGCGGTGCCGCGCCATCCGGCCGGCGGCTTTCGTCCGGTATAGACGACGCGCGAGAGACCGCCTTCACGCGCCGCCGCCAGCGCATCGATGCCGCCGACCGCGCCGGGAACCAAAGACAGGCGACCGCCGCCGCGTTCGGCCGCCGCCTTCAAGGCGGCGAAGAGTGCCGGGTCGGCGAGCGCTCCGGTAGAGACCACGACGAGTTCGGCACCGCGCGCGAGAACGGCCTCGCCATGCTCGCGGACTGCGGCATGACCGCCGCACTCGAAAACGAGCGGCGGCAGCACATCCAACGCATCCAGCCGCTCGACCGCGAGAGTGGCCGCACGCAAGGATGCGCGAGCCGCATCGAGGCGCCCGGGACGCACCAGCACCGTGGCCTCGATTTCCTCGCCGAGGCGATCGAGCACCAGCCGTCCGATCGCACCCCAGCCGATCAGCAGGAGCGACGGTTTCGTCTGCCCATTGTCCCTCGGCATCCCCCCTCCTTAGTCGAAACTATCGCGAGCCTTGGCCGCGGTCATCCAGGGCGTGCGCGCCGGCCTCACAGTCCCTGTTCCGGGCGCGTCCTTTGGCGGATAATGGTCGCGGACGTTCCCAATACAACCGAACAGGGATCACCATCATGAAACCGATAAGCGGGCTCATCGCACTCGCTGCCTTGGCGGCGTTGGCGCCGGCGCCAGCGAGCGCCCAGGAGAAGGTGCTCAAGATCATCCCGCACGCCGATCTGCGCGTGCTCGATCCGATCTGGACCACCGGCTACATTTCCCGCAACCACGGCTACCTCGTCTACGACACGCTGTTCGCGATCGATGAGAAGTTCGAGCCGAAGCCGCAGATGGCGGACTCCTTCACGCTCTCGCCGGACAACCTGACCTACACGATCAAGCTTCGCTCCGGGCTCAAATGGCATGACGGCAAGCCGGTGACGGCCGCCGACGCCGTCGCCTCGATCCTGCGCTGGGGCAGGCGCGACGGCATGGGCCAGAAGATGTTCGACTCCGTCGCCTCCGTCGAGGCGGTCGATGCCTCCACGCTGAGGATCAAGCTGAAGGAGCCCTATGGGCTCACGATCGCCTCGCTCGCCAAGATCTCCTCCAACGTGCCCTTCATGATGCCGGAGGCGATCGCCAAGACCGACGCGATGACGCAGATCCAGGACACGACCGGTTCCGGTCCCTTCAAGTTCATCAGGGATCAGTGGGTCCCGGGCAATAAGGTCGTCTATGTCAAGAACGCCGACTACATGCCGCGGAGCGAGGCGCCGAGCTTCGCCTCGGGCGGCAAGGTCGCCAAGGTCGATCGCGTCGAATGGTACTACGTACCGGATGCGACCACTGCCCTCGCCGCCCTTCAGCGCGGCGAGTACGACTACTGGGAGATTCCGCCGATCGACATGGCGCCGATCATCGAGAAGGACCCCAACCTCAAGCTCGAGATCACCGACAAGCTGGGACAGCAGGGCTGGCTCCGGCCGAACCACATGCACCCGCCATTCAACAACCCGAAGATCCGCCAGGCGCTGATCCACGCGCTCGATCAGGGCGACTACCTGAAGGCGATGATCGGGCCCGAGACTTACTGGCAGATCTGCCGTGCCTATTTCGTCTGCGGCACGCCGCTCGCGACCCAGGCCGGCGCCGAGAGGCTGCAGCCCGATCTCGCCAAGGCGCGCGCGCTGCTCGCCGAAGGCGGCTACAAGGGCGAGCCGGTCGTCCTGATGGACCCGACCGACATCCCCGCGAGCCATGCGGCGAGCCTGGTCACCGCGCAGCGGCTCAAGGAGATCGGCATGAATGTCGACCTCCAGGCGATGGACTGGTCGACGCTGCTCGGCCGTCGCGCCAAGAAGGACGCACCGAACGCCGGCGGCTGGAGCCTGCTGCATACTTGGTGGACCGGCGCCGACGTGCTGACGCCAATCAACAATATCGGCATGTCGGGCGGCTGCGAGGCCAAGGCTTGGTTCGGCTGGTACTGCGATCCGGAGATGGAGAAGCTCCGCGACCAGTACGCCAAGGCGCCGAACGCGGCCGAGCAGAAGCGCATCGCCGAGGAGATCCAGAAGCGCGCCTATGAGCAGGTGCCCTACGTGATCACCGGACAATGGGTGCAGCCCACCGCCTATTCGCGGAAGCTCAACGGCGTGCTGTCCTCGCCGGTGCCGTTCTTCTGGAACATCGAGAAGCGATCCTAGAACTGGCCCTGCCCGTGCTGCCATCCCGGCGGCACGGGCAGCTTCGCTTAGCCGACTAGGCCGGCATCGCCCGTTCCAGGACAGGATCAAGGGCGAGGCCGGTCGGCAGAGTGCCGAAGGCACGCCCGCTCTCGCCATCGAGGCGTGAGGCGCAGAAGGCATCGGCGACAGCCGCCGGCGCAAAGCGGACAAGCAGCGATCCTTGGACGGCGAGGATCAGTCGTTCGGCGAGCCGCCGCGCCCGGCCCTCGGAATCGCGCCGATCGGCCATCTCGGACTCAAGCGAGTCGCCGAAGCGGTCCAGGATCGCGTTTCCGCCGCGCGCTTGTGCGAGTTCGTCGTGCAAGGCATCGAAGGCCTTGGGCGAGCGCTCCGCGGCGCGCAACATGTCGAGCGCCATCACGTTCCCGGACCCTTCCCAGATCGAGTTGACCGGCATCTCGCGATAGATACGGGCGAGCCCATGTTCCTCGACATAGCCGTTGCCGCCCAGCACCTCCATCGCTTCCGCTGCCAGCATCGGCCCACGCTTACAGATCCAGTACTTCATCGCCGGCGTCAGCAAACGCCTGAGCGCGGTCTCGTGCGGATCGCCCTCGGCATCGAATGCACGCGCGACGCGGAAGGCGAGCGCGATCGCGGCTTCGACTTCCAGGGCCATATCGGCGAGCAGATTCCGCATCAGCGGCTGATCGATCAGACGCTTCTGGAACGCCAGACGATGGCCCGCATGATGCGTCGCCTCGGCAAGCGCCTGGCGCATCAGCGACGTCGTGCCGAGCGCACAGTCGAGCCTCGTGTACGTCGCCATCTCGATGATCGTCGGGATGCCGCGCCCTTCCTCACCGAGGCGTAGCCCCCAGGCGCCGTGGAACTCGACCTCGGACGAGGCGTTCGAGCGGTTACCGAGCTTATCCTTGAGCCGCTGCAGGCGGATCGCGTTGAGCGATCCGTCCGGCTTCCAGCGCGGCACGAAGAGGCAGGCGAGCCCGCCCGGCGCGTGAGCGGTGACCAGGAACGCATCGCACATCGGTGCGGACAGGAACCACTTGTGGCCGATCAGCGTGTATTCCCGCTCGGTGCCCGGTACCGGCTCGGCCCTGGTCTGGTTGGCGCGCACATCCGAGCCCCCTTGCTTCTCGGTCATGCCCATGCCGATCAGGCAGCCGGTCTTCTCGGCCGCGGGGCGGAAGCTCGGGTCGTAGCGGCGGGAGAGGATGCGCGGCAACCACTCGGCGGCAATCTCGGGATCGCGGCAAAGCGCCGGCACCGAACCGTAGGTCATCGTCACCGGGCAGAGCGAGCCGGCCTCGACGCGTCCCAGCATCAGGTACTTGGCCGCGCGCGCGACGTGAGCACCGGGCCTGGGATCGCTCCAGGGCGATGAATGCACGCCCTCGGCGCAGAGCACGGTCAGCAGCCCATGCCAGGCCGGATGGAACTCGACGCGGTCCTGGCGCCGGCCCTGACGGTCGAAGGCGCGCAGCACCGGCAGGTTTGCGTTCGCGAGAGAGCCAAGCGCCAGCATCGCCTCGCTGCCGGCCTTGCGGCCGAGCGCCTTCAGCTCCGCCTCGGCCCAGCCCGCCCCTTCCCTCGTCACCGCTTCCTTCAGCGCCGGATCGCTCCCATAGAAGTCGACGTCGACTAGAGGGGGCGGCTGATTTGTGACGTCATGCGTCTCGAAGCGCGGATCCATGTCTAATCCTCCCGCCCTGAATTCAGCCGCGCAAGCGCGTATGCTCGGCACGTCCGTCGAGGGGGAGACCGTGGCGCCCTGGCCCGAATACACGCGCTTCGCCATCGCGCTGTTTGCGATCCTGACGCCCTTCGCGGCGATCCCGATCTATCTCGGCCTGACCGAGGGGCGGAGCAAAGCCTATCGCGCCCGGACCGCGGATGTCGCCGCGCTCACGGTCGTCTGCGTGCTGGTGTTCACCGCCTTCGCCGGCGACATCGTCCTCCGCCTGGTCGGCACCAGCCTCGACAGCTTCCGCGTCGGCGGCGGCATCGTTCTTCTCCTGATGGCGCTCTCGATGCTCTCGGCGGAGGTCAGCCGCGTGCAGCAGACGCCGAGCGAGAAGGACGAAGCCGAGCAACGCGAAGCCATCGGCGTCGTTCCCCTGGGACTGCCGCTCATCGCCGGACCTGGCTCGATCTCCGCCGTGATCATCCAGATGCAGCGCGGCGACGGCATCGCCCATCAGGCGGTCGTCACCGCCATCATCGTGGCCGTCTGCTTCCTCGTCTGGGCGAGCCTTCGCCTCGCCGCGCCGATCGGCGCCCGCCTGGGCCGCACCGGCCTCAACATCGTCAACCGCCTTTTCGGCCTGCTGCTCGCCGCGATCGCGGTCGAGATCATCGCGACCGGGCTCCGCCATCTGTTTCCGGGGCTGATGGGAGCGAGCTGACCTGAACCGCCTAGCCGGTTAGACTGGGCGCATGGCGGAAGCGCTTCCTAGCGTCCTTCTCTCCAGCGGCCCCCTTCGACTGGTCGGCGGCGCTGTCGCGCTCGACTTCGTCAATACCGTCGATTGGCATCTTGAGGACGAGCCGGTGGAACGCCTCCGCTCCTATGCCGACCTCGTCGCCTGGGGACGCGGCAGCGAGGCCATCGACGCCGCGCGCGCCCGCCGGCTGCTCAAGCTCGCCAAGGCCGACGACAAGACGGCCGAAAGCGTCTTCGCCGTCGCCCGCAGCCTGCGCGAAGCGCTGTTTCAGATCTTCCTCGCCATCGGCCGCGGCACGGCGCCGAATGCGCGAGACCTCAGGCTGATCAATGCCTGGCTCTCCCGCCTCGCGCCGCGTGACGGTCTTGTTCAGAAAGGACGCGGCCTCGCCTGGCATTCGCCGGAGCCCGAGACGCTGGAATCCGTGCTCGCTCCGGTGCTGTGGTCGGCTGGCGACATCCTGACCGGCGCCGATGTCGACCGGCTCAAGCTTTGCCATGCCGATGGCTGCGGCTGGATGTTCCTCGACGCGAGCCGCAAGGCGAACCGCCTCTGGTGCTCGATGGAAGGCTGCGGCAATCGCGCCAAGGCTCAGCGCCACTACCGGCGCACGCGGCGCGCTGCCTGAGAATGTGGCGTCCGCCCGAACGCATCCGCTGGAAATCCGACGCCGGACGCTGGCCGACAGCGGACCAAGCCGCCGCATCGCGCCTCTTCGCGGCCCTCGATGCCGGCCCGATGCGCCTCGCGGCGCGCACCTGGGTTCCGGCGATGGTGCCGTGGCGCGCGACGGAGGATGGTGCCGTCACGCCCGAGGTTCTGGCCTGGTATGAGCGCTTCGCCCGCGGCAGGCCGGCGGCGCTGGTGGTCGAGGCAACCGGCATTCGGGACGTACCCTCGGGGCCGCTGCTTCGCATCGGCCACGACCGCTTCATTCCCGGCCTCGCCGAGCTGGTGAAGCGGGTGCGCGCCGCAAGCGGCGGCGAGACGCGGCTTCTGATCCAGCTCATCGACTTCCTCGCCATCCGCCGGCGTCCGCCGCCGGAGACCTTCTTCCGCCGTTATCTCGCGATCACCGACCGCCACCGCAAGGCGCTCGGTGTCGCCACGGACGACGAAGCCCGCGAACGGCTGCTGGCGCTCGACGACAATGCGCTCGAAACCGTGCTCGACGCGCGCGAGCTGGAGTCGCTGCGGACAGGGTATCGCGAACGCGTGACCGACACGCATCTGCCGCATGTCCGCGACCTGCCCAAAGTTCTGCCCGAGCTTTTCGGCCGCGCCGCACGCCGCGCCGAGACCGCCGGCTTCGACGGTGTCGAGCTGCACTTCGCCCATGCCTACACCATGGCTTCGTTCCTCTCGGCCCTGAACGACCGCAGCGACGGGTTCGGCGGCTCGCGCGCCGAGCGCGCCCGGCTGCCGCTCCAGGCCTATGACGTTGTGCGCAGCATGATCAGCAATCGCTTCGCCGTCGGCTGCCGCTTCCTCGCCGAGGATTGCATCGAGGGCGGCAGCACGGTCGACGACGCCGCCTACTACGCCGAACGCTTTGCCGCCGCCGGCATGGACTTCCTCTCGCTCTCGCGCGGCGGCAAGTTCGAGGACGCGAAGCAACCCGCGATCGGCGAGGCCGCCTACCCCTATACCGGCCCCTCCGGCTACGAGTGCATGCCGCAGTTCATTTCCGACACACGCGGGCCTTTCGGGCGCAACCTCGAACCGGCGGCCCGCATTCGCGCTGCAGTTCGCGCCGCCGGATTTGCGACCCCCATCGTCGTCTCCGGCGGCATCCACGGCTTCGCCCAGGCGGAGGCCGTGCTCACCGATGGGCAGGCGGATATCGTGGGCTTCGCCCGCCAGGCGCTCGCCGATCCGGACTGGTTTCGTAAGGTTCGGCTCGGCCGCGGGTCCGAGATCCGCGTCTGCGAGTACACGAATTACTGCGAAGCGCTCGACCAGAAGCACGCGCAAGTGACCTGCAAGCTCTGGGATCGGCAGTCCCTGGACGAGCCCGGCCTGCTCAAGAGCAAGGATGGCAAGCGCCGGCTGGTCGCTCCTGCCTGGGAGCCATGACCCGACAGGGCGACGCGCCGGGCCTTAGCGCAGCCTCTGCTCTCCGCCCTCCGCCTTTCGCTTTGCCAGGGCGTGGATCAGGATCGCCGCCGTCGCGGCGACATTGAGCGACTGGATGCGGCCTGCACCCTCGATGCGGACAACATCGTCGCAGGCGGCGAGGGCCTGCGGGCTCATGCCGAACTCCTCGTTGCCGAGCACGAGCGCGACCGGCCCCTCGCGCTTGAGGTCCTCCAACCGCCGTCCGCGACCGAGCGCCGTGCCGATCACGCGATAGACCGGCTTCAGCTGCTTGAGCGTCTGCGGAAAGAAGCGCGCCCGATAAAGCGCAACATGCTCCATGCCACCCTCAGCGACCCGATGCGCGGCGTCCGACGGTCCCGCCTGGCCGGGATGATCGGAGAGCACGATACGGTCCAGGCCGAAGAAGGCGGCGGTGCGGATGATGGCACCGAGATTGTGCGGGTTGGCGACGCCGTCGAGGCAGAGCAGCAGCGGCACGCTTTCCGCCGCTTCGCGCGCCCTCGCCGCATCGAAGTCGAGCGTCGTGCGCTGAACCGCCACGGCGACGACGCCGCCATGCAGGATGCTGCCGGCGACCTTGGCCAGCTCCTCCGCGCCGACCTCGCGATAGGGCTTCCGCGCCTGGGCAAGCGTCCGACAGAGATCGTCGACCTCGCTCCGCATTTCCCTCAGGAAGAACAGCCGCTCTATGCGCTCCGGCGCGGTCGCGAACAGCGCGCGCACCGCAGGAAGGCCGCTGATGCGCGCGAGATCGCGACGTTCGCGCAACGACTGGTGCGGTCGGGAACGTCGTTGGCCTTGCGGGCGCGGCATGGCGCGAAACCTAACACGAGTTGACAGCGCAGGCGCAGGCCGGCATCTCGACCTCGCGATGACGCCTGCCGAGCTTCTTTCCCGCCTGCTCTTCCGTGACGGTCTCATCCTGATCCTGGACAAGCCCGCGGGACTTCCCGTGCATGCCGGTCCGGGCGGCGGCGAGAATCTTGAGCAGCACTTCGTGCACCTGCGTTTCGGTCTGCCGCACTCGCCGGCGCTGGCGCATCGTCTCGATCGCGATACCTCGGGATGCCTCGTGCTCGGCCGCCATCGAAAGGCGCTGTCGCGCCTTGGCAAGCTGTTCCAGAGCGGCCGGGTCGAGAAGACCTATTGGGCGATCACCGAGGGCATTCCTGCCGCGCGCGAGGGGCGCATCGCGCTTCCGCTCGCCAAGGAGACGCCGAAATCCGGCTGGAAAATGGTCGTCGACCGCGACAAAGGACAGGCCGCGGTCACCGACTACCGTGTGCTCGGGACCGGAGATGGAAAAGCCTGGATCGAGTGTCATCCGCGCACGGGGCGCACGCATCAGATCCGCGTGCATCTGGCCGCGCTCGGCTGTCCGGTCCTCGGCGACCCGGTCTATGGTGCGGGAGGCGGTCCGTTGCATCTGCATTCGAGGGCGGTGGAGTTGCCGTTCTATCCGAAGCGCCCGCCGGTCACTGCCGAGGCGCCGGTGCCCGCCCATATGCAGACGGCGCTCGCCGCCTGCGGCGGGCCGGGCGAAGGAGGCGCGTGAGATTCGGCCTTTCACGACTTTCCTCCGGTCTCGCGTTGAGATTCCTTGCCCCGCGGCAGGCCCGGACTAGGATGCGCTCTGCTCCTCCCTGATCGATCGCCTCAATGCAGCTTGCCGAACCGGAGGTCCGCGCCGCAATTGCCGGCGCGATGACCATGATGTTTCTCGCCGCGCTCGAGACGACCATTGTCTCGACGGCACTCCCGACGATTGCCGCCGACCTCGGTGACGTACATCTGCTGTCCTGGGTCGTCACCTCCTATCTCCTTACCTCGACCTGCTCGACGCCGATCGCCGGCAAGCTCGGCGATCTCTATGGCCGGCGCCGCATGCTGCATGTGGCGCTCGCCGTGTTCCTCGTCGCGTCGGTGCTGTGCGCGCTCTCGACGACGATGCTTGAGCTGGCCCTCGCACGGGCGCTTCAGGGAGCCGGTGGCGGCGCGTTGATCACCTCCGCCCAAACCGCCGTCGCCGATGTCGTGGCGCCGCGCGAGCGCGGCCGCTACTCGGTCTACCTCTCGATCGTCTGGGGCGCATCGTCGCTGATCGGGCCGACGCTCGGCGGCATCTTGGCGCAGAACCCGGGCTGGCCTTGGATCTTCTGGCTCAACCTGCCGATCGGTGTCGCCGCCCTCCTCTACTCCGACCGAGCGCTCAGGCGCCTGCCGATCCATGGCCGCAAGGCACCGCTCGATCTCGCCGGCATCCTGCTGCTGGCGGCCGGCACGCTGCTAGTGCTGCTCGCCCTCTCGCTCGGCGGCACGCGCTTCCCATGGGCCTCGACCGAGCTCATCGCCGGAGCGGCCACCGGTGCAGCGCTCCTCTTCGTCTTCGGACTGCGCCAGATTCGCATATCCGATCCTATCTTGCCGCCGCGCTTCTTCCGCGACGGCGTCGTCGGCCCAACCTTGGCCGCCATCTTCCTCTCCTTCGGTGCCTACCTGGTGGTCGCCGTCCTGTCGCCGATCTTCTTCCAGGTCGGCTTGCAGATCGCGCCGGCAACCGTCGGTCTCCTGATGATGCCGATGATGGTCTCATCAACCTATACGGCCTGGGTCGCCGGCCGTTACACCAAGACACACGGCGGCTACCGACGCCCGCCCTTTCTCGGGCTTCCGGTCGCCGCCGCTGCGCTGGCGCTGCTCGCGCTCTTCGCCGAGCGCGTCTCCGCGTTCGAGGCGACCGTGCTGCTGACGATCTTCGGCTTCGGCATCGGCCCGATCTTCCCGGTGACGATGGTCGCTGCGCAGAATGCCGTCGAGCGGCGCGACCTCGGTGCCGTCACCGGCGCCATCGGCTTCGCGCGGGCGCTCGGCGCAGCGATGTTGATCGCCGCCGCCTCGGCCTTGATGCTGGCATTGATCGTCGCCTGGGTCCCGGACATGACTGGCCTTTCCAGCTTGGATGAGCTGGTGCGTCGGCCGCTCTCGGGGCCCGCGCGGGCCGAGGTCGCCCAGGCCTACGGGGTCATGCTGTGGGCGATTGTCGGCGTGCTTGCCGCCTCCCTCGTCGCCTTCGCCCTGGTCGAGGCCCGGCCGCTCAAGACGACGATGGACTAGCCCGGACTTCCAGATCGCCGCCCGGCAAGGTCGAAAAGGAGCGGCAGGGAGCGCGCGGCCTGCATCGATCCCTCGATCTTCGCCAGCCGGCCTGCTTCCGCCTCTTCGATCGACAGGTCGGTTGCAATAAGGCGAAGCAACGTGTCGAAGCGTGCCTCGATCGTGGCCCCGCCAGGGCCGTCGCTGCGGGCAATGGTCGTACCTTGTCTTCCCCCTTCGACGAGGAATCCTGACGACTTTGCCTTGTGCCTGACCTGCAGCAGGATCGAGGTAGCAGGAGATGCCTCGCGCCGCGCGATCGCATCGAGACCGAGCAAGACCCAATCCGGTTCGAACTCGTCGTCAGACCGCATCGGAAACAGGAAATGGCCACCCCAGCGGATCAGCTCGCGGATTGCCGGCTGCAGTCCCCGCCCGATTTCGGTCAGCTCATAGGTTTGTGTGTTGAACGCCCGGGTCTCACGTCTGATCACGCCGGCCTCGATCAGCGCGTTGAGGCGCGAGGTCAGCAGCGTCGGGCTCACGCCCGCCAATCGTTGGCTGAGATCGCTGAAGCGCTTCGGTCCCAGCAGCAGCTCGCGGACGATCAGTAGCGTCCAGCGTTCGCCGATGACCTCGGCCGCGCGCGCCAGGGCGCAGAATTGGGCATAGCGGGGTCCGCTCATCCGCCAGTGATTGTCAGACCCCGCCCCTCGCCGTCAATTGCGATGTGCCCAGGCAATCAGCGGCCCAGCAATGGCGAACTGAACCAAGGTGAATCCCGTCTCGAGCATCAAGTAGGTGGGAACCGATGCCATGACACTCTTCGCCGCGACGGCCAGCGTCGTGAACGACCAGGAGACGGAGGCCAGCGCAAGCCCATAGGAAAGGCCGGCGCCGAGGACGTTGCCTCGGCGCTCCGGAAAGATGCGCGGATAGAGCCAGGAGAAAGCTGCTCCCTGCACCAGCATGAACAGCAACCCGAACGGGATGATGACGTCCTCGCGATAGATCGCGAGATCTCGGTAGGCCGAAGCGAAAAGGATGAGGTGCCACAAGTAGCCGAGGGCGAATGTCGGGAGCGCGTAGCCGAGGAGGCCGAGCCAGAAGCCGCGCCCTCCGATCCGGCGATCCGTCGACAGTGTAGCGGACATAGCATTGTTCCTCTTCATCCGCGCGGCGGCGACTCGGGAAAGGACGGGATTCCGGCGTTGACCGGGTCCCATGCCGGAGCGCGAGCGGCATAGACGACAAGCTGGGGGTTGAAAAGGCTCAGGTCGTCGAGCGTCGAAGCGCGCACGAAGATCATCTCCGGCATCGAGGCGTTGCGCGCGAAAACTCCTGCACCACAGGTCGGGCAGAACGCCCGGAACACATCGGAGCCGCTGTCGGCCTTGGACTGGAACTCCTTGACCTCACCGCTGATCGCGATGGCGTGACGGGCGAATCCCATCATCGCCGCGTGCCCGGCGGCGCTCGTTTTGCGGCAGTCGTTGCAGTAGCACTTCACTTGGAACCTTGGCTCGGCCTCACCGCGAAAACGAACCGAGCCGCACAGGCATCCTCCGCCAATCATCATGGCATCACCCCTCTTTATACATATTCAATAATGTACACTATCGAATATGTAGTTAAGAGTCTGCCAACCTGATCGGTTCAATGAGGCTTGCGGATGGTCGCGAGCTACCGCTGCTGCGATAGCGGCATGGCGTGCCGCTTCGTAGCTCCGGTCACGCCTCGTGGCGTGCAGGCCCGCTCCTTCGTGCTCGATAGACGAGCGATTTGCGGCGCTCGGTGCGATCGCTTGCGCGTACCGCTCCGCGTCGGCCTCTATCTATCCGCGGCCGACGAAGGGCATCTTGGTCGCCATGACGGTGAGGAACAGCACGTTAGCGTCGAGCGGCAGGCTCGCCATGTAGGAGACGGCGCCAGCGACGGCCTGAACGTCCATGCGCGGCTCGACCATCATCTCGCCGGTCGGCTGCAGGATGCCCTTGGTCATGCGGTCGGTCATCTCGGTGGCGGCGTTGCCGACATCGACCTGGCCGCAAGCGATGTCGTATTTCCGCCCATCGAGCGCCGTCGACTTGGTCAGCCCCTGGATCGCGTGCTTGGTCGAGGTGTAGGGCGCCGAGTTCGGCCGCGGCGTATGCGCGGAAATGGAGCCGTTGTTGATGATGCGGCCGCCACGCGGGTTCTGATCCTTCATGATCTTGATGGCCTCCTGCGTGCAGATGAACGGCCCGGTCAGGTTGGTCTGCACCACGGCCATCCACTGCTCGTAGGTCAGGTCTTCCATGTTCACCGGCGGTGCTCCGATGCCGGCGTTGTTGAACAGGACGTCGAGGCGGCCGAAAGTCGCCTTGGTCTTGGCGAAGAGCGCCTTGATCGAGGCTGCGTCCTGCACGTCGGTCGGGACCACGAGCGTCTTAGCGGAGCCAGCCCGTTTGGCGGTCTCGTCAAGCGCGTCCTTGCGGCGGCCGGCGAGCACTACGGCGAAGCCGTCCTTGGCGAGCGCGAGCGCGGCGGCGCGGCCGATGCCGCTGCCCGCACCGGTGACGAGGGCGATCTTCTGGGACGAGGCCATGGCCGAGGTTCCTCTCGCTGGAATTTCTCTAGGGTCGGAAGACGACGACGGAAGGACCGTGAGAATATCCCAACTGTCCGCGGCTAGTCGCGGGTGAAGACCAGGCGGATGAAGTCCCGGTAGAGCAGCACCTGCTCGGCCAGAACCTTCGGCTCCTTCAGCGCCTTGGAGACGACGATACCGCCTTCGACCACGGCCGAGAGCATGTCGGCGAGCGCATCGAGGTCGACCTTGATGCGCGGCGGGTGGACCTCGGCCACCTCCTCGAGGCGCTCGCGGAAGCGTCGGCGCCAGGCGAGCATGGCGCGCGCATTGAGGTCGCGCACCTCGCGGCTGAACATCTGGTCCTGGTAGCAGATCGCCGCGACAAGGCACCCTGGATAGGTGGCCGGCAGATCGGCCAGCAGATCGGCCAGCATCTTGAGGCCGGTAAGGAAAGCGTGCAGCGGATCGTCGTGTAGCTCGCGCGCACGCCCGAATATACCGCCGAGGATCTCGTCGTCGCGGCTCACATGGCGCTCCAGCAAGGCGCGAGCGAGCTCGCTCTTGTCGCGGAAGTGGTAGAAGAAGCCGCTCTTGGTGATGCCGGCGCCGGCAACCAGCTCGTCGATCGAGGTCGCAGCGAATCCCTTCACGATGATGGCGGACTCGGCCAAGTCCATCAGTTTTGAACGGGCCGAAGGCTTTGCGGAGATCTGTTGCATCGTCATCGTCTCGACATGGTTTCCGGTACAGCCTGGAGGCCCGGCGTGTTCTCGCCTTCGCTCCCGTGAGCCCGATCAACGCGGCACGGTCCAGGCTTATTCCATCCAGACCACGACGTAGTGCACCGCCGGTCCTGTACCAGGAGTCGACTGGACCTCCGGCGAGGGGTCGCATACCTCCCTGGTCCCCTTCATGGGAGGAGGGGCGAACGTTTTTGAAGGATTCCAAGTATGTCGCTGACTGACGTGAGAGGTAACCCGGTTTCTCATTCCTCGGCCGAGGCGGTTCGCCGTTTCGAGCGGGTTGTCACCCTGATGAACGCCTTCCAGGCCGATCCGATCGCCGAGGTCGACGCCCTTCTCGCCGAGTACCCCGACTTCGTCATGGGCCATGCCTTCCGCGCCGGCGCGCTGGCGACGACGGCCGACAAGGCTTTCGAGGGCGAGCTCGTCAAGACCCTGGCGGCAGCCGAGGCCCTGTTCGACAAGGCGAACGATCGCGAGCGTCTTCATATCGCCGCGGCGCGCGCCTGGCTTAAGGGACAGTTCGAGCTTGCAACCGAGACATGGGGCCGCGCCGCGCTGCTCTTCCCACGCGATGTCACCGCGGTCCAGTTCGCCCAGTTCGGCGACTTCTTCCTGGGCTACTCGCATATGCTGCGCGATCGCGTCGCGCGCGTGCTACCGCATTGGGACAAGGCTGTGCCGAACTACGGCTTCCTCCTCGGCATGCACGCTTTCGGCCTCGAGGAGTCCGGCGACTACGCCCAGGCCGAGGCGGTCGGACGCGAGGCATTCGCGCTCGATGGCCGCGACGCCTGGGCTGTCCATGCGGTCGCGCATGTGATGGAGATGCAGGGCCGCGCCGCCGACGGCGCCGAGTGGCTGGAGTCGACCTCTGCCTCCTGGGCGCCGAACTGCATGTTCGCCTATCACAACTGGTGGCACCAGGCGCTGTTCTCCATCGATGCCGGCAATGCCGGGCGCGCGCTCAAGCTCTTCGATGAGAAGGTCTCGGCCGGCGGCTTCGGCCAAGCCATGGAGCTCGTCGACGGATCTGCCCTGCTATGGCGCCTTTCCGTGCTCGGCTACGATGTCGGCAAGCGCTGGGGGGATGTTGCCGACAAATGGGCGCCGCGGGCCGAGGACGGCTACTACGCCTTCAACGACCTGCACGCGATGATGGCCTTCATCGGAGCCGATCGCCGACCGGAACAGAAGGCGCTGATGGCAGCGGCAGAGCGCGCCGCCGAAGGCCTCGGCACCAACGCCATGATGACGCGCGAGATCGGGATTCCCGCGCTCAAAGGCTTCCTCGCCTTCGGCAACGGCGCCCATGGCGAGGCGATCGAGCGGCTGCTGCCGGTGCGCGGCAAGGCCAACCGCTTCGGCGGCAGCCACGCGCAGCGCGACATCCTCTCATGGACCTTGGCGGAAGCCGCGCTTCGTACCGGCGATCGTGCCCTCGCCGAAGGGCTGATCGCCGAGCGCTTGGCGCAGAAGCCCGAGAGCCGCGTCAACCTTGCCTGGGATGAGCGCGTCTGCCGCCTGCCAGGGCGTCTCGCCGCGTAGCGCGATCGGTTCCCGCATTGCTTCGTGCTCCCTCCCCCGCGCTGCGCGCGGGAGGGGGTACGATCCTTGCCCTGCCTCCGACCGGATGCGACAGTTGCCCGACCCTTCGGCGAGGCAGGCATGGCCTCACACAGCATCACCGTCAACGGCCGGGCGCGGACCGTCGAGTCCGCCGATCCCGACCAGCCGCTGCTCTACATTCTGCGCAACGGCCTGGAGCCGACCGGACCGAAATATGGCTGCGGGCTCGGGCAGTGCGGAGCCTGCACCGTCATCGTCGACGGCGAGGCACGACGCTCCTGCCGGGTTACCGTGCCCGGCGCCGCCGCCCCGGTCGGCGCCGCGCTCGCCAATGGCGTCTTTGCCGCATCAGGCGACCGGCTCCGGACCGTGCCTTTCGCGCCGGAACGCGTGAAGGGCGCCATCGAGCGCGGCGGAGCCTGACGGACGAGCGCCGGAGGAGCGATGCCAGCAGTCATTGCCCTCGTCCTCGCCGTCTTTCTGGTCGCGGGTGCGGTCATGACGGCCGCGGCGCAACAGCGTCGTGGCGGCAGCGGGCCGCCGGTGCCGGCGCCGCCCGAGCTGCCTGCCGGCATGGACCCTGCGCTCGCCGCGGCCTTCGGCCCCATGCAGGCGACGCGCGAGGCCATGCGAGACCGGGGCTTCATCGAAACCGGACTGAGGCCCGCTTATCCTCCCGACGCCAAGTGCCCAACCGTGACCTCGCCCTTCGCCTCGCCGACGCGGAGCGATGGGAGTCGCAGGTCTCCACGCTTCTTCGCCGGGCTTCATGGCGGCGTCGACATTCCGGCACCGGCGGGAACGCCGGTCCTAGCCGTCGCCTCGGGAACCGTCGTCCATGTGACGAAGGGCGTCAGCATCGGCGGCATCGGCATGGTGCTGCAGCATGCCCCCGATGACACCGGCCTGCCGGCCTGGACATACACCGAGTACAAGCATCTGCGATCGATGCCCGACTTCCAGCCCGGCGACAAGGTGAAGCGCGGACAGGTCATCGCCGATGTCGGAGACACTGGCACCACCGGCGGCCACTACGGCGAAGAAGGATTCACCCATCTGCACCTCAGCGCGTTCTGGAGCAGTCGCCCCGACTTCCAAGCGGCGCGGCTGTTCATGCCCTTAGACGGCCGGTGGCTCGACCCGATCGCGATCTTTCGCGGTGCGCCTCTGGATTCGAGCGAAATTGCTTCCCTTCCTGCCGCGCGAAAATCGGTAGCCTTCGCTTACCAGACCTCCGACGGACGACTCTCGCAGCCCGAGGCCAGGGTGATCTGGCCGCTGCCTTGCACGACCCGATAATGGCATCCGGCGACGACCGCGAGCGCGCCGGCAGCGATGATGCTTTCGCTCGCGCTTTCGCGCGCGAGATCATCGCCAGCGAGATCCTGCGGGCGAAGGTTCTCGCCGTAGTCCTAAGCGTACTCCTCGCCGTCGTCAGGACCACTTTCTTCATTGGTCATGACGCCATCCAGAAATTCGTCACCCGGCCCATCTCGTGGTGGGTGCAGATCACGGTCACCGGCCCGTTCATCCTCTACGAATGCTTTGTCGTCTTCATCCTGTCGCGTTTCGCTGCGCGGGGAACGCACCCGCCATGGATTGCCCGTTACGCCAACGCGGCCATCGAGGTCAGCCTGCCGTCGGTCATCATGCTGGTCGCAAGCACCTATGTGACGCCCGATCTCGTCTTCGCCGCTTGGCCGTCGCTCCTCTACTTTGTCTTCATCCTGGCTTCGACGCTGCGCCTCAATTTCGCGCTGCCGGCGCTCACCGGCGCCGTCGCGGCGGTCGAGTACATGGCGGTCGCCGCCTACATCCTGCCGCCCTCGCCATCGGCTGATCAGGCCCTGCTGACGCCGCTGTTCCATGAGGGCCGCGCCCTCATCATGCTGATGGCCGGGGTCGTCGCCGGCCTCGTGGCCATGCGGCTTCGCGGCAACCTGCTCCGCGTGCTCGAGGCGTCGGCGGCGCGCGAGCGCGTGGTCAACCTCTTCGGCCAGCACGTCTCGCCCTCGGTGGTTGATCGCCTCCTCAGCAGCACGGTCGAAACCGAGGCCGAGGCGCGTCAGGTCTGCGTGATGTTCCTCGACATCCGGAACTTCACCGCCTTCACCCGGCAGCAGACGCCGGCTGAGGTGGTCGGCTATCTCAACCGCGCCTTCGGCTTCATGGTCGAAGCGGTCGACCGCCATCACGGCATCGTCAACAAATTCCTCGGCGACGGCTTCATGGCGATCTTCGGTGCGCCGCTCTCCGATCCGCGCGCCGCCGAGCATGCGCTCGCCGCGGCGCGCGAGATCCTGGCCGAGATCGACCGCCGCGCCGCCGCGGGCGAGGCGGTGCCGCGCGTCGGCATCGGCCTCCACCTCGGCATGGCGATGACCGGCAATGTCGGCTCGGCCAGGCGCAAGGAGTACACGGTGATCGGCGACGCCGTGAACCTCGCCGCCCGCATCGAGCAGCTCAACAAGGAACTCGGCTCGCGCCTGCTCGTCTCGGGCGCGGTCGCCGAAGCACTCGGCGCCACGCCGGGATCGGCGGAACGCCTGGCCGCAACGGTGAAGGGCTATGCCGCACCGATCACCGTCTGGCGGCTGGATTGACTACAGCAACCCCGAGCGTCCGGGCAGCGGCGTCTCCTTCGACTTGCCGTTGGCCTTCGGCGCCTTGTAGGGCCGCTTCTTGCCGCGCACCGGATTTCGGAGCGCGACGCCGCCGGTCTCCTTCGTGCGGAGATCGATGAAGTCGGCCCAGGTATGCGGGTTGAGCAGCAGCTTGGCGACGGCCTGGGCCGCGGCTGCGGTCAGCTTTTTTCCTTTCTCGACGGAAGCCAGCGTCGGGTCGCCGATCACGCCGTTATGCGTACGATGCGCGAAGGAATACCACCGATAGGCACCGTTGGCCGAGATCTCGGAGATGCCCTGGGTCTTCGGCCCTGCGATCTCGTTGAGCGCGGAGGTGTCAACCAGGCCGGGCTCGAATTGCAACATCATCGAGGTCTCGGCCTCGCAGGCATGCTGCGTACCTTTCTGGCGCACCAGGATCTTGGCGAACTCCGCTTCCGCCTCGTGAAAGTAGCCGGTGGTAACGATCGGGATCTTGAACTCGGTGGTCAGATCAGCGACCGCGACCTTGGAGGCCGCGACATTACCGCCATGGCTGTTGGCGATGCAGATGCGCCTGAAGCCCTGCTCGACCAGGCAGTTCACCAGCCGCCGCAGCACCCGGTACCAGGTGTCGTAGTCGAGCGAGAGCGTGCCGCCGAACGGAATGTGGTGATCGGAAAGACCGCACCACAGCACCGGCGTCACCACGATCGGCTGCGTCTTGGCGACGATGCGCGCCGCGGCGCGCGCGACCTCGCCGCCGAGGCGCGAATCCACCTGCACCGGCAGATGCGGTCCGTGCTGCTCGATCGCGCCGACCGGCAGGATCACGATCGCATCCTGCTCGGCCAGGCGCCGGAGCTCATGCGCCTTCAGATTCGCCCATTCGATTTCCATGTCCCGCCTCCCTCACCGTGCGCTGCGCGATTACAGGCATCGCGACACACACGCGTCAACGACGCCGGCCGGCTGAACGAAATCCGGGACCTGACACGCCTTCGTGAGATCGGGACGGCTTGCAGCAAGGCGGTCCCGGACCAATCTCGCGGCGGGAGGGGGCATCCCTAGAGAAAAGACGTCATCCATGCTTCATCGTCGCACCATCGCGCTCGGCGCGCTCTTCAGCGCTCTTTCCTTTCTCGCTGCCTGTGGCAGCACCGCCGGATCCGACTCCAGTTCCGGTTCGATTCCGATCGGACCGCCGCCCCCGACGCGCCGAATGGGAAGGGACTGAGCCGGTGCTCTAACGCGGGCGTGCCTTGATCCAGGCGGCGATCTCGCTCACCACGCGGCGCTCCAGGCCGTAATAGCCGTGCTGCGAACGAGCCTCGCAAGGGCTCGATATCGGCGGCTGCCCGCCCTCATAGGCGAGAAGACCGACCGCAGGCGCGTTCACGAGCTTGCCCTGCAGCGCCGCGACGTCGGCGAACTGCGTTGCGGGGCAGGCGTCCTCGCGGTGATGCGCGATCAGCACCGGCTTTCGGATCGCCGAGAGATCGACATCGAAGACGTCATCGGCACCGGGCGATCCGCGGTTCTTGGAGCCGCGCAGGATCGAGGAGGTGAGCACGAGTCCGTCGGCTCCGGCGGCGCCGCCTCGAGGCGGACGAGATCGGCAGGCTCGCATTCGAGCGCAGCGGCGAAGGCAGCCAGGTCGTCGACATGGAGCCGAGCCTCGCCGCGCTCGAGCTTCACCACATGGCTTTCCGAGAAGCCGGCACGCCGGCCGAGCTCCGCACGGCTGAGGCCGCGCGCCTCGCGGATACGACGAAGCGCATGCGGCGGCTGGCTCGACCGGCTCGCGCGCCGCGGCATCAGGCCTTCGATCCGTAGCTGACGGCCATGCCCGCGCGCACATCCTGCTGGATGCCGTATTGCGGGAAGGGATAGCGAAAGCCGTTCTTGGCAAGCGCCTCCATGCCCTCGATCGCCGTCGCCAGCAGCTCCGGCGGCAGCGCCATCAGCATCTCGTCATCGAGCACGCCGCCGTAGCGGCGCTCGGCGAAGCAGGGGATCGACAGGCTCGGCTGGCGCGTCTTGAGCGCCCGTCCCCAGGAGTCGGCGCAGGCGGACTCCCCGACCACGCTCCAGTCGAAGCGTTTGTAGCCGCGCCACTGCAGGCCGTTGATGAAGTACATCATGGCACCGGGCGTCGCATAGAAGAGCGCGATGTCGGGCGGTGCGAGGCGCCCGCTCGCCAGCGGCGACACAACGAGCGCCCGGTAGGTCCCGTTCGGCACCACCTCCATCGCCTCCTGATGCGCGCGCGCATCCTCGGGCGTGGCGTACCAGACGCCGACATAGCTGGTGCCGGCACGCCAGGCCTCGTCCTGAGGCGTCAAGCCGACGACCGCCCGGCACTGCGATCCGACCAGGTCCTCGGCGGTGATGCCGACGGTCCATCCAAGACGCGCCGCCTGCGCGACGATCTGGTCGAGCGTGTGCACCGATCCCTTAGGCCGGCGGATGCGCGGTATGGAAGCCATCTCCTCGACCGAGGCGAACAGTTTCATGCCGAAGGGGATTGCTCGCAGCCGGAGCAGGCGCTCGAGGTCGGAGGCGGTCTTCGCCAGATCGGTGGTCATGACGGTCTCGCTGGGAACCAATCTGTCTCGCCTGTCGCCGAAGATTCACCTGAGTGTTCCGGCCCGCCAACCTACCATGAGGGCGTTGACGCGGCGCAGCCAACGATCGAGATCCGGTAAGACAGCGGTGTACCGGGGCACGGTTATGAGACAGTTCGCTGCGCCGGTTACGCTGCCAATTTGAACTCCGTGGCGGCTTCGGATGCAAGAGCCTTATGTTCGGCCCTGATCTGATTGGGCGTCTTG
>Ga0194121_10004368_pt1 | contig 20532 bp, 17 predicted proteins | sample TA2MahCa50mmetaG_FD_148609 | JGI IMG/M metagenome (GOLD analysis project Ga0194121, IMG submission 148609) | Freshwater microbial communities from Lake Tanganyika, Tanzania - TA2015020 Mahale Deep Cast 50m | ecosystem: Environmental > Aquatic > Freshwater > Lake | place: Tanzania: Lake...
AACTGGACGGGACGCTCCATAACAGTGCGGCCTACCTCGCGTTGGATGGCGCCGGTGGTGCGCGCGTTGTCCACCTCCATCGGAAGAACTTCCTCCCGACCTACGGGCTCTTCGATGAGGAGCGCTTCGTCGAGCGCGGATTCGGCTTCCGCGCGTTCGATACGCGCTGGGGCCGCGCGGCGATCCTCGTGTGCGAGGATGCCTGGCATTCGCTCTCGGGCACCATAGCGGCCCTCGACGGTGCGCAGATGATCTTCGTGGTCGCGGCCGCGCCGGCACGCGGCGTCCACGACCGGCGGAGCATCGAAGGCGCGCCCGCCACGGTCGCACGCTGGGACCGCCTGGTGCTCGACATCGCGGAGGAGCACGGCGTCTTCTGCTCGCTCGCCAACCTCGTGGGGAGCGAAGGCGGCAAGGTGTTTCCCGGCGCAAGTGTCGTCATGGGCCCCCGGGGGACAGTCTGCGCGCGCGCGCCGCTGTGGGATGAAGCGCTGGTCACCGCCGATCTCGAGCTGGCCGACATCGGCCGCGCCCGCACTGACGCGCCAATGCTGTCCGATCTCAAGGTCGCGCTCCCGACGCTGCGCGCCGAGCTGGAGCGCGTGGCGAACGGCGCGGTCGCGCCGGTGGTCGCGAGCGGCAGCGTTGGCGACGCGACCGGCGATCCGGGCAGTCCACCCCGCGGTGACCGCGCCGCCCGCGCGGTTGCGCCGGCCGCCGTATCCGCACCGCTCGCAGTCATCAGGAGCGGCGACACCAGCCGGAGCGCGCCACCACCGCTGGAGATCGACCCCACGCTTGTGGAGGGATGGCTGGTCGCGTTCCTGCGCGACGAGTTCCGGCGCCGGGGGTTCAACGAGGCGGTGATCGGACTGAGTGGTGGCGTGGACTCCGCCGTCACCGCCACGCTCGCCGCCCGGGCGTTCGGACCGCAGCACGTCCACGCGGTCCGGATGCCATACCGGACATCGAGCCCGGATTCACTGGCTCACGCGCAGCTTGTCATTGACCAGCTGGGCCTTCGGGAGCGGACGCTCGACATTTCGGCGGCCGTGGACGGGTACCTCACGCACGAGCCCGATGCCTCGCCGGCGCGCCGCGGCAACGTGATGGCGCGCATGCGCATGATCACGCTGTTCGACCTGGCGGCGAAGCACGGCGCGCTGCCGCTGGGCACCGGCAACAAGAGCGAGCGGCTGCTGGGCTACTTCACGTGGCACGCGGACGATTCGCCGCCGGTGAACCCGATCGGCGACCTCTTCAAGACGCAGGTCTGGGCCCTCGCGAAGCACCTTGGTGTGCCCGACGCGATCGTGCAGAAGCCCGCGTCGGCGGACTTGATCGAAGGGCAGACGGATGAAGGCGACTTCGGGATCAGTTACGCCCGCGCGGATGCGATCCTGAACTGGCTGCTCCACGGCTACACGGCGGCAGAGGTGGCGCGGCGTGGGTTCTCGCCCGAGGAGATCGCTCGCGTGCGGGCGCGCCTCGACAGCACGCACTGGAAGCGGCGACTGCCCACGGTGGCACTCCTCTCGACCGCGGCGATCGGGGAGAGCTATCTCCGGCCCGTGGATTACTGACCGCGGCGCGCGGCTTCCCGCACGTCGCAAGAATCGGATTGTTCGGCGAGCCGGCGCGTCGTAGTCTCCACGCATGACACAGGATCCAATCACCGACTACGCGCGCATCGAGCGCGCGATCCGCTGGCTCGACGCCCACCGGGCCGAGCAACCGTCGCTTGCGGCGGTGGCCCGTCACGTCGGGCTGTCGGAATCGCACTTCCAGCGGCTCTTCACGAGGTGGGCGGGCATCAGCCCCAAGCGGTTCGTGCAGCACCAGACGTCCGCGTTGCTCACCATGCTCCTGCGCGATGGCCGGAGCGTGCTCGATGCCGCGTACGAGGTCGGGCTGTCCGGGCCTTCGCGGGCGCACGATCTCGTGTTGAACGCCGAGGCCGCCACGCCCGGGGAACTCGCCCGCGCGGGCGAAGGGCTGGAGATCCGTTACGGCTTCCATCCGACACCGTTCGGCGAATGTTGCATCGCGGTGACGCCGCGCGGGATTTGTCACCTGGCCTTCATCGGCCCGGTGACACGCCGCGAAGTGCTTGCCCGAATCCGGCACGATTGGCCGCGCGCGACGCTGACACCGGACCAATCCGCGACGCGGCGTATCGCCGCGCAAGCGTTCGACGTTGACGCCGCGGCGCGGCCGCTCGCCCTGCACGTGCGAGGCACCAACTTCCAGATCAAGGTCTGGCGGGCGCTCCTGGCGCTGCCCGACGGTGCGCTGACGACGTATGGTGAGCTCGCGCGCACGATCCAGGAGTCGCAAGCGCCACGCGCGGTGGGGAACGCTGTCGGCTCGAACCCGGTGAGCTGGCTGATTCCTTGCCACCGCGTGCTGCGCAGCACGGGCGGCCTCGGCGGCTACGCCTGGGGCCCGGACCGCAAGCGGGTCATGCTCGCCTGGGAGGGCGTGCGATCCGCGCGGGCCGCCGAGCCGGCCTACGCCGCTTCAGCGTAAGCGAGCGACACCGCGCGCCGGGCACCGCGCTTGAACGTGCGATGCACCGCGCGAGCATAGCGCATGAAGTTCGCGCCTGCCCAGGGGTACTTGAGGAAGAACTCGAGCGGGAGCAGCGAGCCCTTCAGCTGGTTGCACGACTTGCACGCGGCGACGAGGTTGCCGGGCGCGTGGTCACCCCCGCGGGAGAGCGGGTACACATGATCGAGGGTGGCGAGATCGAGTCCTAGGGACGTTGCGCAGTAAACGCAGCGGCGACCACAATCGCGGAAAGTCGCGCGCTTGACGTGCCGCTTGTGCTGCTGGGCGAGCACTCGACGATGATGGCGGGCCATACCACGGGGCGAACGGGCGAGCGCAAAGCGGTGAACGTTCCGGTGGGACATGACACCTCGCCACTGAGGGCCAAAACGACGACACCCCGCGACGGGGCGGTGTTGCTGAGCCCGTGCGGGGTGGCGAAAAGGGGGCGGAGACTCCAGCCGCTCATCGCAAGGCGCGATAGCGGCGCGTGGTCATCGTGCTCGGTTGGTCGTCCTCTCGAACGGGCCATGAGCCTCCGGTGCGGCGCGGACTCCACTGAATCGGCGGCGTACGCGCGTCTTCCTCATTCTGACGCGCGGGAATCAAGCGGGGTCACGCGCCCCGCGCAATGGGGCGTCGGTGCCACTACTTTTCCCACCCATGGCCACGACCTCCCGGGCGCGCCGCGGCGCACCGACCGTATCAGGCACGGCGCCGGGCGCTGGCCCGGCCCCGCTGAGCAGCGAGCAACTCCTCGGCGTGTACCGCACGATGCTCATGTCGCGCCGCGTGGACGACAAGGAAATCGCGCTCAAGCGCCAGAACCGGATCTTCTTCCAGATCTCCAGCGCGGGCCACGAGGCGATCACCACCGCCGCCGCGATGGCCATGCGGCCGGCCTACGACTGGTTCTACCTCTACTACCGTGACCGCGCGCTCTGCCTGACGCTCGGCATGAGCGCCGCCGAGATGCTCTACTCGGCGGTGGGCGCGGCTGTGGATCCCAACTCCGGCGGCCGCCAGATGCCGTCGCACTGGGGCTACAAGAAGGCCAACGTCGCGTCGGTCTCCTCGCCGACCGGGACGCAGTTCCTGCAGGCGGTCGGTGCCGCCGAGGCCGCCGTACGCGCCGAGACGGCGGGCACGACCGGCAACGGGTTCCACGGCGATGAAGTCGTGCTCGTCACCACCGGCGAGGGTCAGACCAGCGAAGGCGAGTTCTTCGAGTCGCTGAACACGGCCTCGAACCTCGGCCTGCCGGTCGTGTATCTCGTCGAGGACAACGGCTACGCGATCTCGGTCCCGGTCGAGGTGAACACGCCCGGCGGTTCGATCTCGGAGATCGTCAAGGGATTCCCGGGGCTCTACATCCAGCAGGTGGACGGCTGCGATTTCATGGCATCGTACGAGACGATGCATCGCGCCGTGCAGTACGCCCGCGAGCGTCGTGGGCCCGCGCTGGTACACGCGCGCGTGATCCGGCCGTATTCGCACTCGCTCTCGGACGATGAAGTCCTCTACCGGCCGAAGGAAGAGCGCGACGCCGACGCCCTGCGCGATCCGTTGACGACGTTTCCGGCGTGGCTGGTCGCGAACGGACATGCCACCGACGCCGACATCAAGCGCGTGCAGGAGGACGTGGAAGCCGAGTTGCTCGCTGCGACGGACGACGCGCTCGCGCAGCCGCAGGCCGCCGCTGACACGATCCACTTCGGCACCTACTCGCCCGACGTGGACCCGACCGGCGAGCAGTTCGACACCGAGGACGACCCGCAGTTCGCAGGCGACCCCACCACCATGGTGGACCTTCTCAATGTCTGCATGAAGGAGGAGATGCGGCGCGACCCGAAGATCCTCGTCTTCGGTGAGGACGTCGCCGACGTGTCCCGCGAGCAGTACCTCGGCAAGGTCAAGGGCAAGGGCGGCGTCTTCAAGGTCACCTGGGGCCTGCAGAAGGAGTTCGGCGGGAACCGGGTGTACAACTCGCCGCTGGCGGAGGCGAACATCATCGGCCGCGCGATCGGACTCGCGCACCGCGGGTTCAAGCCGGTCGTCGAGATCCAGTTCTTCGACTACATCTGGCCAGCGTACATGCAGCTCCGCAACGAGCTGGCGACCATGCGCTGGCGCTCGAACAATCACTTCAGCTGCCCCGTGGTCGTGCGCACGACCTACGGCGGCTATATCCGCGGCGCGATCTACCACTCGCAGACGGGTGCCTCGCTGTTCACGCACTGCCCGGGGCTCCGCGTCGTGTGCCCGAGCAACGCGCTCGACGCGAACGGGCTGCTCCGCACCGCGATTCGCTGCGATGACCCGGTGATCTTCCTCGAGCACAAGCACCTCTACCGGCAGACGTACAACAAGGGCCAGTACCCGGGCCCGAACTACATGATTCCGTTCGGCAAGGCGCGCGTGGTGCGCGAGGGCACGGACGTGACCGTGGTGACGTACGGCGCCACGGTGCAGCGCGCGTTTGTCGCCGCACGCGAAGTGGCCGAGCGCGGGATCAGCGTCGAGGTGATTGACCTGCGCACGCTGTCCCCGTGGGATCGCGAGACGGTGTTCGCCTCGGTGAAGAAGACCAACCGCGTGATCGTCGCGTACGAGGACAGCGAGTCCTGGGGCTTCGGCGCCGAGATTGCCGCGCGCATCGCGGATGAATGCTTCGCGTGGCTGGATGCCCCGGTGAAGCGCATCGCGAGCGCCGACACCTGGGTGGGATACGCGCCGCAACTCGAGGACGCGATCCTCCCGCAGGCCGCGACGTTCGTGCGTGAGTTCGAGTCCATCGTCGGCTACTAGGAGGGTCCGGCGGCGCACGGGGCTGACGCGGAGCCACCGCGTCGCGCTCATCTCGACCGGCGCGCTGATCCTCGTCGGCGCGATCCTCGTTGACCGGCAGCTCCGCTCGGTCAGCGCGAACCCCGAGTTCGTGGTCGCGGCGGCCAGCGTCGACAACGCCCGGATGTTCATGTACGGCGTCGTGGCGGTGGTCATCGTCGGTGTGCTGTTCGTCGGGTTCCGCGTCGTCGCGCCGGCGGCGGAGCTGACACGAGACGCGCTCGAAGACCTCCGCATCGCGAACGAGCAGCTCGACGCCGCGCTCGAGTCCGCCAGGGAAGCCGCCCAGGCCAAGTCGGACTTCGTCGCCACGATGAGCCACGAGCTGCGGACGCCCCTCAACGCCGTGATCGGCCTCAGCGGACTCCTCGCGGAGACGCCGCTCGAGGAGCGACAGGCGATGTACGTCTCGACCATCAACCGGTCCGGCGAGGCGCTGCTCGGCCTGATCAACAACATCCTCGATGTCTCGAAGATCGAGGCCGGGAAGATCGAACTCGAGTTCATGGATTTCGACCTCCACGATGTCGTCGAGACGACCGTCGAGACCATGGCCATGCGCGCGGAGTCGCAGGCCCTCGACCTGGAGAACAAGGAACTCATCGTCACGGGCAACTTCAACATGAACAGCGGCTCGCGCGTGAAGATGACGCAGGCAGCCGCGCACTTCCAGGTGAACGGCAACTACACGTCATCGCCGAACAACGACGTCGGCGACGCCTGGATGACCGACGGCCTCCTCGAGGTGAAGGGCAACTTCACCGGCCAGTTCAGCGGACCTGGCCAGAGTTTCCGCGCGGTGGGCAACCACATCACGCGATTCAGCGGCACGGGCGCCCAGTCGATCAGCTTTCAGTACGCCCACGAAGGCATCCACCGCGAGTCGTTCGGCCGCGTTGAGATCACCAACTCCAGTGCGTCCGGCGTGACCATCGGAAACTGGATGCGCATTCACGGTACCTTCAACAACACCGGACGCATCACCATTCCGGCCAGTCGCGGCCTTCAGGCGGTTGGCGCAGCAACCCTTGGGGCAACCTCGTTCACCCTGAACAGCGGATCGGTGAGCTTCGGCAGCTGCTCGGCGGCAGCCGGCGCGACGATTACAGGCTTCAGCTGCCCGTAATCGCTACCGCCGCTCCATCCCGTCCCTGATATCGAGCAGGATCTCGAAGTAGAGCTGCTCACGGCGATACGCGAAATCGAGCGCGGGCAGTTGTGTCTCGTCACCGGATGCTTTCGCCCGGTCGAAGGCCTCGCGGTACATCTCTTCGAGGTTGTTGAGGATCGCGGTGCGGGAGCGTGACATGCGGAGGTTCTCCAGGAGTTGCGGGGTCAGGCGCGGCGGTTCCGCCCGCGCGGGCGGCATCGGCGCGCGCGGCGCCTGACGCTCGAGAAACAGCTTCTTCGCCGCGCCGAGCATCAGCCGGCGGGGATTGAACGGCTCGTTCACCGGTCAGCGACGCCGAAACAACCGTTCAGCGCGCGCCGCGCTGCGAGAGCAGGCGCGCCACGGCCGAGTCTTCCTCGGCGAACGGCATGAGCGAGGTCCGGACGGCGTCGTCCGAATCGCCCTCGACCGCCATCAGGGGCGGCGGGCTTCCGACGCCACCGGCGCCCCGCGGGGTACCCGCGCGGCGGTCAACCTCGATGACGGCGCGGACCGGCTGCTCACCCATCGCCGTGACGCGCCTGATGCGCACCACGGGCCCGTGTGGCATGACCCGTTCATAGAGGACATCGGCTGCGGCTTCGTCCATACGGTCAAATCTCGCTCAGGGCGGCGGCGGCGCAAGACGGTGAAACACGGCCGACTCGACGACACGCCCGCCCTTCAGGTGCTCCACCACGATCCGCTCAAGCAGGTCCGGCGTGACCGGTGCGTACCAGACTCCCTCGGGGTACACGGCGATCACGGGCCCCCCGGCACAGACCCCCAGGCACGGTGTCTCCGACCGCTTCACTCGTGCCGGACCGAACAGCATGCCCTCCCGTTGCAACAATGACGCGAGCTGGCTGTACAACGCGCGGCCGCGCCGCTCCGTCGAACAGAAGCCGCCGGTACACACCAATACGTGTCGGGCGTACGGTTCCATCTCCGCTGTGGTCAGCGGTCCCTCACGCGGCGGTGGCACGGCGGGTAGTCTAATGCGTCCGCTGGTTGTCCCCGATTGATTGATCCCATGCCCTCGCGCCCATCAATTTCTCCGCTGGCTTTGGCCTCCGTTCTCTCCTGCGCGGCAGGACTGGCCGCAGTCGCCTCTGTCGGCCTCGCGCAGGCGCAGCAGGCGCCAGTGCGAACCGGTCCCGTCCTGACCGCGCCGATCCCCCGCGATCCGGCCGTGCGCGTCGGTCGCCTGCCGAACGGGCTTCGCTATTTCGTACGCAAGAACGCCCGCCCCGAGAAACGCGCCGAGCTGCGCCTGGTCGTCAACGCCGGCTCGATGCAGGAGAACGACGACCAGCTGGGCGTCGCGCACTTCGTCGAGCACATGGCGTTCAACGGCACGCGCCGGTTCCCGCGCGCCGAGATCGTGAATTACCTCGAGCGGATCGGCATGCGATTCGGCGCGGACGTGAACGCGTACACCTCGTTCGACGAGACCGTGTACATGCTCCAGGTGCCGACGGACACGCTCCGGCTCCTGCAGACGGGCCTCAACATCCTCGAGGACTGGGCCCACGGGATCGCCTTCGACCCAACCGAGCTCACGAAGGAACGCGGGGTCGTCGTGGAGGAATGGCGCGGCGGCCGCGATGCCAACACCCGCGTCATGTACAAGCAGTTCCCGGTCATGCTCCGGGGTTCGAAGTATGCACAGCGCATCCCGATCGGTACGAAGGAGAGTCTCGAGTCGTTCCCGGATTCGGTGGCCCGCGCGTTCTATCGCGACTGGTACCGGCCCGACCTGATGTCGGTGGTCGCGGTCGGGGATTTCGACCCGGCACAGATGGTGCGATGGATCTCCGAGCGCTTTGCGCGGATCCCGATGCCCGCGCGTCCCCGCGCGCGACGGGACTCACCTGTTCCGGACCACGCCGAGACGCTCTTCTCGATCGAGACCGACCGCGAGTACCCGTCCAAGGAAGTCACGCTGCTCTGGAAGCGCCCGCGTCGCGACACGCGCACGCAGGGCGACTATCGCCGAAACCTGGTGCTCCAGTTCCACGATGGCATGCTCAACATGCGGTTCGCGGAGATCGCGCAGCGTCCGGACGCACCCTTCGCGTACGCCGGCGGCGGGCGCGGGCCGTTCGTCCGGACGAAGAGCGCATACCAGCTCGCCGCCGGGGTCAAGGACAACGGATTCGCGGCGGCGGCCGAAGCCGTGCTGGCCGAGACGCAGCGCGCCCGCCAGTTCGGCTTCAACGCGAGCGAACTCGAGCGCCAGAAGACGAACTACCTGCGGATCCTCGACCAGATCCTGGCCGAAAAGGACAAGTCGGAGTCCGCGGGATTCGCAGCGGAGTACGTCGAGCACGCGCTGACCGGCTACCCGGTGCCGGGCATCGCCAAGGAGGTCGAGCTGGGTCGCGCGTTCGTGCCGGGCATCACCCTCGCGGAGGTCAACGCCGTGGCGCGCGCCACGATCAGCGACACAAATCGCGTGATACTCGCCTCCGGCCCGGCAAACGCGGAGACCCGGATGCCCACGGAATCCGATCTCACGGCGATCTTCGAACGCGCGCGCTCGACGTCGGTGGCGGCGTGGGTGGACTCCACCACGGACGCGCCGCTGGTCCCTGCCCTTCCGACTCCGGGGCGCATCGTCTCCGAGCGGACGCTGCCGGAGACCGGGATCATCGAGTGGACGCTTTCGAACGGCGCGCGCATGCTGGTCAAGGCGACGGACTTCAAGGCCGACGAAGTCCTGTTCGGCGCGCAAAGCCCCGGCGGCGCATCGCTCGTCAGCGAAGCGGATCACCTGAACACGGCCTTTGGTTCGTACGCGGTGCAGGACGGCGGACTCGGCGCGTTCACGCCCACGGCGCTGCGGAAGAAGCTGACCGGGAAGTCGGCGTACGTGTCGCCGTCGGTCTCCCTGTGGGGCGAACACATGGGCGGCAACGCCTCGCGCCGTGACCTCGAGACGCTGTTCCAGCTCATCTGGCTGCGGTTCACCGCACCGCGCGTGGACACTGCGTCGTTCAAGGCCTACGTGAACCTCGTGCGATCCGTGCAGGCCAACGCGGACAACGACCCGGCCCAGGTGTTTTCGGACACGATCTCGCTCACGCTTGCGAATCACCATCCGCGGCAGCGGCTGTTCCGCGCCACGGTGCTCGACTCCGTGAACCTGTCGGCCGCACTCGCCCAGTACCGCGAGCGCTTCGCCGGCGCCGACGATTTCACGTTCTTCCTTGTCGGCAGCCTGCCGATGGACTCCGTGCGCATGTTCACGGAGCGCTACATCGCCTCACTCCCCGCCGCGGGCCGGAAGGAAAAGGCGCGCGACCTCGGTATTCGCATCCCGCAGGGCGTGACCGAGAGGACCGTCCGGCGCGGGATCGAGCCCAAGGCCCAGACGCAGCTGGTCTTTCACGGCGCGTGTTCGTATTCGTACGAGAACCGGATCGTCCTCGACGCCCTGCGCGACCTGCTCGACATCCGGCTCCGCGAAGTCCTGCGCGAGGACCGAAGCGGGACGTACGGCGTCGGCGTTTCGAGTATCTGCAGCAACATCCCGTACCAGCGCTACCGCATCACGGTGTCGTTCGGCAGCGCGCCGGAGCGTCGGGACGAGCTGCTGGCGGCGATGTGGGGCGTGATTGACTCGGTGAAGGCCGGCGCGATTGCGGACTCGAACATGGTGAAGATCCGCGAGATCGCCGTGCGCGGACATGAGACGGCGCTCAAGGAAAACGGCGCCTGGATGGGCGCGATGCAAGACGCCGATGAGGACGGCCGCGACCAGCGCGACTGGCTGCGGAGTCCCGCGATGACCGCCCGGGTGACCAAGGAGCAGATCCGCGATGCGGCGCGCCAATACCTGCGCCGCGAATCCATGGCGGTCTTCACGCTCTTACCCGAGCCGCCGACCACGCCGCGCCCCTAGTTTTCGGGTCGATGCCCACGCCGGACGACTTCTTCGCCATTGACTTGCGAGTCGGCACGGTGCTGCGTGCCGAACCGTTTCCGGAGGCGCGCAAGCCGTCCATCAGGATGGAGATTGACTTCGGGCCGGAACTTGGCGTGCGCCGCTCCAGCGCGCAGGTCACGGTGCACTACACGCCGGAATCGCTCGTCGGACGGCAGGTCATCGCCGTCGTGAACATCGGGGAGCGCCGCATCGCGGGGTTCGTCAGCCAGTGCCTCGTGCTGGGCGCGATGCCGTCGGCAACCGAAGTGGTGCTGCTCAACCCCGACCACCCGGTCGCGAACGGAACGAGGATTGGATGAAGCACGACCGCCCAGGCAGTGCCGCCGATGTCCGCGCCGATCTTCGCGTGGGCCTGCACTGGAAGGAACAGCTGCAGTTCGCGACGGGTCCGGCCGGCGTGGCGCCGCACGTGCTCGACGGGAACACCAAGGTCGCCCCGAGTCCGCCGCAGGTCCTGCTCGAGGCGCTGGCAGGCTGCGTTTCGGTGGACGTCGTCCTGATCCTCGAGAAGCAGCGCACGCCCGCCGCGTCGATCTCGTGCGACATCACGGCCGAGCGCGCGGACGGCAAGCCGCGGCGCATCGTGAAGGTGCACCTGCACTACATGATCGCCGGCGAGGGCATCACCTACGACAAGGCGATGCGCGCGATCGAGCTCTCGGTCACGAAGTACTGCACCGTGCGCGACACGCTCGACCCCGAGATGCCGGTCACATGGTCACTGGACCTCAGCGGCGAAGTTCGCGGATCGCGTGCCGTAGCTCTGGAAGAAGTACCCGGGTAAGCGCGAGCTCGACGGCGGCCTTAGAGCCGGGCATCGAGACAACCAGCTTTCCGTTCACCCCGCCGGCGACCGCCCGCGAGAGGATCGCCGCGGTCCCGACCTGTTCCTGGAACGAGACGACGCGAAAGATCTCGCCAAACCCGGGGAGTTCCTTCTCGAACAGGGGCCGCACCGCCTCGACAGTCCGATCCCGCGAGCCGAGCCCGGTGCCGCCGGTGCACAGCACGACGTCCACGTCGTCCCGGGCCACGAGGGCGCGAACGTGCTCCCGGGTGGTGTGCTCGTCGTTCCGGATCAGCGCATAGGCCGTCACGCGGTGCCCGGCGGACTCCACGAGTTGCCGCATCAGCTTGCCCGATTCGTCGGTTTCCTCGGTCCGCGAATCGCTGACCGTCACGACGGCACAGCCCAGCGCGGCGCGGCCGGCGGCTTCGTCTCGATGACTGCGGGTGCTCTCACTCACGGCTCGGACCTCGGTCGGCGACCGGTTGACGGCTGCAGCAACGTGAATCCTCGCGCGGCGTGAGGCAAGCGTGGATATTTCGCGCATGGACCTCGCCGCCTTGCGACAAGACTACGCCCGTGAGTCGCTCAGCGAGCGCGACGTGGATCCGGACCCGGTCCGCCAGTTCGAGAAGTGGATCCATCAGGCGCAGAACGCCGGACTGATCGAACCCAATGCGATGGCGCTGGCCACGTCCACACCGGATGGTCGCCCGTCGGTGCGTATGGTGTTGCTCAAGGCCGTGAACCAGAATGGCTTCGTGTTCTTCACCGACTACCGGAGCCGGAAGGGCGAGGAGCTCGCGGCGAACCCGCACGCGTCGCTCTGCTTCTGGTGGGACGCCCTGCAGCGGCAGGTGCGCGTCGAAGGCAGTGTCGCCCGGGCTTCGGTCGATGAGTCCACGGCGTACTTCAAGTCGCGCCCGCACGGCAGCCGGATCGGCGCGTGGGCGTCCGTGCAAAGTGCGATGCTCAACGCGCGGGACGCGCTCGAGCGTGAAGTGCTGCGTTTCATGGAGAAGTTCCCCGAGGGCACCGACGTCCCGCTGCCGCATCACTGGGGCGGGTTTCGGCTCACGCCGGAGACGGTCGAGTTCTGGCAGGGTCGGCCGAGCCGCCTGCACGACCGGATCGTGTACCGGCGACACCCCGACGGCTGGAACATCGGGCGGCTCTCGCCGTAGGGTGCTGCAGGCGGCAGCGGGTATGAACCCTGCTGCCCCGTCACCTGTCCAACTGGCATGGAAACGCTGCTGCAGGACATCCGCTACGCGGCCCGCACGCTCCGCAAGGCGCCCGGTTTCACGCTCATCGCGGTCACCTGCCTCGCCCTCGGGATCGCGTCGAACACCACGGTCTTCTCGGCGTTCAACGCGATCCTCGTCCGACCGTTCCCGTTCACCGACCCGGACAACATCGCCTGGCTCGACCGGCGGCATGAGCTTTGCGGCTGGAACTCGAGCGTGTCATACCTCGATTTCACCGATTGGAAGGCACAGGCGAAGTCGTTCTCGGACATGGCGGCGCACTCGGGGCGGAGTCTTGCGATCACGGAAGGTGAGGAGCCGGAACGACTCCTTGGCGAGATCGCCACATGGCGCCTCTTTCCGCTGCTGGGCGTCCGGCCGCAGCTCGGGCGGCTGATCCGCGAGGACGAGGACCAGCCCGGCGCGCCGGGCGTGGTGCTGCTCAGTGATGCGCTCTGGCGCCGACGGTTTGCGGCCGACTCGGGTGTCGTCGGACAGACTGTTTCCATCAACAACCTTCCGCATACGATCATCGGCGTGATGCCGGAGCGGTTTCGGTACCCGTACCGCGCCGACGTCTGGATCCCCGCCACACCTCTCGTCCACGCGAACTCGCGGAATGCCGACGAGCTCTCCGTGGTCGGCCGGCTTGCGCCCGGCGTATCGCTCGCCGCTGCGGACCGCGAACTCGCCGCGATTCATGCCCGCCTCATCGAGCAGAACGGCGGCGAGAAGGAATGGCGCGGACGCGCACAGACACTGGCCGCGGAGTTCATCGAGGACGGTACTCGCACCATCTCGATCGCATTGATGGGCGCGGTCACGTTCGTGCTCCTGATCGCATGCGCCAACGTCGCCAACCTGATGCTGACGCGCGCCGCAGGTCGGTCGCGTGAGATTGCGGTGCGCGCCGCGATCGGAGCCGGCCGCTGGCGGATCGTGCGGCAGCTGCTCACCGAGTCGGTCATCATCGCCGCGCTGGCCGGCGCCGCGGCAGTCCCGCTGACCTGGCTTGGCATCAAGCTCATCTACCTCGGGATCCCCGCCGAGAACCCCATGCCGTATTACATGGAGTTCTCGCTCGATACGACGACGCTCATGTACACCGCCATCGTGTCGCTGCTGACCGGCGTGGTGTTCGGGCTGGCGCCGGCGCTCCAGGTCTCACGTGGCCGGGTGTACGACGCGCTCAAGGAAGGCGGACGCTCGGGAAGCTCGGGCCTCGGCAAGAACCGCATCCGCAACGTCCTCGTCATCGCCGAGGTGGCGTTGTCGCTGATCCTGCTGGTTGGCGCGTCGCTGTTCGCCCGCAGTTTCCTGGCGCTGCAGGGAACGAATGTCGGCTATGACACCGAGTCGGTGCTCACCATGCGGGCCTACCTGCCTGGCACGCGATACGACAGCGTGACCGCGCGCGCGCAGCGTGCGGAGGACCTCGTGCAGCGCGTGGCCGCGCTGCCGGGAGTCGAGGCCGTCGCGTTTTCGAACCTCGTTCCGATGGACGGCGGCGGGTCGAACTCACCGGTCGAGGTCGCCGGATCGAGCACCGAGCGTGGCCGCGAGCCGGTGATCTTCTGGGCCGGCGTCGCTGGCAGCCTGTTCGACGTGCTCGGCGTGAAGTTGCTCGAGGGCCGCGCGCTGACCGACGCGGAGTGGCGCGACAGCGCGCGCGTCGCGGTCATCAACCAGCGCATGGCCACGACCCTCTGGACGGGCCGCTCCGCGCTCGGTGGTCAGTTCCGGCTCGCGTTCCCCGGCGACACGACGCGCGCGTGGTTCACCGTGGTGGGCATCGTCCCCGACATCCGCACGTCGGGTCTCTCGGACACGGACCCGATCGCCGCGACCGCCTACCTGCCGTATCGGTTCATGGCGGTGCGCAACCACGGCCTGATGATCCGCGTCGCGAGCGGCGATCCGCTGGCACAGGTACGGGCCGTCCGGGCCGCGATCCGCGAAAGTGACGCCGCCGTGCCGGTGTTCGACGTGCAATCGCTCGAGAAAGCGCGTCAGCTTTCGTTCTGGCAGTACAAGCTGTTCGGCGCGATGTTCGGCGTGTTTGGTGCCGTCGCGCTCTTCCTCGCGGCGATCGGCGTGTACGGCGTGATCTCGTTCAGCGTAAGCCAGCGCACGCGCGATATCGGCGTGCGCGTGGCACTCGGCGCGTCCGGGCGCGACGTCGTTGGGATGATCGTGCGCCAGGGTGTCGTGCTGGCCGCGATCGGCATCGCGATCGGATTGGTCGGCGCGTTCGGCGTGACGCGCGGGGTCGCCTCCATCCTGATCGGCGTCTCCGCGACCGATCCGCTGAGCTTTGTCGGGGTGGCGCTGTTCCTGACCGCAATCGCGGCGCTGGCCAGCTTGATCCCCGCGCGGCGGGCCACGTCGGTGGATCCGATCGAGGCGCTGCGGTCGGACTGACGGGCCGGCCGCGCCGGCACTACTTCAGGGCGCCAAGCGCCTTCTTCGCCGGTTCGTGCTTCGGGTTCAACTTGAGCGCCGCTTCGTATTCGGCGCGGGCTTGCTGTTTCTCGCCGCGCTTGGCGGCGATGTCACCCAGCCGGAAGTGGATGTTCTCGGCAAGCAACCGCGGGCCCCTCGGCGTCGCGTCCGCCGGTGAGGCCAGCAAACCCCTGAGCAACTGCTCCCCGCGCTCGAGCTGCTGGCCCGAGATCGCGGCCGTACGACCGATCCAGAACTGCGCGGCGCGGTCGCCCGGGTGCGCGGCGAGGAACTGGTCCAGCGGCGCGAACCCTTCGGCCGCACGGCCGTTGTTGGACAGCCAGCTCACCAGCGTCGCGACCGCGTTGAGCGAGTCGGGGTACGCGGCGACCGCGCCGCGGTATTCCCGTTCGACCGCGGCGTTGTCCTTCGCATCAATCGCGATCCGTGCCCGCGCGTAGTGCCCGCGGTACGGACTCAGCGCGGCGACTGCCGCCGCCTGCTCGCGCGCCTTCTCCTTGCTGCCGCCCATGACGCCCGGCGCGCGCAGGTAGAACTGCAACAGCCCTTCCCTCGCGTCCACCAGCGACGGGTCGAGCGCGACGGCCTTTTCGAATTCCGACTTGATGCGCTTGGCCATGAACGGCTGCTTGAGCACGCTGGCGCGCTCGGCCTGGTCGCCGACGGCGCGGCCCAGCTCGAAGTGCGCCGCCGCGCTGTTGGCGTTCAGTTTCAGTGCGCGTTCGAGGACCTTCTCCGCTTCACCCGCCTTTCCCGAATCGTTGAGCGCACGGCCGCGAGCCAGCAGTTCCGCGAACGACTGCGCGGCACCCGCGTGCGGCGCGAGTACGATCAAAAGGGCCGCCGAAACGGCGGCCCCGGTCAGCGAACCTGCGTTGCGCGCGAACGCCGTCATTCCCATGGCTTCTCCGGGTCGTCGGTCTGCTCGCGGAGGCGGAGGTAGCTGTCGAACCTCGCCGCCGCGATTGCCCCGGATTCGACAGCCGCACGAACCGCACAGTTTGGTTCCCTGTCGTGCGCGCAGTCCTGGAACCGGCAGGTGCCCAGCAAGGGGCGGAACTCCGGGAAGCACTGGTCCAGGTGCTCCGGAGGCAGGCCCCAGAGCCCGACCTCGCGGAGCCCCGGCGTGTCCACGACAAATCCGCCGCGCGGGTCATCGAGCGGCAGCAGCGCCGCCCCCACCGTGGTATGCCGGCCCTTGTTCACCGACTCGCTGATCTCCCCCGTCCGGAGCGCCACTCCCGGGTACATCGCATTGAGCAGCGAGGACTTGCCGACACCCGATGGGCCCGCGAACGCCGATGTACTGCCGGCCAGGACGTCGTGGAGCGCCTCGAGCCCGATCCGCGCCTTCACGCTCGTCCGGTGCACCGCGTAACCCGCGCGCTCATACGGCGCCGCGAGCGCGTCCACGACTGCGGGCTCGACCAGCTCGACCTTGTTGAGCACGACCTGCGCGCGCAGTTCATTGCCCTCGGCGATCACGAGGAACCGGTCGAGCATGCGCACATGCGGTTCCGGCTTCGCCACGGCAAACACCACGACCACCTGGTCCACGTTGGCGGCGACGATGCGCTCGCCGCGCGCACCCCCGGGAGCGCGCCGCGCAAGCACCGACTTTCGCGGATGGATGCTGGTGATCGCCCAGGCATCACCGCGCGCATCGGCTTCCACCGTTATGCGGTCGCCGACCGCCAACTTGATGTTGCCGTCCTGCTTCAGGCGGCCGCGCAGCGCGGCGTCGCGAACCTGGCCGTCGGCCGTGCGCACGCTCCACACTCCGCCGGTGCCGCTCACCACCACCGCGTTGTCGTCGGTCACGCCGAGTCGGACTCCACGGCGTTCCACCAACGGCGTTTCGAATCGCCGTCGCGCGCGCGGATCAGCGAGTCAAGCACCTGCTGGGCTTCAGCCAAGGGCATGGTGCCGAGCGCGTGTTCCGCTTCGGTGTCGGTTGAGCCAAACGCCAGGAAGTCCGACTCGAGGTGCCCCTCGACCTTCTGCGCACCGAGTCGCGACCATTGCACGAACATCAGGTAGGCGCCGAACGGTTTCCCCGGGTCGCCACACGCATCGCTCGTGATCTCGAGTGAGTACGAGAACCCATCCCGCCCTTCGAGCGCGGCTGGCCGCGCGTGCACGGCGCGATAGCCCGCGACCGTGGTTTCGTCACCCTTGGAATAGTCCGGCGGGATGAACTGCCCGTGTTCTCCCACTGGGGCCGCGCGTCGCGTCAGGGGAGGATCCGCATGGCCGACGCGATCGGCTTGGTCACGCGGAGGACCGGGTGAAACCGGGCAGCCGGCGCCTGCTTCATCGCCTCGTCCAGCTGCGAATCGAAGAAGTTCCACGTCGTCAACCCGTCATCCGACTGCGGCTCGAGCAGCATCATCGCCAGCACGCCCAGCGGCTGCGACGTGCGCACGACCAGCGCCGGCGCCACCCACGTGCGCTCGGGCAACGCCTGCCACTTGCCCTCGAGCCGCACTTCGGCGTGCCCCTGGAACGGCTGACCGCGCCGCACGAGCGAGTCAATCATGAATCGCTCGGCGCCGTCGAAGAACGCTCCCTTCGGCGCCTCCTCGACGATCACGCCGTGCATCCGGAGCCGGTGCATCGCGGAGTCCACGGCCGCTGTCTTCGCGAAGACGTACGCGACGGGCGGCGTCGCCGTCAGCGTCGGGTCGAAGGTGACCTTCACCGGCATCTGGTGCGTCACGAAGCGACCGCTGCGCTTGAACCCGCAGCGCACGCCGGGCTCGCTCAACGGCCACGGGCACGGCTGTGCGCCTCGCCCGCCGCCGCGGCCCCCGCGCCCGGCGCCCAGCTGCCCCTTCGCTTCCGGGATCGTATCCAGCGGTTCCTCGATCACCGGCATGGTCTTCGGCGACTTCGTGAGCGCCGCGCGGATCGGCACGGCCTTGATCGTCCCGGCCATCAGCGCCGCGTCCGCCCCGCGCGTGATGCCAAGTACCGCCCGCGATTTCTCCGCCGTCATCGAGAGCAGCTCGCGAATGAACGCTTCGGTGCTCTTCACGCGGCGCTCGAACGGATCGTGCGAATACGCCTCGCTCAGGATCGAAAGGCGACCGCGCAGCCCGTAGTAGTTCGTGCCGTACCGCGGGAGATGCTCGTAGCTGGACCAGCTCCGCGCGGCACCCTGCGCGGACGGGCCTTCGTCGCCCGAGAAGTTGCCGTAATCGAATACCTCGAACTTGTGGCGCGCGCGCATGCGCTGCCGGATCCCGGGCAGCATGGAGTCGCGCACGAACGCGCCGCCGAACGTCCCGCCGGCGATCCCGGCCGCGGGGTGCAGCGACGGCGCATACGTGAGTGCGTACCCGTGGAAGCTGCCGTTGGTCGTGTGCAGGTCAACGAACAGGTCCGGGTCCCACGCGTTGAACATCGCGAGCGACGCGCGCGTCTCGGGCGCCTCGGCCTTGATGTAGTCGCGGTTCAGGTCCAGCCCGTTCGCGTTCGGGCGCTGCCCCACCAGTTCGGGCCCGTTCTGCGCACCCCGGTTCTGCGCCTGCGGGCGGAACACCTCATTGCCGTCGCCATTGTAGATCGGCACGGCGATGAGCACGATTGAGTCGAGCACGTTGCGCTTCGTGTCGAACACGAGATCGCGCAGCACGGCCTGCAGCGCTTCCTTCCCCTCCACCTCACCGGCGTGGATGTTGCCCTGGATGTACACGATCGGCCGGCCGAGCCGCCGCGCCTCGGACGGCGTGTTCACGAGCGGGCGCGACGCGATGATGTACGGGAGCTCGCGCCCCTGCGTCGTCGTGCCGATCGCGCCGACCCGTACCCGACCGCCCCGCACCTGCAGCGAGTCCACGAACGCGATCACATCCGCATGGGTAGACGTCTCCGTGTACTTCGAACGCTCGGCGCGCGTCTGCTGCGCGCCGAGCGTTGACCCGGCCGTCGCGATGACGAGTACGGAGGCGAGGGCGTGAGCGAGGCGGCGATCGTGCATGGTCTGCCTGTTGTTGACGCGACGTGGACGGAATGGCGAGCCAGCCGGTGCGGCTGTCATCGCAAGCTGCCGTAAATGCTACCCTTGGACTGCGCCAGCCGCACGAGCGCGTCGCAGGGCGCGAATCGGTCCGGGTGCGACTGCTCGAGCGTCTCGAGGCGCTGCACCAGTCCGGCCGCGCCGATCGCGTCAATCGTGCGGAACGGCCCGCCGCGGAACGGGGGATACCCGATCCCGAAGATCGCGCCGATGTCGCCGTCCCGCGCCTGGCGCACGACGCGCTCGTCCAGGCAGCGCATCGCCTCGTTGAGCATGATGAGCGACAACCGTTCCTGGATGGCCTCCGCGTCCGTCGGACGGCGTGACACGCCGGGCGCAAGCAATGCGTACACGCTCTCGTCCACGCCGCGCTTCCGCCCTCGGTCGTCATACCGGTAGAAACCGCGCTTGTTCTTCCGCCCCAATCGGCCGTCGTCGAGGAGCCGCTTGATTCCTTCCGACGACCGCAGCCGCTCGCCGAACGCGGCGTGGAAGATCCCGCCGGACTTCCCCGCCACATCGAGCCCGACCTCGTCGAGCAGTGCAACGGGCCCGACCGGAAATCCCCAGTCGAGCATCGCGCGATCAATCGCGTCGATCGCCACGCCCTCTTCCAGCAGGCGGCCCACCTCGTTGAGGTACGGTGCCAGGATGCGATTGACAAAGAAGCCGGGACTGTCATTGACGACGATCACCGTCTTCCCGATCCGCCGTCCGTAGGCCACGACCGTGGTGACGACGTCGGGCGCCGTGGTCGGGGTGACGATCACCTCGAGCAGCGGCATCTTGTGCACGGGCGAGAAGAAGTGCATCCCGATCACGCGCTCGGGTCGTGCGCTCGAGCGCGCGACTTCGGCGATCGGGATCGTGCTCGTGTTCGTCGCGAAGATGGCGTCCGGCCCGGTGGCCGCCTCGACTTCACGCAGCACGCCGTGCTTGACCGCCAGGTCCTCAAACACCGCCTCGATACTCAGTGGCAGGTTCGCGAATCCGTGGTAGGACGTCGTGCCGGCGACCAGCGAGAGTTCGTCGGCATGCTGCGACGCGGTGACCTGCTTCTTCTTGAGCCGCTCCCGCAGGACGTCGCGCACCGCGGCGAGTCCCTTGCCGACCTGGGCCGCCGATACGTCCTTGAATCGCACGTTCGAGCCCGCCTGCGCCGCGACCGCCGCGATGCCGGCGCCCATGAACCCGGTGCCGAGCACGCCGATTCGCGTGATGTCCCGCGGCGCCGGTCCGCCGGCGGCGACGCCCGAATCCTTCTTCAGCGCATTGGTGGCGAAGAAGATGGAGATCAGGTTGCGCGACACCGCCGTCATCGCCATCTCGCCGAACAGCCGCGATTCCGCCGCATACCCCGCCTCCGCGGAGCGGAGTCCGGCCTTCACGGCGCTGATCGCCGCCGGCAGCGCCGGGTAGTTGCCGCGCGTCTTCGCGAGTGCGGCCTTGCGCGCCTGCGCGAAGACCACCGCGCGCCCAGGCGCCGTGTCGTCGAGGATCCGGCCGACCACCGAC
>Ga0194121_10004371_pt1 | contig 20525 bp, 16 predicted proteins | sample TA2MahCa50mmetaG_FD_148609 | JGI IMG/M metagenome (GOLD analysis project Ga0194121, IMG submission 148609) | Freshwater microbial communities from Lake Tanganyika, Tanzania - TA2015020 Mahale Deep Cast 50m | ecosystem: Environmental > Aquatic > Freshwater > Lake | place: Tanzania: Lake...
ATGCTCCGGCGGCCACCGTCGCCCTGATCGGCGTGCGCTTCCGCCGCGCGGGCCGGCTGTACTACTTCGATCCGCTGACGATCCCATTCCGCCTGAACGAATACGCGATCGTCGAGACGCCGCGCGGGCTGGCGGCCGCGCGGGTCGTCATCGAGCCGATGCGCGTGGCCAGCGCCGACCTCCACGGGCCGCTGAAGCCGGTGATCCGCAAAGCGTCCAGCGACGATCTGGTGCAGATGGCGGCGTTTCACGACCAGGAGCCTGCGGCGGAGAGGGTGTTTGCTGAGAAGATCCGCGCCTTTCAGCTTCCCATACAGCCGGTCAAGGCCGAGTACAACTTCGACGGAACGACGCTGACCCTGCATTTCGCAACCACCCACGCGCAACTGGACTTCACGGCGCTGGTCACGGATCTCGCAACGACGTTCCGCACCCGGGTGGAGCTGCGCCAGGTGGGACCGCGAGAGCGCGCGCGCATTCGCACCGGCATGGGCCGCTGCGGCCGGGAACTCTGCTGCGCAACCTTCCTGACGGAGCTCGACACGGTGACGTTGCGGATGGCCAAGGACCAGAATCTTCCGCTCAACCCCAACAAGATTTCTGGCGTGTGCGGTCGCTTGCTGTGCTGCCTGCAATACGAGCACGAGGGCTATGTGGCCGACAAGATGGCGCGCGAAGGGGAGCTTGGGGGAGGCGGCTGTGCCACCAGCGGCAAGTGTGAGTCCTGTGGCGTGCACGACCTCAAGGCAGCGCTCGGCCAACCCGTGGCGCCTGGCTACGGCCCGGCCGCCGACGCCCCGCCTACGTCGCCGAGCGGGGAGGAGGCCAGCACGGCCGCACCGGCGGACGACGGATCGCCGGCCTCCGTCGGCTCCCCCGGCCCGGCTCAGAGCCGCCGTCGGTGGCGGCGTCACCGACGGCGCGGCCACGGCCAGGTCTGGTCCCCGCGCCAGTCAAGTCCGCCGCAGGGTTAGGGACGCGCGGCGTCGAACCGCGTGTAGACCGGAGTCTCACCCGGTTCGACGACGAAGATTGCATAGACGCGCGCCTGGCTGGCGCGAAGGCGTAGGCGCGCCGGCTGTCCCACGGGTGCCGCGCTCTGCCCGAGGCCGCGCCAGCGCACCGGGTGGCGGACCGAGTCCCCGCTAAATGGCTGACAATCGGCTTCGGTGAAGCCCCTGAGCGGCTGCTTCTGCGCGTCCAGAATCTCCGCGCGCACCCAGCCACCAGTAGCAATGCGTGCGTTGACGAACACGGCCAGCGAGGGCAACGCGAAGGCGTAGGTTGTGAGTTCCCCGGGGTCCGACCCGGCGGACAGTCCCACGAAGCGGTCCGGCAACAGACTGGCGTAGCCCAGACCCGCCGTCTGTGGCTCCAATTCCCAGTGCATCTGGTGGCGCATGTTGGTGCCGGCGAAGTAGTAGCGGATCTCATCCGGCAGAAAGACGGGCTGCGAAGCGCACTGGAGGTTCCCGCGATCCCAAGCGTCCCCGCTGCCGTGTGGAATGAACGGAACGCCCTAGGCGACCCAGTGCCAGGCGTGGCCCGAACGTGCGTAGGCCAGCTCCGCCTCCTGATAGCCGTGCATCTTGCTGGGCCCCGCATCGTTGGCGTCGGTGTGGTAGATCCACAGCGTGCCCAGCTCGTAGGGGCCGTAGGTCGTGGCGCCCAGTCCATAGAACTGGATCTGGGGAGGATCGCCGGCATCGGGCTCGAGCACCAGGCGAGGCTCGCCGGCCCATTGCATGAAGTTCCACGACTCGCTGCGGAACACCAGGCGCCCGAACCCGTGCCAGCGGTGGTACGCCACGTAGCGACCGTCCTGGGCCTGCAGCAACCCAATCGGGCAGTCCGGGTTGGTAGGGATGACCGGATAGCGGCGCACGGGGTCCCAGTGGACGCCGTCCGCACTTCGGTAGGCGGCGATGCAATCCGATGGCTTCGGCCCGCACAGGAGCTTGTAGCGCCAAGCCTCCCGCGGTTCCGCCGCGTCGTAGATGACGGCCGACCCCACCGCATTGTCCGCGAACACGATGTTGGTGCGCTGGCCGTCGACCTGGTGCACGTCCAGCGCGGGCCGCCGCCACGCGACTCCGTCGTCGCTCTCGGCGTAGGCCAGGCAGGTGGTCCAGGGGCGATGGATGACGTTGTGCCAGAGCTGGAAGGGACCAGCCTCACGCTTCACCACGCTGCCGAAAAGCTGCAGGTTACCGTTCTCCCAGGGCTGATCAGCCGTGAACAGCGGATTGCCCGGGTGCTTCGCCGGTTGCTCCAGATGACGGTTGAAGCTGTGGAGCGTCTCGATCTCGCGGTAGTCGAAGAACAGGACTTTGATCATGGCTATGCGCCGCCAGCAGTGCGTGCGCTGGCCATTGTGGTGCGCGCACGTCGCCGTTGGTGCGACGCGCTCCCGCTGACGGTCCTTAGCGCATCGATCCGCGCGGCGCCCAGGCGAAGGTGGGGGCTGCCGACGCCAGCCCGCCGGCCCGACGGCCGAACGCCAATCCCGCCGCCGCTCGCCCAGCGGTCGGGGGTCGGGCCTACTTGACGGGCGACGCCTTGGCCATGAGCGGCGCGGTGGCGGGATCCTGCCGCAGAAACTCGATGATCGCCCGTTCGCCGATGCGCCGGTGGAAGTAGCCGAGTTCCTCGCCATCGTGCCGGTGCGCGGCGTAGTTGCGAAACAGCGCGTCGATGAGCGGGGCGCACTGGTTCCGTGGCAGATTGCGCAAATAGATGGTCTTCTCGGTTTCGCCCGGGAGCGGTACCCCTTGGTGGCGGGCGTCCTCGGTGCCGCCGAGCTTCACCATGTAGATGTCGTTGCCCACCCCGACGAGGCCAATGGCTTTGGTCGCCGGCCGGAAGCACTGCCGCTCGCAGCCGGTGATGCCGATGGACGTGGCGAGATCGCCCCAGCCCTTGCGCTCGAGGTCGTCAAGCAGGTAGGGCAGGAAACGCTCGGAGTCGGCATAGGCCAAGCCGCAGGTGGGCAGCGCTACGCACGAACCGGAGCGGCGGCGCAGCTCGCCATAGGGCCGGCCATGGCGGAGCCCGAAGGCAAACTGGCGCAAGCTCGCTTCAAAACGCTCGGCGTCAGCGGGCTGGATGTTCGTGAACAGGAGATCCTGATTCGGGGTGACGAAGAGCTCGATGCCGTCGAACGTATCCATGACGTGCCGCGTCATGGTCTTAAGGCGGCCGTTGGGACCGTCGATCACGCGGCCGCTTTCAATGAAGGCGCCAAAGCTCAGCAGGCCATTGTCGGGCTGCTGGAACCAGCCGTGGTGGAGGTCGCGCGCTCCGTGGTCGAACTCCGGGTCCGGCGGGTCGAACGGCCCGATGCGCCCGCGCAGTTGATCCTGGTACCAGGACGTCCCCATCTTGCGCACCAAGTACTTGAGCCGGGCCCAGTGCCGGTTCTCCCGGTCGCCCCACTCCATGTGGACGTCGACGATGCCGTCCAGCGCGGCAAACAGCCGCTCGGGCGGGAAGACGCCGATGGGCTGGCCTAGGGCCGAACCGGACGCGTAGGTGTTGCGCTGCCCTTGGCCACCACCGATGTAGACCTGGAATGCCGCCACGGCGCCGTGGTCGTGGACCGGAGCGATGCCGATGTCGTTGGTGCGCAGTTCCACGCAGTTGTCCGGCACCCAGGCGCCACTGGTGGGATCCAGGCGGCCGGCCGAAAAGGCGATCTTGAATTTCCGATTGAGGAAATTGGGGTCGTACTCGAAGTGCGGCTTCGGCTGACCGTAGGGGTTCACCTCCGCGCCATCGCGTCGCACCTGCTCCGGATCAAGCTCGAAAACCTGGATGTAGGCGGCGGGCGGCAGACGGAAATAGCGGCCCAGCGCGGCGGCGACGCGCGTCGCGTCGTAGACCGTCGAATGGTGCGAGGCGGGGCAGCCCATCACGTTGCGGACGTTGTCGCCGCAGCCGTTCATGGTGTAGAACCCGCTGTCGGCGATCGCCTGGATCGCGGATGGCAGGTCGCGCTTCGACACCCAATGCAGTTGAATGTTCTGCCGGGTCGTGAGGCGCAGCGAGGGCAGCTCGGACCAGGGGTCGCGGGCGTAGCGCTCGGCGACCTCATCGAGCAAGCGCCATTGCGCGCGCGTGAGCGGCCCGCCACCGGGGATCGTGATGCGCAGCATGTACATGTGGAACTTGTTGTTGGGATCCGTGTCACGATTGAATTGCAGGTACGTGCCGTGACTCTTGAGCAGCGTGGCGGCTTCGAAGCCCACGGCGTTGGTGCCACGGTCATGCACCTCGCGCTGCAGGGCCGGCGTCCACAGGTCGTCTGAGGCGAGCTTGACCCACTCCTCGTCGGCGTAATCGTCGACGGGCGTGCGGAAATTTGGTCCGATGCGATCCAGCAGCGCCGCCGTCAGGTCGTCAACGGGGAAGCTCACTGCATGCCTCGTTCTCGCAGGCCGTCACGCCCGGATGGCACCGACCGCGCGTTCCCGCGCCAGAGGCCTGGCGGGGCATCGTCCCGCGCGCCCCAACGCAGTCCCACCCGCGGCCGACTGTCGCCCCATGACCCAGGTCCAGGCACCTCCATCATAGTCGGCCCGAAGAGAGTCAACAAACTCATCTTCCGTCCTCCAGGGGCATCCCAGGCGGTGTGGAGGCCATCCGATCGAACGATCGGGCACGAGTCGACCGGCCGTTTGCTGGGCCCGACCAGACGTGCGCTACAGGTCTGGAGATCCGCTGGACGTCTTGCCACGCGGCCGAGGACCGATGGCCTGCGCGAGAATCTTCCGAATGGCGCCGGAATCAGGAAGTTCTTGACTTTGTTGATTGACTACGCCATCTTTATGAATGCGTTGGCGCGGCCGCGAGCTGGGGTGGGCCCCGGCGGAGCGATCGGGCCGCTGGCGGTGGCTAGCTGGCCACCGGTCGGATCGAGCTTGAGGCGGGCTAGGCTACCAATGACGAATGCGCCGGAGCCGACCTTCCCAACAGAGGTCATCGAGACCGATCTCCTGATCATCGGGGGCGGCACCGCGGGGTGCTTGGCCGCGGTGGAGGCGCGCGAGCAAGATCCCAGGCTGCGCGTGCTGATCCTCGAGAAGGCGCACATCGATCGCAGCGGCTGCCTGGCCACGGGCATGAACGCCATCAATGCGTATCTGAACCCGGGCGAGACCCCCGACACCTTCACCCGTTTCGTCCGCTTCGACAACATGGGCCTGGTGCGCGAGGACCTGGTGCGCTCCATGGCGGAGCTCTTCGAGTACGGCGTCAGGAAAGTCGAGAGCTGGGGGCTGCCCATCCTCAAGCGCGAGGACGGCGGATATCTGCCCCGCGGACGCTGGAACATTCAGATCAACGGCGAGTCCATCAAGCCCATCATCGCCCGGGCGGCCCTGCGCGCCGGCGCACGGGCGCTGAACTGGGTCGTCGCCACGAACCTCCTGCGCGATGGGGAGCGGGTCGCCGGGGCGATGGGGTTCAGCGTGCGCACCGGCAAGTTCTATGTGGTCAAGGCGAAGGCGACCATCATCGCCACCGGCGGCGCGGCGGGCCTCTACCGGCCCCACAACGTTGACGACGCGCAGCACAAGACCTGGTACTCGCCATTCAATACCGGTGCGGGCTACGCCATGGGGATCCGGGCCGGCGCGGAGATGACCTCGTTCGAGATGCGCTATATCGCCCTGCGCACCAAGGACGTCATCGCACCCACCGGCACGATCGCGCTCGGAGCCAACGCGCCGCAGGTCAACGCCCGCGGCGAGAAGTTCATGGAGACACGCTGGGAAAGCTGGGGCGGCGATCGCGCGCCCACACCGGTCCGCAGCTACGCGCCGATCGAAGAGGTCAAGGCCGGGCGCGGGCCCGTCTACCTGGACACCCGGGCCCTTGATGCCGCGGGCGTCCGCAAGCTCAAAGAGCGCTTCCTAGACATGTATCCCGACCAGGTGCTGTATTGGATCGCCAACGATCTCGACCCCAGTCAGACGGCCGTGGAAGTGCAGACCACCGAGCCGTACATCGTGGGCGGACACTGCCAGGCGGGGTACTGGATCGACGTCCAGCGACGCACGACGCTGCCCAGCCTCTATGCCGCGGGCGACGTGGCCGGCGGCGCGCCGTACAAGTTCATCAGCGGCTGTTGGGCCGAGGGGGTCATCGCGGCGCGAGCTGCAGTGGCGCAGATCGGGGATGGCGCGGCGCCAGCGGCCGACGAGGCGCAGGTCGCGGACGAACGCGCCCGCGTGTACCGGCCGCTGCAGGCGGTGGTGGACGGACACGCCGTCAGCCCGCGCGAGATGGAGGCGCGCCTGCAGAAGACGCTCGAGCACTATGCCGGCGGCGCCACCGTCTCCTACGAGCTCAACGAGGAGCGCTTGGCCGTGGCCGAGGCCGAGGTCGACCGCTTTCCGGCCCAAGTACCGTACCTGCACGCGACCTCGCTCCACGACCTCATGCAGGCGCACTCCGTGATCGATCGGGTCGACGTGGCGCAGGCGCTGGTGCGCCACTTACGGCACCGCAGGGAGACCCGCTGGCCTTCGTATCAGACGCGGGTGGACTATCCGGCGCGCGACGACGCGCGCTGGCTGGTGTTCGTGAATTCACGGCGGGATCCGGCCACGGGCCAAATCCACCTGCTGGAGCGGCCGTACGAACAATTGGTCGATGGCGACCGCTACCGGCCGAATGGGTAGCACCGTGAAGAGCACCTGGCGGCAGCGCGTCGCTGGGCTCACCGGGCGCATGCGCCGAGTCCAACCCGTCTCCCTGGAAGGCGGCGGAGAACCCTCCGCGGGAGGGTTCTCCCAGCGGCGGGTCGCCGTGGGTAGCAGTGAGGGTCCCGCCCCCCCACCCTCTCCCCCAGCCGGAGCGGGGCGAGAGCGCGGAGCTGGTCGAGGCGCGGGGCGGCCGCGGCGCACGGCGTGGGCCGCACCCGTGAGCGTCCCTACAGGATTCAGCGGCCGGATCTCCCAAAATGCGGAGCGACCCGCGGTGGGCCTCCGGCGCGTCAGGAGGGTCTAGATCCATGCCGGTAGTCGTTGACCGCGAGGCCTGCAACGCCTGTAACGGGTCTCGCCAGCCGCCGTGCGTGCGGTTGTGCCCGGGGGATCTGATGTTCATCTCGGACGTGCACGGCAAGGCCGAGTTGCGCGCGTCGGCCGACTGCTGGGACTGTTACGCCTGCGTGAAGGGCTGCCCCCAGGAGGCGTTGGAGATTCAACTCTCGTATCAAATGGCTTTCCGGGGCGCCTCCGTGCGCCCGCATATTCTCTCGGCCGACAAGATCAAATGGACCGCCACCGACCTGCGCGGCCAGGTGGAGGAATGGGTGATCCCGACGAAGATTCTGCCGGTTGCGCTGGATGAGCGCCAAGCGGAGTCGGCGGAGGAAATCGAAGCCGAGCTGGCTGACGCCACGGGCCGGCCGGGCTACGTCATATGAGCAGCCACGCCACCAGGCACGCCCTGCGGATCACAGCGCGCCAGCTCTCCGACGTCGAGCTGTTGCGCGTCGGCGCCTATGCGCCCCTGGCGGGCTTCCTCGTGCGCGCGGACTACGAGCGGGTGGTCGAGGAGATGCACCTCGCCAGCGGTGCGCCCTGGTCGATTCCGATCACCCTCGCGGTGGACGACGCCACCGCCGCGACGGTGGACGAGGGCGACCTACTCGACCTCCGGGCGCCCGACGGCCGGGTCGTGGCCGTCATGTCCGTCCACGAGAGATTTCGCTACGACAAGCAGCGCGAGGCGCAGAGCGTCTATCGGACGACGGACGAGGCGCATCCGGGGGTCGCGGCGCTGTACGCCCAGGGCGACACGCTGCTGGGAGGTCCGTTGATCCAAACCGACGCCCCGCTCGATGGCGCATTCGCGCGCTACCGGCGTACCCCCGCCGAGCTGCGGGCGATCTTCCAAGAACGCGGTTGGACCACCGTCGTGGGCTTCCAGACGCGCAACCCGGTCCACCGGGCGCACGAATACCTCCAGAAGGTCGCCCTGGAGATCGTGGACGGGCTGCTCCTGCACCCCATCGTAGGCGCCACGAAGGACGATGACGTGCCCGCCGAGGTGCGGATGCGGTGCTACGAGCTCTTGCTGCAGAACTACTACCCGGCCGAGCGGGTCGTGCTGTCGGTGCTGCCGGCGGCCATGCGCTACGCGGGCCCGCGCGAGGCCATCTTCCACGCCTTGGTGCGACGCAACTACGGCTGCACGCACTTCATCGTGGGCCGCGACCACGCGGGCGTGGGCGATTACTACGGCACCTACGACGCGCAGCATATCTTCAAGGAGTTCGCGCCCGGCGAGCTAGGCATCACCCCGCTCTTCTTCGAGCACGCCTTCTGGTGCACGGCGTGCGGCAGCATGGCGACCACCAAGACCTGCCCGCATGGCCCCGCGCAGCGCGTGGCGTTGAGCGGGACCAAGCTGCGCGCCATGCTCGGCGCCGGCGAGCTGCCGCCGCCCGAGTTCACTCGGGCCGAAGTGGCGGCGGAACTCCTGGCGGCCTATCGACGCGGGTAGCGAACCGGCCACCGAGGCGAGGCCCTCGTAGGGGCGTTCAATTGAACGCCCCTACGATGCCGCGCTGCGTCGATGTGGGGGCGGCTCGCGATCGGGCGGCCGCGCCCTGCGGGCCCTCGCCCTGGAAGGCGGCGTGGAACCCTCCGCGGGAGGGTTCTCCCGGTGGGGGTCGCCGTGGGAAGGGCGAGGGTCGTCGCGGGCATGGCACGCCGCGTCCCAACACCGCAGCGGGCCATGCGATCATCGGCGGAGCGTTCGCCATGACGGTGCCGCCCCTCATCCGCCTCGCCACTCGCCCCACGCCGCTCGCGCGCGCGCAGTCGGCGCTGGTGGTCCGCTGGTTGCGCGCACTGGGGCCGGATTTGCAAGTGGAGATCGTCCCGATCCGCTCCGCCGGCGACGTGGATCAGACGCGGCCGATCGAAGCGCTTGGCCGCGGCGCCTTCGCGAAAGCGGTCCAGGCCGCGCTGCTGGACGGTCGGGCGGACCTCGCCGTGCACAGTTTCAAGGACCTGCCGACCACGCCTGCGCTCGATCTGACGGTTGCGGCGGTGCCGGTGCGGGCCGATCCGCGCGATGTCTTGGTGGCCGGACCGATCCGAAGCGTGGCCGCCCTGCCGCATGGCGCCGTGGTCGGGACGGACAGCCCGCGGCGTCGCACCCAGCTCGCGTTGCAGCGGCCGGATGTGGTGTTTGTGCCGATTCGCGGCAGCGTGGAGACACGGGTCCGAAAAGTGGCCGACGGTACGGTCGCGGCCACCGTCCTCGCGCGTGCGGGCCTGGAACGGGCCGGCCTTGCGCAGGCGATCAGCGCGGTCCTGGAGCCGCCAGACTTTCTGCCCGCGCCCGCGCAGGGGGCGCTGGCCGTGGAGACGCGCGCCACCGACATCGTGCTGCGCCGCCTGGTCGAGCGCATTGACGATCCGGCCGCCCGGGCGGCGACGACCGCGGAACGAGCGTTCCTCCGCACGCTGGAGGGCGGTTGCAGCGTGCCCGCGGGCGCGCTTGCCACGCTCGACGGAGCGCGCCTCTCGCTCCAGGCGGGCGTCTACGAGCCAACCGGAGCGCGCTTCGTCAGCCTGACGGGCGACGCCGCCGCCGCGGAAGAGCTGGGCCGGCAAGCGGCCGAGTATCTGCTGGCGCGAGTCGCGCACACGCCGTGAGCGCTCGACCTGGAACGATCTACTTGGTGGGCGCGGGACCCGGCGACCCTGGACTTATCACGGTGCGCGGGCTGGAGATCTTGAAGACCGCCGCAGCCGTGGTGTACGACCGCCTGGTGGCGCCCGAACTGCTGAACCACGTGCGGCCGGACGCGGTGCGCGAGTTCGTGGGCAAGGCGCCCGGCCAAGCCGCGCGGACGCAGACCGAGATCAGCGCGCTCCTGGTGCGCCTCGCACGCGAAGGGCGTGCGGTCTGCCGTCTGAAAGGCGGTGACCCGTTCGTGTTTGGCCGCGGCGGCGAAGAAGCGCTGGCGGCCGCCGACGCGGGCGTCCCGTGCGAGGTGGTGCCGGGCGTCACGTCGGCCATCGCGGCGCCGGCCAGCGCAGGCATCCCGGTGACCCATCGCGGCGTGGCGGCGGCGGTGACGATCGTCACCGGGCATGAAGATCCGGCGAAGGCTGAGCCGCAGGTGGATTGGGCGGCCTGTGCCCGCTTGCCCGGCACCCTGGTAATCATGATGGGCGTGGGCACGCTGGCGGCCACGGCGGCGGCGCTCGTGGCGGGCGGGCGTGACCTGAACGAGCCAGTGGCCGTGATCGAGCGTGGAACGATGCCGGCGCAGCGGTGGGTCAGAGGCACGCTGGCCTCAATCGTTGAGGCGGTTCGGCGCGAGGGGATCGGGAACCCTGCCGTCGTCGTCGTGGGACCCGTGGTCGGCGTCCTGAGTCCCATGCCCTCGCCGCTGGGACAGCCGAGTTGAGGGCGCGATCACAGCCATGACGGCACCCTCGTCATACCCATGAACGTCCCATTCCGTGTCGTTGTGACCCGCCCGGAAGGCGAGCCTGACAGTCTGGCGGAGCGCTTGCGTGAGCTGGGGTGCGTCGTGGTATCGGCGCCGTCGATCGAGATCGGGCCGCCGCGCAGCTATGAGGACCTCGACCGTCTGGCGCGCAGACCGGATGCGGCGGCGTGGATTCTGTTCACCAGCCAGCACGCGGTGCGCCATTTCGTGCAGCGCCAAAAGCGGCTTCGACGCGGTGCGGCCGTGACACTCGGTGGCGCGAAGGCGGCAGTGGTCGGCCGAGCCACGGCGGAGATCGCGCAACGGGCCGGCATCGACGTGGCGCTGACGTCGTCGGGTCGCACCGGGCACGACCTCGCTGCCGAGGTGGCGGCCCGCGCATCGCCGGGCTGCACGGTGGTGCTCGTACAGGCGGAAGACGGCCGCCCCGAGGCGGCGGAATCTCTGGCGCAGGGCGGCTTCGACGTGCGCGTCGTGGCGGCCTATCGCACGCGTCCGGCGCAGGTGCCTGTCCAGGTGCAGGCGGAGGTACGCGCGGGCACGGTCAACGCGATCGCGTTCGCCAGTCCGTCGAGCGCCCTCAGTTTCGCCATCGCGCTTGGGGGGCTCGCCAACATTCCCGCGTCAGTCTGCGTCGGCACGATTGGACCGACCACCGCCGCGGCGTGCGAGCGTGCGGGCCGCACGCCCGACGTGGTCGCGCCGGCGTCCACCAGCGCGGCGCTGGCGCAGGCAATGTTCGCGGCGCTGCGGTCTGCGCAGCGGCCCGCGGGATCGGGGCCTTCCAGGTAGGGGGGCACGGCGCCTGCGGCGCCGCACCCCGGTGTTCGCCGGCGGGTGGTTCGGACTCGAGAGCGATCCGCGCTCGCCCCGACAGGACTTGGCGGCGAAAGCGAAGAGGCCCAGGCAGATGGCCTGGGCCTCTGTCGGCGGTCCGGGCGAGTGACGCGCCCGGACCGCTGACTTACCTAGTAACGCCCGCCGCCACCGCCGTAGCCGCCACGGCCGCCGCCACCACCGCCCCCACCACCGTAGCCCCCCCGGCCAGCGCCGCCGCGGGAGCCACCGCGGTCTTCACGTGGTCGAGCCTCGTTTACCGTCAGCGCACGCCCACCGCTCTGCGAGCCATGCAAGGCGCTGATGGCCGCGCGCGCCTCCGTGTCGTTGGCCATCTCCACGAAGCCGAATCCGCGCGAGCGCCCTGTTTCCCGGTCCTTGACCACCGTGGCCTGTCCGACGGCGCCGTATGGGCTGAACATGGCCGCCAGCTCCTCGTCGGTGGTGTTATACGACAGATTGCCCACATAAATCTTCATGAAACCCATGCCCTGTGCTATCCGCCGGCGCACCCCGTGCCCCGGCTGCGAGTCCCGCGTTCGCGCGGTGCCACCACAACATCCCCGCCGAGTGCATGCCAGCCAAAGCGGCCGGCCATTTCGCGCGGACCCGGGCTCTCCGAACTGTCGCGTCACCCGACGATTCGGAAGAAACGGCTACCCCGCCCTGCATGACAAGCCATACCGGCTCACGCCGGAGTGCTGACAAGCAATTCGACCCTTGCACGGTAGCACGCGGATGGCGGTCGCGGCGGCACGCTCCGTGGTGCCTGCAACGCCCCGCGCGGCACGCCATGCGGTCACGCCCGACCGCCGTCGATCCGGTGGGGCCGCCCTCGCCGTTCGTGGAGTCGACGCACGGCCGAGCCGCGATGCCCGCGCGAGCGGCGCGCCCAGCGCGCATGTCGGTGGTGCCGCCGCCAGGGCCACGGCGCAGCGCCTGCGTGTCTGCACGGGGTCTACGCGGAGCCGGCGTCGCGGAGCCAGCTGGCGGCGTCGGGCGCGAAGTAGGTGATGATGATGTCCGCCCCCGCGCGGGCGATGGCCGTGAGCGCTTCGAGCGCGGCGGCGCGCTCATCCAGCCAGCCGTTCGCGGCCGCGGCTTTGATGGCGGCGAACTCTCCGCTGACGAAATACGCGGCCGTGGGAACGGCGTAGGTGGCTTTGACGCGCGCGACGACGTCGAGACAGGTAAGCGCCGGCTTCACCATCACGATATCCGCGCCCTCGGCCAGATCGAGCGCGACCTCGCGCAGCGCCTCGTCCGCGTTGGCGGGGTCCACTTGATACGTGCGCCGATCGCCGAAGGCGGGCGCGGAGTCCGCCGCCTCGCGGAACGGGCCGTAGAACGCGCTGGCGTACTTGGCGGCATACGCCAGGATGGCCACCTCCGCGAAACCCTCGGCGTCGAGGCCGCGGCGAATAGCGCCGACCCGGCCATCCATCATGTCCGAGGGTGCCACGACGTCCGCCCCCGCAACGGCGTGCGACACGGCCACTTCCACGATGCGCGCCACGCTGGCGTCGTTGTCGATGGCGCCGTCCCGCACCAGGCCGCAGTGGCCGTGGTCGGTGTAGGCGCAGAGGCACACGTCGGTCATGACCGCCAGGTCCGGCGCGGCGGCCTTGATCGCGCGCACCGCACACTGCACGGCGCCAGTGGCAGCCGAAGCCTCACTGCCCACCGGGTCCTTCGCCACCGGCCGTCCGAACAGCAGGACGGCCGAGATGCCGAGCGCCGCGACGCGCTCAGCTTCCGCGACTACACGGTCGACCGACCGGTGGAATTGGCCAGGCATGGCGGCGATGGGGCGTTCGACGCCCTCGCCAGGCACGACGAACAGCGGGTAGACAAACTGGTCGACGCTCAGCCGGGTCTCGCGTACCAACCGGCGCAGCGCGGGCGTGCGACGGAGACGACGGGGACGCTGGAGGAGGTGAGCGATACGGTCGCCTGCGCCGTCAGCGGAATTCGCCCTCACCCCAGCCATCTCCCCAGTGAGCGCGGGAGCTGAAATGGGAGATGGTGCTGGGGCGGAGCCGTGCACGCGCGAACGTCCCCGTAGGGGCGCCTCGCGAGCCGCCCATACCCCGTCGCCGCCGTGCTCAACCACCCGCAGCCCCCGCTTCCTCCACCTCGCGGTCCCACGTTGCACGCAGCCCGAGCGACCTACAGGTCATTGTAGGGGCGGCTCGCGAGGCGAATCCACGGGCCATACTGTTCCGTCTGTCTCGAGAGTAGGAGGAAAACGTCGTGCAGGGAGCGATGCGCATCAAGTTGGGAGTACGCGCAACTCGTAATGGTATGAGGAGTATGACTCGAAGTGGGACGCCTGGAAGGGAGCGTACCGGGTTGTAGTCTGCAGTTCAGCCGGACATACCAGCGAGATCATCCATATCGAAAAATCGAGGCCAGGCAAAGAAGGCCACGTTTGGGTGACCCTTGGCCGGCTGGGTGCCGACGGCTGGGAGCTAGTCTCAGTGGTGAAAACGAGCGAAAGGGGCCTGACGCGCGCATGCCTCAAGCGGCCTTGGGGGGGGCATAGCGGCGGGCCACCTACATAGCGGCGGGCCACCTTGAGTAGCAGTGTGGACCTCCACGGTGGCGCACCATGCGCCGGCGTCCTTCGGCGCCCACGGATGGGAGTCAAAGGGGGAATCCGTGGGCGCAATGCTGGTCGGCCCGTCAGGCCACCTGGTGAATCGAGCCGTAGCCCTTTCAGATGGGGTGCAATCTCGCCCAGTCGCGGTGGGCACCATCGCGCACGCAGTTTTGGGGCTGGCGCCCCTGCTTCAAGCCAAGATTCCAGGCGCTCAGGGAAGTCGGCGGGGGAGACGCCATCGCGCGGCAGGCCTCTCGAACCTCGAAGACATCGAGTCTTCGCTCATCGCGCTGATGCTTGCTTGCGAAGGATTGCGGTCGACGCAGTCTGGTCGCAACCTCGGCGTGGGTGAGACCTGCGTCGATTCGCATCCGCCTGAGCAGCCGGCTCGCCACGCGACGATGCCGCATTCGGATCTTGGCGTCCACTTCCGTTGTCACGGTTCGACGCGTTTCACCTTGTCAACTCGATCGAAGCCCAGGTCGAAGCTGACGATGCGTGCGCCCGTGCGGGCGGCGTGGACCGCGACTACTGCGTCCGGGAAGCTCAGGTCTCGGTGACGTGCGAACAGCTCGATGGCCTCCAAGTAGCTTCGTTTGTTGCGGAGCGTGAATCCGCGCAGTGCCAAGAGCGGCGCGAGCATCCGTTTGGCCTGGCGGCGCGACGCATTGTAGAGGGCCTTGGACGTGAGGACCTGCGCAACTTCGACGAGGATCGCCTTGGACGTCGTCACGCGACGGCGGCCGTCTTCGACTTCGGCGAAGAACCGTCCGGCGCGTTCTGCTTGGTCGGGGTCGTCGTTGGTGAAATGGCGGATGAACACATTGGTATCAACGAAGTCGATGGCCATCTTCTAGTCGAGGCCATCCCGCGCGGTCTCTTGGGCAGCCTCCTCGGACGCGATCGCCACCATCTGCTATACGGTCAGCTTGCGCTTCAGCGCTGGTAGGACGCGATGGGTGGCGTCCACCGGTGATATGGCGGCCTTGACCTTGACCTCGTCGCCCGCGATCTCAAAAGCCACCTTGCCCTTGCGCGTGATGCCGAGCGCCTTGCGGATTTCGACCGGGATGGTCACTTGGCCCTTCTCGGAAACCGGCCTGAGAATCTCTTTCGTAGTAATACTCTCAGATGGAAGTATTACGTACATCACCTATGTATACATTGGAGCAGCGCTGATGCAAGATGCAGCGCTCATTCCCTTCGGCCGTCCCTGCCTAGCCGTCGTGCCGTTCCAGGCGCGGCGGGCGGCGGGCGACCGGCCGCTAGGGCTTGAAGGTCAGCGCGGCACAGGCGCCGCGGCCGTCCGGCCCAGGGGCGATACGAATCGCACCGTCCAAGTTGCGTGCTACCAGATTCCGCACGATCGAAAGCCCCAGACCCATGTCGCGATCGAGTGCGAATCCGGGCGGCAATCCGCGGCCGTCATCGATCACGCGCACGGTGACGCCAGTGTCCTCGACCGAGGCCCTGAGCTGAATCGTGCCGTCCGCGCGGCCGTCCAGCCCGTGGGTGAGGGCGTTCCAAAGCAGCTCGTTTACGACGAGGGCGAACACCGACGCCTTTTCTGAGCCGATGCGCACCGGCGCGTCGTCGATCTGCAGCTCGATGCGACGGCCGCTCGCGGCCAAGTCGGTCCGCACCAGTTCCCCCATGGCGGCCATGACGGCGCCCACCGTCGTAAGGCCGAGCTCGTCCTGCGAGAGCAGGTCGTGCACGCGGGACATTCCCGCGATGCGTCCGGCGCTCAGATTAAGTAGCGCCACCGCCTCGTCCGAGCGCGAGTGCCGGGCCTGCATTTGGAGGAGGGCGGCGACGGTTTGGAGGTTGTTCTTGACGCGATGATGCAGCTCGCGCAGCAGCAGCGACTTGGTTTCGAGGCCGTGGCTCACTTCCTCGAACAAGCGTGCGTTCTCCATGGCGATCGCCGCGTGCGTGCCGAAGGTGAAGGCCAGATCGGTTTGTTCTGGGGTGAACGGACGGGGCTCCATGCTGTAGAGGCTGATGCCGCCGAGGACGTGATCCCCGACGACCAGCGGCACGCTGAACATCGCGCGGTAGCCTTCCTCGTCGAGCAGGTCTCGCGGTACCGACAGGCGCTCGTCCGTCCGCGCGTCGGCCACCACGACGGGCGCCCGACTAGCCACGGCCCGGCCGACCACGCCCTCGCCGACCTTCAGCGTGAGCGTCGCGTATTTACTGCCGAGGTTGTGCGCCGCCACGATGCACAGCCTGTCCCCCGTCTCATCGATGCGGAAGATCGCCGCCTTCTCCACCCCGATGAGCTCGGCGGCTTGGCGCGCGATCATCGCCAGCACGGAGCGCAAGTCGAGGTTTGAGGTCAGCACGCGCGCCGAGCGTTGCAGCGTGGTGAGTTGCTCGACCTTGCGCCGCAAGGCGGTGTCGGTTTGCTGGTGAAGTCGGGCGTTCTCCACCGCGATGGCGAGTTGCCCGGCGATGAGTTCGGCGAAGCGCAACTCGTCTTCCGTGAAGTCGCGGAACTCCGTGGCCACCACGTTCAGCACGCCGATCAGCCGGTTAACCGTGAAGAGCACGATCGGCACGGAGAGGAAGCTACGCAGCTTCTCCTCGTCGATGCCAGGCACGTATTTGAAGCGCGGATCGGACCACGCGTCGCGCACGACCAGCGGCTGCCCCGCATGCGCGGCCCAGCCGGTGATGCCCTCGCCGAGCGCCAGCGTCGTATTGCCGACCGCGTCCTGACGCAGCGCCCTGGTCGCGCTGAGGATGAGCCGGTCGATAGATTCGTCATAGAGGTAGATCGTCACTTCCGGCACGTCGAGCATGTCAGCGGCGGCGTGCACGGTGTGACGCAGGACCTCGTTGATCTCGAGCGACGAGTTGATGACGCTGTTGATGCGATCGAGCGCGCGGATCGTGTCTTCGAGTCGCCGGACGCGCTCGTCCGCAGGCGCCTGCACGGGAGGCGCCGAGGCGAAGCCGCGCATCAGCGCCTGCACCACGCTCGCCTGCAGCGCCGTCAGCGGCGCGAGCATGGCCGCCTGCTGCGCCGGGCCAATGCGTTCGAGATAGGCGTTGCCAGCGTGGCCCAGGCGGTGGATCGCGCCGGATGCCAAGGTTCCGGGCGCCATCCCACGACGGGCGGCTTCGGCGCCCACACGTTCCAGGTGCTCGAGGAAGCCGCGATCGCTGTGCAGGCTCAAGGCGATGCGCGAGATCTCGTGGGCTGGCTCTTCGGGCCGCACCGATTCCCGGTCGCCCAGCCACAAGGCGATGCGCTCGGCCAGCTCCGCCGAGCTGATGTGGTTCGCAATAGAACGAATCACGTCAAGCGTCCCACCTTCGACCATTCAGCCTAGCAAGTCTGCGCCGGTGCCGACGGCGCATCCGTTCGAAGTGGTGGTGACGGCGGACCCGCGGCAGCGGCCGCCCTGTCCCACGTGCCACGACATCCCAGCGAGCATCCACGACTGACGAGGACCAGCGCGTGGCGCCTGCTTGGCAGGATCGCGCTCGGAACGTGGCCCGTGCGCTCGCCCGCCCCGGGGACGCCGCGCGTGACCCGCTACCATCAGACGTGCGCCAGGGGAGGGAGGCCACGCGGCCGTTGTGAGTGTCGTCGCGCTCGTGCGGGCCACGCCGGCGACGGTCTTGGAGGACGTCGCACGCGCGATGCGCTTGGCCGGGTATCGTGACCACCTCGTTCCGGCCGCGCCGACGGCGCTCAAGATCAACATCTCGTGGCAGCACTGGTATCCGGCGTGCTCCACCACGCCCTGGCAGCTCGACGGTGTCATCCGAACGTTGCTTGCGGATGGGTTTCCGCAGCCGTCGCTGTTCGGCGCGCACAACGGCACGGTGGTAGTCAGCGCGCGCGCCGGCGAGCGAGCCAACAAGCACGTGCCGGTCATCCAGCGGCACGGGATCCGCAGCATCCACCTTGAAGACGTCGCCTGGACGCGCTACGAGCCGCGCCACCCTCTGCTCACGCTGCACGAGGTGTTCCCCGCTGGCATCCGCATCCCAACGTGCCTGATCGGCACGAACGTTGTGCACCTGCCGACCGTCAAGACGCACGTCTTCACCACCATCACCGGGGCGATGAAGAATGCCTTTGGCGGCCTCCTGTTCGAGCGACGGCACTACTGCCATGCCACCATTCACGAGACGCTGGTTGACCTCCTCGCGATCCAGCGGGAGATCCATCGTGGCCTCTTCGCGGTCGCGGACGGCACGTTCGTGGGGGACGGCCCAGGCCCGCGGTGCATGGACGTGACCGAGCGGGGCATCTTGGTGGCCGGCGCCGATCCGGTGGCGGTGGACGCGACGATTGCGCGGCTGATGGGTCTGGACCCATACGCGATTCCATTCCTGCGCCTGGCGCACGAGCGTGGCCTCGGCACGGCCGACGCGCGGGCCATCGGGGTGGTGGGCGAAGACCTGGATGCCCTGCGCTGGCAGGCGCACCCGCAGCGGGACACTTTCGCCAGCCGGGGTCAGAAGGCCATTTATTGGGGCCCCCTCAAGCGCCTGGAGAAAGTGCTCCTGCGCACGGTCATCACCCCCTGGGCGTATCTGGCGTCGCGGGCGTATCACGACTTGTACTGGTACAACGTGTACGGTCGGGCGCGCGTGCGGCGTGCCCGGCAAGGCGCCTGGGGGCGGCTCTTCGACCAGTACCCGACGGGGACGTCGTGAGGGTGCGGGTACGGTGATCTTGCCCAGGGCGAAGCCAGCTCCCTCAACCCACGGCGACGATGCCCCGGATGATCGCCGCCTCGCGGGGCGAGGACCCCCGGGCCCAGGCCGCCAGGATTGGCGGGTGAGGGCTGCAATCCGTTGCCCGTCCTTCGCAAGCGAGCAGGCCATTCTGCGGCTCAGCCAGAACCCGCAGCGCCAGGTCGATGCGACGCGGCAGCGCACGGGGGTGATCGCTGGCGAGGATCGCGCGCCCAGCCTCGACCAGGCTGGGTCTTGAAGGACCGCCGCCAGGATGGAAATGGCTATGATGCAGCCGCAGGGCGAGGTGGAGAAACGGCCATGGCAACGGTTGCGCTGATCACCGAGGGCGATGCCGCGCATCGCTCGGCGTACTACCAGGCGATCCGCGAGGTCGATTCGATCACCCGCGCCGCGCTGGTCGACCCGAGCGGTGCCACGTTCGACGAGGCCCGCGCCACCATCGGTGCCAAGCTGGCGGCCACGTATAAGTCCGTGCCGGCCATGCTCAAGGGCGAGCAGCCAGTCATGGCGATCGTGACGATGGTGGCCGTGAACGCGCCGGCCGCCATTCGGCCGCTGCTCACCGCCGGCGTGCACGTCATGGCCGAGAAGCCGGCTTGCGTGCGCGTGGACGACTTTGCCGCGCTCGCGCGCCTCGCCGACCGCAAGCAAGTGCACCTGATGCTGGCCCTGGCCAACCGCCTCGCCCCGCGCACCCAAGATGCCCGCCGCATCGTGGCCGAGGGTGGCATCGGCAAGCTCTACGCAGTGCAGGCCACGCAGGTGGACGATCAGGCGCGCATCCACCGGCCCGACCCCGGCTGGACGTTCAGCAAGGCGCGCGCCGGCGGCGGGCACTTGAGCTGGCTGGGCATACACACGCTCGACATGATTCGCTATCTCACCGGCGACGAGGTGGTCGCGGTCTCCGCCATGTGCCCGACAGTGGGCGGCGGGAAGATCGACGTGGAGGACCTCGCGCTCGTGCACTTGCAATTCAAGAGCGGTGCGCACGGCTCGGTCGTGTCGGGCTACCTGATGGACAAAAAGGGCCATTCGAACTGCACGCTGTGGGGCGCCGACGGGTGGGTGCGCTTCGGCGCGGCCGAAAGCCCCGACGTGGAGTGGCACAGCACGTTGCCGTCGATGCGGGGCGCGCCGGACCGGCGCTTCAGCTACAAAGAGCGCGGCGGCGGCTATACCGCCTGGGTGCGGGAAACCGTCCGCGCGGCCCTCGGGGAGGTCCCGCCTCCGGTGACCGCCGGCGACGGACTGAAGGTGCTGCGCATCATCGACGCCGCCTACCGCTCCGCGGCGAGTGGCGCGACGGTGAAACTGTGAGCGCGGACGCGCTGCTGAGGTAGGGGCTGGTCTGCGACCCGCCCGCACCCTCGGCGTGGGGGCCAGAGGGTCGGCGGCGGTCCCAGGCTGCACGCAGCATGGGCTACGTGCCGGCGGCCCGCCCGACCGTGGGTGCCTTGCCGCCACGGGTCCCATGCTGGACGCAACGTGTGCCACAACTATTGCTATTGCGCCGGCGCGTTACCACTGTTACGATCTCCCTACGCCGCATTGTGGGCCTCAGGGGAAGTGTTCCCTGGGGACACACCGGTGCGGCGAGGCGTCGACGGGGAGGAGTAGGCCCTCCGCCGATTCTTAGCGAGCCGGGGAAGGGTGGAAGCCCGGCGAATCGTGTGGACCGAAGTCGCCCCCGAGCTGACCGGCCGAGATAGTCACGGTAGGCCGGTCCGGCGGTCTCCGTTACCGGCCGAGAGTGGCTCGGCGCGTGCCGGGCAAGCGGGGTGGTACCGCGGGCGAAACCCGTCCCCTGGGGGGACGGGTTTTTCGTTTCCCGCGACGAGCGGCGGCTGCGACGCGGCGGCAGCTAGCCGGACGAGG
>Ga0194121_10004384_pt1 | contig 20495 bp, 18 predicted proteins | sample TA2MahCa50mmetaG_FD_148609 | JGI IMG/M metagenome (GOLD analysis project Ga0194121, IMG submission 148609) | Freshwater microbial communities from Lake Tanganyika, Tanzania - TA2015020 Mahale Deep Cast 50m | ecosystem: Environmental > Aquatic > Freshwater > Lake | place: Tanzania: Lake...
AAGGCGGCCGGAGATGCGCCGATTGCCATGGTTTCCCCGCGGGAAACAAACATTCAGCATTGACTCTATCGTGGCGCGATTCATAACGTCAACGCTGAACTGGTCCGCAGATCCATGAAAACCGCGACGAAGAGCATGGCGACGGCGACAGTGCCACGGCGGCGGCGCACGCAGCACGAGCGGCGTGCCGAAACCATCCGCAAGCTGATTGCGGCCACGATCGCGTGCTTGAACGAGTGCGGCTATGCGGGCACGACGACCACGCTGGTCGCCAGGCGGGCCGGCGTCACGCGCGGCGCCCTGCAGCATCACTTCCAGTCCAAGGACGATCTGCTGGTGGCGACGCATGTACACGTTTCGCATCTGCTTCACGCGCGCCTCGCCCGTATGATCGACCGCCGGGGTCCGCTGCGCCAGCGCTGCGGCCAGGTGGTGACCCTGCTCTGGGAAGTGTTCGGCAGCCCGGAATATACGGCGGCGCTCGAGCTCACCCTCGGCACACGCAACGAGCGCGAGCTCCACCGAGCGATAACGCGCATCCGCACGCTCTCGATGCGGCGCGAGGATCGCATGTGGCTCGAGCTCTTTGCCGACGCGCGCGCGCCGCGTGCGCGCGTGCGCGACAGCCGCTACTTCCTGTGGGAGTGCCTCGCCGGCCTGTCGATCCAGGCCATGTTCCGGCGGCGGCCCGGTTTCGTCGATGACTGCCTGCGCATGGCGGCAGAGGCCCTGCAATCGCTGCTCGAAGGCGCGGCCGGGCGGAGATAGCGCATCCTCGGCCTGTGCGCGGCCCGCGCGGCGGTCGTCAGCCTGCTCCGAACCGGTCGGGCGCGAACGGCGCGAGATCGATCGGCGTCGGACGCCCGGCGACCTGGTCGGCGACCAGCCGGCCGGTGATCGCCGCCAGCGTGATGCCCAGATGGCCGTGGCCGAAGGCGAGATGGACGTTGCCGCCCCGCCGGCCGCGGCCGATCACGGGCTTGGAATCGGGAATCGACGGCCGGAACCCCATCCATTGCGTCGCGCCCTCGTCGCTGAGCCGAGGCAGGATGCGCCGGGCCAGCCGATAGAGCATGAGCGACCGGTTGGGATCGGGCGGCGCGTCGAGACCGGCCAGTTCGACCGTGCCGGCGAGCCTGATGCCATGCCGCATCGGCGTGATGCCGAAATCGAGCCCGCCGCAGATCAGCGGTCCCTGCAGCGCGATGCCAGGGCGCGGCAGCATGAGATGGTAGCCGCGCTCGGTGTCGAGCGGGACGTTGAACCCGGCCGACTTCGCCAGCGGGCGCGACCATGCGCCGGCGGCGATTATCACGGTGTCGACGGCGCCGACGTCGGCCGACGCCCGCAGCGCGCGGACACCGTCCGCGCCAAGGTCGAAGCCGTCGACGCGGCCGCGCACGAGGCGGCCGCCGCCGCGCACGAAGGCCTCGGCCAGGCGGCGTACCAGCAGGTGGGGATCAACCGTGTGCGCGCAGTCGGGAAAGAAATAGCCGCCGGGCAGGCCCGGCGACAGCGCCGGCTCGCGCTCGCGCAGCGCCGCGCCTTCGATCGGCTCAGCGCGCACGCCGCAGCGGCGCTGCAGCTCGATGTGGTGGCGCTGCGCGCGGAAAGCGGCGGCATCCTCATAGACGTGGAGCCAGCCCTGGCGGCGAAACAGGTCGGCGGCGCCGGCGGCCTCGGCGATTAGGGTGTAGCTGTCGAGCGCCAGGCCGAGCAGTCCGCCCAGCTCGTGCGCGATGCGCTCGACAGCGCTGGGCCGCGCGGCCAGCACGAAGCGGGCGAGCCAAGGCAGGAGACGCGGGAGATAGCGCCAGCGGATGCGCAGCGCGGCCTCGCGGTCGAGCAGCATCCACGGCACGCGACGCAGTACCTGCGGCGTCGCCACCGGCAGGCACATGTTTGTCGCGATGATGCCGGCGTTGCCCTTGGAAGCGCCCTCGCCCGGCTCCTGCTCGTCGATCACGGTCACGGCGTGGCCGTCGCGGCGGAGATAGAGGCCACAGCAGACGCCGACTGCGCCGGCGCCGATCACCGCGATGTGCTTCGTCCTGCTCGTTGCCGGCATGTGCGGTCTCCGCCCTTTTGCGGCGGAGCTGCTTAGCGCGCAAGTCGGGCAGCGTCAATGCGAGCGTCGCGGCGCCGCGGACCGAGAATCGGCCAACGCCGTCCGGGTCGATGCGTAATCAGCGCGAAAAAGGCAAGCAGTCGCCCGCAGAGATTGCCGGATGCGCGCTCGAAATCCTAGGCAGTGCTATCAATGCTCGCGGCGCCAGCATGGACGCGATGTGCATCCGCCGGATTTCTCAGGATACCTACCGCCGCCTCCGGCCGCGTGCGGCGCGCCACGGCCGCAGCATGGGGCGGAAGCGCGCGATATCCTGGCCAGGGCCTGCAACGTCGAGACCTTGGCGCACAGCTACGAGGGCGTGCAGAACTTCGTTGCCTCCCTCAGCCCGGGACGCGGCAATGTCGCGCCGAAAAGCCGCTCGTCGCCGGCGAGGAGGACGAGGCCATCCGTATGCAGCGGATCTTCGCCGATGAGGCGATCGCGCGCAGCGATGCAACCGGCGACAAGGCCGTCGAGCGGACGCTCAAGCCGGTCGTCGAGGAGGTGCGCTGTCGGCTCGGTAATTTCGTGCTCGCCGAGGATGACCAGACGCTCGAAGGCGTGATCTTCGCCGCCCTTGATGCCAAGGGCGGCGCGGTCGCGACCGCCGAGATGTTCACCGGCGGCAGCATCGCCGCGCGCCTGGCGCCGCTCGTGGGCGGCGAGCGTCTGTTCCGCCGCGGCATCGTCGCGCGCGACGCGGCCGAGCTCGGCCGCGCCGTCGGGCTGGCCACCAATGCAAGCGAGGCTTCGCCGGCACTCGCCACCGCCGTGGCCCGCGCGCTGCGTGCCGGCGACGGCGCCAGCCATGCGCTCGCCGTGCTGGTGGCGCTCGACGAAGGGCCGGACCGCCTGGAATTCGGCGGCCAGGTGTCGATCGCGGTCGCCGGTCCCGACGGAGATGCCGTGCGCCCGGCGCGCATGCAGGGCGGTCGCGACTGGGTGCGCCGCGGCGCGACCGAACTCGGCCTCGACTGCCTGCGTCGCTATCTCGCGGGCCTGCCGGTCGACGAAGCGATCGACTTCGAGACGAGAAATTAATCGGGGTCAGACCCCGATTGATCCGCTGATCGGTTTTCAGGCCAGCCGGCGGCACAGCACCTGTTGCGAGGCGACGTGCCGCCGACCGCGTGGCTGCTCGATCCGCTATTGCTTGATCCAGGTTTCCTCGCCGAGTGCGGTTTCGCCGCGCTGGTACCAGATGCCTTTGAAGCCGCCATCGGCCTGGCGCTTCATCAGGTTGATGATCGACTTCCGGTCCTCCACCGTGCCGATCGACAGCGTGTCGCCTTCCAGGAGGCCGGCGCCGAACACCGAGCTGCCGTCGGAATAGGTCCATTTCACCTGGAAGCCGGCGCCGCTCTTCAGTACCTAGACGCGCCCCGCGTAGGTGGTCTTGTCGCCGCTCATGCCCTGAAGCGCGTAGGCGCCTTCCTGACCGAGCGCCGCGGTGGCGTGGCCGACAGCGATCGCCGCGGCCATGGCCGAACATGCCAACAGTTTCCTCATGAATGATCCCCCGTGGGATTGATGGTAAGGAAGCGGATCTCAGCATGGCGCCGTTGCGAAGCCAAGGTGGGCAGTCTGAGCACGATTCGCGCGGCCGCCTTTGTGGTTTCCGCCGAGACCGGCTAAACCTCTCGGCGCGATAGGGCGGAGGGACAACTGCCATGGCAGACATCAAGATCGGCATCACCGGCGCGGCGGGCCGCATGGGTCAGATGCTGACGCGTCAGGTGACCGAGACCAAGGGTGCGAAGCTCCACGCCGCGAGCGAGCAGCCGGGCTCGCCTTCGCTCGGCCGCGATGCGGGCGAGCTCGCCGGTCTCGGCGCGCTTCAGGTCAAGATCGGCGCCGATCCGGCCGCGCTCTTTGCCGCGGCGGAGGCCGTGATCGACTTCACCGCGCCGGCCGCCACGCTGGCCCATGCCGGGCTCGCCGCCCGGCACAAGCGCGTGCTGGTCATCGGCACGACCGGCATCGATGCGGCCGGGGCCAGGGAGATCGAGGCGGCGGCGAAGTCGACCGCGATCGTCTGGGCGCCCAATATGAGCCTCGGCGTCAATCTGCTGATGGCGCTCGCCGAGCAGGTGGCCAGGGCGCTCGATCCCGACTACGACATCGAGATCGTCGAGATGCACCACAAGCACAAGGTCGACGCGCCCTCGGGCACGGCACTCGGCCTCGGCCGCGCCGCCGCCAAAGGACGCGGCGTGCCGTTGGACCAGGTCTGGGTCAAGTCGCGCGATGGCCACACCGGCGCGCGCCAGCGCGGCGCCATCGGCTTCGCGACCCTGCGCGGCGGCGACGTGGTCGGCGATCACACCGTCGTCTTCGCCGGGGAGGGCGAGCGCATCGAGCTGACCCACAAGGCTGCGAGCCGCGTCATCTATGCGCGCGGCGCCGTGCGCGCGGCGCTCTGGGCTCATGGCAAGCCGCCCGGACTCTACAGCATGCACGACGTGCTGGGTCTGTGACGGGAACAGCGGCCCGGCTTCGGCCGTTATCGACGCTAACAACCAAGAAAGGCTCGACTTTGCAGATCAGGAACTGGCTCGCCATGCTGGCGCTTGCGACGCTCGGCGCCTGCGCGGGACCATATGGGCCTGAAGTGCCCAATGTGCCGGCTGAGGCGACTGGCAGCCTCGGCCTGGGTGGCGCGCCGCGCGCCTGGTGCGAAGAGCACGGCGGCAGTCTCAATCGCTTCGTCGACGACCAGGGCCGTCCTGCCGGCACCTGCGTATTTCCCAATGGCAATTCGTGCGACGTGCAGCTTGTCGCGCGCGGCCTGTGCGGACCCGGCGTGGTGGGGCCGGCCTTCGGGCCGAGGGGCCGGCGCTGACCTTGTCGCCGGCCTTGCACACGGCCGGCCAACTCAGCCGGTCGCGGCGACGATCGAGTCGCGCACGATCGTGACGATCCGATCGAGCGATTCGGCGGGCGTCATCAGCGGCGGCGCAATGCAGATCGTGTCGCCGATGGCGGGATCAGCACCGCCGGCGCGGATGCGCGCGAGCAAGCCGCGCTTCAGCGCCTCGCCAATCACCTTGCCGCCGATGCCGATCGCCGGCTTGCGCGTCTCGCGGCTCTCGACCAGCTCGACGCCGCACATCATGCCGAGGCCGCGCACGTCGCCGACCTGCGGCAGGTCGCGCAGCCCCTCGAGCCCGACCAGCAGGCGGCGGCCCATCATGGCCGCGCGCTCGACCAGCCCCTCGCGCTCGATGATCTCGACATTGCGCAGGCCGACGGCGCAGCACACGGGGTGTCCCGAATAGGTCGCCGCATGCATGAAACGCTGGTCGGCCGGCGCCCCCTGGATCGCCGCGTGCACGCGTTTGGATACGAGCACACCGCCCAAAGGCAGATAGGCGCTGGTCACGCCCTTGGCGAAGGACGTCAAATCGGGCTCCACACCCCAGTGGGCCAAGGCAAACCACTTGCCGGTGCGGCCGAAGCCGGTGATCACCTCGTCGGTAATTAGCAGCACGTCGTGGCGATTGCAGATCTCGCGCAGCCGCGGGAAGTACGTCGCGGGCGGCACAATCACGCCACCGGCACCCATGACCGGCTCGGCGATCACGGCGGCGACCGTGTCGGCTCCTTCCTTGAGGATGGCCGCTTCGACCGCATCAGCCGCTTCGATGCCGGGATCGCCATTGCCCGGCCAGCGATAGGGATAGGGGGCCGGCACCTGCAGGAAGTTCGGCACGAGCGGACCGAACATCTTGTGATAGGACGCCATGCCCGTGGCGCTCATCGCCGCCATGGTCACGCCGTGATAGCCGTGCACGCGGCTGAACACCTTCACCTTGTTGGGCTTGCCCTTGAGCTTCCAGTAGAAGCGCGCAAGCTTGAAGGCCGACTCGTTGGATTCGGCGCCGGCTGTCGTGAAATAGACGGCCGAGGTGTTCGGGTAGGCGATCTTGACCAGCTTGTCCGCGAGCTTGACGGCGGCCGGATTGGTCGCTCCGGAATAGGCCGACGCGAAGGACAGGCGGCCCATCTGCTCGGCCGCGACCTCGGCAAGTTCCTTGCGGCCGTGGCCGGCATTGACGTTCCACAGGCCCGACAACCCGTCGATGAATTCCTTGCCGTCGGCGTCCTTCAGCATTTCGCCCTGACCCGAGACGACGACCAGCGGCTTCTCGTTGTCCTTGGCGAAGTGGAGCGGATGGATGATGTGCTCCTGATCGGCCTTGATGAGAGCGGCGACGGATTCCATTGCAGTCTCCTCGAACCTCCGAAGGTGGCTACAGCCTAGGACCTGTCGACGCACAATTGAACCGGAATCGGGCCTGCTTGCCCTGCAGGACTTGCGCATCCGCCATGCGCGCATCCGGGCCGAGTCACGAGACCCCTATCGAGACCCCTATGACGTCGCACGTAATTGATTCGTGCGCCGCCGGTGGCGACATTGCGTCACTCGCTACCTGCGGCGCGGGGGCGCAAGTGCCTGATTGGTTCGAGCTATTCCGAGCTTGGCGGCGGCGTGCCGCCGAGCGGCGCCATCTTGCCAGCCTGAACGACCGTGCGCTGGAAGACATGGGACTCTGGCGTCGCGATACACTGCGCGACGACGCAATGGCGCCGCTCTGGCAGAGACATGTGACGAGGCGGCGCGGCCTTGCCGAGCTCAGCGACCACATGTTGAGGGACATCGGATTCTCGCGCCGCGACGCCGTGCGCGAACCAGCGCGCCTATTTCGGCGAGAGTAGCGCTCGCAAACGGTAGATCGCTTCCAGCGCCTGCTTGGGCGTCAGCTCGTCCGGATTGATTCCGGCCAAGGCCTGCTCGAGCGCAGACGGGCCGCTGTCCACCGGGGCGCGCGCTGCCTGCGTCACCGCAGCGAACAGCGGCAGATCGTCGGCGAGCCGCGCGACGGCGCCGCCCTGCTCGCCCTTCTCCAGGCTCGCCAGCACCTGCTCGGCGCGAACGATCACCGCGGAGGGCAGGCCGGCCAGCTTGGCGACATGGATGCCGTAGGAGCGGTCGGCCGCGCCCGGCGCCACCTCGTGCAGGAACACGACGTCGCCCTGCCATTCCTTGACGCGCATGGTGTGGCACGCGAGTGCGGGGAGCTTGGCGGCAAGCGCGGTCAGCTCGTGATAGTGCGTCGCGAACAGCGCGCGACAGCGGTTGACCTCGTGCAGATGCTCGACGGTCGCCCAGGCGATCGACAACCCGTCGAAGGTCGCCGTGCCGCGGCCGATCTCGTCGAGAATGACGAGCGCGCGCGCACCCGCTTGGTTGAGGATGGCAGCCGCCTCGACCATCTCGACCATGAAGGTCGAACGGCCGCGCGCCAGGTCGTCGGCGGCGCCGACCCGGCTGAACAGGCGGTCGACCACGCCGACATGGGCGGACTCGGCCGGCACGTAGGCGCCGATCTGGGCGAGAATGGCGATCAGCGCGTTCTGGCGCAGGAACGTGCTCTTGCCGGCCATGTTGGGGCCGGTCACCAGCCACAGGCGTTGCGGTTCGGCGAGATCGCAATCGTTTCCGACGAAGCCCCCGGCGCCTGGCGTGCGCGCCAGGGCCGCCTCGACGACGGGATGACGGCCGCGCTTGATCAGGAAAGCCGCACTATCGTCGACCTCGGGTCGGCAATAGCGTCGGTCGACCGCGAGTTCGGCGAGCGCGGCGGCGACGTCGAGAGCGGCGAGCGCCGCGGCGGCGGCGGCGATCGGCTCGGCGCGCGCCGTCACCTCGCCCGCGAGCTCGTCGAACAGGCGCTGCTCGAGGGCAAGCGCGCGGTCGGCTGCCTGCATGCGCTTCTGCTCGAGCTCGCCCAGTTCGATCGTCGTGAAGCGTGCTGCGTTCGCCATGGTCTGGCGATGGATGAAGCCGGCGCGGCCGATCAGCTTCTCGGCATGGGTCGCCGTCACCTCGATGTAGTAGCCAAGCACGTTGTTGTGGCGGATCTTGAGCGAGGCAATGCCGGTCTCGCCGGCATAGCGCGCCTGCAGCGCCGCGATCAGGCGGCCACTCTCGTCGCGCAGCTCGATCAGTTCGTCGAGCTCCGCCGAATAGGCCTTGGCGATGAAATCGCCATCGCGCGCGAGCAGGGGCAGCTCGGGCTTGAGCGCACGCGTCAGCCGGTCGATCAGCCGGCCGTGCTCGCCCAGGTCGCGCGTCGCGGCGACGATGCCGGAAAGCGCGACGTCGGATGGCGTGGTCGCCAGGACGGGGGTCGCAAGCGCATCGGTGAGCGCCTGCCGCAGCGCCGTCGCACAGCGGAGACCGTCGCGCACGGCTGCCAGATCGCGCGGGCCCGCGCGCTTCAGCGTCAGGCGCGACAGCGCGCGGGCGACGTCTGGGCAGCGGCGCAGGCCGCCACGCAGATCGGCACGCAGCGCCGCGCGCTCGACGAAGAAGGCGAGCATGTCCTGGCGCCGACGAATCGCCGTCGGGTCCGTCAAAGGCGCCGCGAGATGGCCGGCGAGCAGCCGCGCACCCGCTCCGGTCTGGGTCAGGTCGATGACGCTCAGGAGGCTGCCGTCGCGTTCGCCGGTCAACGTACGCTGCAGCTCGAGATTGCGCCGGGTCGCCGCGTCGATCTCCATGACCGCGCCCGACGCCACGCGCCGGAGGCGTGCCAGCCGCGGCAGGCGGCCCTTCTGGGTCAGCTCGACATAATCGACGAGCGCGCCGGCAGCAGCCAGCTCGGCGCGATCGAAATGGCCGAAGGCGTCGAGCGCGGCCACGCCGTAGAGCGTCTCCAGCCGGCGCCGCCCGTTGGCGCTGTCGAAGCGCGCATTGGGCTGGGGCGTCAGGCGCTCCTTGCTGTCGCGCAGGGTTTCGAGCAGCTCGGGCGCCTGCAGCAGACGCTCGGGCACCAGGAGCTCCGCTGGATCGAGGCGCGCGAGTGCCGCCGCCAATCCGGCCGCCTCGATCGGCTGCGCGGAGAACTCTCCCGTCGTCATGTCGAGCCAGGCAAGCCCGAGTGTTCCGCTGGCGTCGGCGAGCGCCGCCAGGTAGCTCGAGCTGCGCGCGTCGAGCAGATTGTCCTCGACGATCGTGCCGGGCGTCGTGACATGGATGACTTCGCGGCGCACGACTGCCTTGCTGCCGCGCTTCCGGGCTTCGGCCGGGTCTTCGACCTGCTCGCAGATGGCGACGCGGAAGCCCTGGCGGATCAGGCGCGGCAGGTAGGCTTCGTAGGCGTGCACGGGCACGCCGCACATCGGAATGTCGTCGCCGTCGTGCCGGCCGCGCTTGGTGAGCGCGATGTCGAGCGCCGCCGCGGCGCGCACGGCGTCGTCGAAGAACATCTCGTAAAAGTCGCCCATGCGGTAGAAGAGCAGGCAGTCGGGATGGGCGCGCTTGATCTCCAGATACTGCGCCATCATCGGCGTTGCAGCATCCGACGAAGCCGCTAATGACGGGCCTCCGGCCATCCCGGAGCGCAGCTCGGCAGCAGGTGCAGCATCGGCATTCTTGGCGGGCAAGCTGGCCATGACGGCGCCAAATCTACCCGCGCCCGCACGAGTGGAAAACGGTCATCATCGGCATCCGATCGGCATCGGCAAAACTCGATCAAAAAACTTATTTTGACGGGCGGGCCGCCAGCCCCGACACTGATGCCACAGACCGGCACGGGTTGCAGCCAACGCCGGCATCCGGGAAGAAGCACACGAGCACAGCCATGGACAACGCAAATCGCGTCAGCGACGACGACGCGCTTCTTTTTCACGCGTCTGGCCGGCCTGGCAAGATTGCGCTGGCGCCGACCAAGCCGCTCACCACCCAGCGCGATCTGACGCTCGCCTATTCGCCCGGTGTCGCCGTGCCGTGCCTGGCGATCCAGCGCGATCCAGGCTTGGTCTACGACTACACGGCCAAGGGCAATCTTGTCGCCGTCATCTCCAACGGCACGGCGGTCCTTGGCCTCGGCGATCTCGGCGCGCTCGCGGCCAAGCCGGTCATGGAAGGCAAGGCGGTGCTGTTCAAGCGCTTCGCGGACGTCGACGGATTCGACATCTGCGTCGACACCAAGGACGTCGACCAATTCGTCAATTGCGTGCGCTATCTGGCGCCGAGCTTCGGCGGAATCAATCTCGAGGACATCAAGGCGCCGGAGTGCTTCATCATCGAGCAGCGCCTGCGCGAGCTGCTCAATATCCCTGTCTTCCACGACGACCAGCACGGCACGGCGATCATCACGGCGGCCGGCCTGCTCAACGCGCTCGACCTGACGGGTCGCGACATCAGGAACGTCAGTATGGTGGTCAACGGCGCCGGCGCCTCGGCGGTCGCCTGCGTCGAGCTGTTCAAGACCATGGGCATGCCGCACGCCAATGTCATCATGTGCGACACCAAGGGCGTCATCTACAAGGGTCGCACCGAGGGCATGAACCAGTGGAAGTCGGCGCATGCGGCAGAGACCAGGCTGCGCACGCTGGCCGAGGCGATCGAAGGCACCGACGTCTTCATCGGCCTGTCGAGCAAGGACGCGGTGACCGCCGACATGGTCAAGACGATGGCAAAGAAGCCGATCATCTTCGCCATGGCCAATCCCGACCCCGAGATCACCCCCGAGGCGGTCAAGTCGGTGCGGCCCGAGGCCATCGTCGCCACCGGCCGTTCGGATTATCCGAACCAGATCAATAACGTCCTCGGCTTTCCCTACATCTTCCGCGGCGCGCTCGACGTGCGCGCCTCGACCATCAACGACGCGATGAAGATCGCGGCGGCCAAGGCGCTCGCCGAGCTTGCCCGCGAGGACGTGCCCGACGAGGTCGACGCCGCCTATTCGGGTCGCCGGCTGCGCTATGGCCCCGACTACATCGTGCCGGTACCATTCGACCCGCGGCTCATCACCGCTGTCCCGCCCGCCGTCGCCCGCGCCGCGATGGACTCCGGCGTCGCGCGCAAGCCGATCACCAATCTCGACGCCTACCGCAACCAGCTCGGCGCGCGCCTCGATCCGACGGCGTCCAGCCTTCAATTCGTCTTCGAGCGCGTGCACGCCAACCCCAAGCGCGTGGTCTTCGCCGAGGGCGAGGAGGAACGGGTCATCCGCGCGGCGATCGCGTTCCAGGCGGCCGGCTACGGTAGGGCGATCCTGGTCGGCCGCGAGGAGCGCATTCACGAGACCATGAGGGCGGCGGCGCTGGGCGGCGGCGAGCACATCGTCATCCACAACGCGCGGCTCAGCCGCGACAACAAGCGCTACACCGATTTCCTCTACAAGCGCCAGCAGCGCACCGGCGCGCTCTACCGCGACTGCCAGCGCATGGTCAATCAGGACCGCAATGTGTTCGCCGCCTGCATGGTGGCGCAGGGCGACGCCGATGCCATGGTCACCGGCGTCACACGCACCTTCCATACCTGCTTCGAGGAGGTGACGCGCGTCATCGATACGCGGCGCGGCGAGCGCGTGTTCGGCATGGCGATCCTGATCGCGCGCGGCCGCACCATCTTCATCGCCGACACCAACGTCAATGAGTTGCCGACCGCCGAGGAGACCGCCGACATCGCCGTGCAGGCCGCCGCCAAGGCGCGCCAGCTCGGCCACGAGCCGCGCGTGGCGCTGCTGTCCTACTCGAACTTCGGCAATCCGCTGCGCGAGAAGGCGCAAATCATGCGCGACGCCGTCAAGATTCTCGACGGGCGGCGCACCGACTTCGAATACGACGGCGAAATGCAGGCCAACGTGGCGCTCAATCCGGAGCTGCTCCAGCTCTATCCGTTCTGCCGGCTGTCGCGCCCGGCGAACGTCCTGATCATGCCCGGCCTGCACAGCGCCAACATCACGTTCAAGCTGATGCAGGAGATGGGCGGTGGCTCGGTGATCGGGCCCTTGCTGATCGGCCTCGCCAAGCCGGTCCAGATCGTCCAGATGGGATCGACCGTGCACGATCTGGTGAGTGCGGCCGCTTTTGCCGCCTATGACGCAGTGAGATAGCTATCGGCGCAGACGGTCGAGTGCGTCCAGGGCGGAGTTGACGGCGGCCGGCACGCGGGCGAGCAGAGGCTGCAGCTCGCCATCGCCGTCGGCGGCGTCCTGAAGCGCGCGCATCAGCGCGCCCAGGTTCATGAGACCGATGTCGAGTGCCGTGCCCTTGAGCGCGTGCGCGGCGTTGCGGACGACCCTGCGCTCGGCGCGCGGGCTCAACTCGACGAGCGTCCTGGTCGCGAGGCGGCGAAATGCGCCGATCAGTTCGTCGACGCCGGACGCACCCAGAACGGCGCGCAGCTGATCGAGCCGTGCGGTGTCCAGCACGGGTTCACCATCGGGTACCTCGTACGCCTTGGTCGAATCCCGCATGATTCATGCCATGAACGGGGGGCGCCGATTCTGAAGTCGGCGCGCAAACTAACATCGGTCCACTTTCCAGCCAACCAAGGCCGCCGGGGGCTCTGGACGGTATCGGCAATTCATGCTGACCTCCGCCGCCCGCCAATCGGTAGCTGCGTAGCATCGCCGCAATGAATGCCAAGCCATCCGCCCCCCTGATCGCTGCCGCGGCCATTCTCGCCGTGACCATCTGGGGCGCGTCGCCGCCGATGACCAAGATCGCGGTCACCAGCTTCGATCCCGTGTTGGTGGCCCTGCTGCGCACGGTGATCGGCGGCATCGCGGCCGCACCCATCGTGCTGTTCACGCGCATGGAATTTCCGCGCGACGGCGTCGGCATCGGCCTCCTGCTGCTCGCGAGCTTCTGCGGCTATGTCGGCTTCCCGCTCCTGTTCAGCATCGGCGTTGCCATGACGTCGGCGGCGCACGGTGCCCTGGCGCTCGCCGTCCTGCCGCTCTTTACCGGCCTGTTCGCCGCCTTGGTCGAGCGGCGCATGCCCGGCCGAAGCTGGTGGCTCGGCACCGGCCTGGCGCTCGCCGGCGAGCTCTGCCTGGTCAGCTTCCGCGGCGCCGACCTCGCCGATGGCGCCACCCTCGCCGGTGACCTTGTGGTGCTCGCATCGGCGACGATCGCGTCCGCCGGCTATGTCGCCGGCGCGCGCCTGGCACAGCGCGGTTATTCGAGCTGGAACACGACGTTCTGGGGCGTCGTGCTCGCGGGTCTCGGGCTCATCTGCGCCTTGCCCTTTGCGGGCGCGCGGCAGGATTGGCTGGCGGTCACCGGTGCCGGCTGGTTTGCCGTGCTCTACCTCGCCATCGGCGTGACGATCATCGGCTACGTTGCCTGGTACTGGGCGCTCGGCGCCGGCGGCATATCGCGGATCGCGGTTTTCCAATTCCTTCAGATGCCGGTCGGGCTCGCCGTTGCCATCGTATTCCTGGGGGAAGCGCTGAGCCTGCCGCTCGTGGTCGCGGCCATCCTGATCTTGGCCGGTGTCTATATCGCCCAGCGCCAGTGAATTTGGGCACCATGGCCGCGCGGGGGCCGATTCTGCTAAATGGAGAGGCGATGAGCAAGACGAGCCCGTCCCAAGCCGGCGCAGCCAGGACCAACCCACCCAAGATCAGCGGGGGCAATTTCTTCGAGGATTTCCGGATTGGCCAGGAAATCCGCCACGCGACACCGCGCACCGTGACCGCAGGCGACCAGGCGGTCTACACCGCCCTGTTCGGCAGCCGCTTCGCATTGCATTCCTCCGCACCGTTCGCGCGCGCGCTCGGCTATGCCGGCGCGCCGATCGACGATCTGCTCGCCTTTCACATCGTGTTCGGCAAGACGGTGCCGGACGTGTCGCTCAACGCGGTTGCCAATCTCGGCTATGCCGAATGCCGCTTCCTGGCGCCCGTTTATGCTGGCGACACGCTCAGCGCGCGCTCGCAGGTGATAGGCCTGCGCGAGAACGCCAACCGCCAGAGCGGCATCGTCTACGTGCGCACGATCGGCACCAATCAGGATGGCGCCGAAGTGATCTCCTATGTGCGCTGGGTCATGGTGCGCAAGCACGACCCGGCGCATGCGGCGCCGGCACCGACAGTGCCGACGACCGCCGACGCGGTCGCGGTCACTGACCTTGTCGTGTCGGCCGATCTCATCATGGCACGCTACGACTACGGTGCCGCGGGCTCGACCGCGCGTTGGGACGACTATGCGGCCGGCGAGAGGATCGACCATGTCGACGGTCTCACGGTCGAAGAGGCGGAGCATATGATGGCCACGCGCCTCTACCAAAACACGGCGCGCATCCACTTCAACCAGTTTGCCGCCAAGTCGGACCGCTTCGGTCGCCGGCTGATCTATGGCGGCCACGTCATCAGCCTGGCGCGCGCGCTGAGCTTCAACGGCCTCGCCAACGCGTTCCGCATCGCCGCGATCAATGGCGGCCGCCACGCCAATCCCTGCTTCGCCGGCGATACCGTGTTTGCGTGGTCCGAGGTGCTGGACAAGCAAGCGATCCCAGGTCGCAACGACGTCGGCGCGCTGCGGCTTCGCCTCGTCGCCACCAAGGACCACCCGGCCGGCGATTTTCCGCTCAGATCGGGCGAGGGCTACGATCCCGACGTGCTCCTCGACCTCGATTACTGGGTGCTCATGCCGCGCTGAGGCGATCCGCTCACGTCAAGCCGTGGTAGGCGAACGCTTTCGCTTCGCAATTTGTTGATTCGGCCGGGTCGCCTTTGATATAAAAGAGGCGTCAGGGGTGCGGACGGGGTGAGCCGTTGCACGCGCGCCGTCCGGGAGTGGAGCCATCCCCGAAGGGATGAGCAACCCGATCGGCTACCCTGACGCCTCGGGAGCCGGTGAAGGCCCCGCAGGCCACGCGATCTGGCGGGCCGGCATATCGATCCCGGATCCTGGTCGGGCGCCTCGGCAAAGACACCGCCCGGTTCCGAATTCGCGCCGCCGTCCGACCCGACCGATGCCACGAAGCATGTCTGCATGACGGCTGCATCTCCCTTGCGGGAGCTTGTCGCCATGCCGACACGACGCCAGATCCGTCTCGCGAACCGCAGACCGTGTCTTCCGAGAAAGACCGGTCCCGCGACCAAGAGCTCAGAACACAACTCCTCGCGGAGCCGGTCATCTCCTGGTCGCCGCCAGCGCAGCGTCGGGCGACGCGCTGCCAGCCCGGTTCACGAGCGCGATGACCCTGGGCTCGCCCCGTCCGGTCAGGTCGGTCACCCGGGAAGAGAAACCGACCGCTCCGGCCAGGACATCGGTGCCGGGCCTTCGGGACACGGCCGCTCCGAGGAGCCGGCCGTCCGACCTGCGATCGCCGATCCCCGAAGGAACCTGCCATCGCCGGCCTGCCGACCGCATGGGCCATGATCCCGAACGCACTCGCGTTGCCTCGGCGCAAACTGGCAGATCTCACAAGAAAAAGCAAGAAAAAACCTGGAAATACTGCGGCCATGAACTCTTTTTACAGTATTCACAAATATTCAATTCTTATCCACAAGGTTTTCCACCGCTTGTGCACAAGTTGCGCACCACGGCGACGCCGATGGAGTCGAAGCGTGCGGCTGCTGCGCTGCAGTTCATCCACCGGTCGGGGGCCAGTCGGCCGGCTCCGGTCGACGCTGTCGTCACGGAATGACGGTACCGCCTTGGAAACGGCAGCGCTCAATGGCAAGCCGGCGCGTCACGGTACCGATGCGGCAGTTCATCACGACATGGCCAATGTCGAACGACGTATGTGCGGGCTGGCCAGCGGACGGATGCGCCACACCGGCCGCCTCCGGCACCGGTGCGGGAGGAGGTGCTTTTGCCGGCTCTGCGCGCGCCGGTGCGGGTGGCGATGCACCGCCCGGCGGCGATGCTGTTGTTGGCGTTGCATCCGGGCTCGGCCTTGCGGGCGGCGCCGGCGCGGCGATTCCGAAACGGCGGCTGCCGCGTGCCGTGAGGACGAGTCCGGCCGATGAGCCGGACGGCCGTGCCGCACCCGTCACGACAATGGTCTCGGTCGGCGTGGCGGGCTTGCGCTGCGCGTCGAACAGGTATTCGTGGCCGGCTTCCACGGCAATCTGGGTCGCCGCCGCGAGCGCGCGCGCCGAACTCGCAACGTTCTCCGTGACCTCGATCGACCAGGTGTCCGGCACCACATCGACGGATCGGCTCTGGTCGAGCGGAATCAGGGTCACGAATCTGCCATTGATGCTGAGGCGCAGCACACGATCGATCGCGCCGCTCGGCGCATTCCTGACGGTCAGACGCGCCTTGCCATCATCGAGTGTTGCGGTCGCCGGCACCAGCCGAGGCGATTGGCACGCGCTGAGCGAGAGCGCCGCGCCGAGCGCGATGGTCAGGCTTGTGTTGCGGACAACAGATGGGAGCGTCATGGGAACTCGGGCCGGGCGAGCGGCGTGCGGGCTCCAGGCTCGCATGCGCACCTTCGTTGGGGCAATGCGGGATCATCCAAAGGGCGTGGCGATTGGCATACATAATACTGTGTTCGCAATCGCGGTAAGTCCTTGTGTTCAAAAGTTGACTTGGTTTGGGCCAAGGGTCTAAATCAACCCAAGTCGATCCGACTCAGCCTTGTCTGGGGTGCACGAGCGCGCCGCCGAGGGGCCGCCGGACCGGCCTGCATCCCCGCGGGGAGTGCTATGGGAAGGGGATAGCCGATGTCGACGCCGACGCGGCCTCTGTCGCCGCATCTCCAGGTCTACAGGCCGCAGCTCACCTCCGTACTCTCGATCACGCACCGCGCCACGGGCGTGGCGCTATCGGTGGGCGCGGTCTTGCTCGTGTTGTGGCTCGCTGCCGCTGCCGCCGGGCCGCACCGGCTCGGTCCGCTCAACGCCTTTCTCGGCTCGTGGTTTGGCATGCTCCTGCTGATCGGCTGGACCTGGTCGCTGTTCTTTCACCTCTGCAACGGCATCCGCCATCTCGCCTGGGATGTGGGCTGGGGCTTCGAGCTTCCGCAGGTCTATGCGACGGGTTGGACCGTCGTGATCGCGTCGGTCGCGCTGACCGCGCTCGCCTGGATCGCCGGCTTCGCGGCGATGGGAGGCTGACATGGCGATGCGCAGCATGATCGGCCGCGTGCGCGGCCTCGGCTCGGCCAAGGAAGGCACCGGCCACTTCTTCGTCCAGCGCCTGACCGCAGTCGCGCTCATACCGCTGTCGCTCTGGTTCGTCTTTTCGCTGGTGCGCCTCGTCGGCGTGGAGTACGGCGAGATCAAATTCTGGGCGAGCCAGCAGATCAATGCCTGCGGCCTGATCGCGCTCGTCATTGCCACGTTCTATCACGCCGAATTGGGTCTTCAGGTCGTGATCGAGGATTACGTCCACGACGAAGGCATCAAATTCATCTCGCTCGTGGCGACGAAGCTCGTCTGCGCGGCGTTGGCGATCGCCGGCATCTTCGCCGTGCTCAAGCTCGCCCTGTTCGGAGTCTGACGCGATGGCGCCTGCCTATCGGATCGTCGATCACACCTATGACGTCATCGTCGTCGGCGCCGGCGGCGCCGGCCTGCGCGCCACGCTCGGCATGACCATGGAAGGGCTCAAGACCGCTTGCGTCACCAAGGTGTTCCCGACGCGGAGCCATACGGTCGCGGCCCAGGGCGGCATCGGCGCGGCGCTCGGCAACATGGGCGACGGCGACAACTGGCGCTTCCACATGTACGACACGGTCAAGGGCTCTGACTGGCTCGGCGACCAGGACGCGATCGAGTACATGTGCCGCAACGCAATTCCCGCGGTGATCGAGCTCGAGCATTATGGCGTGCCGTTCAGCCGTACCGAGGAAGGCAAGATCTATCAGAGGCCGTTCGGTGGCCACACGATCGACTGGGGCAAGGGCATGGCCAAGCGCGCCTGTGCGGCGGCCGACCGCACCGGCCATGCGATCCTGCACACGCTCTACCAGCAGTCGCTGCGCCACGGCGCCGAGTTCTTCGTCGAGTATTTCGCGCTCGATCTGATGATGGATGAGGACGGCGCGTGCCAGGGCGTTGTCGCGTGGAACCTCGAGGACGGCACGATCCACCGCTTTCGCGCGCATCTGACCGTGCTGGCGACCGGCGGCTATGGCCGCGTCTACCAGTCCTGCACCTCGGCCCACACTTGTACCGGCGACGGCAACGCCATGGTGCTGCGCGCCGGCCTGCCGCTCCAGGACATGGAATTCACCCAGTTCCACCCGACCGGCATCTTCGGCTCGGGTTGCCTGATCACCGAGGGTGCGCGCGGCGAGGGCGGGTACCTGACCAATGCCCAGGGCGAGCGCTTCATGGAGCGCTATGCGCCGACTGCCAAGGATTTGGCGAGCCGTGACGTCGTCAGCCGCGCCATGACCGTCGAGATCAACGAAGGCCGCGGCGTCGGCGCCGACAAGGATCACATCTTCCTGCATCTCGAGCACCTCGACCCGAAGGTGCTGCACGAACGCCTGCCCGGCATCTCCGAGACGGCGCGCATCTTTGCCGGCGTCGAGGTGACCAAGGAACCGATCCCGGTGCTGCCGACCGTGCACTACAACATGGGCGGCGCGCCGACCAATTACAAAGCCGAAGCGATCCGTCCGACCCGCGACAATCCGGATGCGGTGTGCCCGGGGCTGATGGCGATCGGCGAGGCGGCCTGCGTCTCGGTGCATGGCGCCAACCGGCTCGGCACCAACTCGCTGCTCGATCTCGTCGTGTTCGGCCGCGCGGCTGCGCACCGCGCAGTCGAGCTGGTCAAGCCAGGCACCGGCCACAAGCCGCTGGCGCCCACGGCGGCCGACCGGGCGCTGGCGCGCCTCGACCGCATGCGCAACGCCAAGGGCGCGACCGCCGTCGGCAAGATCCGCATGGACATGCAGCGCACCATGCAGAACCACTGCGCGGTATTCCGCACCGACGTTCTGCTCGATGCCGGCGCCAAGAAGATGGACCAGGTTGCGGCGAGCATGGCCGACGTCGTGATCGCCGACCGCTCGCTGATCTGGAACTCCGACCTGGTCGAGGCGCTCGAGCTCGACAATTTGATGGGCCAGGCGCTGGTCTCGATCTATTCGGCGCGCGCGCGCAAAGAAAGCCGCGGCGCGCACGCACACGAGGACCACAAGGAGCGCGACGACAAGAACTGGATGAAGCACACGGTCGCGTGGCTCGACGACAAGAACAACGTCACGATCGATTACCGTCCCGTCCACATGTACACGCTGTCGAACGAGACCGAGGTCATCCCGCCCAAGGCGCGGGTGTATTGAGAGCGCGGCGTCGTGATCGCCTCATCCTCGCGGATGAGGTCGTCGCGTCCGCGCGGATCTTTGGGGGCAAGGGAACTTAAGAGATGGCCGAATTCACATTGCCGGCGAACTCGAAGGTCGGCACGGGCAAGTCCCACAAGGCGCCGGCCGGCGCCAAGCGCACGAAGGCCTTCAAGATCTATCGCTGGAACCCCGAGGACGGACAGAATCCGCGGGTCGACAGTTTCGAGATCGATCTCGACCAGTGCGCGCCGATGGTCCTGGACGCGCTGATCAAGATCAAGACCGAGATCGACACCACGGTCACGTTCCGTCGCTCGTGCCGCGAGGGCATTTGCGGCTCTTGCGCCATGAACATCGACGGCACCAACACGCTCGCGTGCCTGAAGCCGATCGACGAGGTTTCGGGCGACTGCACGATCTATCCCTTGCCGCATATGCCGGTGATCAAGGATCTCGTCCCCGACCTCAAGGTGCCCTACGCGCAATACGCCTCGATCAAGCCGTGGCTGCAGACCGAGAGCGCGGCACCACCCGACACCGAGCGCCGGCAGAGCCCCGAGGAGCGCGCCAAGCTCGATGGGCTGTGGGAATGCGTGCTCTGCTTCTGCTGCTCGACGAGCTGTCCCAGCTACTGGTGGAATGGTGATCGCTATCTGGGCCCCGCGATCCTGCTGCAGGCCTATCGCTGGATCGCCGACAGCCGCGACGAGCGCACGGGCGAACGCCTCGACGCGCTCGAGGATCCGTTCCGGCTCTACCGCTGCCACACCATCATGAACTGCACCAAGACCTGCCCGAAGAACTTGAACCCGGCCAAGGCGATCGCCGAAATCAAGAAGCTGATGGTGATGCGTCGGTAGAAGCAGGCTGAATATCTGGCAACCGTTTCCGGGCTAGATCTCGACTCGTCCTTTACCGTTCGTTCATCTTTGTGACCATAGTATGAGGAAGCAGCGCAGGCCGCTGCGTCGGCTGGCTACGCCGATGCGCGCGGTTTCGCTATCGAACAGCCGCCGCTGTTCTAACTCGTGTTGCGGGCCTATCAAAGTCGCGGATGGGCGCCGGCGGTCGCACGGAGATCGATTGCCAGACGTTGTGCGTCTCTCGGAATTTTTTTTGGGGATTGGCGTAGTGCGCACTGTCCGGCGTTTTCAGCTCGATGTTGAGCACCAGTCCGTCCATCGAGAGTCCGGTTTGAGGATAATGGCCTGGCAGGTGATGCGCCCGAGGCATGATGTCTAGAGTGATGACGCAGGTGGCCAGCGCCTCATGTCGCCAAGACGGCGATGGTGCTGCGGGGATCCATCTGAATGCGATCGG
>Ga0194121_10004387_pt1 | contig 20490 bp, 25 predicted proteins | sample TA2MahCa50mmetaG_FD_148609 | JGI IMG/M metagenome (GOLD analysis project Ga0194121, IMG submission 148609) | Freshwater microbial communities from Lake Tanganyika, Tanzania - TA2015020 Mahale Deep Cast 50m | ecosystem: Environmental > Aquatic > Freshwater > Lake | place: Tanzania: Lake...
CACGTGGCCTTTTTCCACAGAAAGATAATGCTCGCTACGCATACTACACCAAAAGCAACAAACATCGTCAGTGCTGACGAGACATGTACATAGAAAATCTTTTGTACTACACCCTGCATTTGTTCAGCGGGGGCATACTCAAAGATCAGCCACATGGCTGTTAGCATGGAGACGTACATTGCTATGAGATGTACGAGCTGGCTTTTATAGGATACCAACAAGATACACACAAATAGACCACAAAGCCACCATACTTGCACAGTATCAGTCCTCGATAATAAAATCAAATACGATCAAAGATAATGTAAAGAACACAACATCAAAGATTCCCATGAAGACCAGGTAATCGGTAATGTCTTGGAGGGTTTTGCCTGCCACTAGCTGCACCGTGGCATATACTGCTGCAATGGTCAACGGGATAGATATCGGCAAGAAAAGCATCGGTAACATGACTTCATAGGCACGTGTATGCAGCGTAATCATAGAAAACAAAGTCCCTATAATGCTCAATCCAAACATGCCTAAAAGAAAAACAAGACAGAGACCAAGCCAGCAAGACAGGAAATCAATGCGAAACCATATACCACAGAGTGGTAAAATCGCGAGCGCTACGGCCATGAGGTACAACATCTGGCCAATGGTCTTGGCGATAAATAAGGCACTGGAATCGTACAGGGCAAGTAATACCCCAGATAAGCTCTCCTCTTCCCCTTCGAGCTGTCTTGCGCGCTGTAAGCCCAAAACGGTGGAAAAGAGCAGCGCAACCCACATAACGCCAGAAGCGACTTGACGAATCAACTCTGTATCGGCGCCAATAGCAAAATTGAATACCACCACTACAAGTACCGCGAAAACAAACATGGAAGTAAAAATTTCTCGTGTACGCCATTCTGTTCTCAGATCCTTACCTAGAACGGCCAGAATTTGACGTACAAAAATTTTACTACCCGACATACGTACTGTAGATTCGCTCAAAATCGTGGATATCCATACCTGATGACACGCCACTATACACGATCCGACCACGACACTGAATGGCTATCTCGTCACATACTTCTAAACCAAGCAGCGCATCATGGGTACTCAGCAGAACAGAGCAAGATGCCTGACGCAAGCGCATGATCAGCGCTTGCAGACGAGCGACAGCGTGCTTATCCAGGCCGGTATAGGGCTCGTCCAAGAGCAATATCCGGGGCGCGTGGAGGATGGCACGAGCAATGGCCAGACGCTGTTGCATACCCCGAGAATACGTCCGCACTAATTGTCGGGCTTGCAGGGACAAGTCCACTTCGTGCAAGACATCCATAATACGTTCTACAGGCTTGGCAATACCAAAGAGGCGGGCATAAAACCACAAGTTTTCGTATGCGGTCAGATGCCCATACAAGAAAGTCCGGTGACTTACCACACCAAGGAGTGGACGAATCTTGGCCGTTTCTTTCACCGCATCATAGCCCGCAATGTGCACCGTGCCCGCCGAAGGACGCATTAAAGTGGCGAGGATCTTCAACAGCGTTGTCTTCCCTGCCCCATTCGGGCCGAAGAGACTCAGACATCGGCCTTCCTGAAGCTGCAGGGTGACGTCACGTAGTGCTGTCCTTACCCCAAAATGTTTGGTGACTTCCTGCATGTCTATAATAATCGCAGACTCCACACCAAGCCTTTTTATACAGGTTCTTTCTTGCAGTCCGCTTGCACCCTCTGCCACTGTTCTAGCATACTCGCCAGAGACGCCATGGCAGCCCTCCGGCGCTGTTGATACGTTGTCTCATCAAGGACACCCGCGGCATATTGGTCATCGAGAACAACCATGCTCGACAAGATATTGTGCACCAGTTTCTGGGTGTCTAACAACGCCACATGCTGTGGCACAGCGTTGTCGGAGGGAGATACCTGTTGTCTAGACCACCGTGCACGTAGGGGGAGAGCCACTCCCCAGAGTCCGAGACCGATCACGAGACCATACGCAGTTATCGACAGCCAAGAAAGTGTGGTTTGACGTGGGGTAATTTGCAACCATGAGCGAGAGTTGGCACCAAGGTTCGCTCCCCGGAAATGGGCAAAGACATGAGGATCGACGGCGACCGGCCCTCCGAATGGCACATCGCTGGCGGCATGGAGTTGCTCATCTTCAACCAGCACATCGAGTGCCGATGTGCTCAATGTGCGCTCCAGGAGGATGGTCATCACCTGACGCGCCCAAGGCAAGCGATACGTATAGACGATTTGATGCTCTCCAGGGGCCAGCGGCCCTCGGTACGATATCCCCGCAGCATCAGTGCGAATTGCTTCAGCAGAGAGACCTTGCACTGGGCTGAGCTGCGTATATCCCTGTGGTAATGGCAGGTGGAGGGTCAGGCCAGGCGCTGGATGCCCTCCCGTCCTCGGTGTCGCAGCCTCCACCCCAGGGCCGGTGATTCTGAGGACTTCGCGCACATCGAGATGGGCCTCTCGCCCTACGATCACCACGAGATGATTCATAATGCGCAACCCCGTGGGATCTGATTTGCCTGTAGTGTCTGGAGTGCCTGCCGCTCCCACCTTGAGCACGACTTCTGCGGGTTGGTCATCTAACAGAGTAATCGGCTCGCTACGATAGAGCTGTTCTGCATAACGTATGCCAACGAAGTACTGCCATGTCGGCCCTGTTTCCAGGTTTTCAAAGAGAAATTGGCCGGTAGCATCCGTTTGGCCAGGGAACCGCTGCACATCCTGATTGGGGCCAAAGCGAATCAGCATGATGCGTTGCTCGGCAAAACCTTGCCCGTCCCGTTGCACACTGCCGCGAATACTGCCCGCCGCTGCGGCATGGCTCGGTGTGCCCCATACGCTTAGCGCCAATAAGCTCGCGAGAGTACTGTACAGCAGTAGACACGCCAGAATCTCCCGGCGCGCCAAGCGCTGTACCGCTCCACAGCCATGCATGGTCTGCCTCTGTCTCTGCAGTGTAAGTGCTCGCACGGCTCTATGCATGCCTCAAAGCCTGACCACAGAATGCACAAAAGTTGCCATCATGGCCAGAGGATGCCCCGCATCCTGGGCAGCAGGCAGTCGTCTCTCCAGGGCAAGCTGCAGGGTTACGCAGGGCACGAATGTGTTGTTCCACAGCATTTTCAAACATCCATTGCGGGTCTACTGTGTCAAGTTTTCGTAGGATTTGAACTGCCTCATCTTCAAGTTGCTGACGTAGCTCTGTGTAGTCAGCCTGGTCAACCTTCGAAGTTTGAAAATCAAAGTCTAGATCGCGGATAGCACCGTATACCATCTCTTTGTGGAGCAGTAGACGTTCTCGCTCGCCATCCTGAGCAGGTTCTGAGGTATCGCCACCGTCCCTCCGTACAAAGGGTTCGCCAAGCCCCAGCACCACACAGATGGCCAGAAGACAAATGACCGCTATATCGATCACTGCCATGCATTCTTTCCTTGTGCAACTGTCATCTCGCCTTGTTGTTCCGCCGGCTGCGAGTGAGGCAGAGACGGTCGACGCTCAGGCCAGATGGCAATAATGGTTCCGAGCACCACGACAAGGCCGCCCATCCACATCCAAAATACCAGGGGATTAATAAACACTTTAAGTGCGATTTCTCTGGAGGGCTCAAAACCGGCCAGGATGATATAGAGATCCTCAAAAGGACTTGTACGCAAAGCCACCTCAGTGGTCGGCTGATTTTGGGCAAAATAGAGACGCTTTTCAGGGTAAAGCGTGGCATGATGCGCGCCATTCTGTAAGACCGTCAGCTTGACAAGAAATGCCTCATGGGTTGCTTCGATCTTCCGCAGAAAATCGTCGTATTGCAGGACAAAATGGCCAACTGATGCCTTTTCCCCAAGGCGGAGCACCACATCCTTCTCCGTCTGATACGCTGAAGAGCCCGTAATGCCTACAAAAATCAGCACAGCTCCGAAATGGACAATATACCCTCCATACCGGCGCCGATTTCTACGTACCAGAGCCATCAGAGCATGTCCGATATTGCCCCCACTGACCGCTTTGCGCGCCCGAATACCCCGGTAGAATTCCAAAACGATTGTCCCAAACACAAAGAGACAGATCGAAAAAGAGATCAGCGCGACTACATGACGAATGCCCATACTATAGAGGAATGTGGTGACGACGAAGGACAGTGTCAGGGGGTACAGAAAATTGCGGCGCAAATTTCGTAAGCTTGCCTTCCGCCAAGCGATCAGAGGGCAGATACCAGACAACAAGAGCAGACCTAAGCCCAACGGCACATTGACCTGATTAAAGAACGGGGCTGCTACACTAATTTTGACGCCTCGTACAGCCTCAGAGATGACCGGGAACATCGTACCCCACAAGACCGCAAACATAATGCCGACGAGAAAGAGGTTATTAAATAAAAAACTGCTTTCCCGAGATACCACCGATTCTAAACGGTGATCGCTACGAAGTTGGGGGAGACGTTTGACGAGCAACGTTATCGCAACGAGCAAAACGCCGGCAAGATAGAACAGAAAATAAGGGCCAAGTGACGACTGCGCAAAAGCATGCACTGAGGCAATAATCCCACTGCGTGTCAGAAAGGTCCCAAATATGGACAGAGCATATGTCAGAATAATCAGGACCATATTCCATACTTTGAGCATGCCCTTTTTTTCCTGAACCATCACGGAATGCAAAAAGGCAGTAGCAGTTAACCAGGGCATAAAGGAGGCATTTTCCACAGGATCCCAGGCCCAATAGCCACCCCAACCCAACTCCACGTACGCCCACTGGCCGCCCAACAAGATGCCGACAGTCAAGAAGAGCCAGGCAATCAATGTCCAGCGGCGTATGCTGCGGATCCATTGCGTGTCAAGACGCCCACTGGCCAAGGCGCCAATAGCAAAGGCAAAGGGCACAGAAAATCCCACAAAACCCAGATACAAATTCGGGGGATGTATGACCATAAGAGGGTTTTGCAAAAGGGGGTTGAGTCCTTGCCCGTCCCGTGGCTCATGCGGCAACAACTGGAAGGGATCATCCACGAGCACGAGCATCGCCAGGAAGAGCAATGCCGTGACCATCAATGTGGCTACTACATAAGGCATCAGCGCTTGATTGCGCAAGCGATTCTGCCTCACCGCAATAGCGCTATACAGGACAAGGATCCAGAGCCAGAGTAGCATGGAGCCTTCCTGGCCACCCCAGAGCGCTGCAATAATATAGAAGGTGGACATGGACCGGCTTGACACATGGGACACGTACTGTAGACGAAAATCATGCGCCAGGAGGGCATACAACATGGCAATCATCGCGACAGTGACTAACCAGAAGACCGCATAGGCGGCGCGCTCTGCACTGCGCAGCATATCGTGGCGTTTCAGCGAAGCGCCCATTAACGCCACGATGACAGCATAGATCGCGGAAACAGAAGCAAATTTTAATGCTACTCCACCAATGTCGCTCATATGTTTCCTTTGCGATCACTGCTTCAGAGACGCCACGGTTTAACTAGAGGGGGGCGTTTTCTCATCTTGATATTTGGATGGACAACTCGTCATCAGCACCGAAGCCGTTAATATCCCATCCCGATCGATACGTCCTTCGACAATCACATCAACCCCAGGCTGAAACATGTCGGGTTTCACCCCTTTGTAACGCACGGGAATACGGGCATGCTCATCACCCATGACAAACCCAAGTGACAAATTCCGCACATCCCAATCGATCGGATCTTCGGTCACTTTCCCCGCGACACGGACCGCTTCACCTTGCAACATCCCTAGCTTCTGTTGTATTTCTGGCACAGTCAGGAAATACATTGTACTCCCGGTCGCTCCAGAAAAGATCAGGTAGCCGATTGAGGCAACGATGATAACGACGCCAATGGATAATTTCACGTACTGATTTGCCATGGCCAGTGACTCCCTTCTCGCCACCTTACCCTATCACTGTGCTCCGCAACGACGTTGTGCTTACGCATGCGGCAGATTTTCGCTTTCAAAATTCCGCATTTCTTCTACAACTGTCCGATAGATGCGCTCAATGGCATCACCGGAGAGGGGACCAGGGTTGAGCAAACGGAGGCGTGCCAGGATAGAGGCTTCACGTTCTGGCACGTAGATAGGAATAGCATGCTGGCGTTTGACCTCGGCGACTTTGAGAATCACTTTGGCACGCTCTGTAAGATACGACATGATCTGCTCGTCTATAATGTCCAATCGTTCCCGTAATTCGTCAAGCGTCATGATGCTGGTCTCTCTGACAATGTCCCCGTCATTCACCTAACTATACGCGAGTGAGTATAGTCTGGCAAAGGTCGGAAGCACAACTTTCTTTCACACGCTGGACTCCGCGTGCTCATGCTGGTCTCTCGAGAGATTCTTGCCAGAACCCCTCGGGTATGCTACTCTCCCTGCGCTCTTGCCCCTTCCTGAGTAGGTGCCAGTATGCTGATGCCGAAAGTGCAAAGATGTTCGTGGATTTCCTGAAAATACTGATACTGACGCTGGGCTGTCTCTGGGGTGTTGTCCTGGCATGCTTCTACATTTTTGACCAGCCCTTGTTTTTTACCGAGTTATTGATTGGCTGCCTGCTACCTTTTCTATGCTTTTCTGCTGGCTTCTATGCCATCTCACGGACCTCTCAGGGGCCTTTCAAACCCTTCATCATTGCAGTTTTTGGGGGCATGATCGTACGGCTTTTTATCATTGGTATAGTATTCGTGTGTCTTGCCATGCTTACCCAGCTGCATATACCCACTATACTTTTCGCGCTAGTAGGCTTTTACACGACATGCCTCATTGTCGAACTCTATTTCGTCAACCGCAGAATTGCACATAGGGAGATCATACCAAAATGAGTCTAGCATATGCTGCCTCCCCAGGTGGGGGGCATGGCGCAGAGCCAAACATTGGTGAGGTGATCTTACATCACGTTCTGGATGCAAAGCTCCTCAACATGCATCTGTTCGGTATTGACTTCTCTATTACCAAACACGTGCTCATGATGTGGATAGCCTCTGCCTTGGTGGTGGCGGTTTTCCGCTTTGCTTTTCGCGAGCAGCAACTGGTACCTCGTGGGATTGCAAATCTCCTAGAAGCCATTATTGTCTTTTTACGCGATGAAGTAATCTTGCCCAACATGGGTGAAGACGGCAAACGTTACCTGCCCTATTTGCTTACGGTGTTTTTCTTTATACTCTTCTGTAATCTCTTGGGTTTAGTTCCCTTCTGCGCCACAGCGACAGGGAATGTCAGTGTGACCGCTGCCCTGGCTCTTATGTCGCTCGTGATGGTTCAGGTTGGGGGGATTAAAAAACATGGGCTCAGCCATCATCTCCACAATCTTATTCCCCATGGCATCCCCGTCTGGCTCTTGCCTATTATGATTCCCGTAGAAATTATGGGGCAATTTACAAAACCGTTTGCGCTCTGCATACGATTATTTGCGAACATGACGGCAGGACACATCGTCATTCTCGCGTTTATTAGTATGATCTTCATACTGAAGAGCCTGGCCATAGCGCCTGTTTCGATTGGGTTTGCTCTCTTTATCAATCTGTTGGAACTGTTTGTCTCCTTCCTGCAGGCGTACATTTTCACCATGCTGACCTCACTTTTTATTGGCATGTCTATTCATCCGCAGCATTAAACTTCTCAGATAATCTCACCTTGTGTGTCTACTATCGGCCTCGAGGCGGAAACTGCTTAGCCAGCTTCCGCCTTTGCGTTGAGAGCACACCTGCTCTGTAATAAGCGAGCGTCTTGGGTAAAATGTCGTCACTGCGGTAGAGTGTTGGAGCGGCACAGAGAGTATGCTGACACGACGAATGCACACGTAGGGACCATGCCCTACGTGTGCACCATGCGTGATGGGAAGAGTGCTAGGGGATATGAACTGTCATTAACTGTCAACACGTGTGGGAAAGTGGTCAAGGAAATCAACGACGAGGCGACGATGGTCGTCCTGAGTCATGGCTGTGTTGAGCAAATGTCCAGCAGCAGCAAGGGCTAAATCAGCAGCGGCGCTTTTCATATCCTGCATGGCTAGATGCTTTTCACGGGCGATTTCTCTGCGAGCTTCTTCCAAAAGGCGCTGCGCCTGTTCCTGTGCCTGCTCGGTTAGCGAGGCGCGTAACCGCTCTGCCTCTTCGCGTCCCTGGTCAAGGAGACGCGCTGTTTCCCGGTTTGCCTCTGCCAAGAGCTGTTGATGCTGTGCCAGGAGTTGTGCACTTTCCTGACGCGCTTTTTGTGCTTCGTCAAGCGAGGTACGTATCGTATCCTCACGCTGCTCCAGTGCCGCTAAGACAGGCCCCCAGGCAACTATGCGCAGGACTATCAGCAAGACGATAAACGTAATAACAGTCCAAATGAGCAACCCAGGTTCGATATTTAACAGCATAATAGCCCACTTACTTCACAGCCAACAAGAGGCACACGACTGTCCCAAAGAGTGCGACACCTTCGATGAGGGCGCACGAAATAATCATAGAAATTCGCACATCGCCGGCGGCTTGGGGGTTTCTGGCACTCCCCTCCATCGCAGCACTGGCAATCCGCCCGATACCATATGCAGCACCGAGGGTTACCAGACCAGCACCAAAACCTGCGGCAATATGTGCGAGATTTGCATCAGCCATCGTCACTCTCTCCTTTCGTGAAATCGATTCTTGCTCTATAGATGTGTAGGCAGCACATTATCTATGAGCACTGTTTTCTATGTCAAGCCAAAACTCCGCCCATGTAGAGTAGAGATACCTCCTCCATACATGGGCAGGCCTAGGGCTTACCTTTCAAACTACTCAAGTACTCCACCATACGATCTAAGCCGTCAACAGAAAGCTTCTGATAAAAGCCCGTGCCGGCTAAGGTTGCTTTCATTACCGCTGGGGGAAAGCCCGGAGCGAGCACTTTATCAGGATCAAGAATGGACTCACGAATGTAGTCTTTTTCCTTCCGGACTCCGATATCCCACAAGCTCGGACCTACCAGATTTTCTGGGCCATCTACTTTGTGGCAGGCTATACACCCTCCAAGTTTCACCAGTTCTTCACCGCTCTTGCCGGCCCAGGCTGCCGCATCTTCTAAGCCAGCCGTCTGGGTACCCGTCGATGCCTTCTGCGCAAACGATTTCTTGGGCCAGGCAATCGTCTCTTCTTGCAGGCCGAGCAGAAAAATCACGACGTTCTGCAAGTCGTCATCATTCAGGTTAAAGTTGGGCATGGCGACTACCGCCGCTGCCTGCCCTCCCCCTTGGCCCCCACCTTCGCCCTTCAGGCTCCCTAAATACTGTACTAGGGTATCGAGGATCGCTGGGTTTTTTGCAATATCATTGTAAAAACCCGTACTGGCAAGCGTCGTCTTCATGACGCCTTTGGAGGTCGCAAACCCCTCCGCCACCGTTTTGTCCGGATCGAGAAGCTTGGCGCGGATATAGGCCTCGTCCTTCCGTTTCCCCAGGTCATACAGACTCGGTCCGAGCAATGTCGCAGGCGTATCCATGCTGTGACAGGTAACGCAAGGGTATTGCTTTGCCAATTCTGGCCCTGAGAGGGTCTTGGCCGTACTGACCTCTGGCGCTGGCTGCAGGGTGGCTTTACATTGCTTCGCTTCTGCCGGACTCATATTCGCTTGCGGACAACGCAGCGCTTCCTTGAGATAGCCAAAGCGCAGACTATGGAAGGCGTCAGAATACCCCGACTCATTATAAAATTTCGTCCCAACAATGCTGAGTTCCGGTGCCTGTTTCGCTCCACTATCCACCACATAATGGCAGGTCTTGCAGCCTTTCTCTTGCACGATTTGCCAGCCAGCATTGAGGCGATCGGCCCCCGGAACAGGCGCTGCCATGACATTGTGGCATTTGTTACAGGAAGCTTGTACATACGCCAAGGGCAACAGCGGCCGTCCCCAGCCCATGTGTTGTTCCTCAAAAGGTCCGTAACGGCCTTCAAGGTCTTCCATCACATGCGCATGGTGCTTCGTCGTCGCCGTCCCCTGCCCTTCGTGACATACGGTGCAGCCAAGGTGATTGAACGAATGTGGCTTGATATCAGGATGCGTCCTAAAGGGCTGTGGTGCATCGACCATTTTCGGATTCTCGACGCCCATATGGCAACTCGTGCAACGGTCCGTAATGCCCAGTTTGGCATCCCAGATCTGTCTCACCTCGAGTGGCTTTGACAGCAGCTTGGCCCGCAGCTCAGGATCGTTTTTCAGGTCTGCTTCGGTGAGCTTCTCTGCCCATAAGCGATAGTATTTCCGTTGATACTGCTTCCACTCTGGAGCGTATTCCGTCGTCATGGTCCACAACAACAACAACACCAGCAAAAAATTGGCCAGCGCAAAGGCGCCTGCCATAAAGTTGTTACTAAAAAGCTTGACCTCCTTTTCTGCCATGAGGCATTCCTTTCCAACGTACGACCTGTCGTTGTCGCAGACCCAAGCCTCGTGCGTGCTCAGGGATGTGTATGTAGACTACTCTTAAATGTTTAACTGGATTGCAGGGATTTCGAGGATATACTTGACGTTAAACACCAGCCGTAAAATCATTTTTACAGGAATACCGATCATGGCTAACAGTAGCAACATCTCGATCGTGTAGATCGTTGGTCCACGACGTTCGTAAAAGGCCTGTAAGCCATTGCATAGACGCTTTAACGCAGAGCCTTCGGCAGCTTTCGGGCCAACAAAATGTGGGAAAGCCACCGGCAAAGCGAGTCCCACAACCGTATAAAAGGCGAGAAATACGACGCCCGTCACCATATTCCAGCTATGCGTCACCGTATGCGACTCTTTGTGGATTTCCCAATTCTCCCACGGCCAGTACCACTCCCAGCTTGGACCACGGAAGAAATAGCCAATGATGATCAGCACAAACCAAAAAACCGTACCCAGCGAAAACACCCAGATGGCAAACTTGCGGTCTTTATAGTTGTACTCTCCCACACCGTGTGGGCTCTTATCAATGTATGGGATGGCCATTAATCCGGCCAAAATAAGACCTGGGAGTACCACGCCCGCAATCCAGGGATCGAAATACACCAGAAGCTCTTGCAACCCGACAAAATACCAGGGGGCCTTCGAAGGGTTGGGTGTTTTATTGGGATCGGCCAGAGGCTCCAGGGGCGCAGGCATCAACATCGACCACAGCCAGAGGACTGCTGTCGTCAAGAGAAAACACAGCACGATCGTATACATGAAGTACGGCCAGGTAAGTTCGTACTGATCCGCCCCAGCAGTTGGCACACGGCGTGCCTGCCGTCCCTCTTTCGTTTTATCACTCGCGGCCATCTCAACTCTTCTCCTTGCCCAGAGACCGAAGCGGAGGCAAGTCCGTCCTTACCCCCGCCACCACTCTACCCCTTGATTGGAACATCTCCTGAATACCCATCACGCCGTACCCGCCAGAAGTGCACAGCAAGCAGGGCCGTTAGCGCGATAGGGAAAGCAATACAGTGCAATACATAGAAGCGCAATAACGTTGCCGAACCCACGGTCGTACCCCCTAACAGGGCAAAACGGATATCATTATTGATCTTCATGCCAATGAGATTCGAAAACGGCCCTTCATATCCTAATAAAGGTGTAGCGCGAGCCATATTCGTTCCCACAGTCACCGCCCAGATCGCGAGTTGGTCCCATGGGAGGAGGTAACCACTAAAGCTCAGCAAGAAGGTCAATTTGAGCAAGATGACACCCACCACCCAGTTAAATTCACGGGGAGGTTTATAGGAAGCTGTATAAAACGTGCGTGCCATGTGCACCATGACCATGAACACCATGGCGTGCGCTGCATAGCGATGCATGTTGCGCAAGATATTGCCAAAGGGCACGACATTTTGGAGGTCTTTCATGTCGTAATAGGCCCGTGGCACGGTTGGCACATAGTAAAACATCAAGAGGACGCCTGTAAAAGTTAACACCATGAACAAATAGAAAGTCATAATGCCAGCGCCCCAGTGGAAGCGCATACGCATACCATATTTGGTGATTTTTGTCGGTAGGATATGATAAAAGACATTATTGGTAATGGCGAGGAGTCGGTTGCGACGGTTCATGGCATAGCCATGACGGAAGATGGATTTCCATATCTGACTCTCTACCACTGCATCCTGGAGTGTCTTCAGACTCAAATTCGCCATGGCGCTTCCTTACCATCGAGCGTTCGCACCCATTTAAGCTTTCAAGGGCAAAAAGAAAGGCGGTTGATCGCGCTTTCCCTGCAGATTTTCCTTGCGCCCTTTATCCACAATGATATTGCCAGCGAAATCCAGTGAAATCGCTGCCCGATATAACGGGCTAGGAGCAGGTCCTGCCACATTTTGGCCATCGCGTAAAAAGTTACTTCCATGGCAAGGACATTTAATGCGATCTTCCGATGGATGCCAAATCGGTGTACAGCCCAAATGGGTGCAGATGGCAACAAGCGTGTAGATGCCTTGTTCATTACGCACGACCCATACCCGCTGCTCTTTGAGCATACGGGTGCTGACTTCACCTATCTGATAATCGTCTGGCCTGCCCGCAACAAATTCTTGCAAAGGCTCGTACAAGATTCTCGGGAAGAAAAAGCGTAGCGACGCGATCGTAATGCCACCAAAGAACGTGGCAAAACTCCCCCACCCAATGAAACTGAACAGGCGTCGCCTAGTTACGTTCTCCTCCCCTGCGGAGGCATCTGTCGCTCTCGCCATGGAACAAGCTCTCCCTTGCTATGTCACTCCACAGATGCAGCATGTCACATAATGCAAATCTAAGAATAACGGATATACGACCTGAAGATAGGGCGTGTGTGAAAGGCTGAGCCTGGACAGGGAAGCAGGTGATTCCCTCTAACCTCACGCTATGTCAACATGACATCACAGTTTACCAAAATCCTCAGGCCTGAGATTGTCAAGCCATTCTTTCAAGCGCTCAGGCTCTTCGGTGGCACTTTGTACCCCCGCATCAATGCTCCCAGCCCGTTCGATCACATCCAGTGTCGCATAGATCGGAGCCTTCACGCGTAGCGCCACTGCAATCGCATCGCTGGGCCGCGAGTCAATGTGGAACTCTTTGCCTTGCCAGGATAACGAAATCGTCGCGTAGAACGTGCTATCACGCAAATCGTTTACCACCACCCGCGTGACTGACGCGTTGATGCCTTCCAGGAGATTTTTAATAAGATCGTGGGTCATTGGCCGAGGGGTAGGAACCTGTTCAATTTCCAGAGCAATGGCACTGGCTTCAGGAATACCAACCCAGATAGGTAATGCCTTGTTGCCCTCCAGATCACGTAAAATGACCAGAGCCATATTGGAAAGCGGATCTAAGGTGAGCCCGCGGACTTTCATTTCCAACATTGTTCTCTCCTTACGTCTAGGACATTCCCCAGGCATACCGTAGGGAGGGCTCAGCGTTCCTGCCTGCCTTCGGCCATGTTGCACGAAGACGTACGCTTCCATGCCCCAGCTTAGCACGTACGAGCGCTATCAAATCCTTCGGCCCATCCTCTAACACCATATAAATTCTGGCCTTGCTGAAATTCACAGTTAATATACTGGGCGCCTAGATCTTTGTCAAGCAAACTGGCGCCTCCACAGGCTATGCACCACGCTCCTGGGAGAGCTCGCTGTTGGGTGGTCTGAGCTCTCCGGCGTCAGCGGCATCGAGAGGCAAAAATCTCGGCAGGATCAATCCATTGGGCCGGACGTCAAAAGCGATATATACTGGCAGGCCAATATAAACCCGCTGAGGATCCTCGCAGAGGAGCTGGCTCAGCATGTTGACCCCACTCCACCAGAGGCGTACGACCGCGACAACGTATGGAAGACATGGCTGCCACGCTGGCCCGGCAATCTCTGTGTGATAGACGCAAAAGGTCAGCACTTCCCCCGCCCCCGGATCGGCACGCCAGGTGCTCACACCACTTAAACAGGCCGGGCAGAGGGGGCTAGGAGGGAAACGAAACGTCTGACACGTGTCACATTGTTGGATCAGCAAACGCTGGCGCCGGCATCCTTCCCAAAAGATCTGCGAATCTTCATCAGGGAGCGGTTGTTGCTTGCTTGTCGTATGGCATTTCCACATGTCCACGCCTGCATTGCTCCCCATTACACCCGTGTTTTAGGCCGCGGTACGTCCCAGAATCACGGTCGCACTTGTGGCAAAGACCCCACCAAAACCACTGACGAGGGCTGTGCGCGCTCCGTCAATCTGCCGTGTCCCGGCTGTGCCACGTAATTGCCGCACGGCTTCAATGATGTGAGACATGCCGTCGAGGTGCGCCTGCGACAGATTGCCGCCATGCGTGTTGACCGCCGGCCTCCTCCCGGGCTCTAGGGCTCCCGATGCGACATATCGGCCACCTTCGCCTTTCCGACAAAAGCCATAGTCTTCAAGCTGGACAAGCACCCCGTAGGTGGTGTCGTCATACAGCAACGCTACGTCAATATCCTGTGACGCAACCCCCGCCATGCCCAACGCGGCTGCGCCTGATTGACGCGCGGGAGTAGTGGTGACTGTCACCATATTGGCGCAATAGCCCAGGTGTTCGCCTGCGTGGGCTTGAGCAACCCCCAGAATCACCACGGGACACACCCTCTGCGCCCGTGCCCAGGCGTGCGCTGCCACCACCACCGCAGCCCCGCCATCAAAGAGATACGCCAGGTCATATTTGCGCAGCGGCGCAATGAGCAGCGGCTCCCGTTCGTATGCGTCGAGCGTGAGCGGTGTACGCATGGTTGCATTCGGATGCTGGCAGGCGTAACGGCGCTGGGCCACCGCGATCATACCCAGGTGCCTGGAGGTGGTGCCGAAGAGATGCATATGACGCTGGGCTGCCAACGCGTGTGGTCCCATGCCCCAGGTCAGGCCATAACACTCTTCGAAATCTTCCTGCCCCATTTTAATACGTCCATGGCGGGCCGCCGCCCAGCTCGTACGACGATTTTCGCCATACACGCAGAGCACAAACCGGCATGTGCCTGTCGCAATAAGTAACGTCGCTTGTTCGAGCATCGCGATGGCCGTTGCTCCACCCAGGCCCATATCGGTGGCAAAACGCGGCTGCAGCCCCAGATGCTTGGCGATCAACTGGCTGTGCATGTACGTCACATCCATATCGAAATTACGGGTGAGCACCCCATCAATGACGGTTTTTTCGATCCCTGCATCCTGGATAGCGGCGCGGGCCGCGTCCAACGTCAGATGCAGGGCACTCATACCACGCAGCCGCCCCACCCGGCTCTCGCCAATTCCAATAATGGCACTGGAGGTTACTGGCATGGTTTCATCCCCGTGACGATGCGTCCTGCGTTGACGTTACTGGGTTTCTGCATATAACTCACGTCCCAGGATCATCGCGCGCGTTCCGGTAAACCCGCCCTGGGCCTCGATGGTGCGCCGCGCCAGTGCCGACAGACCGCGGGCATTCAGCCACAACGTACAGTCGACCAGGGCCTCCTGGAAGTCTACGCCCTCTACCCATGCCCATTCGCCATTTGCGCCGGTCAAGTCCGTGCCCTGGAGGCAGGCGTGTTCGAGATGAGCGCTAAGCAACCAGGCCTGCCGCAAGATGGCATGCTGTAAGTGCGCACGACGAAAAGAGGCCCCCTGGAAGAGGGCTGCTGTACAATCAGCCGAACGCAGATCGGCCAGGTCAAACACTGCGCCGCGCGCATCGGCCCCCCGCAAATTGGCCCCTTGCAACTGGGCGCCGCGAAAGTTGCTCTCTTGCAACTGACAGCCGGCTAACTGTATGCCTCGCAAATCAGCATAGGCGAAGTCACGCCGCGCCAAGTCTGGTTCTGCCTCTGCACGGTACATGGGTATTGTCCCTCTCAATGGCGCCAATCCTGTGGCACCCCAACCTGGGAGGCCAGACGGTCCAATGCTTCCAGTTCCGTACGAAAATAACGTAGGGTTCGCTCCAGCTCTGGCGCGTAACGGCCACCCAGATAGCTCCGCACGCTCTCAATTTGGCTGCGATAAAAGCGGAATTTGCGGCTCCACCATTCCCTGGGATGACCACCGTAGAGCTCGCGGTCGAGTCGCGCCGCACTGGGGGTGAGCATGAGCCGCTCGTCGCTGGGATTAATGGTGACCAGAAAATGGTCGAGGAAGGACATCCCCAGCAGGCCGTCCAGCCCCGGCGTTGCGTCATGGACGATGACCTCCACATCTTGTACTGCAGCCTCGCCCACAGCAATCGAAGGGACTTTGAGGAGTGGCGCGAGGAAGATGCCACTAGCAGAACGTAAGGGAATGACTACGGCGTGTAGCGTATTGAGTGCCAAACGCCGCGCCGCCACGCTGGAAATCACCGTAAACTCTGCCCCGGTATCCAGTAACAGACGGGTCGGCACCGTCCCCCCCAGCAGGGCGTCGACGAGCATGGCATTGCCATCACGCCGTAGAGGCACGGTATAGCTGGTAGGCGCAGGGCGTGGGGCGCTGGCGAGATGGGCCGTAGGTTCCGAGTGTGGTGTTGGAGGCGGCACGAGGGAAGACGGCAAGGCCCCTGTCGCTTCGATGCGGTCGTGATACTCAGGAGGAATCCCCGCCGTTGTATCACTGAAATGGATTCGCCCATGCCGATCGACCCATTTATAAATTTCCGCATGGGCCGGGCTCAGGGTGATACAGAGGATAACCCACGCCAGATGGCGCACAGACAACATTGGCCTTCCCCTCTTGTAGGGCGCGCATCAATTCTGGGATGCTACTGCACATGTCGGGGTGTATCGCCCATGATTATGACGTATACCCTAGAGCCAGGGCAACCCTGCTCAGGCAGAGTGCCCGCTCAACGGAATGTTATGAGCCACCTGGAACGGGCCATCAGCCGTGCGCCAGATCAGAGCCACAGCGTGCAGGGTGCATTGGAGCGGTTGCCAGGCTGCCCGCAGGTTCTGCAAGAGCTGCTGTCGCTCAGCCGGGGAGCGTGTCTGGCCAATGCTCAGGTGGGGGGTGAAGCCACTGTGAAAACGCGCTTGTTCATTGTAATCAGGAAAGGCCGCTTGCAGGGCTGCCTGGAGTGTCACGAGGGGGGCTGGGGGTTCTGGGGCGAGCCAGAGCGTCGCGTTGCCGCGCGCGTGGGAGAACGCGCGGACGGTCGTGAAGGTCAGAGCCATGGGAGCCAGCCGGTGTCCCACGGCCAGTAATGCTGGTAAGGCCGTGTCAAAAGATGTCTGCGGCAGGAATGGATAGAGTAAGGTAATGTGGGGCATCCAGCGATGGACGTTGCGATCATGCTGACGGCGCAGAGCCTGAATGGGTTCCCAGACCTCGAGTGGCGGGATGGCCACGACCGCGGTATGGTGGGTTTTCGGCGGCATGTGTGTGACCTTTCCTCTAGAAGAGCCGGCGGCGTGCGAGACAGCGTCCCGCTACGAGCGGGCGGAGGGAAAGACTGGAGGGCGGCGCTCACGCAGGGCCTGCAACCCTTCGGTGACGTCATCAGAAAAGAAGCCAAGCATTTCTAACGCCAGCGAATGGTCAAAAATCGGGCCTGCCTGGCGTAGCCAGTTATTCAACGCCCGTTTGGTCCAACGGATCGCCAGTTGCGAACCCGTCGCGAGTTTCTGGGCAACCTCCATGGCTTTGGGAAGGACCTGCTCTGATGGCACACAGAGGCTCACCAGCCCAATGCGCTCGGCTTCTTTCCCATCCAGAAAATCTGCAGTGAGAAGATAGTATTTCGCTTTTGCCATGCCACAGAGCAACGGCCAGATAATGGCCGCATGATCCCCCGCGCCGACGCCCAGGCGTATGTGCCCATCGGTAATGCGGGCGGTTTCTGCCATAATGCTGATATCCGCCATCAGGGCCACGGCCAACCCGGCCCCAACAGCCACCCCGTTAATGGCAGAAATGACGGGCTTCTCCAGGTTCGCGATATTGTAGACAATATCAGCGGCTTCCTTCATGGTGCCAGCAATCCCTTGGATATCCCCCTTCAAGGCGTCAATCATATCGAGATCGCCCCCTGCCGAAAACGCTGCTCCGGCACCGGTGACGACCACCACCCGGGTCGCGGCATCATCGGCAATATCGAGCCACACGCGGGAGAGCTCCCAGTGTAACCGCGCATTGGTGGCGTTATAGACCTCGGGACGGTTGATGGTGATCAACAAAATACCTGGATCGTGTCGGGTAAACAGCAAATGCTGATACGTGCTGTAGGTCGTCATGGCATGCTCCTCGTCAGGGGCCAACAACGGTTCGTCTGGCGCGCCATCATAGGGGTAGCGACTTGGCGCCGCAAGCCTGGAAATATCCTGCTATACTTACAGTCTCGCCGCGGCCCGCCGGGTCCTGCGGCCCACGCCTCATGCTCTCAGGACTGCGCGACGCGACGACGTCAAGGAGATGGCACATCATGACATTGCCCGCGAGACTCAAGTTTGGCATTTTCATGGCTCCGTTTCATCAGCTCGGTGATGATCCCACTTTGGCTATTGACCGTGACCTGGAGCTGATTCAATGGCTCGATTACCTGGGTTTTGACGAAGCCTGGATTGGTGAACATCATAGCGCTGGCTGGGAAACCATTGCTTCTCCAGAGGTCTTTATTGCCACTGCGGCGGAGCGCACCAAGCATATCAATCTGGGGACGGGGGTTGTCAGTCTGCCCTATCATCATCCGCTGATGGTGGCAAACCGCATGATTTTACTGGATCACTTGACCAAGGGGCGGGCCATGCTGGGCGTGGGGCCAGGGGCTCTGGGCTCGGATGCTTACATGCTGGGCATTGATCCGCTGACGCAGCGTCCGCGCATGGACGAGTCGCTGGGTATTATCATGCGGTTACTGACGGAGACGGAACCTCTGACCTATGAGTCTGACTGGTTTACCCTGCGCGATGCCGTAGCGCACCTGCGTCCCTACACGCACCCGCACTTCCCCATTGTCGTAGCCGCCGCACAATCCCCCGCAGGTATGCAACTCGCTGGGAAACATGGGGCTGGTGTGCTCTCGGTGAGCGTCATTCGCGATCGCGGTACGGCCCCTGATTTGCGCAGGTTTTGGAGCATTGCCGAAGAGACCGCTGCAGCACACGGTCATACCATGCGCCGCGAGGAATGGCGTATGGCCGTGCATGTTTTTCTGGCTGAGAGTCGCAAAGAAGCCATGGAGCAAGCGCGCGTCGGGGCTGGGCGTTATCAGCGGGAGTACTTTGAGCAGACCCTCGGGTTACCAGCCGTGCTCGATGGGCCCTCCGATCGTATCATTGACGAACTGGTGGACCGCGGGGCATGGTGTGTTGGCACGCCTGATGATCTCATTGCACATATTCATCGCCTGGACGAAGAGAGCGGTGGTTTTGGTGGTCTGCTCATTCAGGCAACCGAATGGGGCACGCGGGAACAGGTGCTGCACAGTTACGAGCTCATAGCGCGGTATGTGAAACCGCATTTCCAGGGTTCCCTGGTCAATCTGCGGCATTCTGCAGCATGGTCGGCGAGTAAGAAAGAAACGATTATGAACCTGCGGACCCAGGCGATCGAGAAAGCCAAGCGCGATTACTTTGTGCCGGCCAGCACCGTCTAACGGCCCATGGGCACGCATGCTGCGCCCGTAGGCATCGGTCCTGTGCCTGAGCCTACGGGGTATCGCCAGCGCATCCTCCTCTCGCCCAGTTTTGACTTGGCTGTTGCTTGGGCACTCTGGTACCATGTAAGAAGGTGACTTTTTTATACGTTGTACGTGCCCATCCCCCTTTTGACCTCACGACCCGAGCGGGCAGGAGATACAGAGTTATGTTCGGCACACTACTGCGGAAGGTATTCGGTAGCAAAAATGATCGCGAATTAAAACGTATCCAGCCGCTCATCGATCATATCAATCAGCGTGAGTCTGCCATGCAAGCCCTGTCTCTCGAAGACCTCCGAGACCAAACGATACAGTTCCGTGAGCGTCTCGACCAGGGAGCGACTCTCGATGACCTGCTGCCGGAGGCTTTCGCGGTAGCCAGAGAAGCGTCACGTCGTTTCCTGAATATGCGTCATTTCGATGTCCAGCTCATCGGGGGGATTGTCCTGCATGAGGGCAAAATCGCGGAGATGAAAACTGGCGAAGGCAAAACCCTGGTGGCTACGTTGCCAGTGTATCTCAATAGCCTGGCAGGACAAGGGGTGCACGTGGTCACGGTGAATGATTATCTGGCCAAGCGCGATGCCGAATGGATGTCGCCCCTCTATCAAGCTCTGGGTCTGTCTGTCGGCATCATTCAACATGATATGGATGATGCCTCACGCCGTCAGGCGTACCATGCTGACGTCACATACGGGACCAATAATGAGTTTGGCTTTGACTATCTGCGTGACAATATGAAATTCGGGCGCGCGGAGTTCGTGCAACGGGATCTCCACTATGCCATTGTCGACGAAGTGGACAGCATTCTGATTGATGAGGCCCGTACGCCGCTCATTATCTCTGGGCCAGCGGAAGAATCGACGGATAAATATCATCAGGTGGATCGTATCATCCCCCGCTTGCAAAAAGAGGCGGATTACGCGATTGACGAAAAGATGCGATCGGTGGCTTTAAACGAGGACGGT
>Ga0194121_10004389_pt1 | contig 20484 bp, 20 predicted proteins | sample TA2MahCa50mmetaG_FD_148609 | JGI IMG/M metagenome (GOLD analysis project Ga0194121, IMG submission 148609) | Freshwater microbial communities from Lake Tanganyika, Tanzania - TA2015020 Mahale Deep Cast 50m | ecosystem: Environmental > Aquatic > Freshwater > Lake | place: Tanzania: Lake...
AGTGTGAGGCTTTATTACGGAGGGGTTTCTGCCTCGTTGGTTCATACCCCAAGCATGGCCTTGTTCAAGGAAATGCCTTTGCAGCCATGGGGTGAGACCCAGGGCATGGGATCCGTACCGTATGCCGGTATTCGCCAGGCTTACGATGAGATGGAATTGTTAGGGTTTACGCTTACGGATCCTTTTGCATTGGTGGATCAGGGCACTTTTGGCCCACCTCGTTCGATGAGTGCACAAGAGGGTGCTGTTCCGTCGGAGGTGATTCTGGACGTCTATGCGGTGCACATGCGCACTGTGCGTACTGTCAGGGGCGAGCGTATGGCTTTTGGTTGTTGGAGAGACCCTCAGGGGGCTTGGGTGGATACGGTTCATTTTCCTCCTCAACTCAGGGATTACCCTTGGAAAGGTAAGGGGGTTTACCGTGTTAGCGGAATGCTTCGCGAGGAATACGACTACCGTTATGTGGAGGTGATCTCCATGCACAAACGCGCTTTTTTGTCTATCGAAATTTCTTCCGAAGCTATTTCGGGGCTTTCTTCCGAAACTTCTTCCGAGTCTGTTACTGAAATTCTCCCTTCATCCTTCTGATGGGCTTTTATCCTCTTGATATGTTGAGCCAAAATTTTACCCAAGACCCGGAGAACGTGCCATCTGGAAATACCGAGCAAGGGGAGTATGCTTTTGGTGAAAATCGTTGCGTATTGCATCTTGATTTGGATACGTTTTTTGTTTCGGTCGAAAGACTCATGGACAGCAGGCTTTGTGGTAAACCCTTGTTGATTGGAGGAGGAGGAGATAGGGCCGTGGTGTCTTCGTGCAGTTACGAAGCAAGGTCTATGGGGGTTTCATCAGGGATGGCGGTACGCATGGCATTGAAATTATGTCCTGAAGCTGTGCTGGTCAGGGGTCATGCCGATCAGTACAGCCAATACAGCAGAGCCGTGACTTCGTTGATGCAAGAATCGCTTCCCATGCTGGAGAAGGCTTCCGTGGATGAGTTTTATGCAGATTTGAGCGGAATGGATAAGTACCTGGGATGTTGGCGCTGGGCTAGCGAAATCCGCGGCCGTGTAGCGCGTGAAATTGGCCTACCCTCATCGTTGGGGCTTTCGGTGAACAAAACAGTTTCCAAAATCGCCACAGGTCAGGCCAAGCCCGACAATCAGCAATGCGTGATTAGCGGAAACGAAGCGAGGTATCTGGCTCCGTTACCGGTACGCAAAATCCCAATGGTTGGACCAGTTTGGTCCAACCAACTCGAAGAGCTGGGGCTTGGTCGTATTTATTTGTTGCAACAAATCCCAAAGAATTATCTCGTACGGCTTTTTGGTAAGAACGGGATGACGCTTTGGGAAAAAGCAAGGGGGATTGATCCCAGTCCTGTGATTCCGTACCGGGAACAAAAGTCCATGTCGTCCGAGCGAACTTTTGAACAGGATACCGCAGATCCTGCCTTGCTTAGAGCCCGGATTCGCTCTTTGGCCGAGGGGCTGGGAACGGAGCTAAGATCGCAGGGTATGGTATGCGGTTGCGTGGCCCTGCGGATTCGCTACGCGGACTTTGAAACGGTAAGCCGACAGCAAACCTTGCCTTATACGGCTTCGGATCGGATTTTGATGGATACGGCAGTGGAATTGTTGCACAAACTCTATACCCGAAGAATGAGGGTTCGTTTGGTAGGAGTTCGTTTGAGCGAATTAAGCCATGCAGGCAGTCAAATGGACTTATTTGCTGATTATGCTCGCGAAGATGCTTTGTACCGTGTGCTCGATCGAATGAAGGACCGATATGGTCGTCATTCGTTGCGTTGGGCCGGTGGAATGGGTTAAAAACTTAACCCCGAGGCAAGAAAATTAGTGTCCGGCAACACCAGCATCCTGCAATAATTCCCTCATATCGTTGATGCCACCTGCATTGAACAATCCGGAGACTCCGGTCTGTTGCAGCATTTGGAGGGCCATAGCACTTCGAGAACCGCTACGGCAATAAAGAATCCGAGGCTCAGGAAGTTCGTTGATTTGATCAGTAAAATCTAAAATTTGGGTGTGGGGAATATGGAGAGAACCAGCGATATGGTCTTGTTGGTATTCGTCGTCTGATCGGACATCAATTAGGGAATAGGTGCCGGAACGCAAAGCGTCAAGTGGATTGAGCATAAAAAGGAGCGAAAGAAATGGATTTAAAAAAAGATAAGAAAGATGAGAATAAAAATTAAAGCGGTGGCAACCCAAAGACGAAAATCAATCCGGAGCTTTCCCTGATCAGGGATCGGGACATTGTATTCGGGTTTCTGTGGGTGAAAATTATGGTAAATGGTGAGCACCACAATCCCAATCAAGAATTGAATGATAACCTCGTAGAAATGTCCCCGAATCCCGTGGATAAGGGAAATAAAGGTAGAGCTTGCGAGCCAAGGCAAGAAGAGGGAATAGCGAACAAATTCCGCTCTGGCATCTTCTTCTTCGGCCACACGCTGGGAACGACTGTTGAAAAGTAAAGGAGGTAGAAACTGTTTGGTAAGCGCTAGAAAAATCCCAAAGAGCAAAACACTAAGAATAATTTGAATACCCAGATTAAGTCCAGTTGAAAGAAAAACTAGTCCCACAAACTTTGGGATAAAAACTCCGGCAATTGCCCCACAAAGCAACCTGCTAAAGCCATGCAAGCTGGTCCATATGATGAGTCCCAAGGAGATCCCGTTATCCCAAAGCATCTCCCATCGCTGCAATATATAAAAGGCGGCAAAAGCAAAAATAAGAGGACCAATAACGAAAGCCGCGATAGTTGAACCGCCGGACCATCCGGCTCCCTGGCTGACGGAGTCGTCGGCCAGATGTCCTATGGTTACCCCGTAATAATGGAGTACTGGGCGAAGATCTTCAAGTTTAGCAAAAAAATAAGAAATCAAAATCAACGGGATCTGAACCAAATAATACCCGATGATGGCAAGACAGGCATTGTTAACGATCAAGGCTAATCGCTCTTTGGTCGTCCAAATCGGTTGGTAAGGTTTGATATCTTCTTCGTCCGTCATAAAGAGAGGGTTTTATGCTCGAAGGTGAGCTTTGAAGAATATAGGACTTTGGGGATGAATAAACTTGAAACAAGGTAAAGATAAGGTTTTTTGGTATGGAATCAACCAATTCCAGCATAGGATTTAAGATATTCAAAGCTTGGGTGCAGGTTACCTTGATCCAATAAAATGAAGTTACAAGGCATTTGTGGAGCATTTTGTATTAGCGAATTCAAGAAATTACGGCACAATGCTGCACTAAAATCGCGGGAAGCTTCTGCGGGTAGTTCACAGGGTAGGTTATCCACCGCCATAATGTCCACGCTGTTGGGCTCGAAAGCTGGAGTCTCTCGCAGGGTATCCCTTGCAATCCCGTAGTAAGGGTGATCAATGGTCGAGGGTCGAATAGTTAGCGGAACAGAGCCTTCGATATCGCAAGAGATATCTGCGATTTGTTGAACCGTAAATTCGGAGTCTTGAATTTGAGAAGCATTAAAGTACCTTGGGGCTGCCGAATTCCAATAAATGGTGTTCACCATAAGATCTGCGTTGCTTAGGTAAGGTTTAACACATGATTCAAAATCTTGCGGATGGGTATAGAAGGCCTCCGTGGTATAGGGTGAGCTATCCTTGGGACGGAACAAATCCTTGGATCGCAAAACGGTGTAGATGCCATGTATTGCAGTAGGCAAATTTCCTTGACTTGCTAGGAAATCTTGGGGATCAAAAGCCATGAAACCAGCATCATTCAATACCTGCGCCGCACCTTGCCCGACTCTTCCGCTTCCGCATAGCAGTACACGCAAGGGACTACTGTCTTGGTTGGCGAGAAGGTATCCTTCGTGCTTGAGTATTTGTTGCAACCCTTGATAGGTACCAATTTCCACGGCCCTTGGCCACGAGAAAGTACCGCTTCGTAATCCCCGCATTCGCAATCCATGCCATGCACCCACGATACCGGCCCAATAACCAAAGGCCACGGTTCTTTGGCCCGATTCGTTGGTTATCAACTCGTAATCATACAGGCTTATTCGATTTCGTACCATATAACGCATCAAATCTTGATTGTAGGGTTGAGCCTTGATGGTATGCGAAAAGAAGGCAAAGGCGTGCTCTGGCAGTAGTTGATCCAAAGCCACTTCTTTGACTCCTATAATGAGGTTGCATTCCGACATATCTTCTTGGATTATGCACCCGGCATCAAGGTAATACTGGTCTGCAAAGCATCGAAACGAAGAGGGTTGAACCCGAATTTCTAACCCGGGATTCGCTTTAAGCAAATCTCTACAGTCACCCGGAATTAAAGGGGTTCGAAGGTCAAGCGGCTTTTTGGATTCTCGAAGGATTCCTAAACGAAAAGGTTGGTTGGGCTTCATCCGAAAACAAGGGCTTAGCGTTGAAGGTGGTCAGGTAGCCCCAGAGGAAATATTTCGCTAAGAAGGCGTTGATCGCCGACTACATACCGGAGATTCCATAACACAAAGCGAATATCTACACCGATGGAACGGCTGTAGTCTGCATTCCATGCAAAGTCGTTGATGGTCGCCCCAAAAGCCCTGTCAAAATTTACCCCGACCAATTCCCCATCGGCATTCATAACCGGAGATCCTGAATTTCCCCCTGTGGTGTCCAGATTGTACAAGAAGGCTACTGGAATATCTTCCGAACGGGTTCGGGGCTTTTTGATGGTTTGGGTTTGATCACTGGCTGCATCCACCATTTGGATAGCTAAATCTCCGAATCGTTGTTCCTGAACCTGTGCCGACGCTGGATGAGCAGACGCGTTGTACCCTTCCCGAAGCACGCGGTATAAAGTTGAGTCGAGCCGATAATCGGGATGGTTCGTGGCTGCTTTCTCGAACATACCGTTCAGGGTGGTGAAGGGTCGATGAAAAACTCCATCTTCCGGAGAGAAGCCTTGGACATTTCCGTAGGTTAACCGCAGGGTTCCGTTGGCATCCGGGATAAAAGATTGGTTGAGAACCTGCAAACGCAAATCAAGATAAGTCGGTAGGTTGGCACCCAAACGGGCATTCCATTCGCTCTGTTCTTGCTTGATGCTTGTGGATAAATTGTACCAGTAATCACCCAGTGTTTTGGTCCATTTGGATTCTTCCGAAAATTCCTTGGATTCATTAAGTTCGTCCAACCAGGAATTCCACTTTGAGAGCCTGATATCTTGGGGAAGCAGGCTTGAATTTTGGGACACAAAATACTGGAGGATATCCTTCTCGAGGGGTCCTCGCCAACTGCTCAGGTTGTTCGCCTTCCATTGATTTAGGGCTTTAGTTTCGGCTTCCAAAAGAGAGTCTTTGGCGGGGTTGTTGGCCCAAGTGGTCCGTCTATCTCTCAATTCCGCCTGACGGATCAGCCATTGCATCACTTTGGACTGTCCTGCAAGGTGCTGAAAGTTCAAATGCAAATCAGCTCTTTGATGCATGGCTCCGTACAACGAATCCAAGGTATTTATGGCTATGATAGATAATGGATCAGCCGCTTTACGGCATGCAAGGTCTACCGATTCAAATTGTGGGATAATCGGAACTCTACGAAGTCCCTGTATTTTTCCTCGATAATTCTTGGCAGTATTGGCCAGCGATTTGATTCTCGAAGACCATAACAACGATTCGGCGATGGAAATTTCACTTTGCTTTTCAAGTCTCTCGATAAGCCAGTCAAAATTCTTTTGGGTAATGGGCAATAATCTTTCCGCCTGGTAGCGTATGTATGAAGCCGGATAATGCCGAAAAGTCCGACCCGGATACCCCATAATCATCACAAAATCATTCTCCGCCAGAGGTTTACTGGCAATAGGCAGATAGGCCATAGGTTTGAACGGTATATTTTCGGGGTGATAAGCCCGGTTTTCGCCTTTGGGCCCTGCATACGCTCTAAGGAAGGTATAATCCCCGGTATGGCGAGGCCAAACCCAATTGTCGGATTCCCCCCCAAATTCACCGATGGCACGGGATGGTGCATAGACGATGCGAATGTCTCGAAGTACCGTGTATTGAAACAACACATACGATTTACCAGGGAACATCTCCGAAACTTCGAAGGTGGAACTGCTATCTTTCGCCAAGGCAGCTTTTTCAATTTTGACCATCTTTTCTTTAATAGCCTTTTGTCGTTCTACAGGACTACCGGTGCTGGGTAAGTTACCTAGAATCTTGTCGCTGCAATCTTCAAATCCCACTGTGATGCGGAGGCTAAGGCCTTTGGCTGGAATTTCGTCGGTCAGCTTATGGGCATAAAATCCTTTTTCGAGGTGATTCTGTTCTGGGGTGCTAATCCCTGCCACGGCATCAAAAGCGCAATGATGGTTGGTGACCAGAAGCCCCTCGGCGGAGACAAAGGAACCTGAACAACCGCCAACGCGGACTAAGGCTGGAAGCAGTCCTTTACCGCTAAGGCTCAAAACCAGGTTGGGGTCCATGCGCAGGCCAGCTTTGGTGAGGATCTCCTTCTGGATAGCAAGGGGTGGGTACATTCCTTTGTCTGGTATGGCATAAGCTGAGTTTAGACCTATGAACGCGTACAAAATCCACACCATGCCGCGCAATAAGGGATGGGGTGGTTGGGTTCCCCCATGGGTTCTTTGGAGGCAGGCGCAAAAGGCAAATGAATTTTTCATAGATTTTTTTTGGTTTACGAAATTTTGAGGCTGAGCTGTTGACTGATGGCATCTTGAGCAGATTGTATCAATAATCGGGCGCATTGTCCGATATCGCCGTTGCATTGGGCGAGTGCTTCGGTCGAAAAAATCGAAGGCAAAACATCGAAACGTATCGTCTGTCCAAAAGGGATGGGCATGAATTTCCATTGCGCTAATTTCCATGAATCGCGAATGGCGATGGGGACCAATTCAATGTGATGATTGGACTGCATAACTTGTTCCAATCCTCCGCTGCGGAATGTAGCCGCTTGACCATTTCTGGAACGAGTTCCTTCAGGAAAGTATAAGATGCTTTCTTGGCTTGCTGCGATGCGTTTGCCCAGTTTTCGCATGGCCTCCAAGGATTGATGGGGATTCTTGCGTTGAACAGCAATAACACCTCCTGCCTTAAAATTATAGGAGACGGAGGGGATGCCGCGTGATAATTCGGCTTTAGAAACCAAGACGATATTAAAGGACCTAAGTTTCCAAATCAAAGGGGGAATATCGTTAAGGCTTTGATGATTGGCTACAAAAATGCGAGTCGTACGAGACTTCAAGGCATCGTTGGGGGATGCTGGAATCTGGAGAGCCTTCGGATGCCTGTTCCATGAAATTCGGCAAGCATTAAGCCATAAGGCACCGTACAAGAGGCGATTCATCCAATGGATACCCGTTTGGTGAGCGTTGTATCCAAGGAGAAGGTACGCAAGCCGTAGGCATGGATCAAAAATTATCACAATTAGACCAAAGGCAAGCAAATAGGGCGGGGTTCCTACCCATCCTAGCCATTTCGAAGCCTTGGTATTTTGAATAAAGTGCATAGTCTTTGCTTCAAGGCCGAAAATACAGCCTGACCTATCCTCTTGAAGGAAATTCAGGGATTCACTGTGGGACAGGTTGAGGGGTTCATGCTTCAACCCATGGATTATAGAAAAATTAGGAACTTTTTCAAGACTAAAGTGTTTTTGTAAAAATGAATCGTATGAAATTTTTGTTTTTAGGACTCGTCCTTTTCTTGGTTTTTTTGGCTGGCAGGCGGCTCTTGGCTTTGGAAAAGGTACCGGAGCCCGCTTATCATCGTTTGGCCACTCTCCGCGGGGGAGTTGAAATCAGAGAGTATCCTCCTTTGGTGGTGGCCAAGACAGGGCTAAGTTCTGGTTCCTTGGGTCGTCCTGCCAATGAGGGGTTCCGTAGGGTGGCCCGTTATTTGTTTGGGGGTAACGATCGATCGGAGTCTATGGCGATGACGGCTCCTGTGGTGATGGACATGGGCGATCAGCCGTCATTATATTTCTACATGCCTTTTGATCGTCACGAAGAAGATTTACCTGCGACTTCAGATCGTTCCATTTTGCTACAAACGCTCCCAGCGCGGACCTTGGGGGTGCTTCGTTTTGGAGGTTATGCCGGGGATAAGGATCTTGAACGTTATAGTCGTAGGCTAAAGCATATCCTCGAAGGGGAGGGTTGGCTGGTGGAGGGGCCCATGTTGTACATGGGGTATAACGCCCCTTGGACCCTGGTAGGGAGGCGAAACGAGGTAGCATTCGAGGTCCGCCGGCCACGTTAAGGGGCTGTGCTTGACACAGTGACCCTGGAAGTGGAGCTGCAGGGAGTTGAACCCTGGTCCAGTCAAGCCGATCCCCGACTTTCTACATGCTTATCCTTCCCTTGGTTTTCGACGGGATCCTGGCGGGTGGCGGGCCGGAGAACACGCTTAGGCTTTAGGATTCTCGTTCCTTGGTCAAGCCTGCCTTAGAACCAGCTCATAGTGGTCGATGCCTCCTTAGGACAGGCCTGTGAGCTCACCTGCCCGGAGACAACTCTTGCTAATTCCTAGAATTAAGCAGCGAGTGCGTAGTCGTAGTTGCCGTTTAAGGCTTGAACCATCAGATTAACGAGCAACGGTTCCAGGCTCGGCATGCTTATCGGGTCATCTGAACAAGCTGTCGATTCCATTCAGCCCCAAAGTGCAAAATTACAATTTATTATTGAATTCTGCAAATTCACTAGATGGTTCTTACAATGGATATTTCTCGTGCCAAGAGGATGGCTAATCAGATTTTCTTCCAAAGCTGATGCCATGTATCCGAGGATTTAGTTAATGTAGGAAGTATGGTGTTGCTCTCTTGACTTTGATACCGATGTTGTAATACAATAGCTGCTACTGCGATTTGTTCGGAAGGGGAGAGCGGATCTCCTTCAACGGAAGATTCCCAAGGGGGTAAGGGTGTATCGAGGGATTCTGCGCCACGGAAATATTTGGCAATGAATCCGGTATCAAACTGACCTTCCACAAAGGCGGGTTGATTCATAACCCACCGACCAAAATCCAAGGTGGTTGCCGGTCCGGAAAGTTCAAATTCATCCAGGGCCCTTTTCATGCGGGCGATGGCGGCCAAGCGATTGGGGGCATGCACAATGAGTTTGGCCAACAAGGGGTCGTAGTGCACTGGAATATCCATGCCTTCTTCGTAACCGGAATCCAAACGAACCCCGGGGCCTTGTGGTGGATGGAAGCGAATGAGTTTGCCCAAGTCCGGTAGAAATTGATTGCGCGGATCTTCGGCACAGATCCTGAGTTCAATGCTATGACCGTTGATGCGCAAATCTTCTTGTTGAATAGGAAGGGGAAGGCCCGCCGTAATTTCAAATTGTAAGCGCACCAAATCCAAGCCGGTAATGCATTCCGTTACAGGGTGCTCGACCTGAAGGCGTGTGTTCATTTCCAGGAAATAGAACCGGTTGTCATTGTCCAATAGAAATTCTACTGTGCCGGCATTTCGGTACCCGCAGGCCTGGGCAACGCGTATCGCAGCCTCGCCCATAGCCCTACGAAGGGTTGTATCAAGGCAAGAAGAAGGGGCTTCTTCGATCAACTTTTGGTGCCTTCGCTGGATGGAGCATTCCCGCTCAAAAAGGTACACCATATTCCCAAAATCATCGGCCAACAATTGAATTTCGATATGCCTTGGCGTGGCGATGTATTTCTCCAGGAAAACCGAACCGTCTCCAAAAGCGTTGGTGGCTTCGGAAATAGCCAGATGCAAGGCTTCGTGGAGTTCCTCGATTTTGGTAACGATACGCATCCCTTTACCTCCACCACCTGCAGCGGCTTTGATCAGAAGGGGAAACCCGATTTCTTGGGCGATCTCCGCTGCTTGATTCGGGTCGGATACGGGATGATTAGTGCCGGGAACCAACGGGATATTATAACCAGAAACTGCTTGCTTGGCGGTTACTTTATTGCCCATGGTCTCCATGCTTCTTGAACCAGGTCCCACCAGCAACAACCCGGCCTTTTCCACTGCCTTGGCAAAGGCGGCAATTTCCGAAAGAAAACCATACCCGGGGTGGATGGCTTGGCATTGCTGTTCCAGAGCAAGACGAATCAAATGTTCTCCCCGCAAATAGGAGGCCGTGGATGGGGGAGGCCCAATTGGAAAGGCCCAATCGGCATGCCGAACATGCGGGGCTTGACGATCAGCCTCTGAATAAACCGTGACCGTTTCGATGCCCATCTCACGGGCTGTTCGGAGGATTCGATAAGCGATTTCTCCACGATTGGCAATCAGGACTTTATGAATAGGTTTGGGGGCATTGGCTAGAACGGAGGGCATAGGCTAAAATTCGTCAACAAACGCACCTAATTTAGCCACCAATTCATGAATGCCAAGCAGACCTTTCGAATGATGTTCATCCTCTTGCGGCATGAGTGGCGCAGGGAGTGGCGCCAAGGGCAGTGGTTGGCGGGATCGCTGTTGTATTTGGCAGGTGGGATTTTTGTGGCCCAATTGATGCTTCGATCAGCAGGATCGTTGTCATGGATTGCCTTGTATTGGTTGATGATGCTGTTCACCGCGGTCTATGTGCTTTCTAGGAGTTATATGGGCTTAAGCAGCAGTTTGATGATGTATTATAGGGTGGCCACTCCTGGGGTTTTGTTGTGGCTTACCAAAGTCGTCACTGGAACTATTTCCTTGTGGATGCTTATGGCTTTGGGTTCGATCCTTATGGGGGTGTGGATGGGTTACCCGATCCAAAGCACGGGAATCTTTATCTTGACGCTGTTTCTAGCAGGTCCGCTTCTGGCTACGGTGTTGACCTTGGTTTCGGCCATGGCCCGTGGGGCTTCCCATCCGGCCCAGTTAATGCCGGTGTTGGGGTTCCCCTTGTTGGTCCCCTGCTTGTTGCTGGTGCATCGCCTCTCGGGGATGGCTTTGGATGGTTTGGAGTGGTCGGTGGTCTGGCCGTATGCATGGGCCATGGCTGCGCTTTTGATCATGATGTTGGCCTTGGGGGCCTTGTTGTTTCCCTTTCTTTGGAAGGAATAAAGCCAATGAAATTATCTTTAAACTTTTTATAAACATGAGTCCACGACGAATTGCGCCACTGCCTTTGGCTTTGAAGGTCATGACCATCTTGCTGATGGGTTATGTCTTTTGGATGGGGTGGATGGGGGAGGTGCCGCGCAAGGTGATTCTCAACGAATCCGTAAGAAACCTATACTTCCATGTGCCGATGTGGTTTGGGATGATTTTCATGCTCTTGGGCGCTGCGGTGTATTCTTTTCGGTATTTATTGTTCCAACACGAGACGGATGATTTTTGGGCTTTAGCCTTAACCCAAATGGGAATTTTTTACGGGGTTTTGGGCTTGCTTACGGGAATGGTATGGGCGCAGTTTACTTGGGGTGCCTGGTGGAGCAGTGACCCCAAGCAAAATGCTTCGGCCATTGGCTTGTTGATGTACCTGGCCTACACGGTTCTTCGGTCCTCCTTCGAAGACAGGCGCAGACAAGCCCGTGTTTCGGCCACCTACAACATCCTGGCCTTCTTCTGCCTGATTCCTTTGCTTTTTATTCTTCCCAGACTTACCGATTCTCTGCATCCCGGTAACGGGGGGAATCCCGGATTTTCAGCCTATGATTTGGATGGTCGAATGCGTGGGGTTTTCTATCCTGCGGTGATCGCCTGGACCCTCATGGGCTGGTGGGCCTCCAATTTGTGGTCCCGCTATTATTTGTTACGAAATCGTACTACCTTTTAAAAGCTATACCCATGAATCGCTTTATCCGTACCCTAATTGTTCTTGTGTTGATAAATTTATGGTGCCTTTCTGAAGGATCAGCCCAAGGAGTTGCCTCGGCAATGAACACCGAAGAGGCGGTCACCATGGCCGATACCATGCGCAGCAACGGGAAAATTTACGTGGTCCTTGCCGTGGTTTTGCTGATTCAAGCCGGCCTATTCGTGATGCTTTGGAGTTTGGACCGGAAATTGTCTAAGCTGGAAGCCTGAGAGAAGGCCTTAAGATGGTTGGTAGGTTTCCCTGTTCTGTTCAACGTAACTTAGAGATTGCCCCTTAAGGCCTGCTCACGTTCAATGGATTCAAAGAGGGCTTTGAAATTGCCTTTGCCAAAGGACTTGGCGCCCCGACGTTGGATGATTTCGTAGAACATGGTGGGTCTATCCTGCACCGGTTTGGTAAACAATTGCAAGAGGTAACCGTGCTCGTCCCTATCCACGAGAATGTTCAGGGATTTGAGGATTTGGATATCTTCCAGGATCTCTCCAACTCGCTCGGTCAGATTGTCATAATATGTCTCGGGTACATAGAGGAATTCAACGCCCCGGCGGCGTAATTCGGTTACGGTGTGAACGATATCGTAGGTCTCTACAGCAATGTGTTGGACCCCAGCGCCTCGATAGAATTCGATGTATTCCTCAATCTGCGATTTCTTTTTGCCTTCGGCCGGTTCGTTGATGGGGAATTTGACATACCCGTTGCCGGTGGAAACCACCTTGGACATAAGGGCCGAATATTCGGTGGAAATGTCTTTGTCGTCAAAGGTGATGAGCAACTGAAAGCCCATGACCTTTTCATAAAATTCTACCCAGGTGTTCATGGCTCCGAGTTCAACGTTGCCAACACAGTGGTCCACATATTGGAGACCCACCTGTTTTACCGATAATTTCCATCGGGGGCTGTCGTAACCGGGCATGAAAAGTCCTCGGTAGTCCTTGCGCTCCACAAAGCGATGCACCGTTTCGCCGTAGGTATGAATGGAGGCCGTCACCACTCTTCCGTGGGCGTCTTCGTGCACTTGGGGAGCTTGATGGGGTTGTGCGCCGCGAGCCACCGTGGCTTCAAAAGCGGCTTGGGCATCGTCTACCCAGAGCGATAGAAATTTGACGCCGTCACCATGCTGTTCAACATGCTTGGAAATTTCGTTACCCGGGTGCAGGGAAGAGGTCAGGACTAAACGAATTTTATTTTGTTGCAACACATAGGAGGCTCTGTCTTTTATACCAGTTTCAGGACCAGCATAGGCAATTAGTTCGTAGCCGAAGGCGGCTTGGTAATAATAGGAGGATTGTTTGGCATTGCCGACATAGAGCTCCAAATGGTCGGTACCTAACAACGGCAGAAAGTCCCCATTGACCGAGGTAGGCGCAGTTTGCATCAAGGTTTCGTTCATGGGGAGTCGAGGGTAGGTTTGGAGCAATTGAGTTTATTCGTAGGCCGGTTCCATCCAGGATCGGTAATACTTTCCGTCGTCCAAGGCCATGGCTTGTTGGGTAATGGCCAAGGGGCTAAAGGTGTCAATCATGACCGCATATTCATCGGTTGAGGTTTTGCCAATGCTGCGCTCGTAGGCACCGGGGTGGGGTCCGTGGGGGATACCACCGGGGTGCAGGGTAATTTGACCTGGCCCAACATCGTTACGGCTCATAAAATCACCGTCCACATAGTAGAGTATTTCTTCGGAGTCAATATTGGAATGGTTGTAAGGCGCCGGAATGGATAGGGGGTGGTAATCGTAAAGGCGGGGACAAAAACTGCAGACCACAAAGCCCTTACTTTCAAAGGTTTGATGTACCGGGGGCGGCTGGTGAACCCGGCCGGTAATCGGTTCGAAATTATAGATACTGAAACCGTATGGGAAATTGTAACCGTCGTAACCTACAACGTCAAAGGGATGACTTGCGTAAATCGCAGAATGTAGAATTCCTTGTTTGCGAATTTTGATTTCGAAAGAACCCACTTGGTCGTGGGTTTCCAGTTCGGTGGGGAGTTTGTAATCTCTTTCGCAATACGGTGAATGTTCCAACAATTGCCCAAACCAATTGCGGTATCGTTTGGGGGTATAGAGTGGATCGTAGGCTTCTAAATAAAGAAGCCTATTGTCGTTCCCGTCAAATTCAAAGCAATGAATCATGCCCCGGGGGATCAAGAGATAGTCTCCTTTTTCGAAGGGGATATTTCCTAGCTGGGTGCGTAGCGTACCGGTTCCACGATGGACAAAGACCAGCTCATCGGCATCTGCGTTTTTGTAGAAATAATCCTGGCTGCGGCTCGAGGGCGCAGCCAGTCCCATGGTGATGTCTTTGTTCACAAAGAGGGGAACTCGACTTTTCAGGTAATCGCTGACCGGTTCAACCTGAAAGCCTTGGTAGCACCGCGGGGTAAGGTTGTGCTGAACTGCAATTTGGGGTCGCAAATCCAAGGGCTCACCTATGGAGCGAATGATGGTGGGCCGATGCAGGTGGTACAACAGAGAGGACATGCCTTCGAAGCCTATTGTGCCAAACAATTGTTCGTAGTACAGTTCCCCGTTGGGTTTACGGAACTGGGTATGTCGTTTGGGCGGGATTTGTCCCAGGCGGTAGTAAACAGGCATAGGCTTGGGGTCTTGGGTATGGAATTTGGGGACGTTAGGTTGGTGTCCAGCGTCTAGGCGAAGTTAAGGACGGTCGATCCAGTCTACGAGAATGAGGTTAGTATCTCGGTTTCCACCGTTGCGCCTATTGGAGGCAAAGACTAGGCGACGGCCATCCGGAGAGAACATCGGGAAAGAGTCGAACATGGTGTCAAAGGTGATTTGTTGCAGGCCTGAGCCATCCAGATGGATCATAAACAGGTTAAAGGGAAAGCCCCGCTTGCTGTGGTGATTGGACGAAAAAATGACCCGACGTCCGTCCGGGTGAAAATAAGGGGCCCAATTGGCCCCGCCCAATTGGGTAATTTGGCGTAGATCGCTTCCATCCAGGTTGCAGACAAAAAGCTCCATCCGGGTTGGCGCAACCAGGTCCTCTGCAAGAAGGGCTCGGTATTCGCTGATTTCTTCGGGGGTTCGCGGTCTGGAGGCCCGGAAGATGAGTTTTTTGCTATCCGGCGAAAAGAAAGCCCCACCATCGTAGCCTAATTCCTTCGTCACCCTGGAAATCTTCCGATTGGGCCAGGACATCAGGTAGAGGTCCAGATCCCCATCCCTGGTACTTGTAAACACCATCCATTGGCCGTCCGGCGAAAAGGTCGCTTCGGCATCGTAACCAGTAGACCCCACCAAAACTTCTTGCTGCCCTCCTTTCAAATCACTGAGGTAAATATCGTAGGCCGCGTCGATGGGCCAGAGGTATTTGCGATCGGGTCGGGGAGTTGGTGGGGGAGGGCAAGCTTCTTGTTGGCCGTGCGTTGATGCCCAGACCACTTTTTGATCACCCGGTACAAAGTAGGCGCAAGTTGTGCGGCCTTTGCCCGTGGATACCATCACCGGTTTTTGGGAAACCAAGGAACCAACAGAATCCTGATGAAGACCGCTTATATTGGCGTCAGGCTTGTTGACCCGGGTTGAATCCAAAACAAAAATCTGGTCGCACTGCAGCCCCCAGGCCGGGTTATTGCTTTGGAAGATCAAGCTATTGGAGGCGTTGTTCCAATACGCCTCAGCGTTATCGCCACCACGGGTCAGCATGCGGGCATTACGGAAATTTTGCTCAGAAGGGTATATTAAAGAATCTTGGGCCTCTGCTCCTGTTGGTAGTCCCAGAGCCAAAGCAGCAAGCCATAAAATAAAAGCCAAAGTCCAAGAATTTGGCCTGCTAGGTTTTTGGTATAAAACATGGTGATCAAGTCCTGGACAATAAAGTTGATGAATGTGCATGGAGGCTCTATTTTTGACAAAATTAATGGTGAATTCAGGGCAACGTTGGTGGATAGGATTAGGCATAGCAATTTTGCTATCCACGGGTTCTTGTCGTTCGAAACAAAATGGGGAGGAGTCCTCGGAACGCAGGGAGGTGAATCCGTCGGAGGGAAAGTTGCAAGAGCTCAACCGGCGCATTGCGATGAATTCATCCGACGCCACCGCATACGGTGAACGGGCTGATTGGTGGCTCGCCCAAGACCGTGAAAATGCGGGAAATCTTCCTGCGTTTCAGTTCGAAAATGCATCTCGCCTAAATGGTGGCGGTTCGATGAATGGTTCAGAGAGCCAGGCAGAAATGGGGTCCTCGGATGAGCCCAGAGAAGCTTTGCGCAAAGCCTTGCAGGATATTAAATCGGCACTTTTATTGGATACAGGTAATGCGTTGTTATATTGCATTTTAGGAGAAATATATACCCGTCTTGGTTTGGTTTCGGAAGCCGATGATGCGCTGAGAGTTTCAATGGTGCGCAATCCTGAATTGGTGAGGGTGTATCTGCGCAGGGGGGAGCTTGCTTTAATCAACAGGCAACACGGGGTAGCTTTCAAATATTTGAACGAGGCACTGCGCAGGGATAAGCGTTTGGCTGAAGCCTATTTGCTCAAAGGACTTACGCACCTGGAGCTCAAGGATACGACTATGGCCCAGTCAGCATGGTTGACGGCCATTGAGCAAGATCCCAATTTGTATGCCGCTTATTTGGAACTGGGTTTGAGGGAAAAGAATGCGTTGACTGCGCATCGGTATTTTTCGAATGTTTTACAACTCAAACCTGGCCACACGGAGGCCTTATATGCCCGTGGTATGTTGCTACAAAATCAAGGTTATTCGGATTCGGCCAGGCAGGATTACCGGGCTTTGCTTAAAGCAAGGCCTAATCATCGGGATGCCCTTTTTAATTTGGCCTATTTGGCGATGATTGATAAACGATTTGAAGAAGCGGTGCAGGGTTACGATAGGGTCATTGTCTTGGACGCTTCGGATGTGCCTGCTATCTTTAATCGTGGCTTGTGTTATGAAATGCTGGGAAAGGTCCAGGAGGCTTCCGGGGATTACCGGGAATGCCTTCGGTTGCGGAAAGGGTATCCTCAGGCCTTGCAGGGCCTCAATCGGCTCAAATGATGTATATTCGCAGGCTTTTTAGCATTCAAATTTCCTGTGAACTCATCTGAACTTATCGTCCAGCTGCCTGACGGATCTCGTCGAACCTATCCCAACGGTTTGACTGGGATGGATGTGGCCAAATCGATCTCCGAGGGTTTGGCGCGCCAGGTTTTGGCCTGCGAAGTCAACGGTGAGGTTTGGGATTTGAACCGAGCCCTGCCTGCGGAATCCTCGCTACGTCTCCTAAAATGGGAAGACCAAGGCGGTCGTTCCACCTTTTGGCATAGCAGTGCCCATTTGCTCGCTGAAGCTTTGGAGGCTTTGTATCCAGGCATTCGGTTGGGGATAGGACCCGCTATTGAGCATGGTTTTTATTACGACATTGACTTTGGTGAACATTCCTTTTCCAGCGACGACTTTGGGTTGGTCGAGAAAAAGATGCAATCTCTTGCGGCCATAGGCTCTACCTATGAGCGAAAGGAAATTTCCAAAGCAGAGGCGATTCATTACTTTACTCAAAAGGGAGACCCCTACAAATTGGAATTGTTGGAAGGTTTGGAGGATGGTCAAATTACCTTCTATACCCAAGGGCAGTTCACGGATTTATGCCGTGGACCTCATTTGCCCGATACCTCCAAAATCAAAGCGGTCAAATTGTTGAACACCGCCGGGGCTTATTGGCGGGGTAACGAGAAGAATAAGCAATTGACCCGGATTTACGGGGTATCGTTTCCAACCGCCAAAGACCTTGAGCAACACCTTCACTTGTTGGAGGAGGCGCGCAAAAGGGACCATCGCAAGCTCGGCAAGGAGTTGGAGTTATTCACCTTCAGCGAGAAGGTGGGCATGGGTCTACCGTTGTGGTTGCCCAAGGGGGCGATGGTTCGTGAAATTCTCGAACAATTTCTGCGTAGGCAGCAAGTCAGGGCCGGTTATGTACAGGTGGTGACGCCCCATATCGGCCACAAAGAGCTTTATCAAACCTCTGGGCATTGGGACAAATACGGTCAGGATTCTTTCAGATCCATCCTAACCCCGCACGAAGGGGAAGAGTATTTGCTCAAGCCCATGAATTGCCCTCATCACTGCGAGATTTACAAAGCCAAGCCCCGTTCGTACAAGGATCTCCCCCTACGATTGGCTGAGTTTGGGACCGTGTACCGTTACGAGCAGCACGGAGAATTGCACGGATTAACCAGGGTGAGAGGTTTCACCCAGGATGATGCGCATTTGTTTTGCAGAAACGATCAAGTTAAAGATGAATTTAAAAAAGTTATATCGTTGGTATTAAAGGTTTTTGAGGTTCTTGGATTTGAGAAATATACCGTTCAAATTTCATTGAGAGACCCAGAAAACCATGCCAAATACATAGGCAACGATGAGGCCTGGATCAAGGCCGAACAGGCGATTATCGAAGCCACCGCTGAAATGGGGATGCAAACGGTGACCGTACCTGGCGAAGCGGCTTTTTATGGCCCCAAATTGGACTTTATGGTTCATGATGTCTTGGGTCGTTCTTGGCAATTGGGAACCATTCAGGTGGATTACAACTTACCCGAGCGATTTGATTTGACATATGTGGGGGCGGACAATGCCCGTTACAGGCCGGTTATGATCCACCGTGCACCCTTTGGCTCCATGGAGCGCTTTGTGGCTCTGCTGATTGAGCATTGTGCGGGTAATTTCCCCTTATGGCTGGCCCCTGAGCAGGTGGCGATTTTACCTATTTCCGAAAAGTTTCAGGAATTTGCCCAAGAAATTCAAACCATGCTCACCACTGCCGATATTCGCAGTACCATTGACCAACGTGACGAAAAAATTGGACGTAAAATCCGCGACGCTGAAATGCAGAAGATACCTTTCATGCTAATTATTGGAGAGAAAGAGGTGGAGTCCCGCACCGTTGCGGTTCGTCGTCATGGACAGGGTCAAGGGGAAACTTTGGGAACGGATGCCTTTGTGGCCCTTTTGAATGCCGAGCTTGATGCTGTTCGCTGAGCCAAGCTTCAATCTTCCGACTATGGTCGGTTTACCTGTATTGATAGACCTATTTTACCAAAGGCGACCATTATCGCTCATTTTTAATTCATCGAATAATAATCATTTTTTAATTTAACTTAAACAAAGGAGGTCCTTATCAATCAGCTAGTTCGTAATCCAAATATTAACAAAAAGCCTCAGAAACCCGTCGATCCTATCAACGAAAATATCCGCGCTGAACAGGTTCGTTTAGTCGGTGAAAATGTGAAACAAGGGGTCTATTCGCTTGCCAATGCTTTACATATAGCTGAAGAATTGGGACTCGATTTGGTCCTCATTGCGGAAACAGCCACTCCTCCTGTTTGTCGGGTAATAGATTATAGCAAATTCCAGTACGAGAAAAAGAAAAAAGAGAAGGAAATCAAAGCCCATGCCTCCAAGAATTTGGTCAAAGAAATTCGTTTTGGGCCCAATACCGATGATCATGATTTTCAATTTAAGCTCAAACACGCCAAGAACTTCCTTCAGGAGGGATCCAAAGTGAGGGCCTACGTTCATTTTAGGGGTAGGGCCATTGTCTATAAAGAAAGGGGTGAATTGTTGCTTCTCACTTTTGCCCAGCAGCTCATAGATGTGGGGAAAGTCGAAAGCCTGCCCAAATTGGAAGGCAAGCGGATGTTTATCTCTTTGGTTCCCAAAGGAACCAAAAAGTAAGGTCACAATCCCAAGTTTTTAACTTATTTTTGCGACCCCTGAACAGAGGCATATGCCTAGCCGAGGGGTCTTAAACCCGCGTTATGCCCAAAATGAAAACCAATTCCGGTGCCAAAAAGAGGTTTGCTCTTACCGGAACAGGCAAAATCAAGCGCAAGCACGCCTACAAGCGTCATATTTTGACCAAGAAGAGCACCGTGCAGAAGCGCCGTCTGAGTCACGGAGCCTTGGTGGACACCACCAACGAAGCCCTTATCAAGCGTTTGTTAACCATTGGTAAATAAGTCCCCATGCCTAAATCGTCCAATAACGTTGCCGCCCATGCCCGTCGTAAACGGGTTTTGAAATTAGCCAAGGGTTATTTCACCACCAGGTCCACCGTTTTCACCGTCGCCAAGAACGCAGTCGAAAAGGCGTTGACCTATGCCTACCGGGACAGAAAAGCCAAGAAAAGGCATTTCCGTAATTTGTGGATTGCCCGTATCAACGCCGCCGCTCGTCAAGAAGGTATTTCCTATTCCCAGCTTATGGGCAAATTGAACAGCTCCTCTATTAAGCTCAACCGCAAAGTCCTTGCGGATTTGGCGATGAATCACCCGGAATCCTTCCGCAAGGTGGTTAAATCGGTTCAATAGAGATCCAAAAACATCTAGAACCGTCTCGCAAAACCTCCATTGGTCACAAAAACGGGTGGCTGATCAAAGATTTTTGGTCCAAAAATCCCAAATTTTGGACTTGAGCATCTTGATACTCGGAATCTTCATCTTCCAAGGGAATTATAGGATTACTATTATTATAGAACTAGTTTAATATCCGAATAACTAGAAATTCGCAAAAAAAAGCATTTATTTTTTTTATTTGGGATTTTCTTCTTACCTTAGGGTGCAATTCTTCTTGATTTCTTTTTAATGAACTCAATTTTTATGACCATGATTCAAAGATTTTTCGGGTTATTTCTGTTCTCAATCCCTGTTTTTTTGTTGTCAGCTCAGAGTTTGTGGGCACAAAATTCAGTTTTGAGTGGG
>Ga0194121_10004392_pt1 | contig 20470 bp, 24 predicted proteins | sample TA2MahCa50mmetaG_FD_148609 | JGI IMG/M metagenome (GOLD analysis project Ga0194121, IMG submission 148609) | Freshwater microbial communities from Lake Tanganyika, Tanzania - TA2015020 Mahale Deep Cast 50m | ecosystem: Environmental > Aquatic > Freshwater > Lake | place: Tanzania: Lake...
GAGCACGCCCCTGGTGGGCATCAACAACCGCGACCTGCGCACCTTCCAGACCCGGCTGGAGAGGACCCTGGAGCTGCGCGCCTCGGTGCCCGCCGACCGGGTCCTGGTCACCGAGAGCGGCATCCTCGCGCGCGAGGATGTGGCGCGGATGCGCAGCGGCGGGGTGAACGCGTTCCTGGTGGGAGAGGCCTTCATGCGGGCGGGTGATCCGGGCAGCGAGCTGGCCCGGCTGTTCGCCTGAGGGCCAAGCCAGCCCGACCCAGAGGGCAAGGGGGCGATTGAGGCGCAGCCGCGCCCCCTTTTTCGATGCGGCCGGCTGCAAGGCGGGGCTGGGTGGGTGGATCCGCAGAGGAGTTTGTGCGGAATCCGAGCATGAAAACGCAACGCATTGATTTAACTACATTTTAATTATGTTGTTCCGACGCAACAGAGGGGGGGTGAATCCTCGGAAAACTGCGCCCAAGCGTTGCGCCGGTAGGGGCTGGGGGCGGAGAATGTCACCAACTTCTCACTGAGTTCACGAGGGGTTGAGGCGGTTGGGCCGGGGGGAAACAGGAACTCGGCTGCCTGCCACCCGATTGCGTTTATCAACAGGAGGTTCATGGAATGAAACAGAAACTTTTGGCAGTTGCGGTCTCCGGTGCTCTGGCTGCCCTGGCCGCCCCGGCTTCTTTCGCTCAGTCCACCGCCACCATCTCTGGTTCCATCAATGTCGGTATTATGGCCACCGGCGCTGAAGGTGCTTCTGGCGATGCCAATGTCGCCTCCCAGGGTGGCGGCGCCAACGCGATCAACATCAACACCACTGAAGACCTGGGCGGGGGCATGAAGGGTGGTTTCCAGAGCCAGATGCGTTTTAACGCTGCCACTGGCGACCGTAACTCTGCTGGCACTGGTTACGCTTTGTTACACGTGGCCAACGCCTACCTCCAAGGTGGGTTCGGTACCGTCCGCCTAGGGAAGATTGGTGAAATGCACAACTGCGGCTTCGATCCCTGGGGTTGCACGGGCGGCGCTGGTATGGTTGCAGGCCATTCAGGCAGTGTTTCTGCCCTGATTGCTGGAGGCACCACGGCCAACGCTGTTCACTACACCACCCCCAACTTCAACGGTGTCAGCCTTTCTTTGCAGACCTCTAGGTCCACCCGTACGAACGAGCGTAGACTCGTGAGCATTGACTACGCGCGAGGTCCGATTACCGCGCAGTGGCTGCAAGCAAATAACACCGCCAACACTTGGGGTGATTCTGGCAGCAACCCCGGTGATGCAAAAGCTAAAGGCACGTCCCTAGGGGCTAGCTACGATCTTAAATTTGCCAAGGTAAATGCGATCAACGCGGTGACCAAGAACGCCGATGGTGTTAAGACCGCTAACGTTTACTCTTTGAGCGGCAGTATCCCCATGGGCGCCTACACCTGGCTTACTGGCTATAACAAGTCTAAGACTGGTGCGAGCTACACGGCTACCTCAGCAAATGACACCAAGTTTGCCGTTGGTGTGAACTATGCCTTGAGCAAGCGCACCACCTTGGGTGCTGACATCTTCAATTCTGAAGTCGCTAACGGCAGCACTGGTTACAATCTCCGTATTCGCCACACCTTCTGATCCCATGCTGTCGTAAGACAGCCTAGGATTTAGAAACCAAAACCCACCGTGGCAACACGGTGGGTTTTTTTTGCCTGCTCCGCGGCGCGGGCGCACTCAGTCGTGAACGCCAACCTCCGGCAACGGGAGGTTGGTGGCCGCGAAGCGGGCGCCCGCGGCGGCGCGTGGCGACCGGGTAAAATCCTCGCATGCTGCCGATCGATGTCGACCGCGCCATCGGGCTGTTCGATGCCGCCCTGCGCACCGTGGCCGGGGTGCACCGGCCGGGGCGTGCCTCGCCGGCCGAGCCGCACCCGGAAGCGGACCTGACGGCGCAGGCGCGCGCCCACGCCGCGGCGCTGATGCGCGTCAACCATGTCGGGGAGGTCTGCGCCCAGGCGCTCTACCAGGCACAGGGGCTGAGCGCGCGCGCTGCCGCCAACCGCCTCGCGCTGCAGCAGGCCGCGGGGGAGGAACGCGACCACCTCGCCTGGAGCGCCGAGCGGATCCGGGAACTCGGGGGGCGGACCAGCCTGCTCAATGCGCTCTGGTACGCGGGCTCCCTCGCCATCGGCGCTGCCGCAGGGGCGCTGGGGGACCGCTGGAACCTCGCCTTTCTCGCCGAGACCGAGCGCCAGGTGGAGGCGCACCTGGCCGGCCACCTTGAGCGGCTCGAGCCGCAGGACCAGCGCACGCGCGCGCTGATCGAGGCGATGCGCGCCGACGAGCACAAGCACCGCGCTAGCGCCATCGCGCTGGGCGCCGCCGAGATCCCCGAGCCGCTCAAGCTCGGCATGCGCGCGCTGGCGAAGGTGATGAGCACGGTGGCCTACCGGGTCTGAGCGGCCACAGGCACGCTGCAGGCCTTGATCAGTCCTCGACGATCTCCAGCTCCCTGGTGATTGCCGCGGTCCTCTCCAGCATCGCGGTGGCCGAGCAGTACTTTTCGTGCGACAGCCGGAGCGCCTGCTCCACCAGGCTGCGCTTGAGGTTGCGGCCGCGCACCGTGAAGCGGTAGTGGATCCTGGTGAACACCTTGGGATCGGTGGGCGCGCGCTCGGCCTGCAGCCGGACCTCGCAGCCGGTGATGTCCTGGCGGTTTTTTTTCAGGATCACCACCACGTCGTAGGCGGTGCAACCGCCGGCGCCCGCCAGCAGCGTCTCCATCGGGCGCGGGGCAAGGTTGCGGCCCCCGCCTTCGGGCGCCCCATCCATGGCCAGCAGGTGGTGGCTCCCGGTCTCAGCCAGGAAGGACATCCCGTCGCCGCTCCAGCGCACCCTGCAATCCATTCCGCCTCCACTTGATAAGACCATGATTTTAATGTATTTAAATACTATCGCGGGGCTCAATTCCGGGGCTGGAACATGGGGCCGCTTCCTGCCCTGCGCCTGCCGGGGGCGCTGATCCGGAGCATTCGGGCGCATTGGCAACAGGTTGCGCGGTTTTTTTGCTACCATTCGCGCCTTTTCTGCAGCCGTAGAACCGCAACCAGACGATGAAGACCTACAGCGCCAGCGCCCAGGGCACCGTCCACCACTGGTACCTCGTCGACGCCCAGAACAAAGTGCTCGGCCGGCTCGCCTCGCGCATCGCCATGCGCCTGCGCGGCAAGCACAAGCCCGAGTACACCCCCCACGTGGACACCGGCGATTTCATCGTCGTGGTCAACGCGGGCAAGGTCCGCCTCACCGGCCGCAAGGCGCTGGGCAAGACCTATTACCGCCACACCACGTTTCCCGGCGGCATCAAGCAGACCGACTTCGCCAAGCTGAACGCGCGCTTGCCGGGGCGCGCGCTGCAAAAGGCGGTCAAGGGCATGCTGCCCAGGGGCCCGCTGGGCTTCGCGATGCTGCGCAAGCTCAAGATCTACGCCGATTCCAAGCACCCGCACGCGGCGCAACAACCCAAGGCACTGGAGCTCTGAGATGGTCGGGGACTACTACTACGGCACCGGGCGGCGCAAGAGCGCCGTCGCGCGCGTGTTCCTCAAGCCCGGCAAGGGCCGGTTCATGGTCAACGGCAAGCCGGTGGAGGAGTTCTTCGGCCGCGAGACCGGCCGCATGGTGGTGCGCCAGCCCCTCGAGCTCACCAAGAGCCAGGCGAGCTTCGACATCTCGGTCAACGTGCAGGGCGGGGGCGAGAACGGCCAGGCCGGCGCGGTGCGCCACGGCCTGACGCGCGCGCTCATCGAGTATGATGCCGCGCTCAAGCCGGCGCTCAGCGCCGCGGGGCTCGTGACCCGCGATGCGCGCGCGGTGGAGCGAAAAAAGGTCGGCTTGCACAAGGCGCGGCGGCGCAAGCAGTACTCGAAACGCTGAATTCCCGGGGCCATCGGCCCCGGACCGCGAGAGCCGCCGCAAGGCGGCTTTTTTGTTTGCGCTTGCTGGTTTCACCTGCTGCAGGAGTGGCTCATGATCAAGGTGGGAATCGTCGGCGGTACCGGATACACCGGTCTGGAGTTGCTGCGCCTTTTGCTACAGCACCCGGAAGCCGAACTGAGCGCAATCACCTCGCGCCAGGAGGCGGGCAGGGCGCTAAGCGCGGTGTTCCCCAGCCTGCGTGGCCGCTTCGCGCTGGCGTTCTCGCACCCGGAGAAGGCCGCGCTGGAGCAGTGCGACGTCGTGTTCTTCGCCACGCCCAACGGCGTTGCCATGGGCGAGGCGCGCGCGCTGCTCGCCTCGGGGGTCCGGGTGATCGACATCTCGGCCGATTTCCGCCTCCAGGACGCGGCCGAATGGGAGCGCTGGTACAAGGTGAAGCATGCCGCCCCCGAGCTGCTCGCCGAGGCGGTCTACGGCCTGTGCGAGGTCAATCGCGAGCAGATCCGCGCCGCCCGCCTGGTGGCCAACCCCGGCTGCTACCCGACCGCGGTGCTGCTGGGCCTGCTGCCGTTGCTCGAGGCGGGCCTGGTCGATGCCGGCCACCTGATCGCGGACGCCAAGTCCGGCCTCTCCGGCGCCGGGCGCAAGATGGAGCCGCACCTGATGCATGCGGAGGCCGCGGACAATTTCATGGCCTACGGCGTGCCGGGCCATCGCCACTGGCCCGAGATCCGGCAGGGCCTGGCGCGGGCCGCCGGCCGCGATGTCGGCCTGGTGTTCACCCCGCACCTGACCCCGATGATCCGCGGCCTCCACGCCACGCTCTACGCGCGGATCACCAGGCAGACCGACTTCCAGGAACTGTTCGAGAGGCGCTACGCGGGCGAGCCGTTCGTGGAGGTCATGCCCGGGGGCAGCCACCCGGATACGCGCTCGGCGCGGGCCGCCAACGTGTGCCGGATCGCGGTCCACCGCCCGCGGGAGGGGGCGAGCACTGCGGACACGCTGGTGGTGCTGTCGGTGCTCGACAACCTGATGAAGGGCGCCTCGGGCCAGGCGGTGCAGAACATGAACATCATGTTCGGCTTGGCCGAGACGCTGGGCCTGCAGCAGGCCGCGGTGGTTCCCTAGGCCGGCTGCCGGTGGCGAGCCGCCTGCGCAGGCTGCGCCAGCGCTTCGGGATCGCCGCCCCGAAGGTGGCGGTGCGCACGCACCTGTCCTGGTACCTGCGCTGGCTGCTGCTCGCCATCTTGTTTGCTTTCTGCGCCGCGCTGGCGGCCTGGATGTACGACGCCGGCCGGCGTTTCGCGGGCCTGGACCGCGGCCAGATCGAGCGGGAACTGGCCGGGGCGCGAACCCAGCTCGCCGCCTCGGGGGCCGAGCTCGAGGCACTGCGCGCCTCGGCCAACGTGGCCGACAGCCGCCTGGCCATCGAGCGCGCCGCGCAGCAACAGCTCGCGCAGCAGCTCCGCCGCCTGGAGCAGGACAACGCGCGGCTGCGCGAGGAGCTGGCCATCTTCGAGAGCATGCTGTCCTCCAAGCCCGCCCTGGCCGCCGCCCCGATCGGGATCCTGCGCTTCAAGGTGGAACCCGACGGCCTGCCCGGGGAGTTCCGCTACCGCCTGCTGCTGCGCGCCTCGGCCGCCCGCAAGGGCAAGGATTTCGCGGGCCGCCTCGAACTGGCGGTCAACCTGACGGAAGATGGCCGCAGTGCTATCATCTACCTGCCGGATGCGGCGGGTGCGAGCGCGCCATCCTTCCGCCTGTCTTTCAAGCACTTCCAGCGCATGGAGGGATCGTTCCGGGTGAGCCCGAAGGCGAAAGTCGCAACCGTCCAGGTGCGCATCTACGAGGACGGGGCCGGCTCGGCGGCGGCCACCCAGAGCACGACCCCGGGCTGAAGCGCACGGGGCAAGGAGAACGAGCCATGTTTCGCAGGGCGAGCAAAGCGCAGAACCGCATCGACAGCCTGATCGGCGCCAGCACGCGGATCGAGGGCAACGTGTTCTTCAGCGGCGGGCTGCGCGTGGACGGGGCGGTGCGCGGCAAGGTCGCGGCGCTGCCCGATCAGGCCGGCACGCTGGTGGTGTCCGAGCACGCGCGCATAGACGGCGAAGTGCAGGCCGCGCACCTGGTGATCAACGGCACCATCAACGGCCCGGTGCATTGCCAGGAGTCGCTCGAACTCCAGGCCAGCTGCCGCGTCAAAGGGGACGTGCATTACAAGAGCCTGGAGATCCAGCTGGGCGCGGTGGTCGAGGGCATGCTGGTGCACCGCGGCGCGGACGCAAACAAGGCGGTCGAGCTCAAGCTCGCCTCCTGAACCGGGACAACAGGAGCAGACGATGAACGCAGTGACTGAAATGCCGGCGCCGCTGGTCTTCACCGACAACGCGGCCGGGAAAGTGAAGCAGCTGATCAAGGAAGAGGGCAACCCGGAGCTCAAGCTCCGGGTCTTCGTCTCCGGGGGCGGCTGCTCCGGATTCCAGTACGGCTTCACCTTCGATGAGGTGAAGAACGAGGACGACACCGTGATGGAGAAGGACGGGGTCATGCTGCTCATCGATCCGATGAGCTACCAGTACCTGGTCGGCGCCGAGATCGACTACAGCGAGGGCCTGGAGGGGGCGCAGTTCGTGATCAAGAACCCCAACGCCACCACCACCTGCGGCTGCGGCTCCTCCTTTTCCGCGTAGCGGTGCGGGCGTAAATCAGGCACAGACTGCCTCTACCGGCGGGGGCCTGAGGCCCCACCCGCTTGCGTTTTCGGCAAAGTGTTACGCGGGGTGGATCGCCCCCAGCACGCGCGTGCCGCGCGCACCGGTGACCGATGGCAGGTTGCCGGGCTTGCTTTGCATGGCCTGCCGGGCAAGCCAGGCAAAGGCGGTTGCCTCCACCAGTTCGGGGGCCAGGCCGTGCCGCTCGCTGGAGTCCACCGCCGCTGGCGCGAGCAGCGCCGAGAGCCGCCGCATCAGCGCCTGGTTGCGGGCGCCGCCGCCGCACGCGATCAGGCGATGCGCCCCCGGGGCATGCCGCGCGATCGCCTCGGCGATGCTGCGCGCGGTGAGTTCGAGCAGCGTTGCCTGCACCGCCCGCGGGTCCTCTCCCCCCTGCAGCTTCGCCTCCAGCCAGGCGCCATTGAACAGGTCCCGTCCGGTGCTCTTGGGCGGCGGGGCCGCGAAGTAGGGCTCCTGCAGCAGCCGGGTGAGTAGCGCCGGGTCCAAACTCCCGCCCGCAGCCCAGGCCCCGTCCTTGTCGTGGCGGCTTCCAAGGTGACGCTCAGCCCACAGGTCCATCAGGCAATTGGCCGGGCCGGTGTCGAACCCGGCGATGGGTCCGCTGCGCGGCAGCCAGCTGATGTTGGCGATGCCCCCCAGGTTGAGTGCGACGCGATCCTCCTGCGCGCTGGCGAATGCGGCGGCGTGGAAGGCGGGCGCAAGCGGCGCGCCCTGTCCGCCTGCCGCGACGTCGCGGCTGCGAAAGTCGGCCACCACGGTGATGCCGGTCAGCTCGGCGAGCAGCGCCGCGTTGCCGATCTGCAGCGTATAGCCCCTCACCGGACGATGGCGGATGGTCTGGCCGTGACAGCCGATGGCGCGCACCTTGCCGTGTGCGTGCAGCTCCAGTGCATCGATGGCCTGAGCGTAAAGGCGAGCAAGGGCATTGCCGGCGCTTGCGGCGCGCTCCAGTTCGTTCCCCCCGGGGGCGTTGAGCGACAGCAGTTCGGCACGCAGCGCAGGCTCCAGGGCGAGGTGGCTGCGAGCCACGAGCCTTGGTCGCGATCCGCCCAGATCCGCGAGCACCGCGTCGACACCATCAAGGCTGGTGCCGGACATCAGGCCCGCGTACAGGTCACTCAAGCAGGGCTACTCGAACAGCGCGATGCGCGTCCCGGACAGCAAATCCAGCTGCGCGAGCAGCGGCGCGCCCAGGGCACGGAAATACGGCAGCTCGGCGGACGGTACCGGCTGCGCCGCGGGCAGCGCCATGCGCAGCGGGTCGCGCGCCGTGCCGCCGACCCGGAACTCGTAGTGCAGGTGCGGCCCGGTCGCCCAGCCGGTCTGGCCGACGAAGCCCACCGTTTCGCCCTGGGCCAGGCGCGCGCCCTTGCGCACGCCCGCAGCCAAGCCGCTCAGGTGCGCGTAGAGGGTGGTGGTGTTGCCGCCGTGGCGCAGGATCACGACGTTGCCGTAGCCGCCCTGGCGCCCGGCGAACTCCACCACACCGTCGCCCGCCGCGCGCACCCGGGTTCCGGTCGGCGCGGCGTAATCCACCCCCTGGTGCGCGCGCCAGGTCTGCAGGAACGGGTGCTTGCGCATGCCGAAGCCCGAACTGACCCGGGAGAACTCCAGCGGCGAGCGCAGGAAGGCTTTGCGCAGGTTCTTGCCATCGGGCGCGTAATAGCCCCCGCCGCGGTGTGCCTCCTGATCGGCGGCGGCGAACCAAACCGCGCGCAGGCTGCGCCCCTGGGTGAGGAATTCGGCCGCCAGCACGCGCCCGGCGCGCAGCGCCCGCCCCTGCAGCGTGTGCATCTGGTAGAGCACGGCGAGGCGGTCGCCCCGGCGCAGGTCGCGGTGGAAGTCGACATCGCCGCCGAAGATGTCCGCCAGCTGCATCGCCACCGCATCCGGGATTCCGGCAGCGTCGGTGGCGGCGAACAGCGAGCTGCGGATCTCGGCCGATTTCATCTCCTGGTGCGTGGCGATCGGGGCCGGGGACTCGCTGGCGGCCAGGCCGGGGCCGAGGCGCTCGATGCGCACCAGCAGGTCGCGCGGCGAGAGAAACCAGAGCAGCACCAGCGTGCCATCGGGACGCACCTCTGCGCTGACCGTGGTGCCGGGACGCAACAGGCGCACCCGGGGCAGGCGCGCAAGCGCCCGGGCGTCCGGCTCGCCGATGCCGAGCCGTGCCAGAAGGGTGGCGATGGTGTCGCCGCGTTGCAGGCGCTCCTCGCGGATGAAGCTCTCGGGGGCGGGAAGCTTCGCCTGCCCGAGCGCGATCGCCAGCGCTTCGGGCAGCATGGTCCGGGGCGGGGGCAATTGCGCCTGCGGCGCCTCGCTGATGGTGGCCAGGCCGGCGACCACGCCGCACAGGGCAAGCGCGGCCAGCACGCCCGCCCTCAGCAGGGAAAGGTTCCGAATCAAGTCTGCGCCCTCATGGTTGGGCTAGAATTCTTTGTTTATCAGGCCCCTGCGTGAGTTTAGCAAACAAATGACGGTCCCGGTTCCAGAAGCCCTCGAGCGCATCAAGCGCGGCTGCCACGAGCTGATCGTGGAGGAGGAGCTTGTGCGCAAGCTCAAGACCGGGCGCGCGCTGCGGGTGAAGCTGGGGCTGGACCCCACCGCCCCCGACCTGCACCTTGGGCACACCGTGGTCATCAACAAGCTGCGCCACTTCCAGGACCTGGGGCACCAGGTGCAGTTCCTGATCGGCGACTTCACCGGCATGATCGGCGATCCCACCGGCAAGAACACCACCCGGCCGCCGCTGTCGCGCGAGCAGATCCTGGAGAACGCCAAGAGCTACCGCACGCAGATGGGCAAGATCCTCGATCCGGACAAGACGCAGGTGTTGTTCAACTCCGAATGGTCCGACAAGCTGGGCGCCGAGGGCATGATCCGGCTGTGCGCGCGCTATACCGTGGCGCGCATCCTGGAGCGCGACGACTTCGCCAAGCGCTACGGCTCGGGTCAGCCGATCTCGCTGCACGAGCTGCTCTACCCGCTGATGCAGGGCTACGACTCGGTGGCGATGAAGGCCGACGTCGAGCTGGGCGGCACCGACCAGAAGTTCAACCTGCTGGTGGGGCGCGAGCTGCAGAAGGACTTTGGCCAGGAAGTGCAGTGCATCCTCACCATGCCGCTGCTGGAGGGCACCGACGGGGTGGAGAAGATGTCCAAGTCGCTGGGCAACTACATCGGCATCGCGGAGGCGCCGGCGGAGATCTTCGGCAAGCTGATGCGCATATCGGACGAGCTGATGTGGCGGTACCTGGAACTGCTGTCCTTCGAGCCGATGTCCCGCATCCGGGAGAAAAAGCGCGCCGTGGCCGGGGGCGCCAACCCGCGCGAGGTCAAGTTCGCGCTGGCGCTGGAGATCGTCGAGCGCTTCCATGGCCGCGCCGCCGCCGTGCGCGCCGGCGAGCAGTTCAATTCGCGCTTCCGCGACGGCGCGCTGCCCTCCGAGATGCCCGAGCTGACCCTGAGCGCGCCGCCCGGGGGCATGCCGATCACGCAGCTTTTGCGCCAGGCGCAACTGGCCCCGAGCGCGACCGAGGCCCACCGGCTGATCGAGCAGGGCGGGGTCCGGGTGGACGGCGAGCGTGTCGCCGAGCGCTCCCTGGTGCTGGCGAAGGGCGCCGCCTACGTGGTCCAGGTCGGCAAGCGCAAGCTGGCGCGGGTAAGGCTTTCCTGAGCAAGGCGGTGTACGAGGTCTACGCGATCAAGTACGCGCACCATGCGCGCCGCGCCGCGGAGAATTTTCTTGGCGGCCTGCCCCAGGACGAGCACGACGGCCCGATGCCGCTGGATTACTTCGTCTGGCTGGTCCGGGGCGGGGGGCGCGAGATTGTCGTCGATACCGGTTTTTCCGCGGCCATGGCCGCCAAGCGCCGGCGCGAGCACATCCGCTGCCCCTCGGCGGGCCTGGCGCTGCTGGGCTGCGAGGCGGCGGCGGTGAAGGACGTGGTCGTCACGCACCTGCACTACGACCACATCGGCAATTTCGAGCTGTTCCCGCAGGCGGAGTTCCACCTCCAGGACCAGGAGATGCGCTACGCCACCGGGCGCCACATGGGCGAGCCGGTGTTCCGCGGCGCCTACGAGCTCGAGGACGTGGTCGGCATGGTGCGCCGCGTCTATGCCGGGCGCGTGCGCTTCCACGACGGCGACGCGGAGATCGCACCCGGGGTCTGGCTGCACCTGATTGGCGGCCACACCATGGGCCTGCAGGTGGCGCGGGTGGCGACGCGGCGCGGCTGGGTGGTGCTGGCCTCGGACGCCTCGCACTTTTACGCCAACATGGAGCAGCTGAGGCCCTTCCCGATCCTCTACAACGCGGGCGACATGGTCCAGGGCTACCGCAGGCTGCGCGCGCTGGCCGATTCGCCGGCGCACATCATCCCCGGCCACGACCCGCTGGTGATGCAGCGCTACCCGGCGCCCGCGAAGGACCTCGAGGGCATCGCCGTCCGGCTGGACTGAGGCTGGCTCGAGAGGCCGACGGTGGCCTGCTTGCGCCCCCGGGGCTGGGGCAGCGGCCCGCAGCCCAGGCCCGGGCCCCTGGGCGGTGTGTGGGGGCACCCAGACCGGGTTGGCGAACTGCCCGAGGCGCAGGGCCCTCCGATGCCCGACGAGAAGGCGCGTGAAGATCGAGCCCCTGGGCTGCGTTGACACCAGGGCATCGGGCTCCTACCATCAGTGCTCTTCCTGGGGAGGGCAACCATGAGATTCCAGCTCAAAATCCTGGCCGCGTTCGCTGCCACCACGCTCGCGCTTGCGTCCCACGCGCAGGCGCCTGCGCCCGCTGCGGGCGGCGCCAAGAGCCACAAGTTCCAGTCCACCTGGCCGGCGAGCCTCACGCTGCAGGACAACTTCCGCTTCTTCGCCGATCGCATGGACAAGCTCACCGGCGGGCAGGTCAAGATCGAGGCCATGGCTGCCGGCCAGATCGTGCCCCCGTTCGAGATCCTGGACGCCACGCACAAGAAGGTGATCGACGGCGGCCACGGCATCTCCTACTACTGGGTCGGCAAGAACAAGGCCGCGACCCTGTTCTCGGCCACGCCCGCCGGCATCGCCGGCATGGACCACATGGACTACCTGGGCTGGATGTACGAAGGCGGCGGGCTGGACATGTGGTGGGAGTTCTACACCAAGGAGCTCAAGCTCAACGTCATCGCGTTCCCGATCCTGCCGGCGAGCCCGCAGGCGCTGGGCTGGTTCAAGCGGCCGATCAAGAACCTGGCCGACTTCAAGGGCATGAAGTGCCGCCAGACCGGCATCGTGGCCGAGATCTACCAGAGAATGGGCATGCAGACGGTCAACATGCCGGGTGGCGAGATCGTTCCCTCCGCCCAGCGCGGCGTGATCGACTGCGCCGAGTGGGTCGGCGGGGTCGAGGACTTGAGGCTCGGCCTGCCCCAGGTGTGGAAGTACCACTACACCCCGGGCATGCACGAATCGGCCTCGATCGGCGAGCTGATCATCAACACCGAGGTCTGGAAGAGCTGGAGCCCGCAGCAGCAGGAGGCGGCGCGCTCGGCGACGGTGGAAACCTTCATGCGCTGGTGGGTGAAGTGGCAGCGCCAGAACGCCGACGCGATCGAGGAGATGCGCACCAAGCACGGCACGCAGATCCTGCGCACGCCGCCGGAGATCCTGACCGCGTTCTTCAAGGCCTGGGACGAGATCGCAAAGGAGGAGTCGGCGAAGAACCCGTTCTTCAAGCGCGTGCTCGACTCGCAGCGGGAATGGGCCTCCAAGGTGGTGCCGGCCAAGCGCTTCATGTTCCCGCCGTATTCGTTCGCGGCCAATTACTACTGGCCGGAGGAGGTGCGCAAGGAGGCGGCCAAGAAGGCGCCGGCCAAGAACTAGCCCGGGGGCGCCTCTGGCGCTGGGAAGGGGCCGCCCTCGGCGGCCCTTTTTCTTGGACCGGGTCAAGGGGGGTCTTTGCAACGGCGCCGGTCTTCCTTTGCCTCTTGTTGACCGGGGGCATTGTTGGCGTGTAGCCTGTGCCCGGTTAGCCGAAAACACTCTAGGGGGAATCATGTGGCATATGAGGAAAGCGCTGGTCGGGGTCGCGTGCGCGGCGGCCTTCGCCGGGGGAGCACAGGCGCAGACCAGTCTGAAAATGCAGGCGTCCTGGCCCGCCGCCTTGACGCTGTACGACAACTTCACGTTCTTTGCCGACCGGGTCGGCAAGCTCTCCGGCGGCTCGCTCAAGATCGAGACCATGCCCGCCGGGCAGGTGGTGCCCGCCTTTGAGGTGCTCGATGCCACGCACAAGAAGGTGCTCGACGGCGCGCATACCTGGGCGGCGTACTGGACCGGCAAGAACAAAGCCGCGGCGCTCATGACCGGCGGCCCGGGCGGGGGTTTCGGCATGGACTTCATGGACGCCATGGGGTGGCATTACGAGGGTGGCGGTCTGGACCTCTACCAGGAGCTCTACCGCGACATCCTCAAGCTCAACGTGGTGCCGATCCCGATCCTGCCGGCCGGCCCGCAGGCTTTCGGCTGGTTCAAGCGGCCGATCAAGAACCTGGCCGACTTCAAGGGCATGAAGTGCCGCCAGACCGGCATCACCGCCGAGGTGTTCGACCGCATGGGCATGAAGACGGTGAACATGCCTGGCGGCGAGATCATCCCGGCGGCCCAGCGCGGCGTGATCGACTGCGCCGAGTGGGTCGGTGGCATCGAGGACCTGAAGCTGGGCTTTCACAACGTCTGGAAGTACCACTACACCCCGGGGATGCACGAGTTCACGACCATCGCCGAGCTGCTGGTGAACGGCGATGTCTGGAAGGGCCTCTCGCCCGTGCAGCAGGAAATCATCCGCTCGGCCGCCTCGGAGACCTTCCTGCGCTGGTGGGTGCGGTGGCAGAAACAGAACGCCGACGCGCTCAAGGAATTGCGCGAGAAGCACGGCGTGCAAATCCTGCGCACCCCGCCCGACATCCTGACCGCGTTCCTCAAGGCCTGGGATGAGCTCTCGGCGGAAGAGTCGGCGAAAAACCCCTTCTTCAAGAAGGTGGTGGATTCGCAGCGCGCCTACGCGAGCGTGGTGGTGCCGGCCAAGCGTTTTTACTATCCGCCCTACTCGTTCGCGGCGAACCACTACTGGCCTGAGGGCGGCGCCAAGCCCGCTGCGGCCAAGCCGGCAGCGAAGAAATAGCGAGAGCTCAAAATAGGGGGGGGCTTTGCCCCCCCTTTTTTTTTCTTGAACGAGGCTGCCCGAGTGCAACAAAACCTGCCCGCCCAGATCCGCCTGGTCCGGGGCATCGACAAGTTCACCGACACCACCGGCACCTGGGTGGCCTGGCTCAATCTGCCCCTGGTCTACGTGGTCTGCCACGAGGCCTTCGCGCGCTACCTGTTCGATGCGCCGACCGAGTGGTCCTTCGAGCTGACCTACATGCTCTACGGCACCATCTTCATGCTCGGCTCGGCCTACGCGCTGCACAAAGGCGCGCACATCCGCACCGACTTCTTCTTCGAAAAGTGGTCGATCCGCACCAAGGGCATGATCGACTCGGTGGCCTACATCGTGTTCTTCTTCCCGTCCATCTTCATCTTTCTTATCGTGACTGGCGCCGAGGGCCTGTATGCGTACCGGATCGGCGAGCTCTCGGAGCAAACGCCCTGGCGGCCGGTCCTGTGGCCGTTCAAGATGGTGATCCCGCTCACCTGCCTGCTGCTGCTCGTCCAGGGGGTCTCGGAGACGATCAAGAGCGTGTATGCCGCGCGCACCGGCATCGAGCTCGAGCACAAAGAAAAAGTCGAGGTCTAGTAAGTGACCGCGATCGCCGCCCTGGGCCTGGCCATGCTGGTGGTGATGATCGGCGCGATCTTCATCGGCTTCCCGATCTCCTTCACCCTGCTGTTTCTCGCGCTCACCTTCGGCTATTTCGGGCTGGGCGAGGTGGTGTTCAGCCTGGCCTACTTCCAGACCATCGGCATGATGAAGGAGTCGCTGCTCGCCGCGGTGCCGCTGTTCATCTTCATGGGCTTCATCACCGAGCAGGCCGGGCTGATGGAGCGCCTGTTCATCGCCCTGCGGCTGCTGCTGGCGCCGATCCGGGGGTCGCTGTTCGCGGTGGTGATCCTCACCGCCACCATCTTCGCCATGGCCACCGGCATCGTCGGTGCCGCGGTCACGGTGCTGGGCATCATGGCCGCGCCGATCATGATCAAGACCGGCTACGACGGGCGCCTGGCCGCCGGCGCCATCACCGCCGGCGGTACCCTCGGCATCCTGATCCCGCCCTCGGTGATGCTGATCGTCATGGGGCCGGTGCTGGGCGTGTCGGTTGCCGACCTCTACGCCGCGGCCTTCGGCCCGGGCTTCATGCTGGCGGCCCTGTACCTCGCCTACCTGCTGGGGCGCTCGTTCCTCAACCCGAAACTGGGCCCTCCGGTGCCCAAGGAGGAACGCGTCAGCAGCCTGCCCATCATCATCAGGGAGGTGACCCTGGGCGTGGTGCCCCTGGTGGGCCTGATCGCCGCGGCGCTGGGCTCCATCCTGGCGGGCATCGCCACCCCCACCGAAGCCGCCGGCGTGGGGTCCCTGGGCGCCCTGCTGCTCGCCGCGGCCTACCGCAAGCTCACCTACGCGGGCCTGAAGCGCGCGGTGCTGTCCACCACCGCGACCTCGGCCATGGTGCTGCTGCTGGCGGCGACCTCGAACATCTTCGGCGCGGTGTTCGCGCGCATGGGTACGGCGAACTGGATGACCGACACGATGCTGGCGCTGCAGTTCTCGCCGGTGCTGATGCTGGTCATGGTGCTGTTGCTGGTCTTCCTGCTGGGCTGGCCGTTCGAGTGGCCGGCCATCATTCTGGTGTTCCTGCCCATCTTCTACCCGGTGATGGAGGCGCTGAAGGTGGAGCTCGGGACCTCGCTCGGCATCCCGACCGACATGGTGATGGTCTGGTTCGGCGCCCTGGTGGCGGTGACGCTGCAGACCGCGTTCCTCTCACCGCCGGTGGCGATGTCGGCCTATTACCTGCGCCAGGTGGTCAAGGAATGGTCGCTGGCGACGATCTACAAGGGCATGTTCGAGTTCATGATCCTGCAGGTGATCGCGATCGCCATCCTGGTGGCCTTCCCGGCCATTGCCACCTGGTTCCCGACCCAGCTTCAGGCCGAGTCGCGCGCCACCAAGACCGAGCAGGTGGACGACAGCATGAACCGGCTGGAGGAGGACCCGGCCAAGCAGACCGAGGAGCAGGGCGAGGAGGAGAAGGATTCGCTTGAAAAAGACGAGCTGAAAGCCAAGAAGTAAGGCGAAGGAGCGGTTCCGGCGCCGGCGCCGGGCCGCAGACCCGGCGCCGGCGCTTTGGTTTTCAGGGACAGGCCACTTTTGCCATCCTCTGCAAGGCCTGTGCGAGCCGTAGCCGCTGCGTGCCGAAGTTCAGCCGCACGAAGCGTGGCGCGCCGAACTGCGCGCCCGGGGAAAGCGCCACCCCCGCATCGAGAAACAGCTTGTGCGGGTCGGGCGTGGCCAGGCCGGAGCAGTCGATCCAGGCCAGGTAGGTCGCCTCGACATGCGCCATGGCAAGGCCCGGGGTCGCGGCCACGAAGCGCTCGACCAGGTCGCGGTTGCCGGCCAGGTAGGCCAGTTGCGCCGCCAGCCACTGGGCGCCATCGCGGTAGGCGCCCAGCGTGGCCGCATAGCCAAACAGCGACGGGCCATGCACCGTGGCGTGGTCATCGGCCATGAAGGCGCGCCGCAGCGCCGCATCCTCGATCACCGCCCAGGCGCATCCGGCGCCCGGGAAGTTGAACGCCTTGCTGGGCGAGGCCAGCGTGACCGTGCGCCTGGAGACCTCGGGCGCGAGGCTCGCGATCGGCACATGGGGCTTGCCCCGGTCCAGCAGCAGCTCGCAGTGGATCTCGTCCGAGCAGATGACGAGGTCGTGCTGCGCCGCGAACGCAGCCAGGCGCTCCAGCTCCGCCCGGGTGAAAATGGTGCCGCCCGGATTCTGCGGGTTGCACAGGAAGAGCAGCCGGGTCTCGCGGCGCACGCTGGCGGCGAGCGCGGCCTCGTCGAAGACCCAGCGCCCGTCCGCAAGGACCAGCGGCACCTCGGTGAACGCGCGAGGCGAGCGCTCCAGCGCCTGCCTGAAATGGTGGTACAGCGGCACCGGCAGCAGCGCGTGCTGGTCCGCCCTCATCAGGTGGCGGGCCGCAAGGTGCAGCCCGGGCACCACCCCGGGCAGGAACGCGATCCAGTCCGGCTCCACGCGCCAGCCGTAGAGGCGCTGCATCCGCGCCGCGATCGCTTCGCGCAGCGCCGCCGGCTGGGCGCTGTAGCCGAAGACGCCGTGTTCGATGCGCTCGCGCATCGCCTCCAGCACCGCCGGAGGCGCGCGAAAGTCGGTATCGGCCACCCACAGCGGGATCACCTCCGGCCCATAGCGCTCCCAGCGCATGCTCCAAGAGCCGCGCCGCTCGATCGGCGTGTCGAAGTCAAAGCTCACCGGAAAACGTGGCGCATCGGTGTTTTTTGCGCCCTTTTAGGGCTCGCGCGGGCGGCCCTCACGAGCGCATCCAGGCCGAGCCCCACAGGTTGAGGGTGTGCGGCTCGTGGGGCCAGGTGCGGTGCGCCAGGTCCTTGGGCATCCGCTCCAGCTCGGCGGAGAACTCCACCTTGTGGCCCTCGGGATCCTCGATCATGAAGAACAGGTTGTTGCCCGGGCCGTGCCGTCCCGGTCCCCACCACAACGGGATGCGCAGCCCGCCCAGGCGATCTGCCCAGTCCCGGATGTCGTTCCAGGAGCTGGTTTCGTAGCAGTGGTGGTCCGGGCGCGACGCGGGGGCGCGGAAGGCGGCAAAGCTGTGGTGCTCGGGGTCCGAGCGCAGGAAAAAGGCGCTGAGCTGTTCGCCTTCCAGCACGCGGTCGGACTCCACCAGCCCCAGGCGGTCGCGGTAGAAGGCGAGCATCGCCTCGGGCTGCGTGCTGGCGCAGACAAAGTGCTGCAGCCTCGCGCTCGGCCCGGGCTTGCCGCCCGCCGCCTCGGGCGCGCGCGGCAGCCCGAACACCACGCGCCGGCCATCCGGGTCGGTGATCGCGAAGGCTTCCTCGCCAAACAGCGGCGAGGGCGAGGGCTCGCAGGCGAGCCCGAGGGCTTGCAGGCCGCGGCGGTACCCGGCCAGTTGCGCGGCGCCGGCCACCTGCAGCGCGTACCAGGGAACCGCGGCCTTGGCGCCCTTGCCCACCACCAGGCGCCGGCCGCGGCCGCAAACCAGCCAATCGCCGCCGGGGAGCGGTACCAGCGCATCGCCCAGCAGCTTGCCGTAGAAGCGGGCGAGAGCCGCCGGCTCCTCGCTGTCGCGGCGCAGGTGGTGCAGGCGAGCGGGCCACAGGGCGTCGCGGCTGCTTGCGCTCATCGATCTGCCCTCTCGTGCAGCGCTTGCATCGCAAGGGCGCTGGCGGCGCTCAGCACACGCTCCAGGTGCGGGTCGCGCAGGCCCAGCGCCGCCATGTGCCCCAGCGTGTTGCGGATGTAGTCCAGGCAGCGGCCGCGCTGGCCGATGCCCTGGGCCACCAGGCGCGCCCGCCCGTGCAGGTCCAGCTCGCGCACGAACTGCCGGTGCGCGGTGTCGGCGACGAAGGCGAGCGCGCGCACGCGCCGACGGCGGCCGATCGCAACCCAGACCATGGTCGGAATGTACACGTTGTTGCGCATCTCGCGCCGCCACAGCACGGCGAGCGCCCGCTCCACCTTGTCCGCTGCGATGCGAAAGGCCATCCCCCAGCACGACCCGCCGCGGCACAGGCCAACCACCAGCCCCGGGCGCTGGGGGGTGCCGCGGTAGCGGTTGGACAGGATGCACAGCGCGCGGTGGTAGCCGTGCGCGCGCCCCATGGCGCTGCGGCTGTGGCTGAAGCCGGGCGACCACATCAGGGAGCCGTAGCCGAACACCCATAGATCGCCCGCCGGCCGCCCGGCGAGGAACGCGGCGAGCTCCATCAGCTGCGCAAGCGATCGTGGATTCGGGCGCGGTTTGGCATGGTGCGGGTCGCACGCATTATAGAATCGCCGCAGGAGGACAGGCCATTGGCGGGGAAATCGCAGGCAGGGCCGCACCGCTCGCCGATCGGCGAGACGCAACCGCTCGAGCCGGTGTGGGACGCGACCGGCTTTGGCAACAATTCCGTGCAGACCGTCGCGGTGACGGTAGGCGAATCCTAGGCTGGGAGCACGATGAACGATTGGCCGCAGAAGCTGTTTGGCGTCCTCAGGCAGGCGAAGGTGCGCCAGGTGGGCTACGTGCCCGATGCGGGCCACAAGCGCCTGATCGAGCTGTGCCGGGCGGACCCCGCGATGCGCGCGGTGCCCCTCAGCACCGAGCAGGAGGGCATCGGTCTTGCCGCCGGCGCCTGGCTGGGCGGTGAGCGCAGCGTGCTGCTGATGCAATCCAGCGGCGTGGGCAACTGCATCAACGCCCTGGGCATGACCAGCGAATGCCGCTTTCCGCTGCTCATGCTGGTGACCATGCGCGGCGAGCAGGGCGAATTCAACCCCTGGCAGGTGCCGATGGGCCAGGCGACTCGGCCCGCGCTCGAAGCCATGGGCGTGGTGGTGCAGCACGCCGCGAGCGCGCAAGAGGTGCAGCCCACGGCCGAGGCCGCCGCGCGCCTTGCCTGGGGCAGCTACGCGGCGGTGGCGGTCCTGATCGCGCAGCGCGTGATCGGCATCAAGAGCTTCCAGGACCAGGCCGGCCGATGAGCGCGATCCTGAAACGAAGGGAGATCGTCGCCGCCCTGCTGCAGGAGCGCGGCGAGCTGCTGGTGGTCGCCGGCCTGGGCTCCACCGCCTGGGACGTTTCCGCGGCGGGCGATTCCCCGCTCAGTTTCCCGCTGTGGGGCGCCATGGGCGCCGCGGCAATGGTGGGCCTGGGCCTGGCGCTGGCGCAGCCCGCGCGCCGGGTGCTGGTGATCACCGGCGACGGCGAGATGCTGATGGGGCTGGGTTCGCTCGCCACCATCGGCGTGCAGCGGCCGCGCAACCTCGCCATCGCGGTGATCGACAACGAGCGCTACGGCGAGACCGGGATGCAGGCCACGCACACGGCCTCGGGCGTGGACCTTGCCGGGGTGGCGCGCGCCTGCGGTCTGGGCGCCTCGGCCGTGGTTTGGACCGAGGCGGAGTTCGCCGCCGCCCGCAAGGCGCTGCTGGGGCAGCCCGGGCCGGTGCTCATGCAGATCAAGGTGCTGGCCGAGAAGATTCCGCTGGTTCTGCCGCCTCGGGACGGAGGCCTGCTCAAGGCCCGGTTCCGCCGTGCGGTGCTGGGGCCGCAGGCCGACGCCGAATAGCGCCCCGGGAAGGGGTCAACCGGAGGGTGGGTGCCACGTTATTGGGAACGTACCAATGTTCGACTCACTTCCTCTCATGGAGAAACCCAGATGCTGAAGCAAAAACTGTTCGTGACCCTGGTGGCGAGCGGTTTTGCCGCCGCCGTGTTCGCCCAGGCCCCGGCCAAGCCCGCCGCCCCTGCCGCTGCGCCCGCTCCGGCCGCTGCCCCCGCGCCCGCCAGGGCTGAGCCGGCCAAGGCCGCTGCCCCCGCCCCCAAGGGCAAGGCGAAGGCCGAGGGCAAAGGCAAGTCCAAGGACAAGGCGAAAGGCAAGGCGAAAGGCAAGGCGAAAGGCAAAGCCAAGATGGACAAAAAGAAGTAAGCATCCTGTCCTTGGCAGGACCGTGAAACCCGGCTGCGGCCGGGTTTTTCTTTCCCGGAGTCCTTACAGGGCCGGGGCGGTTTCGAGCCGGTAATATCCCGCTTCCTCGATCAGGCCGGGTAACCCAATGCATCGGATGGCGTTCCTCGTATTTCGGCTTGCA
>Ga0194121_10004395_pt1 | contig 20461 bp, 20 predicted proteins | sample TA2MahCa50mmetaG_FD_148609 | JGI IMG/M metagenome (GOLD analysis project Ga0194121, IMG submission 148609) | Freshwater microbial communities from Lake Tanganyika, Tanzania - TA2015020 Mahale Deep Cast 50m | ecosystem: Environmental > Aquatic > Freshwater > Lake | place: Tanzania: Lake...
TTTGGGCACCTGTTCACCACCGTCGTGTGCGGTGCGGGGGTGCTGGCCATCTTGGCCTGGCACGCCCGAGGGGGAGAGACACGGACGCCTCTTTACCAATAGCGGCTCGTGGGGCGACATAAGCCTCATTGTGCGCCGTCAAACCGGGACCAGGGAGCGGGAGAATGGCCAAATCGTGCGGTGCAACGCAGCCTGGGGCGGATAGATTTTCCTATCCATAAATGCGCCTGTTGCCGCAACGCAGGTGGCAGTGCGGAGAACTCGAGCCCCGAGGCGAAACCGCTCAGGTCATCGAGATAGTCGGCATGAACCGCTCGCACGCGGCCGCGCTCGCGTCGGACCTAGTAGAGCTCAGCTAGCTTGCGCAGCCGTTCGGGCTGCAGGAGCCTGACCTGCCTGCCGTGCGTTTCGATGATGCTGGCACGGGTCAAGCGCGCGAAGATGCGCGTCACGGTCTCGCGCGTTGTACCGACGAGCAACGCGATCTCCTGGTGCGACAACGCGAGATCGACCGTCACCTCGGTGCCGTTGGCCGCGCAGTTGAGTCCGGCCGCGTTGAGCAGTATTGCCGATACACGGCCCGGCACACGCATACGCGCAAGGAAGATCGTCGACTTCTCGGCGCGACGCAGAATCCCATGCAGCTCGGCGACGACTGCATGCGAAAGCGCGGGGTAGCGTCGGTAGAGGTCGACGAAAAGCGCGCAGTCGATCAGGATCGCCTCCGTGTCGACGACCGCCACCGGAGTAATCTCGTGCGGGACCTCCAGCACGGTCGCCCCGACGCCCAGCACATCTCCGGGCGCATAGGTAATCGTCGCATAACTGTTCCCGCGTTCGTCCTGATTGGTCAACGCGACCAGGCCCGAGCGTACGATAAATACGTACGCCGCGCGATCGCCGCGGCAGTAGCAGCGATGCCCCTTCGGGTAGGGGCGCTCGATGAGCTTAGGAACGAGTCGCTCAAGCTCGGTTTGCGGCAGTACGCCCAGCATGTGGTGCGCGCTTGCGTACGCGAGCAACGCGGCCTCCTTGAAAGTAGCCGGGCGATGGTTGCGCCCGCGCTCCTTCAGCTTAAGGGAAGTTGCGTCAGTTGTGACCATTATCACCGCCGGAATGTGTTCGCCGTCCAAGTCTTACGACCACTATTTTATAGGCAGATTAGTTTTTTGTATTTTAGACTGATTTATACTCGGCAACAGCGATGGGGGGCATCCCTGTCAAACGACCACCTCTAGCCCGGAGATGAAGCCATGAGAACGATTGTGCAGCACCTTGCGTTCGCCATGATGGCACTGCTGCCGCTAGGCGCTGTTGCGGCCGGCGATTCGGAACCGCCGTGGGTCGTCGCGCAGGCCAAGTCACCCACACCCGCGCAAGCGCCCACGCGCGGCGGCACGCTCACGATCGGTTCACTCTCTTCGCCTCGTCTTCTAGACCCCCATAAAGTCGCATCGGTCGACGACTACCTGCACACGTTCTGGATGTACAACGCGCTCACGCGCATCCAGGCCGACCTGCAGGTGACGCCGGACCTCGCGGTGAGCTGGAAGGCCAGCGCTGACTTGCTTAAGTGGACGTTCGTGCTTCGCAAAGGCGTGCGCTTCCACAACGGCCGGGAGATGACCGCCGAAGACGTCGTGGCCAGCGTCAAGCGCGTGCAGGATCCGGCGACCGGGTCGGTCGCGCGTGGTCTCATCCAGATGGTCCGTGAAATCAATGCCGTAGACGCGAGCACCGTGGAGTTCGTCCTCTCGGCGCCGTACGCGAACTTGCCGATCGCTTTGGGTGCGATCCAGATGAAGATCGCGCCGCGCGAGTTGCTCGGCTCGCTCGCCGAAAAGCCGGTCGGCACCGGACCGTTCAAGTTCGTCGAGCTGGTGCAGGGCAGCCACCTCAAGCTCGCACGCAACGACAACTACTTCATCGCCGGCCAGCCCTTCGTCAACGAGATGACTTACAAGGTGCTGCCGGAAGCGCTAGTTGCGGCCACCGCGCTACGCCGCGGCGAGATCGACGTTTGGTATCGCATCCCCTCTGATCAGATCCGCGACCTACAACGGGCCGGCGGCAACGTCGTCGTCGAGGGGACCCCTACGGGCAGCTTCGACGCGATCATTGTCCACAACAAGCGCAAGCCCTTCAACGACCCCAAGTTCCGCCTCGCCCTCAACTACGCCACCGACAAGCAGAAGCTCCTGGAAGCCGTCTTGTTCGGCTACGGCACGGTAGTCGAGACACCGGTGTCGCCGTCCTCGCCTGTGTTCAAGAAGGATCTCCCAGCCCGCAAGCAGGACATCGCAAAGGCGAAGAAGCTCCTCGCGGAGGCTGGCTATCCCAACGGCATCGACCTGACGATCATCGCGCAATCCGGCCGCCCCAATCGCGAGCGACTGGCGCTGGTCGTGCAGGACATGTGGAAGCCGGCCGGCATAAGGCTCAAGGTCGAAAAGGTACCTTCCGACCGCTTCGTTGCCGACGTCGAACTCAAGGCGGACATGTACGCGAGCGGCTTCGCCGGCCGTGCCGCCGTCGATCAGATCTTGCAGGTGTCGACGCATTCCAAGGGCACGTACAACATGTTTCACTACGAGAACGCGAAGGTCGACGCGCTGCTCGATGAAGGGCGCCAGGCAAGGACGCTTGAGGACCAGAAGCGCATCTACGGCCAGGTGCAGCAGGAGATGTTCAACGACCCCCCGGGGGTAATCGCGTACGTGCTGAACGACTACACCGGTTTTCGCAAGCAGGTGCGCAACTACGGTGTGCATCCGCTGTTTGGCGTTATGTATCTCGACAACGTATGGATCGCCAAGTAGCTTCGTGCTCCCGCTTCCCACTCACGTCGAGCTACAGGGGGTCGCGCTGGGCTCGCTTCGCGCTGGCGCCGCGATCACGATCACGGCCCGACGCACAATCGTCGACTTCGACAACGTCGCCGTATCGCAGCTCGCGATTAACACGCATCCGCTGCATACCGACTACGTTTATTCCCGCGCGTCGCGGTTCGGCCGGCCGCTCGTCGTCAGCCATTTTCTGCTTTCCTGCCTGTGCGCGATGGTTGTCAACGAGCTCGACGCCGCCGCAATCGACCCGCTCGAGATCCGGGATCTCGTCTTCGAGCGCCCGGTTCACCCGGGGTACCTCGACCGTGTTGCCGTGGACCGCTGAAGTTCGAGCTCGTGAGTTCGCGCGATAGGCGCAGACGCGTATCCTTCCGGCGATGACCGGGTTCGTCGCGCGCCGCCTACTCTATATCCTGATCGCCCTGTGGGTCATTTCGCTGATCGTGTTCTCGATCACGCAGATCCTGCCCGGCAACGTCGCGATCATGATACTGGGCGAGCACAAGGAACCCGAGATCCTGCGCGCCCTGGAGACAAAGCTCGGCCTCAACGATCCGGCTCAGGTCCAGTACATGCGCTGGTTCGGCGGCGTGCTACGTGGCGACTTCGGTAGTTCGATCGTCATGGACCGTCCCGTGCTGCCGCTGCTCTGGGAACGGCTGCAGCGTTCCGCTGGCGTTGCCATCGTCTCTTTGCTCCTCACCGCGTTCATCGGCATCGTGCTCGGCGTAGTCGCGGCCGTGCGCGACAACCGGTTCGCTGATCATTTCGTGTCGGTCGTCTCGTTCCTCGGCATCTCGGTGCCTGAGTTCTTCTGGGGCATCGTGCTGATCCTTCTCGTCGCCGGACACTTCGAGCTACTGCCGACGTCCGGCTACGTCGAGCTCGCGAAGGATCCGGTAGGCTGGATGAAGCATATGGTGCTGCCTGTCGCCACGCTCACTTTCACGCTGATGGCGCATGTGAGCCGCCTCACGCGCTCGAGCATGCTCGACGTGCTGCGTACCCAGTATGTGCGCGCCGCACGGGCGCGCGGCCTGCCCGAGCGCTCGGTTCTCTATAAGCACGCGCTGCGTAACGCGCTGCTGCCGACGATCACCGTGCTCGCGATCAGCTTCGGCTGGCTGATGGGCGGCATCGTTGTCGTCGAAGCGGTGTTCGCCATACCGGGTCTAGGCGGCCTCTTCGTCTTTGCGATCCAGCAGCGCGACATCCCGCTTATCCAGGGCTCGATCATCCTCATCGCCGCCAGCTTCGCGCTGGCTAACCTGGCCGCCGACCTTCTCTACACCTATCTCGACCCGCGAATTCGCTACGCACCCGCATGATGAGCACGCTTGCCGACATCCCCGGCAACGTCCCCAGCCGAAGCGGGCGCCGGCGCCCCACCTGGCGATTGGCGCTCGAGAGACCGACCGTCGTCATCGGCGGCCTCACCGTGATGGCGCTGATAATCATTGCTATATTCGCCCCTTGGCTCGTCAATTTTCCGCACGACAAGTTCCATATCGTCGATCGTCTCTTGCCTCCGAACCCCAGATATTGGTTCGGCACCGACGAATTTGGACGCGACGTCTACAGCCGCGTGTTGATCGGCACGCGACTGTCGCTCTTGATCGGACTGGCCGCCACTGCGGTCTGCATGCTGATCGGCACGCCCCTCGGTCTACTTGTCGGCTATCTCGGGGGCAAGATCGACGAGTTCACGATGCGCGCACTCGATATCATTATGTCGTTCCCATCGATCGTTTTTGGCATGCTGATCTTGAGCATCACCACCCCGAGTGCCACGAAGACGGCAGTTGTGGTAGGCATCGTCTACGCGCCGGCGATCGCGCGCATCACTCGCAGCGTGACGCTTTCGATCAAGGAGGAGGAGTACGCGCTCGCCGCACGCGCGCGTGGTGAGTCGCACACTTACATCATCTTCGGCGAGATCCTGCCCAACGCTTGGCCGCCGATTATTGTCGAGGCGAGTCTGAGGCTCACGTTCGCAATTCTCGTCGCCGCCTCGCTTTCGTTCCTCGGCTTCGGCGCGCAGCCGCCCGACACAGACTGGGGCCTGATGATTGCCGACGCGCGTCCGTTCATGGCCGGCTCGCCATGGATCGCTCTGTTTCCGGGCCTCGCGATGTGCCTCACCGTCTTTGGCTGCAACCTCCTAGGCGATGGCCTGCGTGACGTGCTCGATCCGCGCGCCGGATTCTCGGGCGGCCGCTGATGGGCAGCGATGCGCAGCCCGTGCTCGAGGTCGAGGGCTTGTCCATCGATTACCGCACGGAGGCCGGCACGATACGTGCGGTCGACGGCGTCACGCTCGCGCTGCGCCGCGGCGAGGTTTTGGGTCTCGTCGGTGAGTCCGGCTCGGGCAAGAGCACCATCGCCTCTGCCGTAATTCGCCTGCTTGCGGCCAACGCGACTGTGGCAAGTGGACGTATTCTGCTTGCGGGCGAGAATCTGCTCGAAAAGTCAGAAGTGGAGCTGCGAGAGATCAGAGGCAACCGGCTAGCAATCGTCTTTCAGAATCCGCTGACGTCGTTGACGCCATCGCTTCGCGTCGGCGAGCAAATTGCCGAGATCGTGCGCGTGCACAAGCAGGCCTCACGCGAGGCCGCCTTCGCGTGCGCAATCGAACTGCTCGCGCGGGTTGGCCTTCCGGACCCCGCCACTCGCGCGCGAAGCTACCCGCATCAGTTGAGCGGCGGCATGCAGCAACGCGCGATGATCGCCTGTGCGCTCGCCTGCGATCCCGACGTGCTGATCATGGACGAACCAACGACGGCGCTGGACGTCACGACCGAGGCCAACATCCTTGACCTCGTCGCCGAGCTCAAGCAGCGCGTCAACGCCGGCATCCTGTACATCACGCATGACCTTGGCGTTGTCGCGCGCGTTTGCGATCGGCTCGCCGTGCTCTATGCGAGCCAGGTGGTCGAGCAGGGCTCGGTGGAGGAGCTATTCTATGCGCCCAAGCATCCGTACACGATCGGGCTTCTCGCTTCCGTCCCCCGCCCGACGCCTGCGCGCACAGGCAAGAAGCTCGCCGCGATTCCCGGCCGGATTCCGACCCTGGGGAGCACACCAACAAGTTGCGCCTTCGGACCGCGCTGCCCGTTCGCCTGCAATGGCTGCGAAGAGCGGGTCCAGACGTTGCAGGCGATCGATGCTTCGCGCCAAACGCGCTGCGAGCGGCACGCTGCACTCACGGGGGTGGCCTGGCCCGCTCCTGTCTCCGACGCCGCGGTCATGCCGACAACAACGGAAATGCGGGTCGTGCAGGCGGAGGATCTCACGCTTATCTATCGTGCCGACGGCTGGCTTGCAGGCGTTCGCCTCGCACGCGGCGGACCGCTCGGCTTGCGCCTTGCGCGCGACGACGCTGGCGTGCTCGCTGTCGATGGCGTGTCAGTGGCGCTTTGCAAAGGCGAGACATTAGGTCTTGTCGGCGAATCGGGATCGGGCAAGAGCACGCTCGGCCGCATGCTGGTCAAGCTGCTTGATCCAACACGCGGGCGCGTTCTCGTGGAGAGCAACGATATCGCACAGTTCACGGGCGCCGCATTGCGCGCGTGCCGGAAATCGTTCCAGATCGTCTTCCAGAACCCAGAGTCGTCGCTCAATCCGCGCCACCTCATCGCCGATATTCTTGCGCGCCCCCTGCTAGTGCATCGCCTGGCCACGGCCGAAACGGTCGCGCAGCGCGTCTGCGACTTGCTGCGCATCGTGCAGCTCCCGATCGAGTACGCCGAGCGCTACCCGCACCAACTGTCGGGCGGCGAGAAGCAGCGAGTCGGCATCGCGCGAGCGATCGCGACAGAGCCGCGCTTCATCGTCTGCGACGAGCCGGTCACAGCACTAGACGTCTCTGTGCGGGCATCGATCCTGAACCTACTGACTGATCTGCAGGCTCGGCTCGGCCTTACGTACCTGTTCATTGCCCACGACCTTTCTGTGGTGCGGCAAGTCGCCGATCGCGTGGCGGTGATGTACCTCGGCCGCATCTGCGAGTCCGGCCTCGTCGACGACGTCTTTGCACCACCACACCATCCGTACACGCGGGCCCTGCTCTCCGCCATCCCCGTCCCGGATCCGCGCATCGCCCGCAGCGCACGCCGACTGCGCTTGCCCGATCCCAGCGGTGCGCCGACCACTTGGTCCGGCTGTAATTTTTACGATCGCTGTCCCGTGCGCATCAATGGCGTCTGCGACCGGCGACCGCCAACGCTGCGCACCCCGAAGGCGGGGCATTCAATCTATTGCCATCACGATCTCGCTGCGTTGCAGGCGCAGGAAGCGCCGGCGCGTGAGCTCGCCCGAACCGAGGCTGCATGAACGCCTGCCTGATCCGTGGTCGGTACGTGATCGTCGATGCCGATGCACCCGTGCTCGAGCACGCCGCTTTGCTGGTCGACGAAGGCCGTATTACCGCCATCGGCCCCTACGCGACGCTGCGAGTGCAAGCGCCGGGGCTGCCTGTCATAGGCTCCGAGCGCCACTTGGTGCTACCGGGCTTCGTCAACGCGCACTTCCACGGCAAAGGGCTCGGCAGTTTTCAGCTTGGCTTCCTTGATGATCAGCTCGAGCTGTGGATTCTTGAACGTAAGGCGCAGCGCCCCGTCGACGCGTATCTCGACACGCTGCTGTCCACGGCCAACCTGATCGAATCCGGCGTGACTTCCGTGCTGCATAGCCACGTGATGCGCGATCCAACGCGCTACGAAAACGAACTCGAGCGGGTGCTTGGCGCCTATCAGGAAGCGGGGCTACGTGTGGCGTTCGCGCCCGACATCCGCTGGCGCAACAACTTCGTCTACGAGTCGGACGACCGCTTCGCGGCGCTATTGCCGCAGCCATTGCGCGCGTGCTTCGAGCGCCATATTGGTACGCTCGCACCTGTTGTCCCCGATCGTTACTACTCGGCCTTCGATGGCTTGGTCGCGCGCGTGGGGCTCGCCGGGCCACGCCATCGACTGCTGTATGGCCCGTTGTCGCTACAGTGGACCGGTGACGCCGAGATGCGGGAAATCGCTCGGCGCGCTGCCGACTATGGCACGGGGCTGCACATTCACGTGCAGGAAAGCCCCTATCAGTTCGACCTCGGACCGCGTACCTACGGCCATAGCATCGTTCGGCAGCTCGATAAACTGGGTGCGCTGACGCCGAAGACGACTCTCGCGCACGCCGTATGGTTGACCGACAACGATCTCGACCTGCTGGCGCAAAGGGGCGCGTCGTATGCGCACAACCTTTCCGCGAACTTGCGCCTGAAAAGCGGCATCTCGCCAGTCTTGCGTGCCCGCGAGAAGGGCGTGAACGTGGCGATCGGCACCGACTCGATGACTATCAACGACGACGAAGATTACGTTCAGGAGATGCGGTTGGTAGCGAAGATGCACCGTCCGCCGGGCATCGACGAGCCGGCGCTGAGCTCCCGCGACGTGCTGCGCATGGCTACGCGCAACGGCCGCAAGGCGGTGCTGTTCGATGACGTCGGCGTGCTTGGGGCAGGCGGCCCAGCGGACGTCGTCACGATGCGACTCGATCGCATGCTCGACCAGTTGCACGCCCCGGGCTTCGACCCGGTCGATCTTCTGCTCTACCGCGGCAAGCGCGAGGATATCGACCATGTGCTGGTTGCGGGTGAGTGCCTGCTCGCAGGCGGTCGGCTCACGAAGATCGACAAGGCGCGCACGCTCGATGCACTCCGGGAAGAGGCCGCGCGCTACGCCGTCGCCCCGCCCCCGGACACGCGGCGCCTGATGGACGAGCTGCGCCCACACCTCGTCCGCTACTACGCGACCTGGTTTCGCGAGCACGGAGAGCCGCACTACGTCTTCAACAGCCGCGTCTGATTCCGACAAGGAGCCGTCATTAACTTCGCTGCCACAGTGAAAGTTGAGCGCACCGAAATCGACCTCGTGGTCCCCGCGTGCCACGGGCGCGCGTTCGTCGTCGCCGCCGGACAGTATTTGGCGATCGAGGATGTCGACGGCGAACAATGCGGGGACTTCGTCGCCTTTAACGCCGCCGACGTCACCGAGTTCATTTCGACGTGTCACACGCGTTCTTGGAACACGTCCGTGTACCTGAAGCTCGGACACAGCGTCCGCACGAACCGCCGCAACCCGATGTTCGAGGTCATAGCCGACGACGTCGGGGTGCACGACATCCTGTGTCCGCCGTGCGACCAACAACGCTACCTGCTGCACTACGGCGTTGCTGATCACCGCAACTGCCTCGACAATCTGACCGAGGCGTTGTGCGGGTACGGCATCGAGAAGTGGCGCATCCCCAATCCGATCAACGTGTTCATGAACGTTCCGGTCGACGCTGCCGGACGCTTCGAGGTCAAGGCGGCGCCGTCGAAGGCCGGCGATCGCATCGTGCTGCGGGCGCTGATCGACTGCCTTTGCGCGCTATCCGCCTGCCCGCAGGATATCAACCCGGCAAACGGCCACCGCTGCACCGACATGCGGGTCATCGTCAGCAACGCTCTCTAGAGGACAACAGATGAACGACGTGAGGAGCACTGCACGCATTCTCAACTGGGGTCGTTGGGGAACCGACGATCAGCTCGGCGCGCTCAACCTGCAAACCCCCGAGACGATCCTGCGCGCCTTCCGGCTGGTGAAGAAGGGACGCTTCTACAACCTTTCGGTACCGCTTTCCGCTGACGGTCCGCAGTGGCCGTACTTCCACAAGACCTGGCAAACGACGTTCCTGACGACGCAGTCCGATCCTTGTGCAGCGCAGTTCGCCGACGAGGTGCTGACGCTGGTCACCCATTCTGGCACGCACATGGACGCGCTCGGCCATTGCTGGAACGAAGGCATGCTGTGGAACGGCCGCAGCCATGACCACGTCGACAGCTACGGCACTCGCTGGGCGGGCATCGAGCAGGTGCGCGGATTCCTGACGCGCGGGGTGATGCTCGACATGGCACGCTTCGCCGACGTCGAGCACCTCGGGCTGGGGGAGATCGTCACGGCTGAGGCCATGGACGCATGTGCGCGATCACAAGGCATTCGCATAGAGTCTGGCGATGTGCTGCTCGTGCGCACCGGCTGGTATCGCGTGTTCCAGAACAACTACGAGCTCTGGCGACAGGGGGAGCCAGGCCCGGACGCCTCGTGCACGGCCTGGCTCAAGGAGCGCAACGTGATCGCGATCGGCGCCGACAACTCTGGCGTCGAAAGTTACGTGACGAAGACCAGGCCGGCGCTTGCGCCGAGGCTGCACGTGACCGCGCTGCGCGACCTGGGCGTTTACTTGTTCGAGCACCTGGACCTCGAGGAACTCGCCCGCGACCGCATCTATGAGTTCCTGTTCATCGCCGCGCCGCTGCGATTGCCGAAGGCCTCCGGCTCACCGTTTAGTCCGCTCGCCGTCATTTGAACCGGAGAGGCACCCATGTCGCAACCGAAAATCCACAACTGGGGTCGCTTCGGAAACGACGACCAGCTTGGCATGCTCAACCTGCAGACGCCGCAGAGCATTCTCGCTGCACTGCGACTGGTGCGCAAAGGCAAGCTTTACAACCTCTCGGTGCCGCTCGAAGCCGAGGGCCCGCAATGGCCTTCATTCCATAAGACCTGGCAGACGACGTTCCTAACCACCAACGCCGATCCCTGCGCGTTTCAGGTCGCCGATGACATCCTGATGTGCGTCACGCACTCCGGCACCCACATGGATGCGTTAGGCCACTGCTGGAACGAGGGCAAGCTCTGGAACGGGCGCGGCCACGACCATGTCGACAGCTACGGTACTCGTTGGGCGGGCATCGAGAACGTGCCCGGATTCTTCACGCGCGGCGTCCTGCTCGACATTGCGCGATTCAAGGGGGTGGCGCACCTAGCACTCGGTCAGGTGGTCAGCGTAGAGGACATGGAGGCGTGCGCCCGCGCGCAGAACGTGACCATCGAGGCGGGCGACGTATTGCTGGTCCGCACCGGGTGGAATAGCATATTCTATTCCAATCACGCGCTGTGGCGGCAAGGTGAGCCGGGCCCGGACGCTTCGTGTACCGCCTGGCTTAAGGAAAAGAATATCATCGCGATCGGCGCCGACAACGCGGGGGTCGAGGCTTCGGTGCTGAAGGGGCGCTCGCCGACTAGTGCACGCTTGCACATCACAGCGTTGCGCGACCTCGGCGTCTATCTGATTGAGCATGTCGAGCTCGACGCGCTCGCGAACGATCACACCTTCGAGTTCCTTTTCGTGGCCGCGCCGCTGCGCTTGCCGAAAGCGACCGGTTCGCCGATGACTCCGCTCGCCCTCGCTTGATCATCCCAAGTCGAGACGTTGGATTGCTCGATTTCATGGTCAAGAACGTGCGTGCCCTCCATCCGCCCCGTGCAGCGGCCGACCTGCTCGACATCGGCATCAATGACGACTGCTACGTTTGCATTGCCCCGGAGATCGCGGCGACCGAAACCGTTGAGGTGTTGGACCGCCGCAACCTGCTCGCGTTTCCCGGTTGTGTCGATGCGCACATGCATACCGGCATCTACCGTCCGCCCGACCAAGACGCTGCGAGCGAGAGCAAGGCCGCGGCGAAGGGTGGGTTGACATCAAGCCTCAATTTCGTTCGCACCGGCCGGTATTACCTAAACCGCGGTGGTCCTTATTGGGAGTTCATCCCCGCTGCTCTCACGCAAGGCCGCTTCTTCGTCGACTACGGGTTTCACATCGCGCTGATCGAATCGACTTTTATCGACTAGATGGACTCTCTATTCGCAGATTTCTGCGTCCCTTCGTTAAAGATCTTCATGTTCTACGGCGGCTATGGTCTGCAGGGCCGCTCCGACGCCCAGCACAGGTTCCTGATGATCGACCCCGAGGAGCGCTAGGATATCGCGCACTTCGAGTTGTTTATGCGCAAGGCACGGCAGCTGATGACCAAGTATCCGCAGCACGCGCGGGATATCAACGTCAGCCTGCATTGCGAGCTCTCCGACACCTTGAATGCCGACACGAAGCTAGTCGAGCGCGAGGGCAAGCTCCCCGCCGATTCGCTTGCACGCACGGTTGACGAGATCGCAGCGTGCGCGGCTGGGTACGCGAGCGACTGTTTTGGGCGCGATTTCACCGGCAAGCCGATGTTGCGTCCTCCGTACTTCGCCGTTCGCTTCACCGGCGCGTTGTTTCACACGCAAGGTGGGCTCGAGGTCGACACGGAGGCGCGTGTGCTCCGTGTACTCAATACGCACGGCGCTCCGCTCCCCAACTTGTTCTCCGCCGGTGGCGCTGCGCTGGGACTATCCGGCTTGGCTGTCTGGGGATATCTCTCCGGTAACGGATTACTATCTGCCGTTGTCCTTGGCCGGCTCGTGGGCTCGTCGGCCGCACGGCTTGCCAGCGGCACGATACCGCTTGTGTCTTTAGCGTGCCTCCAGTAACATCACGGACGACGATATACGCGGCGATCGCCGCGTCTATTCTCAACCACGCTACATTTGTCGGTACCCGACTCCTGGTCGCGCTTCACGCAATCGCGCTGGGGGCAGGTCCGTTCGAAGTTGGGCTCGCAGCGGCTCTGTACTCGACCGTGCAGATGCTCTTTGCGGTCACCGTCGGGCAGCTCGTCGATCGCGTTGGCGCACGTCGTCCGATGCTGATCGCCACGGTGGTGTTCATCGTGGCGACGCTCACGCCATGGCTCTGGCCGCATATGGCGATCCTCTACGTCGCGAGCTTGACTATTGGCGGCAGCTACATGGTGTTTAACGTCGCCTTCCAACACACGGTGGGCGGCATCAGCGCTGCGGCCGATCGGATCGACAACTTCCGGCTCGCCGCCGTCGGCTACGCGAGCTCGGGTATAGTCGGTCCCCTTGTCGCCGGCGCGCTCATCGAACGGCTCAGCTTCGAACTGACCTACGTCGCGCTCGCAGTGTTTCCGATCGCAACGCTGATCATCGTCTCGCGCGTCCGCATTCCGCAAACGACGGCCGCTCAGAACGATGGCAAGGGGCTCGGCACGCGTGGCGCGATCGAACTGATGCGCGTGCGGCCGCTGCGTAACCTCCTGTTCGCAGGCTCCCTGCTAGATATGGCTTGGGATTTCTTCGCGTTCGCCATTCCCGTGCGAGGGGCGGAGATCGGCCTGAAGCCTTCACAGATCGGCGCCGTACTTGCCTCTTTTTCGGTAGCAACGCTCCTAATTCGGATCCTGTTGCCGTTCATTACCCAGCCCGTCAGGGTCTGGCCGTTGCTGATGATCTCTACATTCGCCACCAGCGGTACGTTCGCTTTGTTCGCACTGAGCGAAAGCGCACTACTGATGTTAGTGCTCGCCTTCGTGCTGGGGCTGTGCATTGGGAGCACACAGCCGCTCATCTTGACCGAGATCCACAAATCGGCGCCTGCGTGCCGCGTCGGCGAAGTGATGGGCATGCGCGCGGCGATGATCGGCTTTTATCAGACCGGGCTGCCGCCGGTAATCGGCGCGCTCGGCGGGGTGATCGGCATGGGCCTTGTCTTTGGCGTGATGGCACTCCTGTTCGCTGCCGGGGGCGGAGCTGCGATGCGGCAGTGGCAGAGGCTTAGCGCTGAGCGAAGCTTGGATTAGCGGGCGTTGAATTACTGAAGCCCCCTGCGCCAATCGCGACTTGCCGGTAACTACGACAACACGGATTTTTGGCGGCTTCCGGCCCCTTGCCTTCTCTCATCCCTGCACGCCTAGCCGGTAGCCGGCCTCTCTCCCTCTAGGGCCACAAACACCACGGGAGCGGCCGAAGTCCTCAAGCCAAACTAAGAGGGGCCTCTGCGATAGCACAGGCACTGTCAAATGCAACATGTTTTACCAATAGCGGCTCGTGGGGCGCCAGCACCCCGTGGTACCGGATCAGGTGCAGCCGCGGCCGCGGCACCAGCGTCGCCAGCCGCTGCATGAACTCCAGCTTGCCCTTTTCAAATTAAATACTTTACAGTACTGATCATCACCCGGCAACGCAGATGGGAAAAAGATCGGCCATGGTCATCGATTCCCACATCCACTTCTACGCGGCGCCAAGGCCCGGCTCGGTCTACACCGACGCGAAGGACCATCTGACGTTCCCCGAGGTGCTTTCGCAGGCCCGCTCGATCGGAATCTCCAAGATCGTCCAGGTCACTCCTGCGGCCATCGGTTACGACAACGACCATTCGTTCGAGGTGGCCGAGCGTCATCCGGACGACGTACTGGGCGTGATCGTCCGCCTGGATCCCTTCTCACCGGACATCGACCGCACACTTCGGGCGGCACTCGAGCGACCGCAGATGCTTGCACTGCGCCTGACACTGATCGATCCGCACAATGTGACGGCACTTGCGGACCGTACCCTTGACGGGTTCTTCGAACGGGCCCACTCGCTCGGTGTCCGCATCGAGCTCTTTGCGCCATTTCGCGTGTCTGAGACGCACGAAACGGTGCGCCGTTTCCCCGGAATCCAGTGGCTGATCGATCACATGGGTCTGCGCTACTACGCGGGGCGCGACAACACGACCTCGTTCCGGCAGTGGGATCAGCTGCTGCAGCTGGCCGAAGAACCCAACGCATGGATCAAGTGCTCCTATTTCCCTGAGGCGGCTGCCGACCTGGATGCATATCCGTACCCGGTCGCGCAGCGGCACCTGCAACAGCTCGTGGAGCACGCCGGCGCGACACGGCTGGTCTGGGGTTCAAATTTCCCGAACGTCAGGCGGGCGTGCACTTACCGACAGGCCCTCGACTTCGTCCGGGTCGAATGCGACTTCCTGTCGGAGACCGACCGTTCAGCGCTTCTCGGTGGGAACTTCCTGCGCTACGCGGGCCGATGAGGCCATCCGCAACACCGACAACCGGAGGAGACGACATGCTAACCGCGACCATGACGATTACCCCCTTCTCGCCGCTGGGCGCGCGAGTGGATGGTATCGACCTGAGCGAGACACTCGACGAGCAGACCACTGGCCTGCTTCAGCGTGCCTTCGACCAGCACGCCCTGCTGCTGTTCCGCAACCAGCAACTGCAGACTTCTGACCTGCTGCGTACCGCCAGCATCTTCGGAAACGTTTCGGATCAAGGCGAAGCGCCCGGCGGGATCAACTGGGTTTCCAACGTCAACCAGCCTGGTCTGAACGACGCGGGTCAGCACACGCTACGCGGCGGCGACGGCGAGCTGAAGATGCACTTCGATCACTGCTTCCAGGAACACGTTCTGCGCGGAATCATGCTCTATGCCCACGAGATTCCTCCGGAAGGCGGTGACACGCTCTTCAGCGACATGCGGCTGGTGACCCGCGCGCTGCCGGCCGACACAAGAAAGCGCTACGAAGGGCTGACCATCCGGCACAAGTCGTATCTGCGAACCGGCCAGCCGCAGGCCGACCACCCTCTGATGTTTCCCCATCCGCGAACCGGCGAGAAAGTGCTGTTCTTCAGCAAGCTGCAGGCGCGCGAGATCCTCGGAATTCCGAAGGAGGAAAGCGACGCGATGCTCGCGCACTTCCCATCGCTGATCGAGCGCCCTGAAGTCATGTTCCGGCATCGCTGGCAGCCCAGGGATGTCGTTGTCTGGGACAACCTCGCGTTGCAGCATATGCGCGAAACCTTCGACCCCAGCCACCGACGTCACCTGCAGCGAGTGCAGATCGGCTAGCCACCAAGACCACCGGCGCGAACTGAAGGTCTCCAGAGGGCACCACGTCCGCGCTTCACACAAAGAGAGGAGGAAGACATGATCCGGCACTTCGCAAGTTGCACCCCCAAAGCATTCTGCCGCGCCATCGCCGCAGGAACGCTCGCCCTGGCGGCCTCGTTCGCAGCCGCCCAGGAGTACCCGGTGCGCGTCATCCGCCTGGTGGTGCCGCTGTCGGCGGGCAGCTCGGTGGACACCTTGGCCCGCGCGTTCGCAGCCGAGATGTCGAAGGATCTGAAGCAGCCGGTGGTCGTGGAGAACCGTGCCGGCGGCGACAGCGTGATCGGCACGCAGTTCACCAAGAATGCGGCGCCTGACGGCTACACGATCATGCTCGTGATTCCGGCCCATGCGATCAACGTGCACCTCTATCCGAAGCTGCCGTACCACCCGATCAAGGACTTCTCCCTGATCGCGATGGTCGCGTCGAACATGAACATGCTCGTGGTGCCGCCGAACTCTCCGTTCAAGAGCGTGAAGGACCTGATCGACCATGCCAAGAACAAGCCAGGCGCGCTCAACTTCGGCAACGCCGGAGGCACTTCGGGCGGATCTGCCGAGCTGTTGAACTACATGGCGGGTATCAAGACAACGAACGTGATGTACAAGGGCGCGCCGCCGGCCTTGACCGACCTGATGGCCGGGACGATCGACTTCATGTTCACCGCCTTGTCGTCCGGTACGAGCTTCGTGCAGAGCGACAAGCTACGAGCACTCGCGGTAACCGGCCCGAACCGTCATGCCTCGCTGCCGAACATCCCGACCGTTGGCGAGACCCTCCCGAACTACAGTGTGCTCGGGTGGTACGGCCTCGTCGGCCCCGCAGGGATGCCCGCCCCAATCGTCGAACGGCTCAACAGGGCGATGTTCGCGGCTCTGGTCGTACCGGAAGTGCGGGCTCGCCTCGCCACCCTCGGGTTCGACCCCGCCGCGCCAAATAACGCTGCGCAGTTCGAGTCGTTCGTCCTCTCCGAGATCGAGAAATGGGGCAAGGTAACCAAGCCGCGGGAATGAACCAGGCCACGCCTGCGAAGCGAACCGAGGGACCGTACAGGGACGACCGCCGAGCTACGACGGTTGCTGGCACCACTCACCGGGAAGGCATATGAACAGGGAATCCAGCGATCGGCCCGCACAAGGGCCGCTGGCCGGCGTTCGGGTACTGGACTGTGCAACGATTATTGCAGCGCCATTCGCTGCCACCGCGCTGGCGGACTTCGGTGCCGACGTCATCAAGGTCGAGCACCCGCGTGGCGACGGTCTTCGGCTGAGCGGCGCCCAGAAGGACAAGGTCGGCCTGAGCTACAGCTTCTACGGTCGCAACAAGCGCAACGTGGTGCTCGACCTTTCCAAGGAGGCGGGCCAGGCAGTCCTGCGCGATCTGGTCCAGCAAAGCGACGTCCTGCTGGAGAACTTCCGACCCGGAGTCATGGAACGCTGGAACCTCGGCTGGGACCAGCTGCACGCGATCAACCCCCGTCTGGTGATGCTTCGGATGACTGGATTCGGGCAGTTCGGCCCCTACTCGTCTCGCCCGGGTTTCGGGACTCTCGCCGAATCGATGAGCGGATTCGCGCACATCAACGGGTACCCGGACGGATCGCCCACGCTGCCGCCGTTCGGTCTGGCCGACGGCGTCGCGGGCCTGGCGGCTGCCTACGCAATCATGCTCGCCCTCTATCACCGCGACCTGCGTGGCGGCAGCGGACAGATGATCGACGTCGCGATCATCGAGCCGATCCTGCACCTCATGGGCGCTCAGGCGACCATCTTCGATCAGCTGGGCAAGATTCAGGGGCGCACTGGCAACCGTACCGACAACAACGCTCCCCGGAACGTCTACCGCACGAGGGAAGGCCGGTGGGTCGCGATATCGACGAGCGCACAGTCGATCGCTGAACGCGTGATCCGTCTGGTTGGGCGGCCCGACCTCATCGATCAACCCTGGTTCGCGAGCGGACCGCAGCGCGCGAAACATGCAGACGAGCTCGACGCGATCGTGGGAGGCTGGATCGTCGAACGCGACTTCGACGACGTGATCGCCGCGTTCGAACAAGCAGGTGCCGCCGTCGCCCCGATATACGACATCTCCCAGGTACTGACCGACCCGCAGTATCAGGCGCTCGAGAGCTTCGTCAGCGTGACCGACGAAACTCTCGGTCCAGTGAAGATGCAGAACCTGCTGTTCCGCATGAGCGAGACGCCCGGCGCCGTGCGTCACCCGGGCCCTCGACTGGGCCAGCACACCGAAGCGGTTCTCCGCGAGGTGCTCGGCTACGACGACGCGCGGATTCGCTCGCTGCATGATGCCGGCATCACGGCGCCCGCCTCGACGCCCACGAAGAGCAAGGTCGCCTGACCGTAGGCCGGCGCACCGGCGCGCAGGTCATTCGTTGCAACGAAAGGGAGCGCTACCGATGGGAATGGTTCAGAAAGCTGAGCTGCCGATCTGGCGGTCACTGATGTTCGTACCGGTGAACGTTGCGCGGTTTGTCGAGAAAGCGGCCAGCTGTGGCGCCGACGCGATCGTCCTTGACCTCGAGGACAGCATCGCCCCGGCGGAGAAGGAGGGTGCCCGTGCCCTCCTGGGCAACGCCGCGCAGATCTGCGGAGCCCGTGGTGCTGACATCCTGGTTCGGGTGAATCGCCCGCTCGACCTGGCGGTGCGGGACATCGAGGCCGCGGTATCGGAGCGTGTCTGTGCCCTGATGCTGCCGAAGGTCGAAAGCGCCGGGCATGTACAACTGCTGGCCGAACTCGTAGAAGACGTCGAGCGCCGAAAAGGGATGACGATCGGATCGACTCGCTTCTACGCCGTCGTGGAGACTGTCACCGCGTTCCCACGCATGTTCGAGATTGCCGCTTCTCATCCGCGGATCGTCGCGTTCACCTGTGGCACCGAGGACTTCACCGCTTCGACCGGGTCGCAGCCCGACCTCGACGTGCTTCTCTTTCCGAAGCAGCTGGGCGTGCTCGCAGCACGGGCTGCTGGCGTGAAGCCCCTGGGCATCTTCGCATCGAGCGCCAACTTCCGAGACCTGGAGGGCTACGAGAAGGCAGTTCGCAATTCGCGACGGTTTGGCGTCGAAGGCAGTGCGTGCATCCATCCCTCGCAGGTGCCCATTCTCAACGATGGCTTCCGGCCGACTGAGGCGGAGGTAGAGCATGCCCGGCGAGTTGTCGATACGTACGCGAAGGCTATCGCCGCAGGACGAGGCTCGGTGGCGCTGGACGGGAGAATGCTGGACGTTCCCGTCGTGGAACGGGCTCAGCGGATTCTGTCTGTCGAGGAGCATAGGAATTTTAACCGCCCTCAGCAACGCCCAAGTGAGCCCTGAGGACCGTGCTGGGGCCGCCTGAAGTGCCAAGATTGGGTGCCGACGACCTCGCATTGAGCTTATCCGGCAGGTGATGGACCGTTTGCATGGGGTGGGCACGGAGCGGCAAAGAGCGCTTTCGACATCGACCAGAGGGTTGAGCCTTGGTCTTTCGGCATCGGGCCGCCAAGTCGGCGAAGCAGTTGGCCGGCGGCATCGAGGATCTCGATGGAGCGCTCGAACACGCGCACCACCACCGTGCTGTGCGGCGCTGCCGGCAGCGCCGCGTAATGGGCCGCATCGATCTGCACCAGCCCCGTTGGTGAGCACCTGGACGCACGATGGCAGGCCCGTGCGGCTGCTGACCCTGATCGATGAGCACAGCCGGGAGTGCCTGGCGATCCTGACGGCGAGGCGCATCGGCGCGCAGGAGGTGATCGAGGTGATGGTCAGTCGGGGCATCCCCGAGCACATCCGCTCGGACAACGGCCCGGAGTTCACGGCCAAGGCCCTAAGGGAGTGGCTGCAGCGGATCGGGGCGAAGACCCTTTACATCGAGCCGGGAAGCGGGAGAATGACCAAATCGTGCGGTGCAACGCAGCCTGGGGCGGATAGATTTTCTCCCGTGGGGGTTTGTGTGTGAGGCGGGGGCTCAAAGATGTAGCTCATGCCCTGCCTTTGTCCAAATCCAAGTGTAAGGGATGCGCGGATGGAACCAGATTCAAAAGCGGGGGGGTGCCCCCGGGGTGGGGTCTCAGGTAGCTCGAAAACGCGATACGGGCGGATAAGTCAAAGATTTGACTGATTCCCACCGCGATACCCCAAAGTGCGCGGAACCCTGATCTTCACCCAGCTGCACAAGCACCCGGCCGTTTAAGGGGTGGGGTCTGCTGGGTGGCTTATAGCTTGAGGCTGCGGTCTGCTGGTCGTGCGCTTGTAGCGCCGGCCGCAGCGCGATGCGAAGGCTGGGTAGGGCTGCTATTCAGTGGACACTGTGCGGATTACCAACGCGCTACTTTTTGGTATGCGTTTTGGTCGGTCAACGCCCGATCCTGCTTACGCTGCGAAGGCTCGACTTCATACCGTGGACTTCCTCAAGCGGCACCTCAGGTAGTGGGGTCGGGCGACCGAACCGGTGTCCTGTAAGCGCCGGCGCAATAATCCCTCTCTGAGGCGGCCGGACTGTCCGGTTGCACCTGAGCAAAAATTCATCAGCAGATAGCCTTTTGTCCGACGGGCGCAAGACGCAAAGAGGCAAAGCAGCAGGAAGCTAAAGGGTCCTCGCCACACGGAAGCGGCTGCTGCCGACGCGGGTGTCCGAGGGGTTCCTGACGCGGTTCGCCGAGCAGGCGAGCCACGGATTGAGGTCCCAGGACCCGCCGCGGAGGACACGGAGCGAACAATCACCACTCGTGCGGGCTGAACCGTCGGCCGGCGAGCCCGCGTGGCTATGGTTCCAGCAATCCGCTGTCCACTCCCAGACATTGTCGGCGACCTGGTCAACTACAACCCGCACATCCATGTGCTCGCGGCAGATGGCGCATTCGACGCTGAGGGCGGCTTCAGGGTCCTGCCGGCCCTCCCGCGTAAGCTGCTCGAGGCCTCGTTTCGCAAGGCAGTGCTGGATCTGTTGTGCCGC
>Ga0194121_10004396_pt1 | contig 20458 bp, 12 predicted proteins | sample TA2MahCa50mmetaG_FD_148609 | JGI IMG/M metagenome (GOLD analysis project Ga0194121, IMG submission 148609) | Freshwater microbial communities from Lake Tanganyika, Tanzania - TA2015020 Mahale Deep Cast 50m | ecosystem: Environmental > Aquatic > Freshwater > Lake | place: Tanzania: Lake...
GGCAATTACTCCAGTTGTTGAATTTGTAACAACAAGATTTGGTACTGTTAATGTATCGGTAATACCATTAAGTGTAATACTTGCAGTTCCAACTGTTAAAATACCAGTAACTCTAGCGTCACCACTTACTATCAACTGTGTTGTTGCACCACCAACAACCGTATTTCCTAGTGTAGAAATACCAGAAACACTTAATTGAGTTACAGAACTTATTCCACCAATAACACTTGTAGAAACTCCAGCAGTAGATGCATAAGTTGCTATACCTGCATTTAAAGCATATGTTGCACTTGTTGCATTACCGTTGAAAGAACCAACAAACGTATTTGCAGTAACAATACCGGTAAATAATCCACTCCCAGTAACTGTAAGGGCACTTGTTGGATTTGTGGTTCCTATGCCAACATTTTTTAAAGTATGTATTCCAACACTTGTTGTTGCCCAAGTTCCACCTGCTCCAGCACTCCCCGATGATGTGGATGTAATAATAAAGTTTCCACTTGGACTCTCTAATACAGTAATATTAGCCCCAGCAGTTATTCCAGTAACAATTCCAGTTAGATTTGATCCAGATCCACTGAAACTTGTCGCGGTAACAACACCCGTAAATAATCCACTTCCAGTAACTGTGAGTTTACTTGTTGGATTTGTGGTTCCAATACCAACATTGGATAGCGTATGAATTCCTACCGCAGTGGTTTCCCAATTTTTAGGAGAGGCTGCATTTACTGTAACTTGCCCCGTTGATCCTGAAACAGTAACATTGCTTCCAGCAACAATAGAAGTTACAATACCACTTGTTAGAGTGGTGCCATCACCAAGAAGAGTATATAGTTCACTAAAATTACTATTGATTTTAATAGCACCATCTAATAAACTATCACCTGTACCATCATCTGGAATAGTTCCTGTGCTTATCCCTAATTTTGCCATTATTACGCAAAAGTTTAGAAGTATTTATGGTTTAAGTGATAATGTAATTTTCATAACGAAGATTTTCACTTCTTCTTACTATAGCTGATGTAGATATTCCACCAACACCATTGTTTCCATAGAAATTGTATGTAGAAATTCCAGATCTTTGTGGTATTATAATTTTACCCCAACTAAATTGGCCAAAATAGAATGAAGTTCCAATAGTTCCAGAAGAGAATGTTGCAATTCCTGCTGTTGAAATGCCAGTAGAATCAAATGTATAAAGAGTAGAATCAAATGTTATTGTGCTGAAACTAAAGTCAACTGTACTGATTCCAGAAATTCTTGTAAATATTCTTCTGGCATATGTTGTTCCTATTCCAGTTACGTTTACCTGAATATTCTCTGCGGATTCTACTTGATAAACATTATCAATAAATTGGGTTGATAATCCAATTGTAGAACCGTCTACTCTAACTGATCTTGGAGATAAGAACTGTGTAGAAAATCCTACATTTGATCCATAAACAACAAAATAATCTCCAACATTTAAGGAACTTATTGTTGTTGATGATCCTGCAATGGATGACTGTCTTAAGTAAGAATTTTCTGGAATGTAAAGATCAAAGACAAATTGGAAAATATCAGGATTAACTGATGTTGTTCCAAAACCAACAATAACACCAGAATCTCCAGAATAAGAAGAAACTCTGTTAGTTTCTCTTTGAAGCGACGGAGATTCTATCAACACTGCAGGTGGATTAGTGCCTGTGTATCCAGTTCCAGGATTTGTAACAGCAATAGTAGAGACGGAATCACTAGTCAACGTAGCAGAGGCTGTTGCTGATGCAGTGGTTCCTAGTCCAATTGGAGATTGGATAGAAACTGATGGTGTAGTTAAGTATCCAGATCCGCCACTATTGAGAGAAATTGACGATATTGTTCCAAGTCCAGAAACTATTGCTGTTGCTGAAGCAGATACTTTTGTATCTTGAGATGAAATAATAATTCTATCTTGGAAGGTCAATGATATATTGTTTTCATTTGAAGGATTGAAGAATGGGCGAATATTGTCAACATAAATTGTCGTAGTACCTGTAGAAACAGTCTGAATTACATATGCTGATGGATAAATTACCGCCTCATAAAGTTCTCTACTCTTTCCTACTTCCTTTCCATTAATAATCTTATCTTCAGTTTGTCTACACCAAGTTACTGGTCTTACCAACTCCTCATCGGCAGTATTTCCTGGGCCAAAATAAGGAACTGTTTCAACAACATCAGTTGCAAGAACTGACGTTACTGTTCTTTCTTCTTCTTGTAAAGTTGGAGACTGTCCAATTGATGGATCATAATCAATAGTTAATTCATCACCTTCTTTAACCGTTTCTATTACGTTTCTGAAGATGACATCAGTGTCTCCGTTTCCTTTATAGAATACAATTGTACAACTGTCTCCTTCTCTTGGAGCTTCAGTAAACGTGATTGTGCTTCCTCCGGCAAATATGTAAGAATCACCTGGAACTTGAAGAACATCATTTAGGAGAACTAGTAAACATTGCTCAACGTCAATTGAAGTTCCTCTCTTGGATAGAATGGAAGTTATTACTCCACCAACTTTGAGTTGGAAACTAGTTTTTTGGCCATTGAATTGATCTTCAATAGTATCAAGTGTTTGTAGTTGACCAATATACCATCCAGAAAACTTATCAGTAAAAGTTCTATCTACTGTTATTTTAAATTCACTGAAACTTGGGCTAGATGTTGTTAATATTCCTGCAGAACCTCCAATAGGTATCGTCAATACATCGCCCTGGCCATATCCATAACCAGTATTTTTGAGATCAAAATTTATTACACTAGAACCTTGCCCAACAACAATATCAACAACTGCTCCAGTTCCAATTCCAGAAGAAGGAGAACTATAAACTAATGGAATATTTGAATATGATAGTGGAGAATCGATTATTACATATGGTGGATTTGTGTTTGTATATCCAACACCAGGATTAGTAATAGCGATACTAACCACATTTCCATTACTTACGGAAGCAACCCCTACATAAACTACGTCTGGAGTTCCTGTTGTTGAAGTTGCAACACCAACTCTTACAGTTTGAACTCCAACTCTGTATCCGGAGCCACTATTTCCAATACTTACAGAAGATATTGTCCCAAGTCCAGAAACTATGGCAGTTCCACCAGCAGAAACCAGTGGTTGATAACCAAATCCTTCTTCTGATCCAACAGAAACAATAACACCACCCATGGGTAATGTTGATGTGTTAGGATCACTAGTTATTGAAACTCCCGATCCTATGAAAGTTGCTGTTGTTATTCCAGAAGACTCTGTTAAAGTATAATTATTTGATAATCCTGGAGTTTGGAAAATATCATTTACCAAAACTATAGCATTATCTGTTGATACACCAGTGACATTAGTTTGATTTTCATATTTTAAAATAAATTGGTCGGTATTTCCATCAAATTCACTTGATACATCAAAGAATACGCGATTCTTATAATAAGTCTCTTGAGTGGTAAGTTCAACTCCATTTTTCAAGAATACTCTTCCGTGGAAAGAAGAGGAACTCTTTATTCCAACCCAATCTCTCTCATCAGGATCGGTTGTTTCTTTAGGAACGTTTCCATATGGAGCACTTGCAAAATTGATAGTATTACCAACAATATTGTACGATCCAGTAACTTTTGTAACAACAGTATTGGTTGAATATCCAACAACTGGACCAATATCAGTTCCCATCCAAGGTCTAGTTACTTTTACTGCATTTGTGCTACCAAATCCAACAGAGTCAACTAACATTATTTCATCTTCAATTTTGATTAGATCTCCACTGAAGAATGAGGTTATACCACTGAAATACAGTACATCATCAATTACAAGAGATTTTGAAGCTAGTGTTGAAGTTATTGCTGTAGAAACTACGGGTGATTGTATAACATTATCAATTGTGACAACAACTTTTGAATTTTTGTTTTTAGCTACAATTGTATGAGAACTTCCTGCACCTACGCTTGTAATGTTCAAATAGTCTGGAACAACTTTTAATGCATTTTCTGCACTAGCAGCAAATTTAATTTTATTATCACTTTCCTTGATAATAAACACTGATGATGGTAATTTATCAGTCGTTCCTATGCCAACAATAAAGGTAGATCCAATACTAATAGAGTTTGCTGAAGAAGAAGATCCATTAGAATATTCTACTTCTTCTCCACTAACAAAGAAGTGTCCAGGAACAGTCACCGTGTTATTGGTAACATCAACAACAGTGGAACTAGATCCGTCAAAATATCTTGAGAAAATATCTCTTTGATTATGTTGTAGTGGGAAAGAACGCTTAACGTCAAATCCTGTTCCAAAGTAAGTACCACTTTCAGATACAATAGTCGCATTATTCAAACTTAGTGTATCTGTTGTTGTTGAAGCTATAGAAATAGAGTTTACAAAAGATCTTACATCAACAGCAATATTTGGAAGTGGGGTAAATGTGAGTTGCGTTATTCCACCACTTCTGGTTGCTCCAAATGTTCCTAACCCAACAGAAGTTTCAATATTTCCAAATTCAGTGAAATATACTTCACTATCATCATCAATAATTACAATTTCAGATATTTGATGTCTGTTGTTTGTGGTATCTGTTACTTGTACGATACAATATGCTGTATCATAAATGTCGTCATAATCAACAACAACAGTTGATATTGGTGAAACTGTTGAAGAAATTGCAACTCTATTTCCTTCTAAAACAGCATGATTTAGAGTTATTTCGGAATTTGTAGTAGATCCTGTCGAATCTGTTATTAATGTGTTGATTAAGTTTACAGTTCCAGCAATACCTGCATTTGGTATAAAATCTAAGATTACATTGGATCCGGAAATGTAAGCATTATATGTTCCAAAACCAGATAAACTCTCTTCTCTAAGATTTGTGTTTAATCTTCCATATTCTAGTATACTTACATCAGTATCATCGTGCAATAAAGTAATTTCATCAAACTGATAATCAGTCTGAGTTTGATTATAAAATTGTATAAGAAGTTTTGATGATCTATAAGAAGCCTTATCAAACGATACTATTGTCGTAGTTGTTCCAGAGGATACTGTTGCATTATTTGTGACTATATTTACAATATTAAGATTTGTACTACCAATTCCAGAAATGCCATCGTTTACATCATACGATAGTACAGTTGTATTAAAATTGTTTCTTTCAAATTTGGTTGGATAAAAACGTAGAACAGCATCAGAGCCCTCTATCGCAAAATCATATGAACCCATATCGTATTGCGTTTCGACTCTAGCATACTGATTTAAATATCCTAAACCATCATTCTGAGCCAAACTCAGTGCTGTTATTTGCCTCTCATTATAATACCTAGAATCTCTTGTATAGATAAAGCACTTTTTAGTTTTAAAATTATTTGAATTGATTCTTGAAATATTAGAGTATCTTTCATCTCTAGGATTACTGTTGAATAGATAACTTACATCATCTATAAGTAAAACACGATTTCCAACAGATTCAAAATAATCCGTTAACACTCTACTTGAGAATGTAATTTCATCGGAGAATAATCTGTCACTCACTAGAGCATTTTCTCTAACTAAGTCAAAATCTTTAACACAATTTAAATCAACAACACTGACAAAATCTACCAAAACAGTGAAAGATGAATCTATTGGACTTCTAACAACCAAAGAATCGTCTAAAGAATTCAATTCTTCTCTGTTGGAATTATACTTGAGAGAAGATTTCATCTCAAGGTCACTAAACTTTTTAAATCCCGCCGTATGGTTTAGTGATCCTACAACATCTTCCCAATCATCATAAGGAACTGCAGATTTTAGTGAGTATGAGAAGTTTTGATAATAAAAACTATCTTGAATTCTTTGCAGGTTGTCATTTAAAAATCCTACATTAGAATTCCAACCATTCTCTACTTTTGATAGTGCATTTAATTTAAAGAAAGCATCAAATATTGTAATATTGGAAATTAAACCACTTGCATTAGATGAGGTTCCCTTAACAACTTCACCTGCTACAAAATCTGATTTTGATCCTATTGATAGAATGCTTGATTTTGAATCCCATTTCTCAACAAAACCAACTGCAGAATCTGATACAATTGTTTCTCCCTTTAAAAATTCTCCTTTCTTCAATACTGGGTTGAAAAGTGGAAAATCTTTTTGTGGTATGATCCTTCCAGAAGAATTGAAAGGATCAAAAATTCCTGGAATTTCATTTGAAGAAAGTAATCCATCCAAACTGTAAGCCACAGTTCCAATTCCACCAAGATTCTGATCAACATCAGTTAAAGTGAAAAGAGTGTAGTTATATTTTTCTGAATTATATCCTTTTCCTGTAGATCCTACACCAACACTAATATTTTCTATTAAAACTTTATCATTTATTGCAAATGGGAACGTGTTTTCAGTGCTAAATCCAACAGAAAGAACTACTGTAACTTTTTTATTTGTTGAGTTGTAAGATATCGATCCAATTCCAATTCCATTTGTATTTTGTGTTGGAATTATTGTTGGTTTTACATTATTCAGAGAGAATGTGTTGTTTAATATTGTTACTTTGGAGTCTCCAAGAGTATATTTCAAATCAACATCTTTAATCAGTTGATTTGTTTTGCCATCAAGTAGAACTAATTTTGGAGCTTTAGAATATCCTCTTCCAGAAGAAGTGATACCAATATAATCAATTGTGGACAGAGGCTCCATCTTTGCAAGTTGTGGCAAAGATGCACTCGGTCTCAAACTAAAATCTGATGGGAAATCAAATCCAATATCAATCTTTCTAGTTTTTTGAACAACTCCGATAGATCTGCTGTTTGGTTCTAAAATTGCACTAGATCCACTGGCAGATGAAATTGTGGAAATTCCAGGTAGGGAATAATAATTTGCTCCGCCATTTGCAATGTTTAGTTCAAAAATTGAACCAAGTGCATTTAATGATGTGGTATCATATTCTATAGAGGAATTGGTTGAAGTATATGAAGAAGACTCTGGTAGTCTGGATACTGTATATTTAAAAGAAGTTGATGATGCAACAGAAACTTGATACTCACCATTATAAAAACTATCTAAAAATGTAATTTGATTATTTGCAAATACAGTATCATCAATGTCTGCTTCATATTTTTCTTTAGGAATTCCATTAGTTTCGAGGGGAACTAATTTGTAGAATAACTTTTCTGGGAATAATTCATTTGTGTATATTGTTACTAATCCGTTAGTACCAACTACACCAGACTTTCTTACATCAAAGAGAACATCTTTTCCTGTAGTATTAAATTCTTCTACAAAGTTAGAATCCTTATAGAATTTCAAATTAAAGGCAGGATATTTTGTTCCCAGATAAGAATAAGAAAGAGAAATATCGGAAAGATCAAATTGAACCGTTGAATTTTTAGTTATTAAAATTTCTGGATTTATTTGAGATATTGTTCCAGAAGATGAACTTGAAATATCTACAATAACTGGCGCTGGAGATATTGAATTCAGATATGTATCAGATAGTTTTATATTATTTTGATCATCTACAACAATATAATACTCTTGATTGTTATTTAAACCACCCGCAGGTGATGTTGATGTATGTAAAACTTTTTGACCAGCATAAAAATTATGATTTGGAATATTGATCGAATTGGTTGTTGTACTTACTCCACCAGATACAAAATCTTTTGGATTTATAAGTAGTTTTCTGTTATAATCATTATATTTTACAACAACAGAAGTTGTAATTCCAGACTTAACAGAAACATTAACAACATCTTCATTTAAAAGGCCATGAGTTTGTGCCGTTGAAACTGTGACTAAGTTTCTTAGAAGTTGACCTTTGATTGTTGGATAGTTTGTTTTAAAACTATGATATACACCAGTGCCAATTCCAGTAAAATATAAGGTTGACTGATTGGACTGTGTGCTTGCAATACCTACAAAAGATCCAGTAGTGCCTAGGCCTACTTTAACCGTAGATATTCCAATCAAATCATCAGAAATTTTTGCAACATAAACAGTAGACTGGTCACTTAATGCAAAAATGGTAGATCCATTGGTAGAGACTGATATTCCAGATCCAACATTTACATTATAAACAAGTTCATCGCCAGTCTTTAAGTTATGTGCTGGTAAATAAATTGTTTTTGTTGGAATAAAGACTGAAGAAATTCCAGAACCTGGATTTGAGAATGTTATTGTTGTTCCGATACCAACTCCAGATAGAGTTCCCAGACCAATAGATTCTACTGGATTAAAATAGATTTCTTTATTAAATCTATAATTGGAATTTGTAGTTAATCCTACTTCAAATGTAAGTTTTCTAGGATCTTCATACAAAAGTTCTGAAATCGAATGTGAGGATCCTACTGTTCCATTAACTTCTCTAAGAATTCTCAGTCGAGAAGAGATGTAATCTACATTTAATACTTTTACTCTTTCAGTACCAATTCCAAGTATATCATTTTCTCTAATCCTTGAGATGTTTCCAATAACGCCAATATAAGTTACAATACCAGTCGTGGATGAACTTTGAATTGCTATTGTACTTGTTCCCAAACCAACAGGAGCTAAAACTATTGAACTAACTCCAACTCGATACGAACCTTCTAAAGAAGAAGATGTTGTATTAATACCTGTGATAGAAATAGTTTGTTGATTTAAAAAATTGTGTGGGTTTGGTGAGAAAGCTATGAAGGTTCCTTTCTGATCAAATGGATAAAATTCTACATTAAAAATATTGCTAGATGCAACACTTACTGAATTTACTTGTTTTCCTTTTATTCTAGAAACTCTAACATCTGCACCATCTCCACCTGATTCACCTTTATCAAAAATAACTCTATCATTTACTTTGTAATCAACACCACCACTATTAATGCCGACAGATTCTATAGAACCTGGAGAACTATATCTTATCTTAAACTTTTGATCAAGTGAATTTGGTATAGTAGCATATTCGTATGAAAGCAAATTGTATGGTGTAGTATTTCGAACCCAATTCGTTTCATTTAAGTTTATATTATCTTGATTTGATGTATTTTCAAAGTTGAAATCTATTGGTTTTGATTTATAGTTGTTTCCAATCAAATATGGGAAAGCTGGACTTCTGTATCCAGCAAAAGGACCAAATGAGTCTGAAGATGAATCATTAATTGTTGAGAAGTATGCATAAGTTCCGTTAGGATATTCTGGAGTTATACAGAATCTTCCATTATTTTCATCCAGAACATCTTCTTCATTTACTTCATTGTAAGCATAATCCTCAACAAAAAATCCGACAGGAAACTCTAACGAGGATGGTCTATTTGCAGATGGTTCTAGTTTATACCCAGATTTCATCTGAGTTATCCTTCCACCATTCTTTGTTTCATATCCATAAGGGCCATAGATAGGATTTCCATCATATGCCCATCCAATTATAGGTGAGTGACTTGTAGAAGAAGTTTCAGTATTATTTCTCTTTGTTAGATCTAACTTTCCATATAGTGTGTTTCCGTCGCCACTAACAGAATACGCAGACTCTCTTAATTTTCTGGGAGCATATAAATGAGTATATTGTAACCCATACTTTTCTAATGGGGAATCTGATAAGAATCCATCATCTCCAGAAACACTTGAGAGATACTTTTGGAAGAGATTAACTGTCCAAGTCTTAATTTTCGTATTAAATTCTGCACCTTGTCCTGCAGGAATAACTTGAATACTAGTTACTCCATTTTGATATCCAGATCCACCATTTATAACTTTAACCTCAGTTATTTGTCCATTCTCAATAACTGGAGTTATTACAGCACCAAATCCTCCACCCAAAACTAACAATCGAGGAACACTAATATAACCAGAACCCACATTATTGACTAAAACTTCAACTATTCTTCCATTAGAAATTACAGGATTTAATTGTGCATTTCTTCCATTAATTAAAGTTACTAATGGTTGTCTGTTATAGTTAAGAATACTGTTAGATCCATAATTTTGTCCTCCATTGGACAAATGAACTGAAGTTATTTCTCCACTGAAGATTGGTTGAACTACAGATTGGAAAGTTTCTCCACTAACCGAAGAAACTCCTATATTTCCTTCAACGACAACACTTATGTCTGGATAATTGAAGGTATGTGTACCAGAACCAAAACCAGTTAGACTGACATACTGATTGTTTCTGTAATAAAAATTTTTATCGCTTTCATTTGAATTTACTTGAGATAATCTAAAATCATTGGAATTTAATCTTGTAATATAATATTGAGATCCACTTGTTAATCCACCAATAGGAGATCCAGTGCTTGTGTATTTTACTAGTTCTCCAGAGTTATACTGGTGATTTGAAATTGTAATTATATTTGCTGTTGTGTTTATGCCAGATGATGTGACTGTTCTCTTTTTATTTTCATACCCAGATCCAGAGTTGACAACATTTATAGAGTCAATAACAGATTTTAAATTATATGATTGTAATCTATGATTTCCAGTTCCATATGAAGTCAACACTACCGTGTTAATTCCGGCAGCAGAATCCTCAAAAGTTTTATGTAACTTAACTGATGTTGGTGATTGTATGGAAATGTAGTATGAGGCTTCCGTCGATATTCCACCTATCGCATTTTGTCCATCTGTCTTATAGATTACTCTTTCAGAATCTCTAAATTTGTGGAATGTGGAAAATCCAATTATAGATTGAGTAGATCCTAAAGAAATTTGATTCGATGCTTGCTGTGAATTAAAAGTTGCTGAGTGTATTACAGACTTTAAGTTGACACTTGCGCTAGCCCCAGATCCATTTCCTCCTGTTATAGTAACAGTCGGAGTAGAAACGTAATCAAATCCAGGATCAACAATTCTGATAGAATCTAAAAATCCTCTTACTGAAACATAACCTGTTGCTCCAGTTCCAACTTCATCTGATATTGAAATTGCTGGTGGATTAATAACATCATATCCAAAACCAGGAGATGTAACTTCTACATCCTCAATGTTTCCATAATATACAACATCTTTTGATTTATAGTTTAAAATTTCAACTCCATTAATCAAAATACCTGTATTACCTGGTTTAGTTTCATAAACCTTGCCGTCATTTGTTGGAAAACTTATTTCTCTTAATAACTTTTGATGTGATAGGGTTTTTCCGTTAAATCTATATGGTATAATAGTATTATCAGATACAGTTTTTTCTAAACTTAACGTTATAAAATTTCCTGTGTTAATATCAGAAAGGCTTCTTGCGAACTTTACGTTGTTTTTATCAACTCTTTTTATAAAATAAATTCCTTCATCAAACAAAGAACTTAAAATTTCAGTGGACTCTATTGTAATATCGTCATTAAATGTAGATACAGTTATTTTCTGTGGAGTATAATAAATTGCATCACCTGTGTAAAAACCATGATCAGACTGTGATGTTATGGTAAAAGTACTGGTTCCCTCTGCAAATGTTCCAGATATGGTTACAGCACGATTAAAAACATCTAATTTTTGATTTAGATACGTTGGTATTGATGAAGATGCAACTAATGTTCTATCTTTTATCTTATAAACATTTTGAACATTTGTATTAATATTAGAGGAATCTGGAAAATATTGAGTATTAGATTTTGATAGTGATCTTTTTACCTTTGATGGTGAAACAATTATTTCTGATGAAGTAAAATTAAATGATCTTAGTGACTGAATAGATGCAACTTGTCCATTTTTTTCCAATCCATCTACATTAATAAGAGTTATAAAATCCCCTATTTTTAAATAATTATCTTCATTAGTCTCCAATAGATAAGTCTTTAACTCAGAGTTATCAACTAAAGAAAAGTTCTTTACAGAAAAAGAAGCTGATACATTAAAGAACCAATTATTCGAAATGTTGTCTTTTGGATTAACTCCTAAAGTTTTTACTTGAATGTTTTCCTCAGCGTTCAAGTAAAAAGTATCGTCTACTATTTCAATATCTTCTATTACAGAATTAACTCTAATTTTTATTAATTCGTTAGTTGGAGAGTATCCATATGCAAATGTATTAATTGCAATTGAACTTCCATCAAGTATAGTTTTGCTAATATTTGAGCAACCAAAAAATTGGTTATACGATTTTGAAGTATAAGTTACAGTGCCGGTGGTATTATCATTATAAGTTACATACAATTCTCCACTTTCAGGAAATCCGACTGTAGAGTCAACATCGAGATATGTTGAATTAGCAGAGACATTTTTAATTAATTTGGATTTTGGATGTATTGAGAAATCTCCATAAACAGATCCATCCACTCTAATGTCTCTAGAGTAACCTGCATCTATTCCAATTTTATAATATGTTTTTCCGTCGTTGGAAGTAATTTTTTCAACCTGAGCAACCGGAGCATAGGCTTTGTTTATAGTTTCGTACTCGTCTTGGAACAAAGTCGCATTAACTAATTCTTCAGGATCTCCAGAAATAGCCTCTACTACAAAACTATTAGTTACTCTATATTGGGCATCCGATGGTTTGAAAATGTATTCTTTTGGCTTTATTACATCAACTTCCTCATTGTAAAGTGCCTTAAACAAAATTTTAAAAGATTCTGGTGTACCTTTGCTCAGGTAAAAATCTTTTGCTTGCTTTATGAATAAATTCTGGTTAAGACCTTCATCAAAAGATCTGCTGTCCAGTCCAGGAGTTAATTGATACTTTGTTTTTAATAAAAATTCATTTAAGAATAAATTACTTAAATTGGTAATTGTAGCGCCAGATGTATGAGCCGCTGCACTTGTACTTGAAAAGACAAGTTCATCTGGTGAGTTTTTCTTCTTTAGAGAAGATACGCCACTAAAACCACGAATACATCCAGTAAAAGATGTTTCAGTTTTGCCTGTATATGTGATTATTTCATCATCAATTAGTAACAGACCATAAGAATCGGGAAATCCAACAGTTCCTGATAAATCAACACCAGAATCAGTTGTTTGGGATAAAGATACTGTAATTGTACTATCTAAAGATGATATATCTGAATTAAGTACAGCAGTATTCTTTAGATTTGTAATATTATCTAACTTTGTATACTTATCAATATTTTGTATTAAATCTGTGGGAGCACCTTGAAATTCTTGAGAAAGATAATATTGGGATATAAACTCAGCAACCAATGGGTATTGCTCTGTTACATACGCAGGGAGTTGGTTGCGTACAATGTTTCTAAATTGAATTCTTTTCTCTGTCATTTGATTATGATCTTACTAGGTTCCCGTTGCTGTAACTTGATGATACAATGTAGTTAGATGCTGAAGGATCAAGACCTGATGCAATTTCATCAGATATCATTTCAAAAGAACTATTACTAGTATCTAGTTGCAAATAAAGATCCTGCAATCCAATAACATCATTTGATTGTGGTGGTGCAGATATTTCAATAACTGATTGGCCATTTTTAACTTTACCTGAGGTAATGTTAATGGGGTTCAATGTAATTATTCCTGTTTTATAATTAATTGTTCCAACATTTCTACTTACGATAGTTGAAGATGTTGAAGTCACGGATGGAACAGTGAATAAGAAAATAGAACCAGTAATCGCATCACTATCTGGAATATCTGAAAGATAAACTTCCTGAGTAATTCCAGAAACTCTAAATCCACTTGATTTAATGTTGTAACCATTCATACTCTTGATATGAAATTCATTACCAAATCCAATTTGATATTCTGCGAAGGAATTTAATGCAATTCTCAAGTCCCTTCTAATATTAATAGTTGTAATATTAGAAGTCACAGATTCATGACTATCATCAATAATTTTCAAAAATTTACTATACTTAAATCTTGCACCATATTTATTTAACTCACTTGATTCGGAGTAATTATTGACGTTTGATTGTATTAAACTGGAAACATATGATGAACTTGGAGCAAGATTTGTATTGTAATAAACTTTAGAAGCTGTTTCGATATAGAGATACTTTAGATCTAAAATTTCGGGGACAATTCCTGCGACTGCATACTTTTTCAGTTTAAGTTTGATATTATCCTTAATTAGATTTGGTAGAAAGTCTCCATTTCGTGGTTTTATGCTTATAAAGACTTTTCCATATTGTGGGGGAACCAAATCTTCTCCACCAAACACTGAAATTGATTCAGTTTCTGGATATATTTTTGTTGGGATTAAAGTTTCATAATCACTGGAGGTTAAAACTCTATTCTGACTAGCATATATTCTTGGAGCATATTTTTTGATAGAACTTACAGACTCAATAGGCTCTCCTCCAGATGAACCTAAACCTGTTGTTAGTAGAGAAATTCCAGATGTTACTGGATAAGTAACTCCGTTTCTTTCATATGTAATTCTTCCTGAGAATGAGAATTGTGAGATACCATTCGCACTATCACCACTCGAAACTATGTAAGAAACGTCTATCTGATAACCTTCTTCTAGTTTCTTACCAAATATTCCATCTCCAAAAATAATTTCATATCTTTCATCTTCTATTTCTTGTAAAAAGAAAACTCTTGAAGTTGAATCAATATCAAATAAACTATCTTGTAAAACATATTTTGCTTTTCTTCCACCCTCTGTCACAATTACGGAAATTGTGTCAGTATCAATTCCAGAGTTTGGTAAGATAAATCTTTGATTTGGATTTCTTGACGAATATGTGAAGGTATTTGATAAAACAGTGCCTTCTATGATCTCAATATCAGTAAAAGTTGCTAAGTTATCAACTATAGGAACAGTAATTCCTGATGGATTACTGTTGGTTATTTGATCATTCCCCTTTAGAACATCATTACCCTTTAAAATGCAGAAGGAATATGATTGATTTCCAAAATTTCCAAAAGAAGTGGCAACAACACCGTCTCTAAGAGTTAGTGATGATGGAGTTGGTGTAATATTTGAGGTATCTACAAAGAAAGAAACAGTTGCTCTTGCAGCCTTTCTTGATTTTGGGTTATAACCTATGTTTCTTGCCAGAGCAACTACATTTTCTCTTAGAGTTGCGCTATCAATAAAAACTTCATTCGACACCATGTTGGCATTGTATGAAGTAATATAGGTATTATATGCCAATACATCAATTATTGTAGAGAGATTAGATCCCTCAAAGTCATAATCCGTAAAGTTCGAATTAGACCTCAAATAACTTTTAATAGATTCTTTAATCTGGTCAAAGTCCAGATTTGTGAAGTTTACTAGTGGCATTTACCTTGTAGGTTGTAAAACAAATTCTAACTGTTGAGTAGAAACATCTACTCCAATGATATTGTAAGTGATAGTAACATCAAATGAATTATTATCATAGTCTGGGTATGCAGTTGCGCTTATCAAAGAAACCCTTGGCTCATAGTTATTGATGGATGTTCTTATCTGACTTTCAATACTAGATGCTGAAATCTCATCTACATTTTCAAATAGCACTCTAGAGACTGAAGATCCAAAATCTTCATTAAAAAACTTTTCTCCAGGTAGAGTAAAGACAATATTACGAATAGAGCGGCTTATTGCGGTCTCATTTTTGATCGCAATAAGGTCGTTGTTCAGTGGATTATACTGAAACGACATACTTATGTCTTTAAAACCTTTACTTACCCGCTCTAGAGGCATGGATTATTATAATTCTATCTTATTTATTATGGATTTTTTGATTCGTAGAGTGGTTCCGTCCCATATTCCCAATCATCATAGTCCTCATCATTGCGAATTTTTTCATGTATTTCGTTTTGATGAAAGAAATCGTGCTTTTTGGGAGTTAAATCATCATTTGCGATCTCACGAAGCATCTTTTGCTTCTTGATTTGCTCTTCCCAACCATATTCACTTGCCAAATATTGAGTTCCCCACTCATTTTTCATGAAATTTTCATCTTTATCGACTTGTTTGGTCATTGTTTTGCTCCTGATTTGTTAAATCAGAACTTTTTACGGGGTTGCTATCCCGTTCTTGTGCTGTTTTCCAAAAATATTCGTCTTCATGACCCATTCCAAGACGTTCATGACCATTTTCAACTTGATAATAGCGTGTAGAGACCTTAAAATCGGGTGTTTTTGGTTCCTTAGGAGTCAAACTGTTATCATAAATGCGTATTCTGTTGTTAGGATAGAGTGCAAACTGTCCGTTTTGTAGTTCAATCAGATTATGTGACTTGTGTTCAGATGGATTTTCACTTGTTGCATAGTCAATGACATCAGGATCCTGATGATAATTATCTAGTGTACATATATACACACCTTTTTGAGCACCAAAGTCGCGTGTATAGCACTCATAATCCATTGATCTAATAAATTGTTTTATTACAGCAACTACACCGTAGTCCATACAGTTCCAAAATTGAAGATTGGGCAAATCTAAATCAGGATTTGGAGTTTCTGGGCGAGATACGAAGGCACTGATTGGTAACTTATCATACATTGCAGCATATTCTGGTAGATAAGTTTCAAAATAAAAAGCGCGTCCAGGCATCGACTTAGCCGATACCCAAACACCTTTAACAAATTCTCCCCATCCACTTTGATGATCTGTTAAGTATTCTTTACGAACCCAAACTTCTTGTGATGGCAGATTAGCAATGAGACATGTCATAATAGTTATTTTTTTTAACTATTTACCTTGTCCGCGATAACTTTTTCTTTTTACCATTACGAGAGGTTGCACTGAGTAATGTACGAGCAGAGCGTCCCTGACGAGTTTTCTTAGGTGCTCCGGGTTCAAAAATAACCTTACTGCTACCACCGCCTTTAGCCATTGTTAATTTCCTCCAATTCAATTAAGTTAGGATTAATATCATCTTTTCCCGAGAAAAAGTTTTCCGAGATATCTTGAAGGACCTCTGCACATTCTTCATGAGTAAGGTCCACATAAATCTTATTGCCTTTGTAGAATACGTTATACTTCTTCATCAGATAATACGAGTCTTTTCATGTCCGACTCTAATACGAGGATCGCACCAGATCTCAAAACCTGCTTCTTTTGCATCAAGACAGAATGATACATCCTCTCCACACATATCCTGAACGGCTCCGGATTCAAAGACTTGCATCTTTGGAGCAAACCAAGGATACTCAAGATTCTCAAAGACACCTTTCTTAATCAGTACCCATCCAAAACCTGTGTAGTCTACAGTGAATGGCTTACGACGCTTGCTGATCGATTCCACAGTCTCGTGGTTCATGACTCCACCATTCTTGCGGAAATCATCTTCTTCCAACCAGTGTGCGACAGAGGTTGTGTGACCATCTTCTGTTGCATACCAACCCGAAACAATTTCTTTCTCTTCTTCAGCAGAAAGAGCAAGATCACAGAGTTGCCAGAACTTGTTTGTGTCAAAGACAATATCCGAGTCAATCCAGAGTTGATAATCATACTCTAGTTTTCCATCCCAAGGAATCTGCTTAGGTCCACGAAGAACATTTGCACCAAGACACTTACAACGTGCAAAGTTAACCATGGAAGAATAATCTTGAGAAATCTGAATACTCATCTGATTCTGCACCATATCAAAGCACAGTTGAACAAATGCCTTCAGAAAAATAAATGAACATCCGCGACCTGGAAGACAAAATACAATACTCTTCCCTCGCATCCTTTCCTTAATTGCATCATAATCCCACTCTTCAGTTTTGGGTTTAGGTGCAGTTGCTTTAACAGTAAATCCTTTTGCCATAAGAGAAATAAACTTTCAAGTTCAATTTTAACAGTCTATATATGCTTTTGTCAATGAGAAGAATTTAAAATAATCTCCTTATTAACAATCAATTCAATGTAGTTCAAATCCTCTGTAGAGTAGTCAGTCTTCATCAATCCCACTAAGTTGTGTACAGTACTCCAAGTCTTTTCAAAGTCCTCTTCTTTTACCGAATGTACAATACACTTATCCTTAGCATATATGTGATAAACCTTTTCCATATGAAAAATATTTCCGGAATTTTTATGGTGTAAATTAATTCACCACTGCATTATATATCAGTACTATCAAAAACCCAAGGGGGACTAATATTATTCTTCCCATTGTCTTTGGATATCTGATTAGCCAACCAGCAAATACAACTTTCCAAAAGTTCCAATAAGGATCTCTTCTGTGGGGGTTTTTGAGACTGATCATACTTCCGGAAATTTTTTATGAGAGTGATATTTAAAGGTCGATTTGTCACCTCTGTAGGTTAGGGACTTATCGATTTTTTATACGCAACGCCGCCGCGACGATATAACGCCCGACCGCAAATAACTGCCGGACGACTATTCTAACGCATATGCCCCTCACTGTCAAGTAAGGGGCACACAGTTACTATCAGAACTCGATGCTATCAGCAGTCGGTTCAGCATAAGCAACGGCACTCTGATTGTCCTCGGTGAGAGTATCAAGGATCTGCAGAATCTCAGTGCTAGTGTTACCTTGAGCCAGCAGAGAAAGCATCACGGACTTGGACATAATAAAGAAGAAAAGTGTTGTGAACTGTGTGGTGCCTAGTTTATACTCATGCGACAGGAGTTGAGTATATCAGACTGCTACATCTTCAGGCAGCAGATTCACATATGCATCCACTCCAGCGATATGCAGAGACTGTACAAATACCATCGCTTGATTGATAGTGGGGAACTCTACAGTACGCTCTACATTGTCTTGAACGTTGGTGAAGGTGACGGTGCGAGCTTGTGTCATTGAAGTGTCAGTTAGTGTGTGTTGAGTGAGTGTTACTTAAGACTAGAAATCAAACACGTCAGAGTTAATCTCAAGGACGTTAACTTTGGGGTCTTTGAATGATACTCCATCAGGCGTCTTTAGGGAGTTAAAACCACATCCTTCCAGAGCATCTACGAAGTCTTCATAGTTACCTGCTTCCATAGCAAGACTATAGAAACCCTCATCATTCTGAATCCAGAGAGCAACATTCCAGGTCTCATAATTCTCCCAACCGTTATAGCTGGTATCCAGAACATTTGATTGGAAAGTGGTGCTCATCGTGTTGGTAGTGGTGCTCATACTACTAGGACACTTTAGAGGGCCCACTATCTGTTACTCACCCTACTCTGAATATCACTGAGAATCTCAGCTATCGCCTCCACGCTATCCTCACCGTTCTCCTCTAACTGTTGCATAACATCTTGCAGTTGAGGTAGAATAGCGGTGACACTTTCTGGCACCCGAATCATCACTCCAGAACCTAGATTTTTATACTTTAGCGGTCTCATAGTTTTGATAGCATAACTGGGGGTATTTATGGGGGGTTATGCTATCAAAACTCACAGCACTAAATTACCACCTATCAGGACGGCTGAGGTCTTCTACATATGCCTCACACTTCTCAGCTGGTTCCAACTTGAATAACTTCTCCCAGTCAATCTGGTGCGGATCGAAGTCAGGGAACGCAGAAACATCTAGAGTAATGCGATAGCGAACCTTCTGTGCCTGTGAATACGCAACCGACATAAGTGTGCTCCTTGGTGTTCTTTGGATAGTCTAAGATACCTGAGAAATATTGTCAACACCCTGGTGGATATTTATGTGCGGTCCTGATACTTTTTGAGGAGATGTGTGGGGATTTGGAGATACTGGGGTTGACAGAAGTGCGGTCCTTATGTTATGCTATCTAAAATGACTACAAGAACTGACATTTATCAAATATAACACCATTGATATAACAAACTACTATATCTTTTATTTTACATTTAGTTTTCCACAGTTTAGTATAGCAACCTACCAGTATAAAACCTGCTATTTATACATAGAATTAGAGCGTCTTATCAACAATGAATCAAGGTATCATTTACGCCATCTACAATAAAGAAACAGGCAAGTATTACATCGGTCAAACTATAAAGGAACTGAACAAAAGATGGCAAGAACATCTATACGAAGCAAAGCGAATGAGAGACACTCCACTATACAGATCTCTTCGCAAATATGGAGCAGATAAGTTTAAGATAAGAGTAATAGAAGAGTGCTCGGTTAATATACTTGACGAAAGAGAAACTTACTGGATAAGTGAATACAACTCATACATCAATGGTTATAATCAAACAGATGGATCTGGTGGTCAGTATAGAATAAGCGAAGAAGTAAAAGATAAGATAAGTACATCAATGACTGGGATTGAGAAATCACCAGAACACATTGAAAATATAAAACAGACGATGAAGAATAGGGGAATTGGGTTTAAGATAAGAGGTGATGGTAAGCATAGTCGTATTAAGATTAAAACAATAAATGTTGATACTTTGGAAGAAACTTTCTATAATAGTATAACTGAATGTGCTGAAGCATTAGGTATAGCAACTCACAATCTTTCTCGCTACCTTAAACACGGTTGGAAATGTAAAGGGCACAGGATAATCAAGTTAGAAGATAAGAAGAAAAGTTATGCAATCTATGGTATTGATAAAATAACAAATAGAGTCAAATATACCTTCCCAAGTGTAAGAGCAGCAGGAAGAGAGTTAGGGTCTGCTAGCGGTTGCGATAAGTCACTTAAACATCCACACAAATATACCTGGAAAGGTTGCTATTGGTTCTATCAGTAAGCATAAAAAAAGACCCTTTACATAGGGTC